>Ga0265770_1000018_pt1 | contig 16396 bp, 12 predicted proteins | sample NZEome_2_FD_200838 | JGI IMG/M metagenome (GOLD analysis project Ga0265770, IMG submission 200838) | Metatranscriptome of rhizosphere microbial communities from Maridalen valley, Oslo, Norway - NZE1 (Metagenome Metatranscriptome) | ecosystem: Host-associated > Plants > Roots > Rhizosphere > Soil... | reverse complement strand
TCCACTGTTGTAAGCCGACGACCACTCGAAAACACACCATTCTTCGGCTTGCCGCCTCGCTTCAGATGTTTATGGTAGGGCGGCACTTCGTCTTCCTCATCGATGAAGTGCGTCTTGTTTCCGCCAGCAGATGCCAGGATCGTGTGGCAAGGAGCAGCCAAATCAACCGGACGACCACCACCGTTGAAGAGTTGTCCATGATAGGGATTAGGCCGCAGATCAGGCCGCTTCGCATAGACGACAATCGACTCGTTTGCGTCCCCAAGCATCTTTCCGCGCTTGAGGTAGCGCCCGGACGGCACGAAAGACAGGGACGTACCCGGACCGTGCGTAGCTGCCGGAAATACGAACTGCTTCGAGGATTTTCTCGTCCCTACGACGAACAGTCTCCGACGAGTCTGCGGTACCCCATATTCAGCAGCATTCAGGACCTTCCAGACCGTGGTATATCCAATCGTGCGCAACTGGTGGAGCAGGCTCGCGAAGTACTCGGCGCGGCTCGACGCCGCCAGTCCGGGCACATTCTCCATAAGGAACGCAGTCGGCCTGGCATCGCGCACGGCGCGCACGAACTCGCCAGTCATGTCACGAGCGTCCTCGCTAGAGAGCCGCAGGCCGCCGCTTGAGAACGGTTGACATGGCGGACCGCCAGCCAAGAGATCCAGGTCGGCGTATTTCCTGAAGTTGATCGACTGGACGTCAGCTTGTAACAGTTGCGTCGCATTGTGAAACCTTGAGAATGTTTCGCAGAAGGCAGGCTCTCGCTCGACTGCTGCGACGACGGAGAAGCCCGCTGCGCCCAAGCCGAGCGAAAGTCCTCCAGCTCCACAAAAAAGGTCCATCGCTTCCATCAAGTGAGATCATACCGCCGTGAGACAGAGCCGGTACAGCAGACGGCTTTATCCTTGGCGACGGCAGCGCAGTCCCCAGCCATACAGTAGTTCCAACCTCCACTTACTGTATGCGTTGGTTGCCACGCCCCATCCCCCCATCAGGGGGATACGGTCGCAGGCCCTTTGGCGGCAGCATTGCGGCGAGGGCTGCATAGTGGCCCACAGGCAGGGTGCGATCTCATGGGCAACTCTTCGCTGCTCGGCAGACGTCAATTTCTTCTGGGGGTCGTGCCGGCGGCAACGCTAGGGACGCTAGGCGTTTCCGCTTGCTCTGACAATGGACGAACGTCAACTTCATCCAGCTACGCGCCGACGTATTTCAACATCGCTGAATGGGCTTTCATCAATGCGGCTGTCGGGCGCCTGATTCCGTCCGAAGGGGCGGGTCCGGGTGGAGTGGACGCGGGCGTGCCGGAATTCATCGACCGCCAAATGGAGCTGCCATATGGTCACGGTGCCTATTTTTATTTGAAAGGCCCTTTCCTGGAGAATTCTCCGCCGACACTGGGTTATCAGCTGCGATACACGCCACGCGAGATTTATAGACTCGGTATAGCCGCCGCAAACTCTGCGACACAAAAATCGCAAGGCAAGGACTTCGCTCAGCTTTCCGCTACCGACCAGGATCGTTTTCTCGCCGCGATGGAGAAGGGCGAAGCTGCCTTTGCGACGGTACCTGCGAATGTCTTTTTCGCGCAGCTTCTGACAAATACCAAGGAAGGTTATTTCTCAGATCCACTTTACGGCGGCAATCGGGGAATGCTCGCGTGGAAATGGATCGGCTTTCCCGGTGCCCGCGCCGATTTTACCGACTGGATCGATCAGGCGGGTCGCCGCTATCCCTACGGGGCGGTCTCGATCAGCGGTGCAACCGATGGCTGAGCGCAAGAAAAGCGTTGACGCGGTCGTCATCGGCTACGGATGGACCGGCGCCATTCTGGCGAAGACGCTCACCGATGCGGGCTTATCCGTGGTGGCGCTCGAGCGCGGTCCGGCCCGTGATACGTCCCCGGATTTTGAGTTTCCGAGGATCGCAGACGAACTCAAGTACGGCGTCAGAGGAGATCTTTGGCAACCTCTGGCCAATGAGACTGTCACGATCCGCCACAATCCGAACGATGTCGCCGCTCCTTATCGGAAGTACGGTTCCTTTGTCCTCGGCAATGGCGTGGGCGGTGCCGGCGTGCACTGGAATGGACAGCTCTGGCGCGCGTCGCCTGAAGACCTGAACCTGCGCAGCCGCATCGAGGAGCGCTACGGAAAGAAGTTCATCCCGCCGGAGATGACCATCCAGGACTATCCGGTCACGTTCGCCGAATTGGAGCCGCACTTCGATCATTTTGAAAAGGTCTGCGGTGTCTCCGGCGTCGCCGGCAATCTACACGGCCAGATCAAGCCCGGCGGCAATCCGTTCGAGGGTCCCCGGAGCGATGAGTTCCCGACGCCTCCGTTGCCCCCCATTTATGCTGCTCAGCTTTTCGAGAAAGCAGCCGCGGAGCTAGGCTACAAATCCTTTCCGACCCCGGCGGCGAACAGCTCCGTTGCGTACACGAATCCCTACGGCGTACGGCTGGGGCCGTGCAATCTCTGCGGCTTCTGTGAGCGCTTCGGCTGCTTCTTGTACTCCAAGGCATCGCCGCAGACAACGATTTTGCCGATCCTGGAGGGTCGCGCCAATCTGGAAGTACGCACCAACTCCTACGTGACCAAAATCTTGCTGGACAACACGGGTAAGATCGCGACGGGCGTGCTGTACATCGACGAGAGCGGGCGCGAAATTGAACAGCCCGCCGCGCTAGTCGTTCTTTCGGCATTCCAGATGCATAACGTGCGCCTGTTGCTGCTCTCGAAGATTGGCACCCCTTACGATCCGGCGACTGGAAAAGGTGTCGTGGGCAAGAACTACGCTTACCAGATGTGTGCCGAGACCGCCGCCTATTTCAGCGAAGATGTCGAAATCAATCCCTTCATCGGAGCAGGCGCGGCCGGTCAGAGAGTCATCGATGAGTTCAACTCGGATCATTTCGATCATTCACAGCTGGGATTCATCGGCGGATCGCTCATCTATGCCGGCGCGACCGGCGGGCGACCCATCGATCAGATGATGGTTCCGCCCGGAACACCTGCCTGGGGTGAGGGGTGGAAGGCCGCGATCCGCAAGCACTACCGCCACTCGGCGCCCCTGGGGACGCAGGGGAGCGTGATGTCGTATCGAGATCGGTATCTGTCCCTCGACCCCACTTACACCGACTCCCATGGCCTGCCGCTCTTGCGTTTGACCTTCGACTGGCACGCCAACGAATACAAGATGGCGGCCTACAGCGCTTCCAAAATGGAAGAGATCGTGCGAGCCATGAAGCCGGAGAAGCAGGCGACGATACTCATGCGCCCAGGCAATCCCTACGACGTACGCATTTATCAGAGTACTCACACAACCGGCGGCGCGATTATGGGATCCAATCCGTCCAACAGCGTGATCAACCGTTATTCGCAGAGCTGGGACGTCTCGAATCTGTTCGTGTACGGGGCTTCAGCCTTCCCGCAGAACATCGGCTACAACCCCACCGGACTACTGGCGGGGCTCGCGTATTTCTCCGCCGCCCAGCTGCGCGACACCTATCTTAAGTCGCCGGGTCCGCTCGTAAAAGCATGAAGTGGAAGACTAGTCTCAAGGTGCTGGCTATTGGTCTCGCGGCCCTGTTGATCGCGGTGGGCATCGCGCACGTATCGGATCGCAGAGCTGGCGAGAAAAATCTTGCCGCGCCAGCTGCAACGCCAGCCCTCATCGCTCGCGGGGCCTATCTTGCGAGGCTCGGCGATTGCGCGGCATGCCACAGCGTTGCCGGCAAGCCGGCTTACTCGGGCGGCTTGCGCATGGGCATTCCGATCGGCGCCATCTATACCAGCAACATCACACCTGACACGAACGATGGCATAGGGCGCATGTCCCTGGATGATTTCGATCGTGCGCTGCGTTACGGTGTCGCCGAGGGTCACAGTTTGTATCCGGCGATGCCGTTCACCTCGTACTACAACACGCGTCCGGACGATGTTGCCGCGCTGTACACGTACTTTAAGTACGGTGTCCCGGCGGCGGCGGTTGCGAATCGGCCGAACGATATCGTCTTTCCCTTGTCGATGCGTTGGCCGCTCACCTTCTGGCGCTGGTTCTTCGCGCCGAGCCCTAAGCCGTTTGCGACGCCGCCGGGAATGGACTCGGAGACGTCGCAAGGAGCGTATTTTGTCGAGGGGCTTGGGCACTGCGGCGAATGTCACACTCCGCGTGCGATCGCGATGCAGATGAAAGCAACGACGCCCGCCGGGGGACGCGCCTACCTTTCGGGAGCCATCATCGAGAACTACTTTGCGCCGAGTCTGCGCAGCAGCGGCACCGGATCTCTCGGTGTTTGGAGCGAGGAAGCGCTGGCGCAGTTTCTCAAGACCGGTGCAAACGCCGATGGCATCGCCTTCGGTTCGATGAGCGATGTCATTGTCCACAGCACGCAATACATGACGCCTGAGGACGCGCTCGCGACCGCGAAGTACCTCAAGTCTCTGAGAAGTTCAGGCGAGGAACCGGCCGCGCGCTTCACCTACGACGCGCTCGAACATCTCGCCCTCAGGAACGGTGATGCGAGCAAACCAGGAGCGCGGATCTATCTGGACAATTGTGCGGCGTGCCACCGTCCGGACGGTATTGGATACGAACGAGTATTTCCGCGACTCGCCGGCAACCCGGTCGTACAGGCCGCGAACCCGAAGTCGCTCATCTCCATCGTTCTGGAGGGCTCGCGGACACCGCGCACTGCAAGCACGCCGGCGCAGTTCACCATGCCCAGCTTTGCGTGGCGGCTCTCTGATAAGGACGTGGCGGATGTCGTGAATTTTATCCGCACGAGTTGGGGCAATAGTGCTGCGGCGGTCTCGTCCGCCGAGGCGGCCAAGACTCGCGAGTCGCTGCAGCCCCGCCAGGCCTCGACCCAGAACCCGGAGAAGTGATCGCCCTGCAAGCGAGGCCCGCACCTGACATCAGTCAGCGAGCGGCTTGCGCATCGCCGTGCATGGGTCTAGGTGCATTCAGGGACTCCCCGAGAGCCTCTCGCAGGTAATTCCCGATGGCGTGCTCCACCTTAATGTCGACTACCGCACGGTGGGTCGAGCCGACAGAATGTTAAATGTAAGGCCCGGGGCCGTCTGTTCGTATCGGTCCTTGGTTTTTATGTGCCTTGCGTTCTTCGCAGTGCCGCTTTAGCCACGGATTTAGATGAAAAAGGAATTGCCAGTTGTTCCAAGAGTGCAGGCCGCGTTCGGCGCTGTCATCGCTGTGCTCCTTATTGTCGGCATCGTCGCCTACCGCAGCGTTCTCGCCTCCTTTGAAAGCGCTCAATGGGCTCAGCATACGGACGAGGTCCTTGAACACCTCGCGAACTTGCGCTTGCGGATGGAAAATATAGAGAATGGATATCGTGACTTCGCCTTGAGCGGCACGAGTGCATTTCTCGAACGGTCGCGCGCCAATGCATCGTTGGCTGACAACGAACAAAGAGCCCTGCGAGCACTGACGGCGGATAACCCACGTCAGCAACGCCGTCTAAGTACTGTCGCGGATTTGCTGCAGCGTATGGCTCAACGCGCTGACACCATCGAAGAATCGCAGCGGTCGCCGCCTGCCGATGATACGGCCCTGATCAGGAGTGGACGGGACGATTCCCTCCTGAATGCCTTTTCCATCGCGGCTCGCGACATGGAAGCGGAAGAGCAGCAGCTACTGAGCGAGCGCAAATCGGCAGCCGCAAGCCGTTATCGCGAGGCGCGGATCGCGCTGCTCGCGGGAAGCGCCCTGGCATTGTTGATCGTCGTCTTTTCTGGGTGGCAAGTGGCGCGGGATCGAAGCGAACGAAAGGGCGCGGAAGACAAGCTCAAGCGTCTCAATCGCCTGTACGCAATGGTCACCGGCATCAGCGCCGCGATGGTGCGAGTACGAGATCGCGCCGACCTCTTCAACCGCGCCTGCCAGACCGCAGTCGAGCACGGCGAATTCGAAATGGCTTGGATAGCCGTGATGGATCATGACGAGAAGCGGATTGTTCCGGTGGCCTGGGCGGGCGACGACGAGCCGGCCATGTCGGCAATCAAGGCTCACTTCGCTTCGAGCGCGGGTACCGTGCAGGGGAAAACGCTGGCCGCGAGGGCAATCAGAGAGAAAGCGCCGGTGGTCTCCAACGACGTGCAGCACGACGAAAGCCTCATCTTTGGCAAAATGCACACGCAGTCCGGTGTGCGCTCGTTGGCGGTATTTCCGCTGATCGTGGCGGACAACCCCATCGGCGTGCTGGCGCTGTACACGAGCAAACCGGAATTCTTTGACGCGGCCGGCCTGCTGCTGCTGACCGAACTGGCCAGCAATGTCGCGTTCGCCGTCGATCATATCGAACGTCAGGAGAGACTGGATCGCCTCTCCAACTACGATACGCTCACCGGACTTGCGAACCGGCGGCTGTTTCTCGAGCGCGTCGCGCAGTACATGCTGAGTGCCGCCGACGCGGGTCACAAGATGGCCGTGTTCGTGATCGACTTGGAGCGGTTCAAGAAACTGAACGATAGCCTGGGCCGGCCGGCCGGCGACACGCTCTTGAAGCAAGTGGCCGAGTGGCTGGTGCAGAACGCCGAAAACGCCAATCTCGTCGCGCGCCTCGATGCGGATCACTTCGCCGTTGCACTGCCGAAAGTCATGTACGAGTCGAGCGTCGCGCGGGTGCTTGAGAAAACCATCGCGGCATTTATGAAATATGAGTTCAGCCTGAATGCCGCCGTGTACCGGATGGCGGCCAAGATTGGCGTCGCCGTATTCCCGGACGACGGCACCGAGGCCGAAACATTATTCAACAATGCCGAGGCGGCACTGAAGAAAGCGAAGGCGAGCCGGGACCGATATCTGTTTTACGCACAGAAAATGACCGAGACCGTGGCGCTCAGCTTAGGGATCGAAAATCGCCTGCGCAGGGCGCTCGAAAGAGATGAATTCGTACTTCACTACCAGCCCAAGGTGAACATTGTCAGCGGCAAACTGACAGGGGCCGAGGCATTGATCCGCTGGAATGACCCCGTGTCCGGTCTGACTTTTCCTGGGCGCTTTATTCCGATTCTCGAAGAAACCGGACTGATTCATGATGTGGGACGCTGGGCACTGCGCAAAGCAATTGAAGACTACCAGCGTTGGCGCAATGAGGGGCGGGCTGCCGTGCGCATTGCGGTGAATGTGTCGCCGCTGCAATTGCGCAACTCAAATTTCGTTGCGGAAATCCAAGAGGCCATCAGTGCCGGCGCGGACGCCGCCGCGGGACTGCAATTGGAAGTGACCGAGAGCGTGATCATGCAGGACGTCAATCACAGCATCGGAAGTCTGCTGGCGATCCGCGCGTTGGGCGTTACGATTGCCATCGACGACTTCGGCACCGGCTTCTCATCGCTCAACTATCTGGCAAAACTGCCCGTGGACACGCTCAAGATCGATCGCTCTTTCGTGGTTGAGATGGTTTCAGCAACGGGCGGACTGACACTGGTCTCGGTCATTATCAATCTGGCGCGCGCGCTGAAGCTGAATACAGTGGCAGAAGGCGTCGAGACAGATGAGCAATTGCGTCAGCTGCGATCGCTGGGCTGCGACGAAATGCAAGGGTTTCTCTTTGGCAAGCCGGTGCCCGTCGAGAGTTTCGAAAAGAAATATATGTCATTCTCCACTCTAGGTCCTTAGTACTCGTCAGTACCCGATGACTCGCTCGATATACGCAGCCAGCATCTTGCGTACCTGTGCGACGAGCGGCTGACCACCATCCTCTTCCTCTTTCGCCAGCGTCGGAACGAGCTTCAAAACATGGCCGATCATCGCGGCAGCCTCCGCCGCGGCCTTCTCGCGCAGTTTAGGATTGGCAGCGCGCAGGATGGCGGCGATTTGGCGGCGGGTGGCGCCGCGGAGTGATTTGCGGCGCTCGACGATGCCGGAGACGGAACCCGAAAGCGCGGCCGTAACGTCGCGATCCGAGCGGACATTCAACATCAGGTCGATGAGTTTGTCTGCCAGGCGCAACGGCGACAATCCCGGTGCGCGCTTCGCCAAGTCCTCGAGCATTGACGCTACCCGCTCCACGTAGCGAGCAAACAACGCTTCCGCGAGCACTTCCTTCGATGGAAAGAACTGATACAGCGAGCCGATCGAGGCGCCCGCGCGCTTTGCGATTTGCGTCATCGTGGTGCTTTCATAGCCATTCTCCGCAAACAGCGCGGCACCGGCGTCCAACAGCTCGGCCACGCGCTGCACACCGCGGGCGCGCTTGGGTGCTTTGGCTATGGGCGCTTCGATTGACATTTGTGAGGAGTCCTCATAAAATTATATTTATGAGTTTCCCTCATAAATAGCGTCTGTACAAGGCCCGCGGCTCTGCCCGTGCCTTCCTCATCCTTGGAGTTAAGATCATGGTCGAACTCGATCCGCGAATTTCTGCCCTCGTCCTAATCGATCTGCAAAAGGGCATTCTTGGCCTAGCGCTCACGCCGGTCACGAGTCAAGAGTTGCTGGTGCGCGGTCAGGCCCTGGCCGAGCGCTTTCGCAGCGCAAAGGCAACGGTCGTGCTGGTCAATGTTGCTTTCTCGCCGGACGGCGCCGACGTGCTGCGCCAAGCGGTGGATCAGCCGCAGCCGCTCCCCGCGGGCGGGTTGCCGGCCGGCTGGAGCGATTTTCCACCGGGTCTGAAGCAAGCAGGGGACCTGCAAATTACCAAACGACAATGGGGCGCGTTCCACGGCACCGAGTTGGACCTGCAACTGCGTCGACGCGGTATCCGCACGATCGTGCTGGGCGGCGTTGCGACTCAGATTGGCGTGGAATCGACGGCACGTCAGGCGTATGAGCACGGTTACGAGCTGCTGATCGTCAGGGATGCCACGACCAGTTCTGACGCCGAGGGCCACGACATGTCGATGAAGCACATCATGCCGCGACTCGGCCGCATCGTGCAAAGCAGCGACATCATGCTGACTCGCGCCTAGCGCCGGAGCGATCGAGCCCGGGTCGTCAACAACACGATGGATCAGCCGATCAAGCGAACCGCCTTTACTTTACGCGACACCCAGGCTGCGCTGAAGTGGACCATCCTGCTTCTGGTATCGGTCGCTTTCATCGTGCCGCTCGAGCTGGTGCATCTCCCCGCGGCCCTGCTTCTGGGCGCGATGGGGGCGGCAATCCTGGTCGCGGTGTTCGACGGCAATCTCGCGGTGCCGCAGTGGCCCTACGTCCTCGCGCAAGGTCTGATCGGCTGCCTCGTGGCGCGCAGCATCGGTCGCAATATTCTGGCGACGGTGGTGCATCAGTGGCCGCTGTTTGTCGCCGGTGTTTGCTCGGTGCTGCTCATCAGTACTTCGCTTGGCGCCCTGCTCGCACGCTGGAAGGTGCTGCCCGGAACGACCGCGGTCTGGGGCTCCTCGCCCGGCGCGGCCACGGTCATGGTGTTGATGTCCGAAGGCTTCGGCGCCGATCCACGAATCGTCGCCTACATGCAGTTTCTACGCGTGATACTCGTGGCTCTCGTGGCCTCAATCGTTGCGCGCCTCTGGGTCGCGCCGGGCGGCCTGGCGAGCGCTGCGATCGACTGGTTTCCAGCGGTTGCCGCAGGTCCCTTGTGGGAAACGATGGCGCTCGCCGTGTTCGGTGCGATCGCCGGCGCCAAATCGCGGATCCCCGCCGGCGCATTGCTCGTCCCGCTCTTCGCCGGCGTTGCGCTCTCCTGCACACACGCCTTGGCGATCACTCTGCCGCCCTGGCTGATGGCTGGCTGCTATGCGCTCATCGGCTGGTCCATCGGCCTGCGATTCTCGCGCGAGATCGTGATCTATGCCGCGCGCGTCTTTCCCAAGATCGCCGCCTCGACCTTGACGCTGATCGCGCTGTGCGGCGGTTTGGCGGTGCTGCTGCACCTCATCGTCGGCACCGACCCGCTGACTGCCTACCTTGCCACCAGCCCCGGCGGCGCGGATTCGGTCGCGATCATCGCGGCTTCCTCCAATGTCGATGTGCCATTCGTGATGGCCATGCAGATGGCGCGGTTCATTCTGGTACTGCTCGTGGGACCGGCGTTGGCGCGAGCGGTGGCACGGTGGACGAAAGACCGATCGGCCCTGGACGGAATTGCGCACGATAAGTAGCCCCCCAGAACGGGGGATCCCGCTCGCCGCGGGAATGCCGCTACGCTTGCGGCGAATATCCCACTGATCCACTGACCAGTCCGGGCGCATCGCCCGAATCAGACCGGAGAGACCAGAGTGAGCGAGAAGAGAGACACGATCAAGACCAATGATGGCGTCAGCCTTTTCTTCAAGGATTGGGGCAGTGGCCAGCCGATGGTGTTCTCCCATGGTTGGCCGCTCTCGGCCGACGACTGGGACGCACAACTGCTGTTCTTCCTGCAACATGGCTATCGAGTCATCGCGCATGATCGCCGGGGTCACGGGCGCTCCAGCCAAACCGCCGATGGCCATGATATGGACCACTATGCGGATGACCTCGCGGCGCTGACCGCTCACCTTGATCTCAAGAATGCCATCCACGTCGGCCACTCGACCGGCGGTGGTGAGGTCGTGCGTTATCTGGCGCGTCATGGCGAAAGCCGCGTGGCAAAAGCGGTGTTGATTGGCGCGGTACCTCCTCTCATGGTCAAGAACGCACGCAATCCGGGAGGCCTTCCTAAAGAAGTGTTCGATGGGCTTCAGGCTCAGGTCGCCACCAACCGGGCGCAATTCTTTCGCGACCTGCCGGCAGGTCCTTTCTATGGCTACAACCGTATCGGCGCGAGAGTGAATGAGGGTGTCATCCAGAATTGGTGGCGCCAGGGCATGATGGGCAGCGCAAAAGCGCACTATGACGGGATCGTGGCCTTTTCCCAGACTGACTTCACCGAGGATCTGAAAAAGATCACCGTGCCGACGTTGGTAATGCATGGCGACGACGATCAGATCGTGCCCTACACCGACTCGGCGCTATTGACAGCCAAACTCGTCAGGAATGCGACTTTGAAGCTCTACAAGGGTTACCCGCACGGCATGTGCACCACCAACCCGGAGCAGATAAACCCGGATCTATTGGAGTTTATTCGGTCCTAGGATGGTCAACGGCGCGCGGTGAGCACGGCGCGTAAGCAAGGTCAATCGATACTCAACGCGCCGCGCCGAGTGCGGCGCCACGTGTACGGCGTCTCGCCGACTATGCGATGGAAAGAGCGCGTGAAGTGCGGCTGATCGCACATGCCGCAGGTGACCGCAATCGAGCTGAGCGGCTGGGAGGTCGTCAGCATCAGTCCCTGGGCGACCTCGATGCGCCGCCGCAGCACATAGTCGCGCGGCGAAACACCAAACGTGCATTTGAACGCGCGACAGAAGTGGCTGGCGCTCAAGTCCAGCAGCCGCGCGAGCTCTCGAATGGAAATCCTTCTGCAGAGATTAGCTTCTACGTGTGCGAAGACCCTGCGTGTCTGCCAGGCCGGAAGACCTCCGCGTGCGACGTGTGTTTCTAAATTTGACGGCACATGGATGCCATTCAGGCCGAGGCTCGGCTCTCCACTAAGGAGTGCGATCGCGTGCGCAATGTGCGCTCGTGTCGCTTCGCGGTCGCCGTCTCGAGCTTTGCATGCAGCTTCCACGAGCTGCGCGGCTACGACCGACAACTCATCTGTCAACGTCTCATGCGACGGCGTTTCCCACGTCCCCCGGCTGTCGTTCTCATCATTCTTCATTGTGCCTCCAGTCTCCGCTCAATCAGATCCGGCCTTCATTGCTCGCCATCCAGATTCGGATGTAGTGCGGGCAGTTGCGAAGCTCGATACCCTTTTCTGCGCAGCCCCGCAGGAAGCCAACGGCCTCACGATCCACGAGAACCAGATCCTTCAGTTCCAGGGTCACGGCCCGCGTCGATGTTTCCAGTGCCAGCAAGGTGGACAATTCGCACAGGCTCTCGGCCCCGAGCCGACCGCTGACTGCGAACACGACCTCGCGGTTTGTTGTGCGTTGGACCTTCAGCATCGATTTTTGCAGCTCCTGCACTGGACGGAGCAATTCTTGGGCCAACCTCAAGTTGCTGAATTTAAAGACTTTGATGAGGCGCCAGGCTGGCGAAATCTCGCCAATGGCGAGAAACTGTACAGAGGCTAGAGCTTGATCTTGGCCGCTTGCGGGCGGAAGCGTCTCTTGTTGATCTTGAGCGCGCGTATTCGGGATTCGAGTGTCGAGCGAGGAATGCCGAGCCGAGTGGCTGCTCCTCCTGGCCCGAACACTCGTCCGCCGCTCGCGCGCAGCGCATCCTCGATGATCGACTTTTCGTGAGCGGCCAGAGTGCTGGACAGCGCCGCCGCGCCCTCGAGCGAGCGTCCTTGGGACAACCAACTCTCATCCACAATGAATTCGTCGGTGTCGCACACGATCACCGAGCGCTCAATGACGTTTTGCAACTCGCGCACGTTTCCCGGCCACGGATAAGACTGCAGGTGATCGAGAGTCCTTTTATTGACGCGCCGAAACCTTTTTCCCGCCTTGCGAGCGTAGCGGTGAATGAAGTACTCCACCAGCAAAGGAATGTCCTGTTTCCGCTCTCTCAGCGAGGGCATTTCCAGGGGAAAGACGTTCAGCCGATAAAAGAGGTCTCGGCGGAAACTCCCACTCGCGACGGCATCGACCAAATCACGATTCGTGGCAGCGATGACGCGAACGTCGACGTGGATTGTCTCTGTTCCGCCCACTCGCTCAAGTTCCCGTTCCTGCAGAACCCGGAGGAACGCTACCTGCGTGGCGGGCGAGAGCTCGGCCACCTCGTCGAGAAATAGAGTCCCGCCGTTGGCCAGCTCGAAGCGGCCGATTCGCCGTTGCGTGGCTCCCGTAAATGCGCCCTTTTCATGGCCGAATAGTTCCGAGGCAATCAGCTCGCGCGGGATGGCGGCGCAATTCACAGCCACGAACGCCCTTGAGGAGCGGCCGGATCGTCGGTGGATGGCGCGGGCGACAAGCTCCTTGCCGGTTCCGGTCTCGCCGGTAATGAGAACTGTAGAATCGGTTGGTGCAACCTTGGAGATGCGTGTGAGCATCGTTTGCAACGCGGGCGAAGTTCCAACGATCTCCTCAAACATCGAGGCCCGGTCGATCTCTTCGCGGAGGGCGACGTTCTCTTCCTTCAGCCGTTCCTCAGCTCTCTTGCGGTCGTCTATGTCGGTATTCGCGACATACCAACGTCTGATGTTTCCCTTGTCGTCGTGCACCGGGTTGAAGCGCGCGAGAAACCAGCGATCGCTGCCATCGCCTTTGCGGATGCGCGTCTCCATTTCAAAAGCAGAGCCAGCCGACTTTGAGCGCGCTATATAGGCATTTAGACGTTTCAGATCGTCTGGATGCGCGTCAGATCCAGCGCTTCCATGCAGCCATGCATCGAGAGTCGTACCGAGATAATCGAGCAACCCTCGGTTCGCGTAAATCCGCTTCTGGTTAGAACCTTCGTTTACCGATACTAGTTGTGGGGTGAGGTCCAGAATCTGGCGGAGCTCCTTCTCCTGTTCGGCAAGTTTATCTTTCGCCCTTTTGGCTTCCTCGACGCTCTTGCGCAGTTCCTTCGTCAACTCCTCTTGTTCCGTAACGTCGATCCCGGTGCCGACGAACCCGCGCCCGTTGGCCGCCGGCGTACCGACACAGCGTACATAACGAACCGCGCCGTCTGGACGCACGATTCGCTTGGTAAAGTCGAATGCGGTTTGGGCGGGCAGCATTTTCTTGATTTCTTGCGCGACGAATTCCCGATCTTCCGAATGCACGAGCGCCATGTATTCGGGGATGCTCGGTGCTTTGCGGCCGGGCTTCAGGCCATGGATCTGGAACAACTCGGAAGACCAATACTCGAAACCGGACGCGTCGAATGCCCAGCTGCCGGTGTGCGCAAGCCGCTGGCCCTCGGCAAGATGGAACTCCGCTTGCTTGAGTTCTTCGATATCGAAATTCATGCCAATCCAATAGAGCAACGTTCCATCGTTCGCCCGAAGAGGTTCGACGCGACTGATACGCCAGCGGTATCCTCCTTGAGCGTTGCGAATACGGAAGGTGTTCTCGCCTGCGGAGCCGGTTTTGAGACATTTTGACCACGCTTTGCGCGCCTCGTCGTGATCGTCCGGATGTACCAGCGGGATATGAGAGTCCCAGGCGGCGCCCGTGTCGATCCCGAACCGCAGGGGGTGATCCTTCGGCAGACCCAAATAATCGGCGGCCCGCTCGTTCACGAAGGTGAGAGCGCCGGTTGGCGACGCGTACCACGTATTCGCTGGAATTACGTTGAGGGTGGCCTGTAACCGTGCCTCAAGCGAGTCGTTCATAACTGCACCCGATTCTAGCGACATTCGCACACCGATTTCAGGGGGACCGAGGCGAGTGGCGGCCAAGTGTAGTTCGCACAACCCGTATCAGGAGAGTACAAGCGACGAGGCGTTGGAACGATTAGCATTGACTTGATGGTGCCAGTCGGAGTTTGATTATCGTTTCGAGCCGGCATCTGATCGTTTCGTGAAGATGCACGGAAGGGGTGCGGAAGGTGCGCAAGGGTGTCAGAGCTTTCCGACACCCGAGTAGGACTCTGCGCGACACAACAGGCTCTGTGGAAGACAATCATGAGCGACACGGCGCAGAAGCGGGTACACGAACTAGAAGAAGTACCAATTGACGGCTTCCATGTCGTGCTCCTGATAGGTGGCCGCCTCGGCGCGGGGGTCGCGCGCCTCACCCTCGTAGGCCCGGTGCTCATCGGCTGTGTGCTCGCAGGCTGCGAGCATAAGGCCCCACCGCCGGCACCGCCGCCGCCGAAAGTGTCGGTCGTCACGGTACAAGCTCAGGCGGTGCCGATCACCACTGAGCTTCCCGGACGCGTGGCGGGCTACCGTTACGCCGACGTGCGACCGCAGGTCAACGGCATCATTCTGAAGCGGCTGTTCGTCGAGGGCAGCGACGTCAAGGCAGGGCAGCAGCTCTACCAGATCGACCCGGCGCCCTATCAGGCCAGTTACGACAGCGCCATCGCGGCGGATGCTTCAGCGCGGGCACTCTGGGAACGCTACAAGCCGCTGGCCGAAGCCAATGCAGTCAGCAAGCAGGATTACGACAATGCCGTAGCCTCGCACCTGCAGGCGCAGGCGGCAGTGGAAACGGCACGCATCAATCTGATCTACACCAGAGTGCTGTCTCCGATCACCGGCCGCATCAGCCGATCGTTGATCACGGAAGGAGCGCTGGTCACCGCCAATCAAGCCACCGCAATCGCCAACGTCCAACAGCTCGATCCGGTGTACGTGGACGTGACCCAACCCATCACGACCCTGCTGCGCTTGAAAAGCGAAGCCGCCGCGGGACTGCTCAAGAAAAACGAGGCAGGTAAAGCGCAGGTGCGGTTACGGCTGGAGGATGGCACTGACTACGTCCACCCCGGGACAATGGAGTTCTCCGAGGTGACGGTGGACGAGGGCACGGGCTCGGTCACGCTGCGTGCACTGATACCCAATCCCGAGCGTCTGCTCCTGCCGGGCATGTTCGTGCGCGAAGAGATCCAGGAAGGCGTGCGCCAGGGTGCCGTCTTGGCCCCGCAGCAGGGCATCAGCCACAATCAGAAGGGTGAGCCCAATGCACTCGTGGTGGATCCGGACAACACCGTCGAACTGCGGACCGTCGTGACCGATCGCGCGATCGGTGATCAATGGTTGGTGACTTCGGGTCTCAAGCCGGGGGACCGCGTCATCGTCGAGGGGATTCAGTCGGCGAGGCCCGGCGCCAAGGTGGCGCCTGAGGAGTACCGGCCGGCGGATGAGAAGACGGCGCCGCCGCGAGCCGCGGCCGCTGAAGGCTCCGCAAAGTAGGCGCCGGCCATGGTCAATTTCTTCATCGACCGCCCAGTTTTTGCCTGGGTAATCGCCATTGTCATCATGCTGATGGGCGCACTCGCCATCACGACGCTCCCCATCGCGCAGTATCCGAGTATCGCGCCGCCCGCCATTTCCATTCAGGTGGTCTATCCCGGTGCCTCGGCCGATACCGTACAGAGCTCCGTCACGCAGGTCATCGAGCAGCAGCTGAGCGCCATCGATCACCTGCTTTATTTCGGATCGGAAAGCGATGCCGACGGCAGCATGACCATCACGCTGTACTTTGAGCAGGGCACCAATCCCGACATCGCCCAGGTGCAAGTGCAGAACAAGCTGCAGCTCGCCACCCCGCTTCTGCCGCTCGAAGTGCAGCAGGAGGGGCTGCGCGTCGCCAAGGCCACCCGCAATTTCCTGCTCGTGATCGGCTTCTACTCGACCGATGGTTCGATGAGCAGCGAGGACGTGAGCGACTACATCGCCTCTTACGTACAGGATCCGATTAGCCGCACAGCCGGGGTCGGTGACTTTCAGCTCTTCGGCACCCAGTATGCGATGCGCATCTGGCTGGACCCGGCGAAG
>Ga0265770_1000017_pt1 | contig 16483 bp, 19 predicted proteins | sample NZEome_2_FD_200838 | JGI IMG/M metagenome (GOLD analysis project Ga0265770, IMG submission 200838) | Metatranscriptome of rhizosphere microbial communities from Maridalen valley, Oslo, Norway - NZE1 (Metagenome Metatranscriptome) | ecosystem: Host-associated > Plants > Roots > Rhizosphere > Soil... | reverse complement strand
GCTGCGTCCGCGTGCGCCGAATCCGCCGGCTGGTTGCCCGCTGCGGGACTGCTGGCGCTTAAGACCGCGATCAACACGGCGTTGCATACGGCTCTAAAGCGTTGATTCATGGCCGGGTATTCGTCATCCCTTAAGCATACAAGCCTTGTGGCCGCTGCTATACTTGCGCGCCCAAAAAGCCCAAATTGTGCGACATGCCGCGATTGTTAGAATACCTTGGCCATCATCCCTATCTTGCGGGTGCGGCGTTGCTGGCCGCGATTGCCGTGCTCGCCTTCGAGCTTCGCGCGCGGATTCAAGCGTTTGCGGCATTGAGCGCCACGCAGGCCGTGCGGCTCATGAATCAGGGCGCCCTCGTCATCGATCTGCGCAGCAAGGAACTATACGATGCCGGGCATATCGTCGACGCGCGCAACGTACCGGTCGGCGAAATCGAATCGCAGGCGGACAGCCTGAAAAAGTGGCGCGACAAAAGCGTCATTACTTATTGTGACAGCGGCGCCGACGGCGCCAGCGCCGCGCGCACGTTGATGAAGCTCGGCTTTACAAAGGTCTTCAATCTGCAGGGCGGCCTCAACGCCTGGGTAAAGGACAATTTGCCATTGACGAAAACGTCGAGGAGCAAGGGCGCTCCGAAATGACACAGCCGGACGTCATCGTTTACGTATCGGATTGGTGTATGTACTGCCAGCGAGCCAAGGGCTTGCTGCGGCAGAAGCAAGTGGTTTTCAGCGAAGTCAATGTCGAAGAGGATGAGAAATCTCGCGAGGAAATGCTTGCGCGCAGCAATCGCCGCACGGTTCCACAAATCTTTATTGGCGAGAAGCATGTTGGTGGGTATGACGAACTCGATGCGTTGGATCGCAGCGGCGAGTTGGATCGATTAATTCAGGGGGTAGGATGAACGAGGTTACAGCGGCGCAACCACAAGCAGATGTGGGCGGTGTGCAGGTAAGTTTGCAGAGCGTGTATTTAAAGGATTGTTCCTATGAGTCACCGAATGGTCCGCGCCTGCCGAGCAATCAGGCCTGGGAACCCAAGTTTCAACTCAATATGAATACCTCAACCGAGGAATTGTCGCCGGAGGCCCGGGAAGTGTTGCTCACCGTCACCGTGGAGGCCAAGCAGGGCGATGCCACGCTTTATCTGGTGGAAGTCAAGCAGGCGGGACTGTTCACCATTGCCGGCGCATCGGTCGAGGATCTGAAACGGCTGATCGGCAGCTTCTGTCCCAGCGTGTTGTTTCCCTATGCGCGCGAAGTGATCTCCGACCTGATCGTCAAAGGTGGATTCCCTAATTTCCTGCTGCCTTTGGTGAATTTCGATGCCCTGTTCAGTCAGGCGCAGCAAGCTCCGCAGCAGCCGAATCTGGTGAATTAGGAGCCATGCCGACCCGGCGTACGGAACCGATGACGGTCATCGGCGCCGGCTCCTGGGGCACGGCCCTCGCCATTTTACTGGCGCGCGAAGGACACCCGGTTCAATTGTGGGGTAGAGACAGCGCGCAGCTCGATGTCATGCGCGAACGCCGGCGCAACATGCGCTATTTGCCGGACGCGGAGTTCCCGGAAGAATTGCAGATTGCGGCCGATCTACCCAAGGCCCTACAAGGTTCCCGCGACGCGCTGATCGCGGTGCCATCGCACGCTTTCAGGGCGACCTTGGAGGTCGTACGGCCGCACCTCGCAAACCACACTCGCATTGCCTGGGCAACCAAGGGATTCGAGATTGCGACCGGACTTCTGCCGCACCAAGTCGTGCGCGAGGTCCTGGGCGACACTCCCGGCGCCGTCTTATCGGGTCCCACGTTCGCGAAGGAAGTCGGCGCCGGCTTGCCTACCGCGATGACCATTGCATCGGCGGATGAGCGCTTTGCCAAGGAGCTCGCGATGAGCTTGTCGGGGCCGAGTTTCCGCGCCTATACCCAGACCGACATCATGGGCGTGGAAGTCGGCGGCGCGGTGAAAAATGTCATCGCCATTGGGTCGGGGATCGCGGATGGCATGGGCTTTGGCGCGAACACGCGAGTGGCATTGATCACTCGCGGTCTCGCCGAGATGATGCGCTTGGGCGTGAAGCTCGGCGCACTGCGTGAAACTTTTATGGGTCTCGCGGGTCTTGGAGACTTGGTGCTGACCTGTACCGATGACCAATCGCGCAACCGCCGCTTCGGTATGGCGTTGGGAAGCGGCGCGTCCCCGACAAGTGCGCAAAGCGCGATTCATCAGGTGGTCGAAGGCGTACTCGCGGCACGCGCCGTGCACGATGTCGCCCAACGGTTGCAGGTGGACATGCCGATCTGCCGCGAAATATTCGCAATCATGTACGAGAACAAGCCGGTCCGCTTTGCGGTGCAGGCTCTCATGGGGCGCGACGTACGCTCCGAGGCCGAATAAATTTTTCGCTGTGAACAACCAGGGGGAACGCAAATGAAACGTATGCATCTTTATCTGGCCGCCGCCGCGCTTGCGAGCGTGGCCATGGCCGCCGCCGCCCCCGCGGCGCCATCGGCACCGGAACTGTCCTTGACACGCTTCGATTGCGGCAAGACCACCACCCTTGCCGACGTCAGCCGATTCTCGGACGTCGCTGCATTCCAGGGCTTGAGCATCCAGCTGACATTCAGCTGCTACTTGATCAAACACGGCAACGATTACCTCGTGTGGGACACGGGCAACCCACCCGCGACCGGGAGCACTCCCGCGCCAACCGCCCCGGGCTCAAGCCTGGTGGAACAGCTCGCGCAACTGCATCTCACGCCTCAGCAAATCACCTTCGTCGGGATCAGCCACTATCACGGCGATCATGTCGGGCAAGTCGCATCCTTTCCCCAGGCCACCTTGCTGATCGGCAAGGGCGACTGGGAGGCGTTGAATGAAACTCAGCCAAACCCTGGCGTCAATCCCGCGAATTTCGCGCATTGGATCAGCGGCGGCGGAAAAGTGGAACCGCTAAGCGGCGATAAGGATGTGTTCGGCGATGGCAGCGTCATCATGTTGAACACTCCCGGACATACGCCCGGTCACCACAGCCTGTTGGTCAAGCTCAAAGATATGGGCAACGTGCTCATCACCGGGGACCTGGCGCACTTTCGCGAGAATTACGACAGCAACGGCGTGCCGACGTTCAACACCAGCCGCGCCGAGACATTGGCGTCGTTGGATCGTTTCAAACAACTCGCGGCGAACTTGAAGGCCACCGTAATCATTCAGCACGACGCGCGCGATATCGACAAATTGCCGGCTTTCCCCGCTTCCGCGAAGTAACCACTGCCCTGCAAACTGGGAAGATATGCACAAATCAGCACTCATTGTTCTCATGATCGCCTGTTCGTTCACGGCAGCGGCGAAAGATTCGGATCCGCTCGCTTCCAGGATTGCCGCGCAAAACGCGCTGTTCGAGGAGCAATACCAGGCGGATCTCAAGGCTCATCCGGAACGGGCAACCTCCATCGGCGACTACCGCTATAACGATCAGCTCGAAGACTCTTCACCCGCGGCGTATCGGCGTCAGGACGCCGCCGACAAGGGTTTTCTCACGCGCTTGACGGCCATTTCGACGGCCGGTTTTCCGGAACAGGATAAGCTGTCACACGAGGTGATGCAGCGCTCTCTGACGCAGCGAATCGCGAACTTCAAGTTCAAAGAATACGAGATGCCCGTGAATCACATGGAGGGGCCGCAGGTTCGTTTCACCGACTTGCCGCTCGCCGTTCCGCTTGATTCGGTCAAGCACTATGAGGATTACATCGCACGTCTGCATCAGATTCCGCGCGCCTTCGCCCAGTCCGAGGAGACGCTACGCGCGGGAATGAAGGACAAGCTCATGCCGGTGCGCTTCCTGCTCGAGAAGGTTCCGGCGCAATGCGAAGGCATCATCACGTCCGACCCTTTTCTTCTGCCGACGAAGAAATTTCCCGACGGCATTTCTGCCGAGGACCAACAACGCTTGACCAAGGCGATTACCGACACCGTCAACAACGAGGTGTTTCCGGCTTATAAGAAGTTCGCCGCATTCATCGCCGCGGAGTACGCGCCCGCGGGTCGTACGACTTTGAGTGTCACCTCGCTGCCGGGCGGCAAGGAGCGCTACCTCAACGACATCCGCAGCCGCACCACCATCAGCACCTTGACGCCGGATCAGATACACGCCATCGGCCTGCGTGAGATCGAGCGCATCGAAGGTGAAATGCTGGTCATCGCACAGAAGGAAGGCTTTAAAGATGTCGCCGCATTTCGGGATTCGTTGAAAACCAATACCAAGTACGTTCCCACCTCGTCCGAGCAGATTCTCGATGACTTCCGCAAGTACATCGCGCAGATGCAACCGAAGCTTCCCGAGCTGTTCGGCTACATTCCCGGCTCGCCGGTAACGGTCGAAGCCATTCCGCCCTTTCAGTCGGGCTCCGCCACGCACTATCAAACCGGTACACCCGACGGCAAGCGCCCCGGTCGCGTCAGCGTGGCGACGTCCAATTTCGCACATCGCTGGCTGATCGATGATGAAGCCACGGCATATCACGAGGGGATCCCCGGACACCACATGCAGCTCTCCGTGGCGCAGCAGATGACCAGCCTGCCGAAGTTTCGGCAGCATTCCGGCAACTCAGGATATGTCGAAGGTTGGGCGCTGTATGCGGAACAGCTCGGTAAGGAGGTTGGGTTTTACCAAGATCCGGTGAGCGACTACGGCAGACTGAGCAGCGAATTGTTTCGCGCGGTGCGTCTGGTCGTCGACACCGGCCTGCATTCCGAAGGCTGGAGCCGCGATCAGGTGGTCGAATTCTTCCGCAAATATCAGCCGGTCGATGAGCCGACGATTCAAGCGGAGACCGACCGCTACATCGCGTGGCCGGCGCAGGCGCTGTCATACAAGCTGGGCCAGCTCAAGTTCCGCGAATTGCGCGAACGCGCGAAAAGGGAATTGGGTCCGAAGTTCGACATCCGCAACTTTCACGATGAAATGCTGAACGGCGGCGTGCTGCCGCTCGACCTGTTGGAGGCCCGCACGAATAGTTGGATCCAGCAGCAGAAAGCCGGAATCAAGTCCGCGGCGAATTGAGCGCGTTGGCGGCCGGGCCGACCCGGCCGCATCAACCCGAGGACGACAGTACGAACTGATTGCCGTCGGGATCTTTGAAGATGGCGAACTCGCCCCAGGGCTGCTTTTCCGGCGGCTTGTCGAATTCAACACCGCGAGCCTTGAGCTGCCGATAAGTGGCACTCACGTCGTCGCAGGCAAATGCGCCGTTAAAAAATGAGCCGATGCGGCTCTCGTGGCCTTCCGGAGTGAAGAGCACGACCCGCGTCGGCGAATTTGCGATGCGCAGCTCGATCCAACGCTGCTTGGCGCTGAAGACTTGATCGGTCGACACTTCGAATCCCAGTTTTTCGGTATAGAACTTGAGTGCGCGATCCTGATCGGTGGTCGGTATGCCGACGAATTTGACCTGTGTAATCATGGTTGTCTCCCTCGAAGCAAGTGTTGATCCGATCGCGCCATTATCGATCAATTCCCGAGCAGCCAGTAGCGATAATCGGTATAGTAATTATTGGTGCAGCACTTCAATTTAGACAACTATGTGGTGGATGTCCTGATGCCCGATCTGGTGGGACACGATCGCCGGCCTGCCACCTTCATCGTTTACTTGTATTTTTTGCGCCACGCAGCAAAGGGCAGACGGGACACGCTGTCGGTCAGCTTGCAGACTATCGCCACCAAGACCGGGCTGTCCAAATCCACCGTTCAGGCCGCGATACGGCATCTGCGCCGGCGCAGGCTGCTCGATCCCGCGGTCTTGGCGACCGTTACCGACCCGGTTAGACGAGTGCTCAGGCCCTGGAATCGTTGAACAGCGCTTCAGCGCTCTAGTTCAAATCCCTCGTCGATCCAGCCCGTCATGCCACCGGCCATCAGCTTCACTCCGAACCCTAAGCGCGCTAGCCGCGCCGCCCCGCGCGCAGCGCCGTTGCAATGCGGACCCGCGCAGTAGGTCACGAACAGAGTCGACTGTGGGTACTCGCTCATCTTTGAGGCGATGATTTTCGCGTGCGGCAGGTTCACCGCACCGGGCACGTGACCCTGCGCGAACGACGCGGGGCTTCGAACATCGAGCAGCACGAATCCCGGGGAGCCGCTATTTAGCGCATCGTGCGTGTCCCAGCAGTCGGTTTCAAAAGTGAATTGCGCTTCGAAATGTGCCGTGGCCTGCTCGGGCGGCGCGGCTGCGGGCATCTGGACGGCGTTCGGCATCGGTACTCCAATGACTGAAGTGCTGGGGCCATTGTTGCCGCATCGCGGATCGCGCACAATTGGCGGAATTGCCATTGATCGATCAAATCATGCCAACTCGCCGGACCGCCCGAAAAGCTCGCAATCCACTGGTCTTAGCCTTGGTCTACGATGGCCTCTGCGCCTTCGAATTTTCCTGCGCCGCTGAAGTGTTCGGCCTGCCCAGGCCGGAATTGGGGCCGGATTGGTATCGCTTCGAGACCTGTTCCATGGCGCGCAGCGTCAGATCACAGTACGGCATGCGCATGACGGCGGCGAATGGCTTGGAGCGCCTGCTCGCTGCCGGCACCATCGTGATTCCGGGGTGGGAAAGCATCGACGTGCCCGTACCGCAGGCGATACTCGAAGCATTGCGCGGCGCACATGCGCGGGGCGCGCGGTTGCTATCCATTTGTTCGGGCGCGTTCGTGCTTGCGGCCACCGGCTTGCTCGATGGCAGGCGCGCCACGACCCACTGGCGGTACGCCGCAGCGCTGCAGCGCCGTTACCCCAGAGTTGGTGTCGATGCAAACGTTCTTTATGTGGATGAGGGCAGCGTTCTGACTTCCGCCGGCAGCGCCGCGGGCCTCGATCTTTGCTTGCATCTCGTGCGCCGCGACTATGGCTCAGCGATAGCGAACCAGGTCGCGCGCAGATTGGTCATTCCACCACACCGCGACGGCGGCCAAGCGCAATTTCTGGAGAGGCCCGTAGAGGATCGTGCTCGCGGCGCTGAACAACGCGGGTCTCTTTCGCCGCTGCTCGATAAAATCAGGAAACGGCCCAGCGCGCCCTGGCGCATCAGCGAGCTGGCGCGCCTCGCGGCCATGAGCGATCGCACTTTCATGCGCCGGTTCCGGGCGGCGACCGGATTGAGTCCGGCAGATTGGGTTACGCGCGCGCGAGTGGACGCGGCGCGCGAACTGCTCGAAAACACCGGGCTGCCCATCGATCACATCGCGGAGCGCTGCGGTCTTGGGACGCCCACGACGTTGCGGCATCATTTTCGCAAGAAGGTCGGAGTGAGCCCCGCGCAATATCGAAAGAGATTTTCCAGACAGTAATGGCGATTACGGCGTATCTGCGGTATGAAGGGCTTTCGGTTCGCGTGCTTCACGACACGCGGCAAGGACATAAAGACTAAGAACTGCAAGGGGACAATACATAATGAGCAGCTCTGCCAAGCCCGCACCGCTCGCGACCACGCCACGCAACGAACTGACGCTGCGCGGCCTGGTTCTCGGCGTGCTCATCACCGTGGTGTTCACGGCGGCCAACGTTTACTTCGGGCTCAAGGCGGGCCTCACCTTCGCCACTTCGATCCCGGCCGCGGTTATTTCCATGGCGCTGCTGCGCGGCCTCAAGGGCATGACAGTCCAGGAGAACAACATCGTGCAGACCGTCGCGTCGGCGGCCGGCACCCTGTCTTCGGTCATCTTCGTACTGCCCGGCATGGTGATAATCGGCTGGTGGACCGGCTTTCCGTACTGGGTTTCCTGCGCGATCTGCGCCCTGGGCGGAATCCTGGGCGTGATGTATTCGATCCCGCTGCGGCGCGCGCTGGTGACGCAATCCGATCTGCCCTACCCCGAAGGCGTCGCCTGCGCCGAAGTACTCAAAGTGGGCGGCGGCGAAAACGCCGACGCCGCGGCGGTGGAAGAGAGTCGCACAGGATTGGCTGCCGTGGTCTGGGGCGCGGTCGTTTCTGCGGCCTTCGCCTGCGTCGTGGCTACGCGCATCTTCGCCAGCGACGTAGTGCGGTATTTTCGCTTCGGCGGTGAACGGGGCGGAGTGACTGGCTTCGATTTCTTGCTGTCTTTCGCGCTATTCGCCGTCGGCCACCTGGTGGGTCTGTGGGTCGGCATCGCGATGTTCGTCGGCGCGTTGATCGGCTGGGCGTGGGGTGTACCGCACTTCTCGGCGCTCGCGGCCAGCGTTGAACCCATGGCGCAGCTGGCCCAGCACACCTGGAGCCATCAGGTGCGTTTCGTCGGCGCCGGCACCATCGCGGTGGCGGCAGTGTGGACGCTGGCGAAGCTGGTCAAACCGGTGATCGCCGGTCTGCGCACGGCCATGGCTGCCTCACGGGCGCGCGCGGCCGGCAACGCGGCACTGCTGCCGCGCACCGAGCAGGACATTCCGATCGGCTATGTCGCCCTGGTCTCGTTGGCCTGCATGGTGCCGATCGGCGCACTGATCGCCAATTTCTCCGCCGGCAGCGGCCTCGGAGATCACATGTTCGTGATGGTGCTCAGCGCCCTGGTTTACATCGCGCTCATGAGCTTCTTCGTTTCCGCGGTCTGCGGCTACATGGCCGGGCTCATCGGCTCATCGAACAGTCCGCTGTCGGGCATCGGCATCCTGGTGGTGATCGGCGCAGCACTCCTCCTGGTACCCCTAATCCGTTCTGGCCTGCCCGCCAGCGCGGGTACGGCGCTGGTGGCCTACGCGCTGTTCGTCACCGCGGTGGTGTTCACGGTGGCAGCCATCGCCAACAATAATCTGCAGGATCTGAAAACCGGCCAGCTCGTCGATGCCACGCCGTGGAAGCAGCAGGTGGCGCTGGTCATTGGAGTCATCGCCGGTGCCGCGATCATTCCGCCGATCCTCGATCTGCTCAACCACGCCTATGGGTTCGCCGGCGCTCCGGGTCCGCACCACGAGCACCCCCTGCCCGCGCCACAGGCCGGCCTGATTTCGGCGCTCGCGCAGGGTGTGATCCAGCACAACGTCGACTGGAGCCTGATCCGGATCGGCGCGCTGGTCGGCGTGCTGGTGATCGCCGCGGACGAATCCCTACGCCGCTTCACCACCAAGGCGCATCTCTCGCCGCTCGCCGTGGGCTTAGGAATTTACCTGCCGACGCAGAGCACACTGATGGTCGTGGTCGGGGCGATCGTGGGCTGGTACTTCGATCGCCGTGCGCAGCGCGCGTCGAAACCTGAGGCCACCAAGCAGCTCGGCGTGCTGCTGGCCTCGGGCATGATAGTCGGCGAGGGCTTGGTGGGCGTGATCATCTCTGCCTTTGTCGCCTTCTCGGGCAAGGACTTTCCGTTGGCCCTGGTCGGCGACGAATTTGCCGACAACGCCGCCGTCTGGATCGGGAGCGGCGTGTTCGTGCTGACGGTGTTTCTCTTGTATCGCTGGGCGGCGCGGATGCGGCCTTAGGAGCTTGCCAGCGCTCCTTTGCGGGTCCCTAAGAAGTTGGCGATTAGGTCTTGGGTCAAAATTTCCATGCGGCCGCCAAATCGAGTCCATGGTCGAGGCGAGGCAAAACACCAATCCGATAGCGGGTCGCCGACATTTCTTTCCAGCGCTCGCCGGGTGGAATGGCGGCGCCAATTCCCGCGCCAATGCCGCTGCCGAAAAGTGCGCAAACACCGGCGACCGTTCCGGAGCTGACGATGTGCCCGCGTCCGCTGCCGTTGGCGAGCGCGCAGCCACCCGCCGCGATGCCCGCGCCGAGAACACCGCCGATCGTCGCATCGACGCCTCGGGAGCGGCGACCCTCACTCACGTCGAGCCGCGCGATTTTCTGGCGCAGTATCGATACCGGTTCATTGCGCCCGGGAACGTCGAGGATCACGGACTCATCGCTCACCCGGTCAATGGTGCCGATGAGTTTGTTCGAAGAGACGTCCGGCGCCAAAATGCGAACGCGCATCCCGGGAGCGAGTAATGGCGGCTGTGGCACATCCCCGTCCGCCGCCGACGCGGATGCAGACATGAGGAACAGCAGCACAAGCGCCACGCACAAGCTGATGTTGGGAGCAGGGGTATTCATATGGTTGGGCATTGGCTAGTCCCTGATGGCAATCGCCGTGGGCTGCGTTGCGGGGACAAAGGCGGCCAACGATGCGCCTGGGGCGAAATCAAAGGCATGAGGCCGCCGCAAATTTTCCGCTGATGAACGCGTGCGGAACGCCATCAGCCACATAGTGCCCGATGATGCGTCCCTCGTTGTTTATTCCCTGCGCAAATGTTGCAACCGCTCCTGGCACATCGAAGCTCTGCAGGTTCCCAGGGCGGCCGTAAAATCCGTGCACCGTGCTGCCGTCACTATAGAATCCGACCACAATTCCACAGTCGTTGATGCTAAAGATTTGTGTGCTGAGCGCCTCGGGAAAGATAATAGTCACGAACTGACCGCTGGGTTGACGCAAAAAGCCTACCAGCGTCGAGGCTGCATTCGTGTAGTAGCCGACGACCTGTCGTAGGTCATTGATGCCCCCTGTCACGATGCCTGTGGCGGCAGGATCTGGCAGCTTGAAACTAATTGGAGGTCCTCGGCGGGGAATGATGAAGCCAAACTCATCGGCATTGAGATCCACAATGGAGTAGCCACCGGACAGGTCGCCGAGGTTGTTGATACCGCGCAGTGCCGTCGAAACGGCATCGGGAAAATCCACCGTCCGAAATTTCCCGTTTGTGAGCAGGAAGCCAGTGCCCGCATTGGCGCCGTAAAAGCCAGCAATCACCCCTTCGTCATTGACGGCTCGCAGCACCGTCACCCCGGTGTTGTCATTGGGATCTACGATCGGCGTAGTGATGCGGCCGTCCGGAGAGCGAATGAAGCCCACTTCCGAGCCGTCGGCGGCGAACACAAGGCCTGCCACAAGGCCTTCGTCGTTGAGCCCCGCATCGAAATAGCCGGTCGCCCCCGGGACGTCAAACGAGGTAAACGAGACAGGTTCTGCGGCGACAGTCGCGGTCGCCGCCGCCATGAGAAGTGTGAGTCTCACGACTCTCTTTGAAATTGACATGGAAGTCTCCTTGGCTGTTGTGTCCTAAATCGCCTCGCGGCCCGAATCCTAATCGCTGATCGCGATCGCCGAGGGTTGCGTTCCCGTCACGAACGGTGAGCCGGCTATCGGCGTCAGCGCACCACTCGTGGCGTCGATCGTGTAAACCGAGATGGAGTCGGCGCCTGCATTGACGACGTACGCAAACATGCCCGCGGGATCCACTGCTACCGAGGAGGGCTGATTGCCTGCCGCAAAGGGCGAGCCGGCAACGGCCCTCAATACACCCGTCGTGGCGCCTATCGTAAACGCGGAGATGTTGTTAGAGCCTTGGTTGGCGACATAGACAAAATTGTCCAGTGGGTCGACGGCGACAGAGGATGGATTGCTCCCCGTAGCAAAGGGCGAACCGGGGATTGCCAACCCATCATTGAGAACAGCAATCGTGTTCGCAGTCGCATTCGCAACGTAGAGATATTGACCGGAAGGGTCACTGCTAAGCGCACGTGGACCCATGCCGACGGCGAACGGTGATCCGGTGGCAGGCGTCAACGCGCCAGAGTTGGTTGAGAATGCGGAAACTGTATCGTCCGCTTGGTTCGCGACATACACGGCGAATCCCAAAGGATTCACCGTCACCGCCGCGGGCGACTTGCCCGTCGTAAAGGGCGAGCCGGTTATCGCCGTGAGCACTCCGCTAACTGGGGTGATTGCATAGGCCGAAACGGTGTTAGCGCCGCCATTCGCTACGTAGAGGGTTGCGCTCACCGAATCAATGGCGACCGAGGTTGGCGCGGATCCCGTGGCAAACGGTGAGCCGTTCACTGCGCTCAACATGCCGCTGGTACGATTAATCGTAAATGCGGAAATTGTCGCGTCCATTTGATTCGCGACGTAGGCATAGCTGCCCGTGGGATCAACGGCGATGGCAACCGGGAGATTTCCGGCGGAAAAGGGGGAGCCTGCGATTGCCGTCAATGCCCCCGTCGTGGCATCGACACTGTATGCCGAGACGTTGTTGGAGCCGCGATTGGCTACGTAGGCGAAGCGAGGCGGATTAGTCGTGCAAGTCACTGTAATGTTCGTGACATCCACAGTCCCGATTGTCCCCGTCCCATTCGCGACCACGCAAGTCTGCGAAGGATTCGTCGGTTGTGTCTGCACCGTCAGGTTATAGGTTGTATTAAAATTGGCGGCGCCGAAAACCACGGCGCTGCCGTTGGACGCTGGACCATCGAAAAAGGTCTGAGACCCGTTGTTCTGCAGCGTGAGCCCCGAGCCAACCAGGCCGCTCAAGGTACCCTCGAGATTGGCTTGATCCGGCGGGAGACTAGGCTCGCAGAGCAGACAGCCGTCGCCGATAGAGCTAAAATGGCATCCAGTGAGGGCGGCAACGGCAAACACTGCCGCGAGCAGCCGATACGCGCCGCCCAATTGAAAATAGCAATTGCTCTTCGATGTCATGCCAGCTCCCTGTGTCGCGCAATCCCTGCGTCTGCGGATTTTCTCGAATATGCGGTAGCTGACCATTCGGCCGCGCTTGAGTCCACGCGAATCGCTGATTCTTTGCTAAGGAAATGCTGATGGTTTCGTAAGGCCGAAAGCGGTAGGGATTTCTGCGCCAGTCTCAGTGCACTAACGTGTAACTCGCGCCGAATCATTGCCTGCTCGCGCTCGTATGCCTTGCGTATGCGACCGAAGAGATATTCGGCTCTTATGTAGGCGCATGTGAGTCCGAGCCCGGCAATAATGATTGCGATTAAGAGAGTGTCCATGTTGTACCTCTGGCGCTCGTCAAACACTTCTTTCGATCGAAACGGATCGGTGGGGCGCTGCATTCGCCGGCGTGCATCGCTGCAAACATCAGATATCGTGTCGAGCCGCGGACACGAGACGCCGCTATTCGATCTTTCTCCCATTGCTAGTCACGATGACATTGGGCGTCAGTACGGCAGTGCGAACTTCTCGTCCTTGATCTACCACCACGATGCTGAGAGCGAGAGTCATCCCGCCCGCGGTCAGCGTCATGGTCCCGGAGCAGTCGGCGTTCAGACTGTAGGTGCCTGTGCCGGGGCGGTCCGGCTGAAGCGGGACGGTCGGGGAGTTGACGTTGATATTGTCGAACTGATCAAGCGTTCCATCGCCATGAAACGTTGTTAGCGCCGTGCCGACGATGGCGACCTGAGGGGCACCGGGTCCTGTCGGGCGGATGCCGGTGACAGTGAATCCGTATTTGCCCTTGAGGGTCTCATTTGTGCAGGCAAATCGATCTTGATGGTGTTCATAGCTGGGCTCGGCGGCTTGCAACGAACCGGTTAAAGCTGCGCATGCGGCGAGAGCACAAACACTGACTAAGGTCCTCGGCAAAGGGGCGGTATGGTTCTTCATAGGGACTCCAGTTAAATCAGCTCGCGTGATCGGGGGTCGGTCACGCCGGACAGTGCCCGAAGGCGGCCCCGCCGTAATGAGGAAGGCATGACGGCGAGCTGAAGACGGTCTGAAATCGGCGCTTTCTTGTGCCGATCTTGAGGTTTTGGTCCGCCGAGGCGCCGTCGGACGATCATTTCTGCCTCTTGGGTATACTGAGGTCGCGCCTTTGGGACCGCAGTTCTTCATAGCCTGATCACGCACTGTTTAGGGTCGTGCCCGATGAGTTCGCCGAACAATCAGATACTGCGAGTCGGGAATTGGCGTGTCGACCCGGCGCTCGACGAGATTTCCAAGGGTGGGGAGACCGTCAAGCTCGAACCGCGGGCAATGCGCCTTCTGCTGTGCCTTGTCGAGCATGCCGGCCAAGTTGTCAGCGTCGAGCAGCTGCTGGATGAGGTCTGGAAAGATGTCGTGGTTACGCCGAATTCGGTCTATCACGCGGTGGCCACGTTACGCCGAGTGCTCGGCGACAACACAAAAGAGCCGACCTACATCGCCAATATTACGCGTCGCGGATATCGGCTCGTGGCGCCGGTCCAATGGGCTGATGCGGCCCCGGCGTTGCCGGGCAATCTCGAACCGACTGAAGGCACATCGAAGACGCTTGCCAGGACGTGGCTCCGGTCACGCGCTGTGTGGTTCGCCGCTGTTTTGATGGTCGCGCTGCTGAGCATCGCTTACTTTGTCACCCTGAAGCCTCATAAGCCCATGCTGGTGGTACTCCCCTTTGAGAATCTCAGCGGTGACGCAACTCAAGAATACTTCTCCGATGGGATGACCGAGGAGCTTATCACCCAGCTCGGCAGCCTCGACCCCGAACACCTAGGCGTGATCGCGCGAACCTCCGCCATGCAATACAAGGGCGCTCACAAGGATGTAGCCCAAATCGCCCGAGAGCTCGGTGCGAACTATGTACTCGAAGGCAGCATCCGCGGCTCGAAGGAACGAATTCGAGTCACGGCGCAGCTGATCGCGAGCAGCGACCAGGCACACATTTGGGCGCAGAGCTTTGATCGCGATGCGAGCGATGTATTGAGAATACAAAGCGAAGTTGCGAGTGCCATCGCGGAAAAAATCCAACTTGCGCTGCCGGAGGCAACCACCGTCCGGTTGACCCACTCACCGAGCATCAACCCACAGGCGCACGAGGCATTTCTCGAGGGTTTGTACGGTCAGAATCAACGTACCAAACCAGCATTCGAACAGGCAATCGAGTCATTCAATCGAGCCATTGTTATCGAACCGCAATACGCAATGGCGTACGCCGAACTTTCCCGTACGTACAGTCTCGCGACTGTGGTCGGCTTGGGTCCGCCGACTGAAATGATGATCAATGCGCGAAATGCTGCGATTAGGGCGATTCAGATAGACGATTCCGTCGCGGCGGCGCATACGACGCTCGGGTTTATTCACGCGCACTTCGAGTTTGACTGGCCGGCTGCGGAGAGAGAGTTCCTTCGCGGAATCGAACTCAATGCGAGCGATGCGAATGCACATCTTTTCTATTCCAACAGTCTTTTGTCGCCACTAGGCCGACACAATGAGGCCATTGCGGAGATGAAAACCGCCATCCGGCTCGACCCGCTTTCAGCTCCGGTAGACTCTTTTCTGGGCCGTACCTATCTGTGGGCGAGGCGCTACCGCGACGCGTTGGCCTATTTGCAACAATCAGTACAGCGATTCCCCAATTTCGCTCTCAATCACGAGCGGCTCGCGCATCTTTATACCTATATAGACAGGTTTGATGATGCGATTGCCGAAGAGACGAAGGCCTCAGTGTTATCGGGCATGGGCGCTGCTGAAGCGCTCAAGCGAGCGGATGCGCTACGCTCGGCGCTTGCTTCCAAAGGTCCGCCTGGGTATTGGGAGAAAGTTCTGGAGTTCTCACAAACCGCTGTCAACGCGCCTGAGGCGTATAGCAGCGGCTATGGCACTGCGATCCTTTACACCCGTCTCGGGGAGACGGACAAGGCAATTGAAGCGCTGGAACTCGCATTCACCCAACACCAGCTCGCGTTGACAGAAATCGCCATCGAGCCGGCGTTTGACCCGCTTAGGTCCGATGCGCGATTCGTCACGTTGCTACGGCGGGTTGGGGTTGGAAAGGTGCCATGACATGGATCGGTGAAACGTATTTTTTGCCGAACCGCAGCGCACCGCTGGTAGCCCATCGCTGGTCAAAAAGCGACCCTGACTTAGAGCCGCCCGGCAAATCCGATCTGCCGCCACGCTTCGTAAATCACCAGCGCCACCGCGTTGGACAAATTGACGCTGCGGTTCTGCGCGCGCATGGGAATAAACAGGCAATTCTCCGCTCCAAACCTGGCCTGGGAGCTTGGCGGCAAGCCGCGCGTTTCAGGACCGAACAAGAACGCGTCTCCCGCGCGATACTGCACATCGGCGTAGCAGCGCCCGCCGCCCGTCTCGACCATGAAAACGCGCGATCCTTGCAGCAAGCTAAGACATTCATCCAGGTTTGCGTGAATCTTTACGTGCGCCAGGTCGTGATAATCGAGGCCGGAGCGTCTCAGGCTCTTGTCGTCCAGGCGAAAGCCCAGAGGCTTGATCAAGTGCAGCGTTGCGCCGGTGTTGGCGCACAGCCGGATGGAATTGCCGGTATTCCCGGGAATCTCAGGCTCGAATAGCACGACGTGAAACACTTCAGACAGGCTTCCGGGCTATTTCTCGACAGCGCTGCGGTGTCTATCCAAGAAAAGCAGTTCCGTAGGATAGGCAAACTCGAGCCCTAAGCGGTGTAATTCATCGATGATGCGAAAATTCACCGACTGCTGCAGATCGAGCAGCGGATTCACGGCGGGCTGCTGCACGAAGTAGGAGAGCTCGAACTGAAACGCACTCTCACCCAGCGTTTTCAGATGACAGCGCTCAAAGCGCGCCTGAGGATGCTCGCGAACCACCTTTTCCAACAATTGCGGCAGCGTTCTGAGCTTGTCGGTCGGAGTGTCGAAATTCAAGCGAATGGTTGCTAGTATCCGCTGTTCCGACAGGCGTCCGAAATTGCGCACGCGGCTCTTCAAGAT
>Ga0265770_1000016_pt1 | contig 17075 bp, 13 predicted proteins | sample NZEome_2_FD_200838 | JGI IMG/M metagenome (GOLD analysis project Ga0265770, IMG submission 200838) | Metatranscriptome of rhizosphere microbial communities from Maridalen valley, Oslo, Norway - NZE1 (Metagenome Metatranscriptome) | ecosystem: Host-associated > Plants > Roots > Rhizosphere > Soil... | reverse complement strand
TGTTCACGCTGATGTCCGGCGCCGTCATCACGCTCAACGACTGGGGTCCGGCGTGGTTCCTGCTGCCGGGCTTTTTGATGCTGGCGATGTTGTTCATCTTCTGGTTCCACACCGTTATCGGCGAGAACCAAGCGGGCGTGTACAACATGGCGGTGGACCGATCGTTCCGCATGGGAATGATGTGGTTCATTTTTTCCGAGGTCATGTTCTTCGCCGCGTTTTTCGGCGCGCTGTTCTATGCGCGCAATTTCTCGGTGCCGTGGCTATCGGGAGATGGCGTGAAGATTTTCACCAAGCTCTTGTTGTGGAACGACTATGGCGGCGTGTGGCCGACCAACGGTCCTGGCAGCGTGGGCGGGCACGCCAACGGCAGCTTCGAGACGGTCCCGGCCCTAGGGCTGCCGGTGGTGAACACCGCGATCCTGCTGTCGAGCAGCGTCACGGTCACCATCGCACACCATGCGCTGATCACGGGGCACCGCTTGAGGCTCAAGATCTTCCTGGCGATGACTTTTTTGCTGGGTTTCTCATTCGTGGCCTTGCAGGCGACGGAGTACCACGAGGCGTACACCGAACTTGGCTTGCAGCTCGGCACCGGGATCTACGGCACCACGTTTTTCATGCTGACCGGATTTCACGGCCTACATGTCACGGTGGGCGCCATCATGCTGACGGTGATCTGGTTCCGGGTGCTGAAAGGTCACTTCACGCCGAAGAGACATTTTGGTTTCGAAGCCGTCGCCTGGTACTGGCACTTCGTCGATGTGGTATGGCTCGGTCTGTTTTTCTTCGTCTATTGGCTGTGATGCGGGTTCGTCTAATGACCGTGATGCAGGGGTTCGATCCAGCCGTTGTAATAGGCGACGATTAGCAGCACGAACAGCGCCACGGAAAGGCCGATGCGCCATGCGAGCGCGGTGACCATTTTCCTGCCGTCGTCTTCGCGGCTGCTCGACAAGTAAAACAGTGCTCTGCCCAAACTGATCAGGATCAGCACGAGCATCACCAGGATGAGATATTTGAATGCCATTTGGCGCGTCTAGGCCTTGAGGACTCGCAGTATATCGTGTCCATCCAAATCGGAAATCGGACTTTCGAGCCGCGGCTGTTCACGACGCTGCTCGCGATCGGCTTGATCGCCATGCTGGTTTCCTTGGGCCGCTGGCAGCTGCACCGGGCCGCGGAGAAACGCGTGCTGTTCGACTCCTTTGCGGCCGCAGGCACTGCGGCTCGGCCGATCGATCTGCAATCGCCGCAAGTACCGCGCTACTCCTACGTTGCGGCGCTGGGCAGCTACGATGAGACGCGCCAGGTCTTGATCGACAACATGGTCGAGGGAGACCGAGCCGGCTATTTCGTGATCACGCCGTTTGCTTTGCAGGGCGGCGGCTGGGTTCTGGTCAATCGCGGCTGGGTGCCTTTGGGTCAGAGCCGCGCCGCTCGGCCGGCGATTCCCGCCGCCGGAAATTTGCGCACCATCCGCGGCCGCGCCGACAATTTGCCAAGCCCCGGCATTCGCTTAGGGGTACCGGCGCCGCTCGCTCCTCCCTACCCCGTGGTCGCAGCCTACCCGACGCGGGAGGATGTGGCGCAGCTGCTGAAAGAATCCAAGTGGGCTACTGCCGCCGATCTGATTCTGCTCGACGCCGGCGAGCCTGACGGCTACGTGCGCAACTGGACACCGCCGGGGTTTCCGCCCATGCGCCACATCGGCTACGCGGTGCAATGGTTCGGATTGGCGCTCACTTTGGCCGTGATCTATGTCGTGACCAACTTTCGCCGCACCACGCACGTGCCAGAATGAGTGAGCTGGAGGCCGCATGGCTGAGTTGACCGCACACGATCGGCGTCAGCGGCGCATCTTGATCGGGGTGGCGTTGATGTTTTTCGCACCCCTCGCGCTGTCTTTCTATTTGTACTATGGAAAGTATTGGCACCCGGGTGGACGCGTCAATGCCGGCGAGCTGATCGATCCTGCGCGGCCGCTGCCCACGTTGGCACTGCCGCTGGCGGCGCCGGCAGCAGGCACCGGCGCTGTGCAAACGAATCCGCAATTCCTCCAGGGCAAGTGGACTTTTTTGTACGTGCAGCACGGCCGCTGCGACGATGAATGCCGCCGGCATCTCTATGACACGCGCCAGGTGCGCCTGGCGCTCGATCGCGAAATGGCTCGCGTGCAACGGGTCTTCATCGGCGACAGCGATTGCTGTGACCTCACGGAACTGCTGGCGGCACATCCGGACTTGATCGCGGTTCGCTCGAGCGCCGCCGATGAACCGCTGCTGGCGCTGTTGCCGCAGCGATCCGAAGCGCTAAACTCGCACCGTCTCTATGTGATCGACCCGTTGGGAAATCTCATGATGTTCTATCCCGCCGATGCCAAGCCCAAAGGCATGCTCGAGGACATGAAGCGTCTGCTGCGCCTGTCTTCCATAGGCTAGGAGGCTCACGTGGAATACCCAGACAGGCTCCTAACCGTGGACGGCCGACGACGCCTGCTTTGGTTTCGCCGGCTTAGCATGTTGGGCGCCGCGCTCGCCGCGACCGTCGTGGTGCTCGGCGCCTGGGTACGTCTGACCGATGCCGGCTTGGGCTGTCCGGATTGGCCGGGATGCTACGGCCATATCTATCCGCAAGCGGACCACAATTTCAGCAAAGCCATCCACGAAATGATTCATCGTTATTTCGCGAGCACTCTCGGAGCCATCATCACCGGCTTGCTCGCTTGGGCGCTGTGGAACCGCAAGACTCGTGGCCAGCCGCTCAAGGCCGTCGCATTGTTATTCGTGCTGGTGTGTCTACAGGGAGCACTCGGCGCCCTGACCGTCACTCTGCTGCTGAAACCCTTGATCGTCACGGCGCACTTGCTGGGCGGCCTCGCCACTTTGGGAATCCTGTGGTGGCTGTCGCTCACGCCGGAGCGGCGGGAGTTGTCCAGACCCGAATTGGGCCTGCGCAAGTTTGCGCTGGTCGCGCTTGCCGCGCTCGCGCTGCAAATAGCGCTCGGCGGCTGGACCAGCAGCAACTATGCAGCGGTGGCCTGTCCGGATTTACCCACCTGCCAGCAATCCTGGTGGCCGCCAATGGACTTTCGCGATGCCTTCGTGCTGTGGCGCGGACTGGACATCGACTATACCGGCGGCGTGCTTGCGAATCCCGCGCGGATCGCCATTCACGTCACGCATCGAATCGGCGCGCTCACGGCGGGCTTGATCTTGATCATCGTCGGGGCAACCAGCTTCTCCCGCGCTCAAAGCCGCGCCTTGCAAGTGATCGGCGCCCTGCTGGTGGGCGCCGTGCTGCTGCAGATCGGCATCGGAATGAGCATGGTGCATTTTGGGATGCCTCTGGCCTTGGCGGACTTGCACAATGCCGGCGCCGCGGTCTTGGTCATTTGTACCGTGACTTTGCTGCGCTTGCTCTGGCCGGAATCCGTTGCTCAAACGGACCTGGTTGGTGAGCCCGAAGCGGCTGCCCATCCGGCGGCTGCGGCCGGGTCCGCAACGTCGGCGTGATACCCTTGCGCGATGTCCACCGTACCCACTAGCCCCCCCATCGCGGCCGCCGTCCATGGGGGTTGGCGGGATTATTTGGAGCTCACCAAGCCCAAGGTGAGCCTGCTCATCGTGTTCACCGCCATCGTCGGCATGGTGTTGGCCTCGCCCGGTTGGATCCCGTTGAATGCGCTGATTTTGGGCTCCGTCGGCATTGCCATGGCCTCAGGCTCAGCGGCTGCCTTCAACCATATTCTGGATCGGCGCATCGACGGACAGATGAATCGCACCCGCCGCCGGCCGCTGCCGACGGGGCACATGCAAGAGGGCCATGCAATCGCCTTTGCCATCACGCTTGGCCTCTCGTCCATGGCGATCTTGTGGATGGGAGTCAACGGCCTGACCGCTGCGCTGACCTTCTGCTCGCTCATCGGCTACGCGATTGTCTACACCCTGTGGCTGAAGCGCGCGACGCCGCAAAACATTGTGATCGGCGGCGCCGCCGGCGCCGCCCCGCCCGTGCTCGGCTGGGCCGCGGTGACCAATTCCATCGATCCGAATGCCTTGGTGCTGTTCCTGATCGTATTCACCTGGACGCCGCCGCATTTTTGGGCGCTCGCGATCGCACGGCGCGACGACTACGCCAAGGTGGGCATTCCGATGCTGCCCGTTACTCACGGCATTCCCTACACGCGGCTGCAGATCGTGCTGTACACCATCCTGCTGATGTTGACGACGCTGCTGCCGTTCCTGACCCGCATGAGCGGACTGGTTTATCTCGCAGCCGCGGTCGCCTTGAACGCGCGGTTTTTCTATTTCGTGCTGGCGCTCAATAAAGGGATTCGGCCCGACCTACCCATCCGCACCTTCAGGTTTTCCATCACCTATTTGATGTTGTTGTTCGCCGCGCTGATCTTGGATCACTATCTTTATTTCGCGCCTTGAAGGGTCGTCAAAGGCTTGCCCGGGAACGTGTTGGCGATGAGCTTGGCCTGATCGATGAGGACGGTGCCGCCGACGATCACGTACTTCATGCCCACGCTCGGCTCGCGCGGCGCCGCGTAGGTCGCGCGATCAGCAACTGCCGCTGGGTCGAACACCACGATATCGGCATCCGCTCCTTCCTGCAGCCGGCCCTTGCGCCGCGCCGCCAGGGTTGATTTTTCCAGGCGCTGCGCCGGCATCAGCGCCATCTTGCGAATGGCGTCCATCAGCGTGATGCTGCCGCGCTCACGCACATAGCGCGCCAGGATGCGCGAGAAAGTGCCCGCATTTCGCGGGTGCCCATCCCCGCCGTCGCTGGCGATCATCACCAGCGGTTCGGCAATGACGGCGTCCACCATCTCTTGCGTATTGATGAAAAGCAGCACCAGACGATCGCCCGGTGCCGCGTGCAGGACATCGAAGCGCTCCTTGGTCAGGCGCTCGCCCGTGTCGGGAAGCTGCAGTGCGCTGTAGTCCACGCCGAGTTTTTCTTTCCAACCCGGGTTGAACAACGCTGAGTTGATCGCCGTCATGCCGGCGACGTACGGGTACGCCTCGGTCGTGATATCGAGGCCCCGTGCGCGCGCGCCCGCGACCAGTGAGATGCATTCGAGTGCAACGCTGATGCAGCTGCTGTTGATGTGCACGATGTGCAAGGATGCGCCGGAGATCGCGGCGGCGCCGATGACTTCACTGATGGCCTCGATGCTCGAGCCCGGCTCAAGCAGGCCGAAACTTCGGACGTGTGTGAACACCGGCAGGCGCCGCGCGGCCGCCAGCCGAAACGTTTGAATCACTTCGAAGCGGGTCGCGCCCGGTGTGTATTGAATACCCATGCCCACACCGAGCGCACCGGCATCGATCTCCCGTCCCAGGCGATCCTCAATCGCCTTGATCTGATCAGGCGTCGCGGGTTGGTTGGTCGCCGGACCCGACGGCGGCACGATAGTGGGATCGTGTATGGGTTGTCCGAACGCCAGCGCGCGGGCGGCGGCGTGGCTGGCGGTGGTGCCGTAATTGATCAGCGAGGTACCGTTCTTCTTCTGCAAGAACTGCGCGACATCCGGCACGCCGATTTCCATTTCCAACGCCGTGGTGACGCCATCGAATGCCTTCAGGCGACTGCTCGCCGCATCCTGCCCGTGCTGATGCAGGTCGATGAAACCGGGCGCGACGACGAGTCCCTTCACATCCAGCACCCGCTTTCCGGTCAGCGGCTCCGACGAGATGCGCATGATCCTGCCCTGAGTGATGCCGACGTTGCGAACGGCATCGAGTCCTGTTTCAGGATCCAGCACGCGCCCGCCCCGGAGCACCGTATCGTAAGATTGCGCTAACGCGGCGGCGGCGAAAAATAGCGAGGCCCCGAGAAATGTTGCACGCATGAGAGCCCCTAAGCCGCCGCCGGCGCGTCGTTGGAGATGTCGACGACGCACCGCCAGATACCGTCCTCATCCCGGCGCCAGACTGTCACTGATCGGCCGTGCGTAGACTGAAGCGATCCATTCGCGCCGGGCGCGGTGGTCTCCACTTTGCTCAGCACATAAGCCATTTTTCCGTCGGGCGACAACACCGGCTTGTCCGACACCCAATGGATCTTGAATCCTGGAATTTTCAAACTGGCCGCGACGAAGGCGCGAATCGCGGTCTTGCCGTCGATCGGCGGCAGGCCCGGCTGCAGCACGTGCGCATCGTCGCTCCAATAAGAGACAATCTTGTCGATATCTTTGCCTTCAAAGGACACGCTCGACCAGTCGGCATCTCGCTGCGCCAGCTTGCCCGACTCGGCCGCAGCGTCGAAGGACGGGGCGCAACCGGCGGCGCACAGCGCCAATAGCAGGGCGGTGACCATCTTCATCGAATTCATGGGCTTTGCACTCCGCTTCTTGTAATTTACATCAAACATAGCAAGAACCGGCCAATTACACACCATGACCCCCATCGAGTATCGGACCATCCGCGCCAACGGCATCGACTTCAATGTCGCCACGGCGGGATCCGGCGATCGCCTCGCGCTGTGCTTGCACGGCTTCCCTGAGTCCTCGTTTTCCTGGCGCTACCAGCTGCCTCTGCTAGCGCAATTGGGCTTTCGCGTGTGGGCGCCGGATCTGCGCGGCTATGGGGCAAGTTCCCGTCCCCCGGGCGTCAAAGCCTACGCATTGGAAAACCTCGAGGAAGATGTCGCGGCCTTGATCGAGGCGGCGGGCGCGAAGGACGTCGTGCTCGTGGGTCACGATTGGGGCGCACTGATCGGCTGGTACTACGCCATGTTCGGCCGGCTGCCGATCTCAAAGCTGATCATCATGAACGTTCCGCACCCGGCGCTCGCGCAGCAGGGCTTGCGTACTTGGCGGCAGCTCAAGAAATCCTGGTACATATTTTTCTTCCAACTACCCTGGATCCCGGAGTGGGGACTTGGGCGTCGAGGTTGCGAGGCGATCGGACGCGCGTTTCGCGGCATGGCCGTCGACAAATCCCGCTTCCCCGACGAGGTGTTGCACGTATACCGGGACGGCGCCGCCCGGCCCGGCGCACTCACGGCGATGCTGAATTACTATCGGGCGCTGATACGCGGATTTTTTCGCACCACCCGCCGCGGCACGCGGCGAATCGACACGCCCACGCTCATGATCTGGGGCGAAGTCGATGCGGCGCTCGGCAAGGAATTGACGTATGGCACGGAAAAATACGTCAGCAATCTGACGCTGCGCTATCTGCCCAACGTCTCCCATTGGGTGCAGCAGGAGGCGCCCGAGACGGTCAATGCCATGATCGAGGCATGGCTTTTGGGACGCGCCGTGCCGTACGCACCCGGTGCCGCCCCTTTATCTTAGGACGCCGGCAAGCCTTCGATCGTCAACAGCGGCAGCCGATCGGCCGGTTTGAAACCAAAGACGCGGCCGTAGAACGCCAATTCCGCCTGTTGCGAATTGATGATGGTCTCCGGCTTGCGAAAGCCGTGGCTCTCGCCCGGATAGAGAATGTACGCCACGGGCACATGTCGCGCGCGCAATGCATCGACGATGCGCTGCGATTGATTCGGCGGAACGACCGGGTCATCCGCACCTTGCAGGACGAGCACGGGTACCTTGAACCCATCGAGGTGATTCAAGGGCGAGCGGCTGTCGTAAATCGCCTGCGCCTCAGGCAGCGGACCGATCAGCGAATCCACATAACGGCTCTCGAATTTGTGAGTATCGCGCGCAAGGGCGGTCATATCCGAAACTCCGAAGCGATCGGTGCCGGCGCGAAACACATCGCTGGTGCTCAAGGCAACCAGCACCGTGTAGCCGCCGGCACTGCCGCCGCTGATGGCAGTGCGCATGACATCGGCGCGCTGGGTGCCGACGAGAAAACGGACCGCGGCGATCACATCCTCGACATCCACGACGCCCCAGCTGCCGTTGAGCAGCTGTCGATAAGCGCGGCCGTAGCCGGAGCTGCCGCCGTAGTTGACGTCCACCACCGCAATTCCGCGGCTGGTCCAGAATTGCACGCTCGAACGCAGCGCCGGTGAAGCCTGGGAGGTCGGACCGCCATGCACCAGCGCAAGCAACGGCGGCAATGTCCCCGCCACGGCGCGATACCGCGGATTAGTGGGCGCGTAGTAAAACGCATGCGCGGTGCGGCCGTGCGCACTGGGAAAATCGATAGGCACGGCGATTGAAATGGAATCGCCGTGCAGCGGCGACTCGCCGGCGCTGCGCAGCGTCGTTGCCTTGCCGCTGGCGATGTCGATGCGCGCAATTGACGCCAGGGATTTTGCGGCGCCGACGACCGCCGCAACATGCTGCGAATCCACGCGAGTCAAGTGCGAGAACTCCACGAAAGGGAGGTCGAGCTTGCGCCCGGTGCCCTTCCTGAGATCGACCACCGCCAACCGGGCGATGCCCCGTTCCCTGAAGCACACCACGGCGCGCCCGTCACCCAGCAACACGTAATTCGATTGGCCGAATTGCCACAGCGGCGCCGCGAATTCAGCGGCACGCGGCCATATCGGCTGCGCGCCACCCGCGCGATCCGCGCGATCCGCGTACAGGTTCCAGAATCCGCTGCGATCGGAAATAAAGTACAGGGTGCCATCGGCGTCCCATTGGGGCTCGAGCACGGACTCGGCCGCGCCGCCGGCCACGACCACGGGCGGTTTCAAGCCCGCCGCCGTCAGTTCCGCGACCTTCAATTCCGTGCCATCCCAAGGCATGTTGGGATGATTCCAGGTAATGAACGCGAGCCGCCGGCCGTCGGGACTCAAACGCGGATAGGCGACGAAATCGCTGCCGTCAAACAGCACCTCGCCGGCGCCGGCGCTCGGCAACGCCAGCCGCACCAGTGCATTGTGCACATGGCCAGGATCGGTGTGATCTTCCCGCACACACAAGAGTGCGGCCGGTGATTTTTCGGCGCGGGGCAGCGCGATGCAGTCTGCGTAGCGGTAATTCGGCGCGGTCACGGGCGTCGGCGTACCGCCGGGTTTTAGTTCATACAGGCGCTGATCGGATAACTGGCTGTAGTAAACGGTATCGCCCACGACGATGAACGGTGCGCCGCCGTATTCATGCACACGCGTGCGCACGTTGGCTCCGTTCGGGGTGACTTGCGTCGTCACCGCCTCGCCAAAGCTGAACAGTGCCACCTCGCCGCCGCGAGCCGGTACGTTTTCGACCCAGTACAAGCGGCCGTTGGCGCTGCGCAGATCGCTGAAATTGATGCCGCCCGCGGCGAGGGCTTCGGCGCTCAGCGGCGAGGCCCAGGAGCCGTACGGCGCAATTGTCGGCGCGTTCGACGGGAAATTCGCCGGCTCGCTCATGGCCGCGCCTGCAAGAAGGTAGGCGAATGTGCAGCCCAGGGTTCCGGCCGCGGTGAATCTGGCGCGCGTGATGCTGCTAATGTGTGGCTCCTTAGTGGCACACCGAATGTTAGGATGTTCTCATGCCGGCCACACCTAGTTTTTATTCCAGGGTATTTGCGCTGGCGGTTGCTGCCGCTCTTGGCTTTGCGCTGCTGCTGATTTTCAAGCCGTTCGCGCTGCCCATGACCTGGGCGGCATTTCTGGCGTTTCTGCTGTTTCCAGTCAACCTTCGCTGGCGGCGCCGCCTCAGGGGTAATTCCATTGCCGCCGCCTTGCTGACAGTGCTCGCGCCCATCGTCATCCTGTTGCCTTTGAGCGCGTTGTCGGCCGAGTTCGTGTCGCAAATTTCCGCGCTGCTCAAGCAGCTGCAGAAATCCGCGACCGATATGGATATCAAGTCGTTCTCGGATCTTCAGCAATTTCCTTGGATGGCCCGGATCAATACCTGGCTGCAGGCGCACGCCGATATATCGGCGGAGCAGGTGCAGTCCTGGCTGGTGTCCGGAACGCGCGAGGTGATGCAGCGCGCGGCAAGTTGGGGCGGTTCATTTTTTCTGGGCGCGCTCGGCTCGCTGCTGGCTTTTGCGATCATGCTGTTTCTCTTGTTCTTCTTTTTGCGCGATGGGGACGTCATGATCGGGCGCGCGCGGCGCCTGATCCCGATGGACGAAGATCGCAAGGAGCGGTTGTTCAGTCAATTGAGCGCAGTGACTCGTGCGATCGTATTCGGCACCACCGTGACCGCGTTGCTGCAGGGGCTGTTCATCGGCATCGGCTTCGCCATCGTCGGCCTGCCATCGCCCGTGGTATTCGGCGTGTTGGCGGCGTTGTTGTCCTTGCTGCCGGTGGGCGGCTCGGCCCTGGTGTGGATTCCGGCCGTCATCTGGCTGTTCTTTGAAAAGCACTGGGGCTGGGCCGTGTTCTTGTTGGTGTGGGGCTCTGCCTTGAGCGCTCTGGATAATGTGGTGCGGCCGCTCCTCATTTCAGGCCGGGCGCGCATATCCGCCCTGGCCGTATTCGTCGGGGTTTTGGGCGGTATTCCGGCGTTTGGGGCCATTGGCGTCATCGCCGGCCCGGTAGTGCTTTCCTTGGTGCTCGCACTCATTGAATTTGCTGAAGAAAGCCGCCCGAAAATCTCTTAAAACGCAAGCCGTTGCCGGCGGCGTGCCTGCAGTACAATCCGCGCCCTTATGGACGTTTCACACCTTCTCGACGGCCTCAATGAAGACCAACGGCAGGCCGTCGCCTCGCCCTTGGGCGCGGCCTTGGTTTTGGCCGGCGCCGGCAGCGGCAAGACGCGCGTATTGGTCCATCGAGTCGCGTGGCTGATTCAGGTCGAGGGTGCCTCGCCGAACAGCATTTTGGCGGTCACCTTTACCAACAAGGCCGCGGCGGAAATGCGCAGCCGCATCGAGACCTTGTTGGGTCTGCCGAGCGGTGCCATGTGGCTCGGTACCTTCCATGGCTTGGCGCACCGTCTGCTGCGCATTCATTGGCGCGAAGTCGGATTGCCGCAGAGTTTTCAGATTCTGGATTCCGAGGACCAAGCCCGCGTGCTGCGCAAGGTTCTAAAGGCGCTCGAGCTTGACGAGACGCGCTGGATACCGCGCGAAATCCTCTGGTTCATCAATGCTCAGAAGGACGAAGGCCATCGCCCCAAACACATCAAGGACGACGGCGATCCGACCCGGCGGCAACTGATCAAGATCTATCTGGCGTATGAAGAGGCCTGCCAGCGAGCGGGCGTCGTGGATTTCGCGGAACTGCTGCTGCGCGCCTACGAGCTGTGGCGCGACAACCCGGCATTGCTGCAGCACTATCGGACGCGATTTCAACATGTCTTGGTGGATGAATTCCAGGACACCAATGCCATCCAGTACAAATGGCTCATGTTGCTGAGCGCACAAGGCGGCATGCCGTTTGTCGTGGGCGATGATGATCAGTGTCTCGCAGCAGGGACTCAGGTGACGATGGGCGACGGCGCGAAGCGTGCGATCGAGTCGATCGTTCCCGGCGACTCTGTACTGTCGAACTACGGCGGCGGTGATCTGCGTCCGGCCCGCGTGACCGAGTGCTTCGCGAGGCGGCGCCAGGGACAGCTCGTGTGCGTGCACCTGCGCTCCGGCGCCGTCGTGAAAAGCACGCCCGAGCACGTGCACTTCGCCGGCTACGTACTCGGCGAAACACCCCAGACCTATTTCTTATACCTCATGCACAAAGAAGGCGTGGGGTACCGGCTCGGCACCTCGCAGGTATACACGGAGGGTCAGGCGAGGCCCATGGTGGGCTTCAAGCAGCGCTGCCTCCAAGAGCATGCCGACGCGCTGTGGATCGTCCGCACCCACGCCAGCGAGAACGAAGCGCGCATCGATGAGGTGGTGACGTCGCTGCGCTTCGGCCTCCCGACCTGTCCATTCGTTCCACGCAAGAGCAAAGCCCGTAACGGTTTCGTACACGATGCCGGCCATCTGCGACGGATTTTCAGCTCGCTGAACACGCTGGTATCCGCCGAACGGCTGCTGGAGGAAGTGGGCCTGGACATCGAGCGGCCGCACCACCAGCCACAGGGCCGCAATTCCAACCGCCGCAACATCGTCATTACGCTGTGCGGCGACCGGCGCGGCGGCTCGCCGATGCATCGCATTTCCGTGGTAGGCGTTTCGCCCAGGGATCGCGCCGTTCTTGAACTCATGGGTCTTAGCGTCCGCGCCGCCAAAGCAGATGGCCCTAGTTGGCGCTTCGAGACCGTGCGCGCCGACTTCGGCGAACTGATGTCGATTGCACGCGCCATCCGCGAGCGGCTCGACGGCCGCTACGTCCTGCAGGGGCACATGCTCGAGAAGACATTGCCCGTCATTACGGCGGCCAGCATCCGCAGCGGCATGGTCAGGGTGGTCGAGTCCGGCAGGTTCGACGTGGTGGTGCGCATCGAGTACGAGACCTACGATGCCGAGGTCTACGACATCAACGTCGAGCGCACCCATAACTTCATCGCCGGCGGCATCGTCACGCACAATTCGATTTATCGCTGGCGCGGCGCGCGCGTCGAGAACCTGAATCAATTCCGGCGCGACTTTCCCGCGGCGGTGCTCTACAAGCTGGAACAGAATTACCGCTCCACGGGAACGATCTTGAAGGCCGCCAACGCCTTGATCGCCAACAATGCGGGCCGTCTGGGCAAAACCTTGTGGACCAGCGGTGAGGATGGCGAGAAGGTCAAACTCTACGCCGCCTTCAATGAGCGCGACGAAGCGGATTTCGTGGTCAACCGCATCCGCGAATGGGTGGCGCGCGGCGGTGCGCGGCGCGAAGTCGCCGTGCTCTATCGGTCCAATGCGCAGTCGCGCGTGTTTGAAGAAGCGTTCCTAAACGCGCGCATGCCCTATCGGGTGTACGGTGGATTGCGCTTCTTCGAGCGGGCTGAGATCAAGGATGCCCTGGCGTATCTGCGTCTCATCGCCAGCCGCGCCGACGACACCTCCTTCGAACGCGTGGTCAACTTGCCGGTGCGGGGCATCGGCGCCAAAACGATGGACCTGGTGCGCGACACGGCGCGCGCCAACAGCACTTCGCTGTGGAACGGCGCGATTAGCGCGCAAGGCGCGCTGCCGCAACGCGCCGCGCAGGCGCTGCAATCCTTCATGGAGTTGATCGACAAACTCGCGCGCGAAGTGAATGGTCTCGAGCTGCACGAGCAGGTCGATCATGTCATTCAGATGAGCGGGCTGATCGAACACTACAAGAAAGAAAAGGGTGAACGCGGCGAAGGAAGGATCGAGAACCTGTTGGAGCTCGTCAGCGCGGCTCGAGGATTCTCACCGGAGACCGAGGCCGAAGCCGAACTCTCGCCGCTCGAGTCTTTTCTCGCCCATGCCGTGCTCGAGTCCGGCGAAGGTCAGGCGGACCCCTACGATGACTGTGTGCAGATGATGACCCTGCACTCGGCCAAGGGGCTGGAGTTTCCGGTGGTGTTTCTCGCCGGCATGGAGGACGGCCTGTTTCCGCATCAGCGCTCGGTGGCCGATTTGGCCGGTTTGGAAGAGGAGCGCCGGCTTTGCTACGTCGGCGCGACACGCGCCATGCGCCATCTATATATCACTTATGCCGAACAGCGCCGGCTGTATGGCGTCGATGCCTATGGCCAGCCATCACGCTTCATCAGCGAATTGCCGCCGGACCTCATCGAAGAAATACGGCCGCGATTGCAGGTGTCGCGCCCGGTGTTCGTCAAGCGCAGCAGCACGCTGGACGAGTCTCCAGCCGCAGGCATGCGCATGGGCAGCCGCGTCCGGCATTCCAAGTTCGGCGACGGCGTGGTCTTGAATTTCGAGGGCAATGGACCGCATGCCCGCATTCAAGTCAATTTTGAGAAGCAAGGAACGAAGTGGCTGATGCTCTCATACGCCAATCTCGAGGTCGTGTAGAGTAATGGGGAATACTTTGACAGGCTCCAGGCTGTGAAAATCATCATATTGGGCGCCGGACAAGTGGGCCGCACGGCCGCGTATCACCTGTCGCGCGAGGAAGCGAACGACGTAACCGTCGTCGACCATAATGAAGAGATACTGCGGGATCTTCAGGATCGACTGGATATCCGCACCGTCAACGGCAACGGCTCGAGCCCGCGAATTCTCGAGGCCGCCGGCATCGCCACCACCGACATTCTGGTGGCGCTGACCAACAGCGATGAAGTCAACATGCTGGCCTGCCACATCGCGTGGACGCTGTATCGCACGCCGAAAAAGATCGCGCGAGTTCGCTCCGCCGACTACACCGAAAGAGACCGGTTGTTCGGCGAGAATGGCGTCGCGGTGGACGTTTGGATCAGTCCTGAACAACTGGTGACAGAATATGTGGCACGGCTGATTCGTTACCCGGGTGCGCTGCAGGTGCTGGATTTCGCCGATGGCCGGGTGCGCTTGGTCGGCATACGCGCGCTGCAAGGAGGACCGCTGGTGGGTCAGACCTTGAGCACCCTGCGCGAACACATCCCTTCCGCCGACGCGCGAGTTGCCGCCATCTATCGGGCGGGTAAGAGCATCAAGCCCGAGGGCACGACGGTCATCGAGGACGGCGATGAAGTATTTTTTCTGGCCGCGCGCGAAAACATCCGCATCGTCATGAAGGAATTGCGCAAGGAGGAGGCCCCCGCGCGGCGCGTGGTGATCGCCGGCGGCGGCAACATCGGCCTGCGGCTGGCCAACGAGCTGGAGGGCAAGAACCAGGTCAAGCTCATCGAGCGCGACAGCAAACGCGCGCGCCGTGTGTCGGAGCAGTTGAAAAGCACCACCGTGCTGCATGGCGACGCGGCCGACGAGGAACTGCTGCTCGAAGAAAATATCGATAGCGCGGATGTCTTTGCTGCGCTCACAAATTCCGAAGAAGCGAATATTTTATCGGCCATGCTCGCCAAGCGATTGGGCGCGCACAAGGTCATGGCGTTGATCAACAAGCCTTCCTATGCCGAGCTCATCGAGAGCGGTTCGATCGATGTGGCGATATCGCCGCAGACCGTCACGATTGGATCGCTGCTGGCGCACGTGCGGCGCGGCGATGTGGTGCGCGTGCACTCGCTGCGCCGGGGCGCGGCCGAGGCCCTCGAGGTCGTGGTACATGGCGATGCCGACAGCTCAAAGGTGATCGGCCGGCGCATCGAGGACATTTCGCTGCCGGAGGGCACAACCCTCGGCGCGGTGGTGCGGGGCGACGAGGTCATCATCGCGCATCACGACACCACCGTGCAGCCCGACGATCATTTGATTTTGTTCCTCACCGATCGCCGCCACATAGAAGCGGTCGAAAAACTCTTCCAAGGCTCCGCCTCCTTTTTGTGAAAGACATTTTACTGCCGGTCGCTCACGTCTTCGCCCTCGTCATGATGGTGTTCGCGGCGACCATGCTGGCGCCCTTGATCCTCGCGATCTGGGGACTGGATGAGGCGCTCCAGTCCTTCATCATTTCCGCCTTGGCGACTTTCGTTCTCGGCGCCCTGTTGTGGCTTGCCACCCGGCGCTTCAAACGCGAACTGAAAACCCGCGACGGCCTGATGCTGGTGGCGCTCACCTGGGTGCTGCTGCCCGCGGTGGCCGGATTTCCCCTGTGGGACTACTTGCCGATCAATTTCACCGATGCCTACTTCGAGGCCGCCTCCGGCCTGACCACCACCGGCGGCACGGTTCTTTCCGGACTCGAATTTCTGCCCCGATCCATCAACCTCTGGCGCCATCTTTTGAGCTGGATCGGAGGCATGGGCATCATCGTATTGGCGGTGGCCATCCTCCCCATGCTCGGCGTCGGCGGGATGCAGATCTACCGCGCCGAAATGCCGGGGCCGATGAAGGACAGCAAGCTCACGCCGCGCATCGGGCAAACCGCAAAGCTGCTGTGGGCGGTTTACACCGGGTTGACGCTGGTCTGCATCGTCTCCTTGAGATTCGCGGGGATGAATTGGTTCGATGCGGTGTGCCACGGCTTCTCGGCCCTGTCGCTTGGTGGCTTCTCCACCTATGACGCCAGCATCGGACACTTCAATTCGCTGCCCATCGAGATGGTGCTGACCGCCTTCTCGATTCTGGCGGCGCTCAATTTCGCCACGCACTTTCTTGCCTGGAGCCAGCGCGGCATCAAAGCGTACTTTCGCGATGCCGAAGCGAAGGCAATTTTGGGAGTGCTGGCGGCCAGCTGCATCGGCGTATCGCTTTTCCTGTTCTACAAGGGCACCTACCCCGACTACCCCGCGGCGCTGCGCAACACGGTCTTCAACTTGGTCTCCATCGCCACCGACAGCGGGCTGCATACCCAAGATTATTCGCACTGGCCGATATTCGCGCCCATGTGGATGATGTTCTTGAGCTGTATCGTGGCCAGTTCAGGATCCACCGGCGGCGGCATCAAAATGATCCGCACGCTGGTGCTCGCCAAGCAAGCGCATCGCGAATTGAATCAGCTGGTGCATCCGAACATGGTGCGCCCCTTAAAGGTCGGCGGAACGGTGATCGCGAATCGCGTGGTGTTCGCTGTGCTGGCCTTCGTGTTCCTGTATTTCATGAGCATCGTGACGTTGATTTTCTTGCAGCTGGCGAGCGGCTTGGATTTCATGACCTCGTTTTCCGCCATCATCGCCTGCATCAATAACGCCGGACCCGGCTTGGGGTTGGTCGGGCCGGGCAGCAACTATGGGGTGCTGAACGACTTTCAGACCTGGGTCTGTTCCGCGGCGATGCTCTTAGGCAGGTTGGAAGTGTTCACCATCCTGGTCCTGTTCACGCCCACGTTGTGGCGCAAGTAGGCGCTGCTGCCGCTTCGGCGCCGCGCTCGCACCTGCGCTGCGTTCACGTGACTTGCGCCAGGAAGGCGTCGATCGCCGCGATGCACTCTGGCTCATCCAGCAAGGGCACGTGCCCGCGCTCTGCCACTTCGAGCTGTTTAAGTTCTGGATTCTCTGCTTTCATCTTGGCAAAGGTGGCCGCGCTTAAGATGTCCGATTGGGCGCCGCGGATGGCCAGCATCGGTATTCCGCGTAGTGCTTTCCAGAAGGGCCATAGATTGGCGGTTGCCGCGGGTGCAGCGCGCAGCATTTCTCCGATCATCGGATCGGCAGCGACGCGCACGGCGCCTGTCTCATCCTCTCGATAGCCGCGGCGCGTGAGCGTCGACCAACGCTTAGGGGAAAGATTCGGCCATGCGCTGCCGAACATGCTTTTTGTTTGTGCGATGGCGTCGTCCCAATTTTTTGGGCTAGGCAGTCG
>Ga0265770_1000015_pt1 | contig 17088 bp, 16 predicted proteins | sample NZEome_2_FD_200838 | JGI IMG/M metagenome (GOLD analysis project Ga0265770, IMG submission 200838) | Metatranscriptome of rhizosphere microbial communities from Maridalen valley, Oslo, Norway - NZE1 (Metagenome Metatranscriptome) | ecosystem: Host-associated > Plants > Roots > Rhizosphere > Soil... | reverse complement strand
TCCAGATCGTGCCGGCGTGATCCTCGACAATGCGCTGCACAGCGCCCCTTTTGATTGGAAAACTGAATGACTCGCCGTCCTTGTTGAGGCGGCTCAAGCCCCGATAAGTGGCCATCCACAGACTTCCGTCGCGGCTACCCACGAGCCGGTTGACCCCCTCCTTCGTGGGGAAGGATTTTTGAGTCGGCACCGGGGCCATGGTGACTCCGTCAAACCGCAGCAAACCGGCGGCGGTCGCAATCCAAATGTAGCCGTCGGTTGTCTGGGTGAATTCTTGTGGCGCGTGTGGGAAGCCGTCTTGGACTCTCCAGACGGTGTGCGCATATTGGGAAATCATCCGGTGAGGATCGAGCGCCGAGGCACTCGCGCTAAGGAACAGCAGCAGCAAGCCGCCCATCAACAGGGCTGCGCGGCGGCGCGGCCAAGCACCAAGCGACGGCGAATTCCAACGGTGTTTCATGCACGCTCGAAATGTTCGGTCAGAGCATCCCCCGGTTCGAGAACGGCTCGACAGTAGTTGCGGCGCGCCACTGTTGCCCCGTGAGAACTCAGAGCATCCGTCCTATCGTTATCTACAGGTGCGATCGCTACATCTGGAGCAAGCCGCGGCGCAGCGCGATCGTCACCGCATGCGTTCTGTCCTTTGCCTGCAGCTTGGCGACGAGATTTTTGACGTGGAAATTGACCGTCGTCTCGGCGATGGCCAACTGGTCCGCGATCTGCTTATTGCGATACCCGTCACGAATGAGCCTGAGCACTTCCAATTCGCGCACCGTGAGGTCGTCCTCGCCAAGATGCTCCGCCAAACGCGCGGCAACTTCCGGCGGCACGTGGCGCCGGCCTCCGTGCACCGAGCGGATCACCGCCAGCAGGTCGTCTTTGGCCATGCTTTTCAAGAGGTAAGCGGCGGCGCCGGCCCGCATGGCGCGCTGGATCTCACCATCGGCGTCCGAGGTGGTCAGCATGATGATACGAGCGCGCGGGAACTCGCCGCGAATGGCGACAAGAAGGTCGGTGCCGTTGGAGCCGGGAAGTTGCAGGTCCATCAGGGTCACATCCGGCTGATGGCGGCGAAATTCCGACACAGCCTCCACGCCATTGCCCGCATAGCCTAGCAGCCGCATATCCGGCTGCGATGCGATCACGGTGGCCAAACCCTCCCGGAAGACCGGGTGGTCTTCGACGCACAGGATTCTAATTGGCGCGGCGGACAAGGGTGAATACCTCTCGGAGTCGATGGCGGCCTTCAGTTCAAAACCTGAGGGACCGCTTTGAGCACACCTTACAAGGGGTGTCTGTCCCTATACAAGAGTGCAGGGCAGCGACTGCGGCATCTGAGGTCGCGGCAATTCCCGAAGAGGATAACTCTACTGCCATGGATGGTTACTTCCAACCGGCGCCGGCGGCATCAACGCTAAGTGCGATGCGATCGCACGAATGGATGCACCGGGTGATTTCGCTCCTTGAGGCAGCCGTGGGTCAGCTTCACGGCCAAGCACACCGGGTCCAGGGTACACTGCTTGAAGCAACCTCACTGTTGCGACAGCAGATAGATCCGCCGGTTGCAAGAGAGGCCACAGACGGAAGGGGGCACTTGCTGGCCTGGCAGGCGCGCAAGGTGCGTGACTATATCGATAGTCATATCACAGGGCCGGTACCCGTCGCGGATCTTTGCGCGCTGGTTCAGCGCAGCGAAGCGCATTTTTCGCGCTCGTTTAGGCGCACATTCGGGTACTCCCCGCACGCCTTCGTGATCCGTTGTCGCGTTGAATTGGCTGCCGGGTACATGCTTAAGACCGAAATGTCCTTGAGCGACATCGCGCTGGGATGTGGATTTGTGGATCAGGCGCACCTGTGCAGGCACTTTCGAGCGGTTACTGGGGAAACGCCGGCTGCCTGGCGCCGTGCGAAACGGGCGCAAGGCACGGACCTGGATGGACCAGACGGAGGTGTACCGAGCGAAGATGTAGCGGCATGATTCTTAGCCGCTACTCGCCGCCGATACTGGCTAGATCAGGCCCATGGCGCCGGCCGTCGATACGGCGTGAGCGCGCGTCTGCACGGCGAGCTTGATGAAGATGCCTTTGACATGGGACTTCACGGTCTCGGGCGCAATCTGCAGCTCTTGAGCGATGCGTTTGTTGGAAAGTCCACGGCTCATTGCGCGCAGCACGTTCTGTTCGCGAGGACTTAAGGACTCCGTGACGCGCGAGGCACGAGCCGGCGATTGGGCAGCCTGAGCACGGTCCGCGAGAATGCTTCCAATGTAGGGTCTGAGCTCCGGAGGCAGGCGGCTGTCCGGCGAGGTGGCGTGGTGCAGAGACAGCAAAAGCTCGGCCACGTGCGCTCCGGCATCGACAAACGTCTGATAAACCCCGGCGCGCGCGCCAACCTGAAGCGCTTGAACGAGCATGGCACGGCCTTCGGCTTGGTCTCCGCCTGCGAGCAGAGCGTCGGCCAAGTGAACCGACAATCGCAGTGCCCAATAGTTGTTTCGCTTGCCGCAGCTCGCCGCTTGGAGCTCGCGCAGAATCGTCGCCGCGCGGCACGCATCTCCGGTGGCGATGAGCACCTGTGCCCGTGCCAGAGCATGGCTGGCATGCAATGTGTCGTCCGTGGAGAAGTCGCGCGCGAGTGTCTCGATGCGTTCGGCACAAATCGCCGCGTCGCCCGCGCGGCCCTCCTTGAGCAGAAACTGGGTGCGCAGCAGCAAGCTCTCCCCTCTCATCGCCGTCCAGTCGCGTGCCGCCGCCAGGGTCTCCGCCTCCTTCAGGATGAGGAAGGCGAACTGCATGTCTCCTCGTCGGGCCGCGAGACGAGCCAGAACCCGATATGCTCGCGACGCGCTCTCCTCGTCCCCTGAATTTCGGACCGCCGCGAGGCTCTCCATGACCAGAGGTTCCAGGCCGGCGCACTGCCCTTCCTCGTAGAGCAACTCTGCGAGCACGACGGCCGCTCGGGCGGTCACCGGCGATCGCTCTCCGAAACGACTCACGGCGCGTTCGTGGGCGCTCCTCGCAAGTCTCGTCGCGACGGCCAGTCGCAGCTGTTCAGCCTCCACGACCGCTTCGAACGCGGGACCGATGATCGTCGCAAGCGCGTGCGTGCCGCGATGAGTCGGCACAGCGTGATTGAGACGAGGCACTGCGTAGTATCGATCAAGGTCGCGCACCTTCCAGTAGCCGACGCGCAGCGCTGCCGCCAGCGCGGGACTCTTGCTGCTTGAGCGGTGACGGCTTTCGAGGACGGCGAGCGCCGCGCGCACCGTGGCGCCGTCTCGGCTCTTCAGCACGAGCAGCACGGCTCTCAAGACCTCGGCAAACTCACGCGATCGGGGTGCAACGGCGGCGTCCCCGCGGCCCATCGCATCTTCGAAGTGCGCGACGGTCGCCAAAGCATCGTCGATACGCAGCTCGATCAGGCTCCGCCAAGCGCGCACGAGCAGGGTGTTGGGGGATAGGCGAACGCTTCGTGATTCCAGGGTGCGAAGTTCGCCGCGCGGTCTGGAATCAGGGTACCTGCTCGGCCCGCTGCCGTGTGGAAGCGCGGTACGCCACGAGCGAGGGTCCCGGTTCAGGACAGTGGAATCGTGCGGGCGGATTGCAAGAGATGATGCACGCACAGCTTGAATCGAGCCCCCCGAAATCATGGATCGTTCGTCAAGCACGCAGTTGAAAGACAATCCTGCATGTTTGGAGTGGAACGAGCGTAGGACGCGACGGCTCACGGCTGGCTCACGGGATCGGATTTGAGCTGATGTCGTCGGGTTCGGCCATTTTCTGACTCACAAGACGAATGGATGTGCGTCAACCTTGCCCCGCGGCAGTTCGTGTTGCACCTATCCAAAGTTAGGGATTAGATAGGTCCGATCAGAACGAAGGAGAACAGGCTCCAGCGTATGACCGACATACGAAACGAGCGCGCGATAATCCAAGGCAAGCTGTTTCCCGCCACCGGCACGAGGAAGCCGTTGCCCCGGCCGAGGCTTGATTCGTCCAGCGACGTGCTGGACGGCATCTTTCCGGTCGTTGTCGTGGCCGCGCCTGCCGGATACGGCAAGTCCACTCTCATGGCGCGGTGGCACGCACGGCTGCGCGAGCGCGGAGTTGCTTGCGCCTGGCTGTCCCTGGATGAAGACGACAATGACGCCGCTCGCTTTCTGCGTCATTTGATCGCGGCACTGCAGAAGGCCAGTGCGCACATCGGCAAGGATGTTGCGGAAGATCTCATCGCCGACTTCGCGAGCGGTTCAAGATCCATGTTGGAGGCGATTGCAGGCGACCTCGCGCAGGTCCAGCACCGCATCGTCCTGTTCCTGGATGACCTGCAACTTGTCGAGGCGCGGGAGGTTCGCGAAATCCTCAATTGGTTGATCAACTACGCACCGCGACACCTGCAGTATGTCATTGGCACTCGCCGCGACCCCGGCCTGCGCCTAAGCGGTCTTCGCGTGCGGTGCCAGTTGCTCGATCTGGGAGCCGAGCAACTGCAATTTGACGCCGCGGAAGCCGCTCAGTTCTATAGAAACCGACTCGGGCGAGACCTGCCGGCGCCGGATGTGCAGACCCTGCTGACCAAAACCGAAGGCTGGCCCGCGGCGCTCGAACTCGCGGCGTTGGTGCTCGCCGGATCGAGCGAACCGAACGTGTTCATCCAGCACTTCGCCGGCACAGACGCCAGCGTGGTCGACTATCTGTGCGACATGGTCCTATCACAAATGGACGAACGAACCCGGGACATCGTGTTCCGCATCTCGATGTTCGATCGGGTCTGCGCGCCCCTCGCTCGAGCGGTCTCGGATGCCCATGACGCCGAAGAAGCGTTGCTGAGCCTACGGACGCGCAACCTTTTTCTGATTCCGCTGGATCGATCCTGGGAGTGGGTACGCTTTCACCATCTGGTCGGCGAATTTTTTCGCGCCACCTATCACCGAACGGCCCCAGAGCAAGCCAGGCAGTGCCTTGTGCGGGGTGCACAGTGGCTGCACGCCAACGCCCATGTTGAAGAGGCCGTGAATTGCATGACCCGCGCCGGGGAGTGGGAGCGGGCCACACACTGGGTCGCCGACTGTGTGGAGGAACTTGTCTTTCGGCGCGGGTACCATCAGACGATCCTGCGCTGGATGCACACGCTACCTGAGGAGTACGTCGATCGCTACCCGGTCATCCGTATCCAGTACGCCTTTGCGCTCTCGTTTTACCCTCTGGATCAGGAATATGAAGCACAGATCTACCGCCTGCAGCGGCTGTTGCAAAGTCTCGAGGCGCAGGGCCATCACGACCCGCACACGATCGACGAGCTGCGTTGCGCGGTCGAAATGCAGGTCGCCATGTCGGCCGGCTTGCGTGACGAGGGAACGCGCGGCGGCGAATTGGCAGCAGCGTGGCTCGCGCGCTGGCCGGAGGCCTCGCTAAGGCGCAAGGGCGTGATGGGCAATGTCTTGAGTTTTGGACACAAGACGCGGGGCCGCATCGATGAGGGACTTAAGATGATTGCCGAGACGCGCCAGTGGCTCGAGCAAAGCGAAGGCTACTACGCTTTGAGCTGGACAGCCTACCTCGAGGCTGTGCTGCAGCTCAAACGCGGGAATTACTTCGACTCTCGGCTTGCTTGCACGCGCGGGATCGAGCTCGTTGAGCGAAAACTCCACGGACATCCCGGGCAGATCAGCCTGCTTCACACCCTCCTCGCAGGCATCTGTTACGAGTTCGACGAGATCGAGCAGGCTCTCGCGCATCTCGAACTGGCGTCGAGCAGCGTGAACGAGTACGCCCATGCCGACGCCGTAATCGTCGCCTATTTGACGCAGTCCCGCATCCAGCACCTGCGACACGATGAGAGCGGCGCGCTGGCGATCCTAAGAGAGGGACAAGAACTTGGCGAACAGCGCGGCTGGCGGCGCGTGACCCTGTCACTGGCGGCCGAAGAGTGCCGCAGTCTCGCGCGCCAGGGACATCACGAGGAAGCCATGCTCGTGGCAACGCGCTTCGGCTTCCAGGAGCTGCCATCAAGCAAAGGCGCTCCATCGTTGATTTCGGACAAGGCATTGCGCGCAACATCGCGCTACTTGCTCAAAAAATCGCCGCGAGTCGTCATCGAGGCGCTCGATACTGCAATCGAAAATAGCCAGCAGCGCGAACTGCCGTACCGCTCGGTGGAATTGCTGGTCCTGCGCGCCCTGGCGAAAAAAGAGGACGGGGACTGGGCGGGCGCTTCGGCGGACGCGCGTCGCGCGCTCACCATCGCGGCTCCGAGAAAATATGTCCGCGTGTTCCTTGATGAAGGCCGCGAACTGGGTGCGCTGATCGATCGACTCGACCTGGAGGAACTGCGCGGTTCCGAGGCTGCGCCCCTGGCGCGTCGCCTGCAGCGCGCGATGCGCACGCCGGACGTTCAGGGTGACGAGCCGAACGGCATGGGCGAAGAGCTGACGAAGCGCGAGCTGTCGATCCTGAAGCGCCTGGACACGGGCCTTAGCAACAAGGAAATCGCCGAGGCGATTTTCGTCTCTGAAGGCACGCTCAAGTGGCACCTCCACAATGTCTACGGCAAGCTCAACGTCAAGAATCGCTCCGGTGCGATGATTCGAGCGCGGGCGCTCGGCATTCTCTAACCTGCGACGGTCGAGAGCAGTCTGACAAAGCCGTCAGATTTTCTCGGCATAGGCAACGCCCGAAAGATTTCCCTGAGCCATCGCGATCGGCCGCTTTTCCGATCCGTTCAAATGTGCGGTATAGATCGAGCCGCCGAGATCCGTGACGAACATCCGATCGCATCGCGCATCCAGCGCGATGCCGCTGCCTTCCATCAAGTGGCCGAGCACGATTTCCTGCTTGAGACTGCCGTCGATCGGCGTGCGGCTCACGGAGTTGCCGCGGGGAGGATCGCCCCGATCCGTCCAGTAGAGGACGCGGCGTTCGAGATCGAGTTCCAGATCGATCGGCTCCGGCAGACCATCGAACAGCACCTCGACGTCGCACCGGTTGGTCGGCACCTGGCCGCGGGGCATGTCGATGCCCGCGCGAAAGATGCGTCCGTGTCCGGTGTCATCCGCGCCCTTCTGCGTCCAGTACATCTGGCGGCGAGTCGGATCGACGCTGATCCCGACACACCACTTCGTTGGATCGCGGCGATCGCCTTCGCCCTCGCCCGTCTGGATGAGCGTCTCGACTTGCGAGCCGTCGAGGTTCGCCCGCATCACGCGCATGCCCTCACGGTCCGACCAATAAAGCTTGGCGCTCTTCTTCTCGAGATGGAGTTGCTTTGGCGTGAAGGTGCCGCCTTCGGGAATGATGAATCGACGATTACCGCCGTCGAGATCCGAGCGTTCGATCGAGCCATCATTCCTGTACGGAACACCCATGTTGGTCCAGTAGATGTGGCCTGCTGCCATATCGACCGCGAGGCCATCGGGAAGCCGGCATCCCGTGATCAGGGTTTGTGAGTCCGAGCCATCGGGGTTGAGCGAGAAGATGCGGCCGCCGCACAAGTCGAGCACGAACAGGCGTCCGCTTGCAGAACGGCAATCCGTCATGCGCATAAGAGCTCTCAGCAGCATCGGTGATGTTGAGCGACACCACCAGTCTCTTCAGGCTTGCGCGACTTGTCTTTCCCCCAATCAGGGGACTGAAGCCGCGCTTGCGCCATGGCGCGCTGACGCCATGCTGAGGCACAAATGGAGCAAAAAAGGGCAATTTCCTACAAGCGCGAACCAAGCATTTTGCCGAAAATAGCTGCGGCCATTGTGTTCCTTTGAACTGGAGCGACTCATGAGTGCGCCATTTGTGATCGCGGCGTCGATGAACCACTCGCGCGCAGGGACAACTATAAGAAGCAGCATCTCTGGTTGGCCGCTGGTATTGGTGAGCTTATGCATTTGGGCGTTCTGTCCGTCTGTCGCAGAATCCGCACCGCAATCACGCACCACTGCCTCGGAGCCGCAGATTCCGAGCGCACTAAATCTGCTGGGGATCCGCTACGCCAAAGGACAAGGCGTCAAAAAAAATCCCGGCTTGGCGATGAGGTTGTTTCTGCGGTCAGCAATTCAAGGCTACACGCCGGCGATGGCCAATATCGGAACGCTCTACGAGATCGGTGTGACAAGACATTCCGATTTCCGGCGCGCGTACGCGTGGGTGCGTGCGGCCCTGGAGTTCGGCGTGCCCGAAGAAGACCACGATGAGACGGTAACGAAACTGTGGATGATTGCGGCACGGCTTGGTCCCGACCGTATTGAAAGCGCTGAAAGGCTGGCGGACGCGATTGCCGTCCGGATAGTCGAAACCTGCAAATGCTCTCCGGGGGACGAACCTGAATTGGCGTCTATTCATTTCCTATGAGCCATCGTATGAATCGGCGCCAACCTAAGGTGAGCGACCCGCGGTGACTACGATGGCAATCCGCCACGTGAGCGATCTCTTAGAACGTCGCTTCGCGAAATTTGCCGGCGTGCCCTACCAAACTCCCGTTTGCCGACAACAATGGGAAGAGCTCTGGGAAACGGAAGCGAAAAAAACGGCCCCTTCTCTCGATGTGCGGGATGCCCATTGGCTGGGGGGAGAAGGGCAAGTTCGCAGACCGGTAATTGGTGAAGGGGCCGACTAGCAAATCACTTCATCGCTAGTCTACGGGGCACGGGCGTCGAATTCTTTTATCAGAATGCCGCGGCTTGTCTGAAAATGCTTAGGAATTCTATGATTGGGCGGCGTGAGAGGGCGCATCGCGGTGGCCGCCGGTCGGAGCGAGCGAGCCCAAGCCGATCAGGGCTGCTTCCACCGCGACATCCAGCGGCGTATGCGGCTCCTTTCCCAACACGGTGAGCAGCCGAGAGTTGTCCATGCGGATAGGCTCGCGCCACAGATAGCGCATCTCGCGCATCTCGCGAAACGTCGTCACAAAGGGCGATGCCAGCGAGAGCAGCCACCAAGGGAAGGCGCTGATCCGCGGCGCCCGGCCCATCCGGCGCGCCACGACCCGCTGGATCGATTCGCACATCTGCGAGCCGTCCGCATCCCAGTGCCCCGCCATATGGAACTCGGCAAAGGAGTCGAGCGATTCACGGCGCGCCAGAAGCTCTACCATGGTGCGCGCAACGTCGGGGAGATAGGACCACTGGTGCCCAACACCCTTGCGTCCGGGATTGCTCACCGTCGTGACGGGTTTGCCCGGCTTGATGAGGCCCTGCGAAAACCAATTACTCCCCGCTTTGGGGCCGAAGAAATCGCCGGCGCGCACGATGAGGACGCGAACCCCGTTATGGCTCGCCGCTCGCAGCCGCCGCTCCATCTCGACTCGAATGCCGCCTTTGCGCGTGACGGGGTGCTGCGGGGAATCCTCGGTGAGCAGCGGAAAAGCATCAGGGCCGAAATTGTATATTGTGCCCGGCAGCACGAGAGTAGCGCGCAACGCAGTCGCCGCCGCGATGCTGTTGTCGAGCATCGGTAGCACGAGTTCTGACCAACGCCGGTATCCCGGCGGGTTCACGGCGTGAACAATGACCGAGCAGCCCTGCGCCGCCGTCATGACGTCTTGGGCGCTTAAGGCGTCGCCGCGGAACCAGGTGATACCACCGCGCTTTTCGATTGCCTGTTCGCCACGTCGTTGTAGCGCATGGATGTTCCAGCCGCCTTCCAAAAGCTGGCGTGCCACTTCACCTCCAATGCCGCCTGTCGCACCCAAGACCAATGCCGTGTTCGTGTTGTCCATCGTCCGTCTCCAAAGTCGTTGTCGATGGAAGAATCTTGGACCCAATTTGGTACGAATGGAATTGCTTAACATGTACCTTCTGCTATACATTTATGTATGGCAACGGATATCGGCTGGGAACTGTATCGCTCGTTTCTCGGAGTGCTCAACCACGGATCGCTTTCCGGAGCAGCCCGCGCGCTGGGCGTGGCCCAGCCGACCGTAGGGCGCCACGTGGCGGCGCTGGAGAAGTCATTGAGACTCGCGTTATTCACGCGGTCACAGACCGGACTTCTGCCGACGGAAGCCGCACAGTCGCTGCGCCTGTACGCCGAATCATTGCGAAGTACGGTTGCCGCATTGGAGCGCGCCGCCGCCAGCCAAGGCAGCGGCGTGAGCGGCAGTGTCAGGGTCACGGCGAGTGACGTGATTGGCGTTGAAGTCCTGCCCCCCATCATCGCGCGCCTGCGTGACCAGCATCCCGAGCTCGCGGTTGAACTCGCACTCACGGACCGCGTTCAGGATCTGATTGGCAGAGAATCAGATATCGCCGTCCGCATGATGCGGCCTCGACAAGAACTCCTGGTCGCCCGGCGTGTGGGCCGGATCGTGGTAGGCCTGCATGCGCATCAGAGCTACCTTTTACGACGCGGTGCGCCGAAAAGCCTGGCTGACCTCGCGGATCATGCTCTCATCGGATTTGACGAAACGACGCCATTCATTCGCAGCGCAGGCAAGACATTCGGCACTTGGCGGAGGGAGTCCTTCGCGATGAGGACCGACAACAATCTGGCGCAGCTCGCGCTGATCCGATCGGGCGCCGGCATTGGTTTTTGTCAGACTGCCATCGCCCAGCGCGACGAGGCAATCGTGCGAATCCTTCCGAGACAAGTCGCTCTGCCGTTGGATACCTGGATCACGATGCACCAGGATCTGCGTAACAGTCCGCGCTGTCGAGTTACGTTTGACGCATTGGTTGAAGGACTCGAGCAATACGTCAATTCAATTCGCAATTGAGGCCGCATGCGCCCGTCGCACCCACGCGGCTTGCTTCCTGACCGCTCTTGGATCCACGGACTCCCAACTGGGCTCACTTTCCGGGCAGGCGGAAAACTGTGACCGTAGTATTCCCACCGCCAATTTCAGGAGCGACCAGGTTGTATATCCCTACGAAACCCGAGACGATCGCCACGTTTTGCACACCGCGAGCACTGTAGGTGACTACACCGCCGCCGGCCGGGCCACCCAGGGCGAGCCGCAGCAGCACCTTGCCGGATCCAGCGTCCAGCGCCAGCAGATCACCGGTCAATTCACCGGCGAAGATTACACCGCCTGCGGTCGCTGTCACGCCGGCCACCATCGGTTTCGCGGCGTCGTAGCGCCATTTCTCCTGACCGGTGGAAGCATCGAACGCTGTGAGCCGTCCGCGGGCAGCTGACCACGGATCGAACTTCGTTTCGCCGCCGAAGTAAAAGGCGTGGGTGTGCTCCTTCTGCGGATCCGGCGCCGTCGCATCCTTGTTGAACTCCGCACACCAGTCGGTAGCAGGAACAATCAGCATGTTCTGCGCGGCGTAGTAGGCGGAGCCATTCCACTCCTGCCCCCCGAGAGTCCCCGGACAGACGCGCACCGGCGTCCTGGTCACGGGGACTTCGACGTTCAGGCGGTTGGTAAACGGAACGCTATAGATGATGTCCTTTGAGTCCCGGTCCAAGAGCCGCAGTAATCCATCCTTGCCGGTGCTGGCGATCACATTGCGCGCCGACCCACTGATGGTTGTCTTGAACACCGGCGCAACGTGGGAGACATCATAGTCGTGCACGTCGTGGGGCACGAATTGGCGGTACCACGCAAGATGACCCGTCGTGGCATCCAAGGCAATCAGCGAATTCGTATATAGATTGTCGCCGGGGCGGCCGTCATCGTAGAGATCGGGCGCCGCGTTGCCGCCAGGCACGTAAAGCAGATTCTTTTTCTCGTCAAAGGACATTGGAGTCCAGACATTGCCGCCGCCGTATATGCGGGCGGCCGGATCCGGCCCCCAAGTGTCGGCACCCGGCTCGCCATCGTGGGGCACAATGTTGAAACGCCACACCTGCTCGCCGTCGCTGATTCGGAACGCACCCACCCAGCCGTGCGCGGCCGTCTCAGCGCCTGCCGGCCCGATGTAAACCAGTTTGCCGTGAACCAGTGGCGGCATGCTGATGAAATAGCCTTCCTTGGGATCGGCGATCTGTTTGGCCCAAAGCGTATGCCCATCCTTGGCATCGAGCGCCAGCAGAAAACCATCGTCGGTTCCGCGAATGATCTTTCCGTCGGCGAGCGCCGCGCCGCGATGCGTGTTCGTCGGTTCGTGCTCGCGTGGCGCCCACGTGCTCGACCAGATCAGGTGGCAGTCTGCGCCATCGACAGCAACGGTATAGTGGGCAGTCGTGAGGTACATCCTGCCCGCCGACACGATCGGCGCGGTTTGCGACGGCTCCTTGTCGGGGAATGAGTACGCGCAGGCCTTGACCAGCTGCGAGACGTTTTTCGTGGTGATCTGTTTTAGATGAGAGTAGCGGGTTCCCGCGATATCGTGGTCGACGTACACCCAGTCGTCACTGCTTGAGTCGCGATTCTTGCCTTGGGGGGAAGCGAGAACGTGCGACGCGGCAAAGACGACGACAAGTGCGGCAACGACTGCCATGAGCCTCCTCGTCCAGAGCGTCAGTTCGTCGAGCGCCTTGCCAATATCGATCCCACGCGGAAAGTATCGATTATCTTTCATGCCATTCACTTTGCTTACCCCCTTGCTATTCCAGCTTCACCAGGTTCTGAGCCATGAGCGGGCCACCGAACTGTTGGAGGAGTCCGCCTGCGGCCAGTTTTCCAAGAACGATCGGCGCGAAGCCGAATTTGGCGGCCAGGCTCGCAACTACGGAGTTGGCCTCCGCATCATTTCCTGAAATAAAGAGCACGCGGTGCCGTCCTGCCTCGATCGGATCGGCGGCCAAGACCGCGGCAGGCAGCGTGTTAAATGCTTTTACAAGCCGAGCGCCACGCAGCTTCTCCGCAACCACTTCGCTCGAGGGGCGGCCACCGAGGTCGATTGGGGTGAAAGCCGGAAAGCTGATCGCATTGGTCGCGTCGATGACGATTCTGCCCGTCCAATCGCCTTCAGCGTGCGCGAGTCTCTCGACGACGGAAAAAGGGACCGCCAGGATTACGATGCCAGCCCTCAATGCGGCCTCAAGGGTTTGTGGGATGACGTGTTGACCGAGCTCCTTGCAGAGTGGCGCAAGCGAGTCAGGCCCGCGGCGGTTCGCGATCGCGACGTCAAGATCCTTGCGGGCGAATTGACGCGCAACGGCCGAGCCGATGTTTCCGGAACCGATGATTGAATAGGTCATTGCCCTTTGCCATGTGCATCGCCGTGGGCCGTGCGGTTGTCTATGCTCAGCGCTCCCGCGCCAAAAGCGACGATCTGCAGCAGTCCACCGGCCATCATCACGTTCTTCAGGAAGTGGATCATTTGGTTCTGGTCGGCAAAGTTGCTGTGAAATGAGACCGCGGTTGCAATCGAAAACAGGGCGAGCACGGCGGCGACGATGCGAGTTTGGAAACCGGCGACAAGCAAGAGGCCCCCGCCCAACTCGACGGCAACGGAGATAGCGAGCGCCAACGGCGGCAGCGGCAGACCCGCGGCACGAATCATTTCGGTGGTCGGGCCGATGGCCGCGAGTTTACCGAGGCCGCTCATGGCGAAGGGCAAGCCGATCAACAAGCGGCCGGCGAAGGGAAGGTAGCGCGTAGCATTCATGACAGTGGGTCCTATGTGAGCGTCAACTTAGGTTCGCAGATAGGCGCTTGCCTTCTTGGTCGGCGCGCGCGCCGCCAGCCGCGGGAACAACTTCAGCGCGTTCCCGGCCATGACGGCGCGGCTCTCTTCGCTGTCCAGCTCCGCGTTCGTCTCCAAATGCTAGTCGCCCCGAGGGTGCGTTGCTTGCGCTCTCATGACGCGGGTTGTGCGAACGATGCGTGGGCCGGGGACGTCCGGTGGAATCTGACGCCTCAGGCCGGCCTTGAAAGGGCCATGCCGATCGCCCTTCCGTTGAAAATCAAAGCGCCGATCAGCGAGGCCGCGGCGGCGGCCAGGGCACCGTAGGCGGTCACGCCCAGCGCGCAGATCAGCACGACCGCCACTGCGCCGGATCCGACAGCGACGCCGATCCGCCGTGCATCCCACTCCACCACCGCGTGCCGCACCGCAGGACGACCGACGCCATTTGCCCATTGCACCCCGAGAAGAAGCGCATACACCGCCAACTGCGAATGCGAATCGTAAGGCTTCCCGTAGAGCGCCAGGGTCGCCGGCGCCAACACCAAAAGCGGCACGACGAAGGCTGAGCTGTAGACCAACGCCGCCGCAAGCTGCCTTAGCAGCAGGCGCCGCGGCGCTTGGACCGGCTGCGTCGCCATCAGGGTTTCGCGGCCGCCGCTCAGGTTCAATGCCGGCAGAAACATGTCGACGATCAGTGCCGTGCGCGCAGCCACCGCATATTGCGCCATCTGTATTGGCGCCGCCCAGACCGCCAGGATGCACAGGGGTCCCCAAAGCAGCAACCCACGCGCAAGGCCGATCAATTCGCGCGAGTCCACTCCTTGCAGTTCCGCACGGCAAAGCGGCAGCGAGTAGCCCTCGCCTCGCGCGACCGGGAAGGCTCGCCAGGCGAGCGCCGCGGCGAGTCCCACAGAAACAAGACTCCCGAGCAGGAACGCCCAGGAATACAGCGCGAGCGACGCGTTGTCAGGGGCGAGCAGCACCGCGAGAAGGATGGAGAGGTTCACGGCATAGGCGGCCACGACGATGCCGAGCGTCCGATTGGCCGCGCGCAGCGCCTCGCCCAACAGGCCGGACAGGCTGACGCAGGGGACGGCGAGCACGAAGGGCAGATAGGTCTGCAATATGGTTTGCAGCTGCGGAGCCTGGATGTCCAGGTCTGCCATCACGACCAAGAGAACCGCACACAGAAGACTGGCGCGCAGCAGCATGCGCCTCGCGATCTGGATCAACAGTACGCCGTTGGGAATACCGGTCGTTGTGGCACGCCGCCCGATGATGTGCTGCGCCAGGTAGATTTCGTACTTGCCGCGTAACAGCGTGCTCAAACCCAACGCGATCACGAAGCCGCGAAAGTAAACCCCCGCCTCTTCCGGTGTCAGAGCACGCACCACCGCCCATGTCGCCAGGATCTGGAGCGCCGCGCCTAGAAGACGCAGCAACAGCTCTCCGATCCACGAATGCGCGGTGAAAGTGGAGTACTCGCCTCCAGCTGCCGCCGACTCCGCCATGCCAGTTTCCCTCTTTCCCCAGACATTACACCCATGCGAGCCTAGTTCGAAGCAGTTGCGGTGTGCTCCCGCAGTCCTCCTCCCAGGGCCTTGTATAGCGTCACGAGATTTTGCAGGCGCAGGAGCCGCACGGTTTGTAACTGCTGCTGGGCGCTATACAGCGAGACCTGCGCAACGAGCGCGCTCAGGTAGCTGTCCACCCCTCCCCGGTAGCGCATGTCGGCCAACCGATATGCCTTATCCGAGGCGGTCACGAGAGCTTGTTGAGCGGCGAGCTGCTCATCGAGTGTGCCGCGCGCGACCAGCGCATCGGCGACCTCGCGGAAGGCGGTCTGAATCGCCTTCTCGTACTGCGCGACTGCCGTATCGCGAGCGAACTTTGTCGCCTGGAGATTGGCGACGTTGGCGCCGCCGGCGAAGATCGGGACGCTGATCTGCGGGGAGAAGCTCCAGGCGCGCGAGCCGCCCTTGAACAAGCCTGACAGCTGCGTGCTTTCGGTGCCAAAATTTCCGGTGAGCGAGATGGCGGGGAAGAACGCCGCGCGCGCTGCGCCGATCTCTGCGTTGGCGGCCATGAGCTGATGCTCGGCGGCGAGCACATCGGGCCGGCGCACCAGCACGTCTGAAGGAATGCCCTCCGTGAGTTCGGCGACCATGTTTCCGCGGTCCAGCCCGCCGGAAAAATCGATGCCGTCCGGAATCGGTGCACCAAGCAGGAGCTGCAGCGCATCGCGGTCTTGAGCCAGCTGCCGGTTGTACTGAGCGAGATTAGCGCGTGCCGTGTCGACCGTGGTTTCGGCCTGGCGCAGGGCGAGCTCCGTGGTCGTGCCGCCGCTGAACTGCTTCTGCGTCAGCGCGTAGGAATCCGCCTGGCTCTTCAACGTGTCACGCGTGATGTCGAGCAGGGTCTGGTCGGTCTGCACCGTGAGGTAGGCGGTGGCGACTTCCGCGACCAGCGTGAGCTGCACACTACGCCGCGTTTCGCCCGAACTGAAGTACTGCTGCAGGGCTGCGTGGCTCAAGCTGCGGATGCGGCCGAACAGGTCCAGCTCGTAACTTGTGAACCCGACTCCGACGTTATAGGTGTGCTCGGTAACCCCGCCGGTGGGCAAAGGGGCCCCGGCTAATAGTGCGGGCGGCAATCCAGACGTCAATACTCGGATCGGAATGTGCTGCACTTGTTCGACACCGCTCGCGTTGACGGTCGGAAACAGCTCGGCGCGCTGGATGCGGTATTGCGCCTGGGCGCTTTGCACATTCAGCGCCGCGACGCGCAGGTCGCGATTTTGCTCGAGCGCCAGCGCGATCAGCTGCTGAAGCTGCGGATCGGGAAAAAACTCGCGCCAGCCAATGTCCGCGGCGATGGCGTCACTCGCCGTGCCGACTTGGAGCGCCGGCACCGGCGGTGGCGGCCGTTGATAGTGCGGCTCCAAGGTGCAGGCACCCACTAGTGTGGCCACCGCCGCGGCGAGGAAACAGGTGCTTCTGCAAGTCATGAGCGCTCCGAAGCCGGCGGCGGTGACGGCGCTGGCGGCGGGGACTGCGGTAGCGAGGGCTCCTTGGACCTTTGGCGATCGCCGAACACCGAGCGGACGCTCACGAAGAACACCGGCACCAGGAACACGGCGAGCACCGTGGCCGTCACCATGCCGCCGATCACGCCGGTGCCGATGGCGATGCGCCCGCCGGCGCCCGCCCCGGTGGCAATCGCCAGCGGAAGCAAAATACCTGATGCTGAGGCACGCGTTCGAAACCTGGAAATGCCATCGTGTGGAATTGAAAACGGATTCGCTGAACGAGCGTTCGCGTAACGCAATGCTGCGCATCGGCGCAAAAGAAGAAGGCACTTTCCGAAATCATATGGTGGTGCAGGGAGGGCGTCTGCGCCACACCGTTTATTTCAGCATCATCGAATCGGAGTGGCCGGCGGTAAAGAAATCACTGGAAGAGAAACTGTCCGCTCCGCGCTCTGCGGCGCGCTAGCTTTTCGTGAGGGTGGCTTCGATCAGGCCGTGGGGTTCCTCGGTGGGCAGAAACACTTCGTTGTCGTTGGTCATCCCGAACGGCGAG
>Ga0265770_1000013_pt1 | contig 18244 bp, 17 predicted proteins | sample NZEome_2_FD_200838 | JGI IMG/M metagenome (GOLD analysis project Ga0265770, IMG submission 200838) | Metatranscriptome of rhizosphere microbial communities from Maridalen valley, Oslo, Norway - NZE1 (Metagenome Metatranscriptome) | ecosystem: Host-associated > Plants > Roots > Rhizosphere > Soil... | reverse complement strand
GCTGGCGCGAACTGCTTCGATGGGAGTTGTATGCGGGCTTGCTGATTCAGGCGGCGATCATTCTCACCTGGGTCTGGTTCGTGTATCGCGGCGCGGATGGAGCGCAACACCTGAGGATATTCTTCTGGAACAACCTAGTCGGACGTTTCGCGGCGGTCGACGCGCCGCCCGATCTGCAATACGCAGCGGCGCATCGCAACTCGCCGGGTAAATACCTGCTCGAACTGCCCATGTATTTGTTCCCGTGGACGCTGTTGTGTGTAGCGGCGGCGCGGCGCGCGTGGCGGCAGCGACAGACCTCGCGGCATGAATATCGCGCCGTGCGCTTCGCCATCGCCGCCTCGTTGCCGCCCCTCGCCGTGCTGTCCCTGGCCGCGACGGCGCGCAATATTTACTTCGCGCCGGCGCTGCCCGGAATAGCGCTGCTCATCGCTTGGTGGGCACGCGAGATCTCGTCGGACCCGGATCCTTGGGACGTACGGGCGCTGCGCGCCACGGCCGCGCTGCTGCTGCTCGGCGTTGCCGTATTTGCCGCGGCGTTGACGCTGGTCGGCGCCGATTCCTGGAGCGGCATTCCGCGGCACGGGATGTTTGTTGCGATCGCCGGCGTTGGATTGCTAGCCGCGGCCTTTTTTTCCGCCCGCGCATGGGCCGCTGCCGGAGCTCACACCGTCTATTCTCAATGGGCCCTGCTCCTTGCCTACTGCGCGCTGCTCATAGGACCTGCTTCGCAAGTTTACGGACAAGTGGATGGTTGGCAGGACCTGGCGAAGATCAGCCGCGCCGTCGAGCTTAGGAGCGCTGGCAGGCCGCTGATCTTGCTTGCACCCGATGAGACAACGCGCGCGGTCATCGATATGTACGCGCGCACCGCCGTCGACAGGATTCCGGGACCGCTGGATACCGCCGGCGTTGAACGCGTCCGCGCCGCCGCCGCCGCGGCGCCCGCCAGTCTTTTCCTCGTGCAGCTTGCGAAACAATCACCGCCGGGGTTGCCGTGGCGGGCGAGGCCGCAGGAGGTTGCTCTGCCTGCCTGGATCGAAGAGGCGAACCTGCGGGTGATTGAAACTTACTCGGTGCCCTACGGGCGGCGCTACGCGCTGCTTGCGCTCAGGCGCTAGCCAAACGGCGGTATAGGGAATCGTATTCCTTGATCTGCCTGGTCCACGAGAAGTCTTTGGCCATGGCATTTTGCATCACCGGCAACCAAGAACGCGGATCGGCGTACCAGTTAAGAACCGTGTTGACCGCCCAGCGCACGGCCGGTGCGTCGTAGTCGTTGAACACGCAACCGGTGCCCCGGCCCGTGCTCGGATCGAAATGCTGCACCGAATCCGCGAGCCCCCCGGTATTGCGCACAATGGGAATGGTCCCGTAACGCAGGCTGTACATCTGGTTCAGGCCGCACGGTTCATAGCGCGAGGGCATCAGGAATATATCGCTGCCGGCCTCGATCAAATGCGCAAGAGGCTCATCGAACCCAGAGCGGTAACTCACCCGGTCGGGAAAGCGCTGCGCCAGGTTCGTGAAGAAACCGGCATACCTCGGATCCCCGCTGCCGAGTACCGCGAGTCCGAAATCACGCGCCTGCAGCAGCCCCGGAAGAGAATCAAACAATACGTCGATCCCCTTCTGTTCGGTCAACCGTGTCACCATGCCGATCAGCGGCTGCGTGGTCGACAGCTTCAGCTGCAGCGTCGCGATCAGCATTTCCTTGTTGATGAGCTTGCCGCGCAAATCCTGCGGCGCAAAATGCGCACTGAGATGCGGATCGTAGCGCGGATCCCATTCCTGATAGTCGACGCCATTCAATATACCCGTCACGCGATCCGCGCGATCGCGCAAAGCGCCTTGCAGACCCATGCCAAGAGGCGTATCGCAAATTTCGCGCGCATAGGTCGGGCTGACCGTGCTGACGCCGTGCGCATGCTTAATGCCTGTTTTGAGCGAATTGATGACGCCGCGCGCGAGGTCGCCTTGATCCAGCATGGACTCAGCCGCGCCCAAGTTGAGATCCGCGGCGACCGTACTCGCCATGATGCCCTGATAGCCTATGTTATGAATCGTCAAGAGGGATTTGGCCCGCCCCAGCAGCGCATCACCACGATAGAGCGTCTTTAGGTACAGCGGCAAGAACGCCGTGTGCCAGTCATTGCAATGAAATATATCGGGGCCGAATCCCAAGCGCCGGCAGCTCTCGAGCGTTGCGCGGGTAAACAGCAAAAAGCGGCGATGCTCATCCGGATCGCTGGTATATAAGCCGGCACGATCGAACAGCGCCGGACAATCGATGAAGTAAATTGGGATGTCGCTGTTTGGGTAGTTTGCGGTCAGCAGCGAAAACCGATATTCGGTATCGCCGATGCCGAGCGCCACGTCCTGGGCGCCGCGCACCGGCTTTAAGGACGGATGATTGCTGCGGACGACGCGATATAGCGGCATGAAGGCGCGAACGGTGTACCCGATGGCGCCCAAGTTTCGGATCAATGCGCCGGCGACATCCGCCAGGCCGCCGGTTTTCGCGTACGGCACGATCTCCGAACTCAACAGGCACAGCTTCAACGCCGTCATGAAACGCAGTCTAACAAACGCCGCCAACGCCAGGAGACTGTCTGAGAAACCTGATGCAGGAGCCGTCTGAGTGTGTCACGCTTCGCTCAATGCGACACGCTGCCCGCAATAACACCGGACGCTATGTCAGCCGTTTGACCAGTGGAACCCTCGCGGTAATCATGGCGGGAGGCCGCGGCGAACGCCTCAAGGCTCTCACACAACATCGCTGCAAACCGGCCACGCCATTCGGCGGAAAGTTCCGCATCATTGATTTCGTGCTGTCGAATTGCGTCAATTCCGGCATCCGCCAAATCGCTGTGCTGACTCAATACAAATCCCAGTCGCTGATCCAGCACATTCAGCGCGGCTGGAGCTATCTGCGCGGCGAGCTGGGCGAGTTCGTGGAGTTGATCCCGGCGCAACAGCAGATCGGCAAGCACTGGTATCGCGGCACTGCGGACTCGGTGTATCAGAATTTGGAATTCATTCGTTCGCATCATCCGACGCATGTATTGATCCTGGCCGGCGATCACATTTATAAAATGGATTACGGCCCGATGATCGCCTACCACGAGACCTGCGAAGCGGATATCACCGTGGGCGTGGTGGACGTGCCCATAGAGCGCGCCAACGAATTCGGCATCATGACCACCGACGATACCAACCGCGTGCTCAAATTCGCCGAGAAGCCGCAGAATCCCGATCCGATCATCGGCCATGAAAAGTTTGCGCGCGCCTCCATGGGAATTTACGTCATTGCCATGGATCGGCTCGAGAAATTACTGACCGAGGATGCGGCCGACGAAACCACCAATCACGATTTCGGCCGCAATATCATTCCTCCTGCCATCGCGCGCATGCGCGTTTTTGCCTACCCCTTTCATGACGTCGAAACCCGCGCGCAGAATTACTGGCGCGACGTGGGCAATGTTGACGCCTTTTACGAGGCGAACATGGAATTGGTTTCGCTGGATCCAGAACTCAACATCTACGATCATCAGTGGCCCATCTGGACCTACCAGGCGCAGCAGCCGCCCGCGAAATTCGTGCTGGATGAGGATGGCCGCCGCGGCATGGCCGTGAACTCGATGGTTGCCGGCGGTTGTATCATCTCGGGCGCCGTGGTGAGGCAATCGCTGCTGTCAAACGATGTACGCATCGAGGAAGCCAGCGTGATCGAGAGTTCCGTGTTGCTGCCGGGAGTAACGATCGGCCGTCATTGCAGGATTACGCGCTGCATCCTCGATGAGGGCTGCGTGATTCCGGACGGCCTGCAAATTGGACAGGATCTTGCCGTTGACGCGCAGCGCTTCTTCATCACCAAGCGCGGCGTGGTGCTCGTGACGCAAGATATGCTGCGCACACCGGCGGGCGCGCCAGCCGGCACCCCGTTGGGCACCGCGGCGGGATCTTCCGGCTAAGGTACGCGCAAACTTTGGGACCGGCTCTCTAGTGGCCGCGCAATTTGAGCGTGGACCACGCCTCGACCACGCTGCCCGCTTCGATGCCGAGCATGCTGGGTTCGCCGTCGATGGAACCCGTGAGCAGTTGCACGTCGGCTCCTGCCGTACCCCATGGCCGGTACAGGGATGGCAATGCCTTTCCAAACAGCACGACCTGCGGACAGCCGACCGCCGCCGCGGCGTGCGCGGGGCCTGAGTCGACGGTCACGAGACCATCGGCTCGATCCAATAGCGATACGAGACGCGGAATCGGCAGGTCATCGGCGACGTTGTGCAATCCGCTTAATTTCGCCAGCGAGGCCAGATCCTCATTGAGCTGAAATTCGCGGCCGGTGCCGAGCAGCACCAAGGCGTGCCGGGGATGCCGTTGGCGCAGGTATCGCAGCACCTCTGCCCAACGCTCACTGGGCCAAAACTTGTTGTTTACCGCGAGGCGGCGCAGACCGCGCCGCATGGTGCGTTTATTGCCGATCTGCATGAGGATCAAGGGTTGATCAGCCAGACCGCGGGTCTTCAGCCACGCGTCGAGCTCCGCGCGTCGCGCTTGCGTCACTTCTAAATAGCATCCGGGAAGTACCGCATCGATGTCGGCGCGAGCGGCCACTGCGCTGCCCGGCATGATCTGCGCCAGTCGCCGCCATTGCTGCGTGGCATGTTCGCCGGGCAACAAGGGGTGATCTTTGACGCTCACGATATGTCGATCCAGGATGCCGGCGCGCTCCAGGAGGGGCCTGGCCGCCGCATCGCCGTCGCAGAACCAAGTCGGTCCCACGCCGCGCGCGCGCAATTGGCGCACGACCCGTTGCTGATCGATGCTCATCCAGTAGGGAGTCTTGCGGCTGCGCACGCTGAAGATCTCCCCTACCCCGGGCTGCCCGCGCAGCAGCGGTTCGCTCCAGGGTCCTGAGGTCACGATATCGACGGGTGCGCGGAATTCCGCGTGCAGAACTCGGATCAGCGCCGTGAGCAGCACCATGTCGCCAAAGGCTCCGCAGCGCAGCGCCAGCGGCCGCTCAAGGTTTTGCGGCGCCACCGTCACGCTCGCGGCCACGGGGAACGCTCAGACCGGCTCCTAGCGAATTACGCTGTCGCTGAATGTTTCCATTTCTTCCAATTGCGGGCTGAATTGCAGCAACAGAAGATCGACGCCCACCTCTTCGAACTTGCCGATCTGGTCCTGAACTTGCGCAGGCGTACCGACGAGACCTGAGCGCAAGCCGCGGTTCGACACGGAATATTCCTGAATCGACATTTTTTGTTCGAGCTGCGTGCCCTGCAGCCATTGTTGGTAATTCGCGTAACCCTTGGCATTCTGCTTTACGTCCGTAATGCGCTCGACTTCCTTGGCTACTTCACTGTCGGATTTGCGGGTGAACGCATAGCCGGCTACGCCGAACTGCATTCGCCCCAATCCGAATTTTTCGCGCCGCGCGCTCATGTCGGCAATCTTGCCCGCCACATGCTCCGGAGAATCGCCATGCATGACGTAGGCATCGCACTTTTGCGCAATGAGGTTCTTCGCGGCCTCCGATTCGCCACCCGCATAGATCGGCGGCCGCGGCGAGCGCACCGGTTTGGGTTCGAGCACGGTGTTCTCGGTGCGGTAGTACTTGCCGGCATGATTGAAGCTCGGCTGCGACCAGGCGCCATTGACGACATCGAGCCATTCCGAGGTGCGGCCATAGCGATCATCATGGCGCTCGAAATCGACGCCATACATCTTGGCTTCCTGCTCCCACCATGAAGAGACCACATTGAGCGCCAGACGGCCGTTGCTGATGCGATCGATGTTCGCGGCCTGCTTGGCAAAAAGGGCCGGCAAATGAAACGTCGGGCGCACTGCCACCATCAGCTCCAGCGTATTCGTAACCGCCGCCAGGGCCGCCGAGGTGGACCAGGCATCGAGACTGGGGGCATCGATCCCTTTGATGTCGTTCATATTGAGTTCGGCAATCAGCGAAAGATCGAAACCAATCTGCTCGCTGCGCCGCGCGAGCTTGCTGGTGTACTCCCAGGTGGCTTGCATGTGCTCATCATCCACATTGCGCAGCCAGCCGCCGAACACGGGCATCCAGTAACCGTAGCGAATTCGCTTTTTACCCGGCACGGCGCACCTCGTCCACTAGATAATCGGCGAGATTCTCCACCGGATTGAACCCGATGACGCGCGGCGCATCCGCCACGAAATTCGACAGCGCATTGATGTCGTAGTAGTAAATGTTGCCGTCCCGGTCATCCACGATGTACTCGATTCCCCCGACGTCGATGCCGGCGGCGCGCACGATACGCTCGATGTCCGCCGTTACCTTGGCCGGCGCCTCATAACCCTCGACTTTGAGCCCGGCCTTCGAGGCCTCGACGACGCACGCGTTTTCCAGGCTTTGCCCGGTGGAAGTCTGGCAGATATCGGCCGGGCACAGGTCAAATGTCTCGCCGGTCAGGTGCACCTTGATGGCGTAAAGGTACTTGCCGCCCAAGGTTTCCACGCGGGTGATGAAACCGCCGCGTGCGGGAATGAATTCCTGCACCAGCGCGACGCGGTCGTTGCCTAGATCCAATTGTCCCGCCGCGGCCGCGGCAGCCAATTCACCCTTGGTGTTGAAGCGCGTGATTCCCTTGCCGCTGCCGCCGGTGTTGGCCTTGACGATGACCGGATAACGCAAACCTTCCGCCCCCGCAGGCGCCTGATGGGCGGAATGAATGATGCGCGAGGGCAGGAATCGAAGACCCAGCGATTTCAACAGGGAAGCCTGCGCGGCCTTGGATATTTCATAGCGAAATGCCTTGGCGCCGTTGATGACGCGCACGCCTTGCAGCTGTAGATGCTCAAGATAGGCCAAGGTGTGAAAGATTCCCGACCCATGCTGGCGGCTGTTCGCCGAGGGACTCATGCGATTGAACAACACTTTGAAGCCAGGCTTCTGCGGCCCCACTTCGTAAAAATGATCGGGTATGAAGATCTTCTCGAAAGGAACCTTGCGCCGCTCCAATTCAGAAAAAATCGCCGCGAACCACTGTGGGTGTTCGTAAAGAAACGCCAGCGCGGCACGATCTGTCTGCGCGACTGAGGTTATGGCCACTGCACCGCTCGATATCGACATGATCACTCCTGGATACCCTTAAAAATCATCGCCCGAACCGAAAATGATGCGCCCCCGACGCGCTGCTAGGCAACACTACGGTACCCTAGGTGAATGGCTCGAACCGGCGTGTCCGCCAGGCGGGCGAGTATGGACTTTTGGCAGTATAGTCGCGAGCGCGCCCGCCAAGCGCGTCGCACGCAGCAAGTGTTAAATCACCGCCGCGCGCCATTTGCCAGCGCACGCCTATTTCGGCATCCTCTCTGGGGCCTTAGGAGAATAGGGATGAGTTCCGAGGATTCGCCCGCACGGCCCGAGGATCCAGTCGATAGCGATACGCCCAACGGCCTGCGGTTTGCTGCCTTGTACAGCGATTTACGACAGCTCGCGGAGCGGCAGCTGCGCCGCAGTGCTGGGGCACCCATCAGCCCAACTACACTGCTTCACGAAGCCTACCTCGACATGTCGGGAAAAGACGCGGTATTCCCCGACCGCGAGCGATTCATAGGCTATGCGGCCAGAGTCATGCGCGGCCTGATCATCGATTTGGTGCGCGAACGGCGCGCGCTGAAACGCGGCGCTGCCTTCCACATCACGCAATTGCCGACCGAGTTAGGCGCGCCCGACGCCGACGAGGCGGCGCTCACGCGCCTTTCCGACGCTCTGGACGAACTCGCCACCCACGATGCGCGGCTCGCGGAGGTGGTGGATCTGAAATACTTCTGCGGCTACACCTTTGAAGATATCGCCGCACAGCGCGGCACCTCGAAAAAGACGGTGCAGCGTGATTGGGAAAAAGCCCGCGTGATTCTCTTTAGACAATTGACCGACCTCACGTAAGCGTTTGAGAAAAGCTCTCCTCACTTTGGCCGCCGTACTCACGGCGTTGCTCGGCTCGCAGGCACGGGCTTGGGGCGATCTCGGCCATGAAGTCACGGCCCTGATCGCCTATCGGCACTTGTCGCCGACTGCCCGGGCGGCATTGGACGCCATGCTGGCGAGCGACCCCGACACGCTAACGGCCGGCGATTTTGCCAGCCGCGCAACTTGGGCAGACAAATACCGCAGCACGCATCGCGAGACCGCCGCCTGGCATTTTGTGGACATCGAGATCGACCACCCGGATCTTGCAGATGCCTGCTTTGGATTTCCGACTTTGCTCCCTAAGCAATGGGCGAGCCAAGGCCCTGCGCAAGACTGTGTGGTCAACAAGATCGACGAATTTGCAGCCGAGCTCAAAAACCCGCTCACTCCCACGGCGGAACGGTTGCTGGCGCTGAAGTTTCTGGTCCATTTCGTGGGCGATCTGCACCAGCCGCTGCACGCCGCCGATCACCACGATCGGGGCGGCAACTGCATCTCCTTCTCCGCCCCCGCGGATGGTGCTCAGAATCTTCACGCCTATTGGGATGTCAGCGTCGTCAATGCCTTGGGCCAATCGGCCGCGCAAATCGCGGGGCAACTCGACGCCCGCCTCAGCGCCGCCGATCTCAAAGAGTGGACGCAGGGCACGCCGCGCAGCTGGGCGATGGACACGTTTGAGGTCGGCCGGCGCGATGCTTATGCGCTTGCGTCCACGCCAACCTGCCAGAGCGGTGGATCGGTCGCGCTGACGCCGGCTTACCTTGCCCAAGCCGAAAAAGATGCCGCCACTCAACTGCTCAAGGCTGCGGTTCGCCTGGCGGCGGTGCTCAATCGGGCGCTGGGCTCGAACTAACTAATTGGACTGCCGGTCGGCGCGCGACGCTAATGCAGCGACAACGGCGCCATTTCCGCGCCGGCAAGATGGATGTGCAGAACATCCGCCAGCGTCGGCGCTATTTGCCGCATGTCGATTTCCCCCAAAGACTTCCGCGCGAGAATGTGCGGCCCAATGATGAAGAACGACGAGCGCATTTCCGCGCGCTCCGGCACATAGCCGTGCATGCCAAGATTGCTGGGCGCGGTAACGAGCGGCATTGAAAGACTGTATGCCATTTCATAGCCGATCTTGAGCGAAACCAAGAACGCGGCATTCGGGAAGCCGCGTCCTTGACGCACTTCCTCCCGCGACCAGATTCGATCGATTCCATTGGCCGGCTCGCTGGCAAGCCGGTCGAGCAGGGCCTTCACGCGGGCTCGAAGCCCTTCATCCTTCGGATCGGCGAGCATCACCGCGGCACTGCCGCCGGCGGGCCACAGCATTGCTTTCCAATCCGTAACTTTGTTGTCTTTGTCGACGCTGAAGAATCCTGCTTCGCGGAAAGCGGCGTAAAGATTCACGTCGTGCTCGACCGCCGCAAATCCGTGGTCCGAGACCACGCAAACCGTCACCCGTCCCGGCGCCGCTTTTTCGGCGGCGGCCCGCAGCGATCCGACGACGGCATCCAATCGTTCGAGCGTTTGGTTCGATTTCGCGCTGAACGGACCGGAGGCATGCTCTTCTGTGTCCAGTCCCGTCAAATACACCGTGAAGAACTGCGGGTGCTTTTTCTCCAGCAGGCGAATTGCGAAGCGCGCGCGGATTTCATCTTCCGCGACGGTTTCCTCCATCCCTCCGGGATAGCGCTCCCCGAGTTCGGCCGAAAGTTCCCCTTCCAATCCCGGGGTGCTCACGGCGCGCTGCAACTTAAGATCGTCGTCTGTGCCGGCGCGCCAAATCTGCGACAAATTGTAGGTGATCTTTGCACCGACACTCACCGGCCAATAGACATTGGCCGTCTTAAGGTTTGCCGCGGCGGCGGCGTCCCATAGCGTCGGCACCTTGATGTCTTCGGCGTACCAGTACCAGCCCCGCTGATTGCGCAGCATAGGATCGAAGGTGGTGTTGTCGATGATGCCGTGCTTGGCCGGCGAGGCGCCTGTCAACAACGTGGTGTGGCTTGGATAGGTCAGCGTGGGCAGTACGCCGCGAACGCCCTGGGCATACGCGCCGTCCGCCATGAAGCCGCGCAGATTCGGCACTCTAAGACCGTGGCTCTGTGCATCGATCACGGCTTCCGGCTTCATGCCGTCGACTGATATGAGCAGAACCATCGGCGCATTGGCCGAATCGTTCCCCGCCTGGGCCGGGACCCCGGTCCAGGCCACTGGCGGGCAGATGAGCAGCAATACACAGGACAGCAACAGGCAGTACTTCATAGGGCACCCGAATTTGCGAGACTTCGAAACAATTGCAGAAATTCCGCCGCCGCGACGTGTACGTTGCGTTGCCAATCATCGGCTGCCGTGTGATCCGCGCCGTCGGTCACGTATTTTACGCAGGCAAATCTTGCATTTTCGTGCCAGCACACTTTGGCCAAGGCGTATGCCTCCATGTCGATCACTGCGCAATCCACTTCGATGTCCGCGGTCGCGAACGAGTCGCCGCTGCCGCAGACCGCGGCCGGCAAGTGAGTGAACACCGGATCGAAACTCAGCGCCGAGGGTGCCTCATCGTAGGGCGTGACGCCGAGCGCGAAGCCTAAGCCGCTGACGTCCATGTCGCGCTGTACGAATTCCTGACACGCCACCAGCGTGCCGGGCGCAAAGCAGCGGCTACCCGCGGAACCAAAATTCACGACCAGCGGCATCTCTGCTCCCTGATGCGCATAGCGGGCCAGCTCCTTGGTGAGCGCGATGGCTGCGTTAACCTTGCCCACGCCGCAATACAGCACCGGTACGCCGGCAGCCTCGAACACACCCGATGACTCCACGCGCAATGCGATCACCACCAGGGTGCCGGGCAATTCAGACATGGCCGCTCGTCAGAAACCCTAATAGGTGATGGAGGCGCGTAGCCGCAAATTCCGCCAGGAGAAGTCCTGGACAATGCGCAAGTCGATTAATGCGAGAAGCGCCCTGAGCTGATAACCCGCGCGATCGCACAGGTCGGCGGCAGCCCTCATCGTACCGCCGGTCGCCAAAACGTCATCGACGAGGACGACTTGGCCGCGGCCTTTTTGCATCTCCAAGACGCCCGAGCCGTATTCAAGGTCATAGGCCACATCGACCACCGGCGGCGGCAACTTGCCCTGCTTGCGCACCAGCACGAATCCTTTGTGACGGCGATGCGCGAGTGCTGCGCCCAAGATAAATCCGCGCGACTCGATTCCCGCCAACGCGTCTACCTCCCGCCATTCTTGAGCGCTCAACAGTGCATCCAGCGCGTCCACCGTGGCTTCGAATTGATCGCGCAGCAACGGCGCAATGTCACGGAACAGGATTCCCGCGCGCGGAAAATCCGGCACGTCCCTGATCGCCTGCTTCAAATCGGCCATAAGTCCCCACTGGCGGCATCCCAAGTCTTCAGTTTAGCGGCTAACCCGGCAAGAATCGCTAGGAGCCTGTCCGAGTATTCCCCGTGGCCGGGACTGGCCCCTAAACCCAAGTTCCCGTCCACGATGCTATCCTTCGCGCCTGCGCGCCCGGGCGCGCGCGACGACACTTAAGGTTAAAAACTACGAATGATTTTGGTCATCGATGTCGGCAATACGCGCCTCAAATGGGCCTGGCTCACGAGCACGGGACTGTCCGACCAGCAGGCCGTGGTCCACCGCGACGCCAAGCCGGGCATATGGACCACCACGCTATTCGAGTCGGGTGTAAGGCCGAGCCGCGTATTGGTCTCGAACGTCGCTGGGCCTGTTATGGCCAAGACGCTCGCCAAGCTGACGAAGAAAGTATTCCGCGTCGATATCGAATTCGTCACGGCGGCTCGGGAATTCGACGGACTTACCAGCGGCTATCTTGATCCTGCGCTGCTGGGCGCTGACCGTTGGCTGGCCCTGATCGGTGCGTGGACCCGGGTTCACGGTGCGCTTTGCGTCGTGGACGTAGGCACGGCCGTCAAGGTCGATGCCGTGGATTCCAACGGGCAGCACCTTGGCGGCCTGATCGCGCCCGGCATCCATATGATGCGCGAGGAGCTGATGAGCAATACCAGCGACATCGCCAAGGCCGCCTTCAATAGCACGCCCTCGCTGGCCGGCGTGCTGGCGAATAACACCATCGCCGCCGTGTCCCGGGGAGCCGTGTACGCGCTGGCTGGGATGGCGGACCGCGCCTGCGAGGTGATCGAACAAAACACCCGGATCGCGCCCAAGCTATTCATTACGGGAGGCGATGCCAGCATGATCGCAGGAACGATTCGCACGCAGGGTGAAGTCGTCCCGGACCTGGTGTTGCAAGGCTTGGCAGTCATCGCGGCACAGCCACGGTAGGAGCCGCGCGTGTTCCGCCCGGGACCTAAGAATCTCATTACCGATGTCGCGGGCCTCAAAGTCGGCCACGCCACCCGCGAAGCTGTCCGAACCGGCGTTACGGCCTTGTTATGCGAGACCGGGTGGGCGGCGGCCGTGGATGTGCGCGGCGGCGGTCCCGGGACGCGCGAGACAGAAGCGCTCGCACCGGAAAACCTGGTGGGACGCGCGCACGCCGTGGTACTCGCGGGTGGCTCGGTGTTTGGGTTGGCGGCGGCGGATGGCGTCACCGCCTCTTTGTCGGCGCGAGGCATCGGCTTGCAATTGCGCCCCGGGTCGCCGTCCATCCCCATCGTTCCCTGCGCCGTTTTGCACGACTTGAGCAACGGCGGCGATAAGAACTGGGGCCTTTTACCGCCGTACCGCGACTTGGGATTGAGCGCATCGACCGCGGCGAAGGCCGATTTCGCCTTAGGTTCGGTGGGCGCGGGACGGGGAGCTCTTGCAGGTCTGCGCAAGGGTGGCATCGGTTCCGCCTCCTTGGCCTTGCAGGGGGGATTGATGGTCGGCGCGCTGGTGGCCGTTAACTCCGTCGGATCGGTCTTGATGCCGGATGGCAAAACCTTCTGGGCTTGGCCTTTTGAGCTGGAGAATGAGTTCGGCGGCTTAGGGCCTCCAAGGAGCGCGATGGACGTGAGCGATCCCGCGCCGGATGAAGCGCGCCTGTTAGGCGTAGGCCGCCTGCAGCCGGGTGTCAACACCACGATCGCGGTGGTCGCGTGCAACGCCGATTTGAGCACGGTGGAAAGCAAACGGGTTGCCATGATGGCGCAGGATGGAATTGCGCGCGCGGTGCGTCCGGCACACACTCCCTTCGACGGCGACACGGTTTTCGCCCTGGCCAGCGCTGAGCTGGCGCTCGACGAGAGTCTCTTGCGTGCCGCGCAGATCGGGCGGATCGGATCTGCCGCCGCGGACTGCCTGGCGCGCGCCATCGCCCGAGCAGTGTACTTCGGCTGAACATTTCGAAAGGATCCCGTGGCAGCCCAAACCGCGGCAATTGCAACTGCAGCAATTGGCTTCTCCCCACACTCGGGTTGGGCCGCCATGGTCGTGCTCGGCGGCAGTGCGGCCGCCCCGGAATTATTGGCGCGGTCTCGCGTTCAATTGATCGACAATCATGATCCTGAATCCAAGCAGCCGTATCATGCCGTCGAATTTCTGTGCGTCGAGGAGGCAACCGGCCGATTGGACGGCTACATGGCGGTCGCGACCCAGCGCGCCCATGATTGCATTCGCGCCCAATCTGAAGAATTGAAGGGGCGTGGTATCGTCGTCGGATCCGTCGGCATCATCGACTCATCGAGCCGCAAGCAGGTTTCATTGCCGGCGATTCTCGCCTCGCACGCACTCATTCATGCCGCGGACGGCGATCACTTTAGAAATGCGCTGTTTGTCGCCGCGGAGCAATGTCGACTGCAAGTTTGTCGAATACCAGCCAAGGGTTTGGAAGCTCACGCTGTGAAGAGCCTGCGCCTCCCGGTCAGTCGAATACTCGAGACTGTCAATGGACTGGGACTGGGAAAAGGGCCGCCCTGGGGCGCCGATCAGAAGAAGGCCGCGCTTTTGGCATGGACACTGTGTTCTTCCGTGCCTTGAAGCATCCTATCCCCCCGGGCCGCCGATCGCCTCCGCCAGTGCCGCTTCAAAATCGCCGTGGGCTGTGCGCAACCGCTGCAATTCGTCCTTTGGCCAAACATGCTTGAGCTTGCCGTCGATCAAGACTGCGGCGCGATCCGCATAATGTTCGACGATATCCAATGAATGCGTGGCCAAGAGCAACGCGCCGCCGCGCCGTTCAACGCGAGTTCGCAGGTGCCGCTTGAGAATCAGCGCGCTCGCCGGGTCGAGGCCGTTGAACGCCTCATCGAGAACGATCAACTTAGGTTCGCCCACCAAGGCCAAGAGCACAGCAAGCTTTTGACGCGTGCCGAGCGAAAGCGTATCGACAAATGCATCGAAGTAGGGCGTGAAGCGCAACTCGTCGGCCAAGATGAGCAAATCATCGCCGATCACACTCTGCCCCTTTGCGGCGGCATGCACCTCCAAGCATTGACGCGCGGTCAAGAGCGCCGGCAATACATCGGGCGCACAGCCGTAGCCGAGCTGCCGCTTGGCTTCGAAAGGAGCCTGGCGCAGCGAATGTCCGGCGATCAAGATCTCGCCTCCGGACGGAATCAGGCGGCTGACCACGCAATCGAGCAACGTACTCTTGCCGCAGCCGTTGGGTCCCAGCAGCACGAACCACTCGCCGGCCGCCAGCGTGATCGAGATATGTTCGAGCACCGTGCGTTGCCCATAGCCCGCCCGCAGTTCGCGGATTTCGAGGATGGGGCTGTTCAGGGCAGCCTCCTCGACTCGGGGCCTGTCTTAAGGACCCAGTTCCAGATGAGGCCGCCGCTTAGCGTAAGGCAACCGAGCACTGCTGTGCATCCGGCCACCTCGGCCGAGGCGCGATATGAGACGTTGACCACCAACAGCAGCAACGCCTCGATCACGCTGGCCGCGACGATCACCGCGCAGGCTGGCAGCAAGAATGCGCGAATCACCTCGCCCGAGCGCACGGGCAACGGCGCCAGCCAGCGCCGCGCCAAACGGCTTACCGCGATGACTCCCGACCACACCAGAAAAAGCAGGCCGATGATTCCGAAAATGGCAATCACGACCATGGCAGAATCTGCCGTGGTGCCCATCGGCATGATGATAAGGATCGGAATCGCGGCGCGCGAGACGATCTTGGGCTGCGCCCAGGCAAATGCTTGGCGAATCGGCCAACTCCCGAGTGCGCTGAAGGCGGGACGAAATTTTGCGGCCCTCGTCAATTTCTGATGCGGAACGTAGCGGGACCCGGGGGGCAGATCCACCGGTTTCGGTTGCGGTACCAGAAAACTGCCGATTACGCCGGCCGCGATTCCGCCGCTTAAGGTTGCCCATACCACGATCGGCGCAAGAAAGTCGGCGCGCTTTGTAATTGCAAGAACCAGCACGTACGAGATGCTCGCGATCGTGAGCAGCCCAACGGCGGCGATCGCGGGGTATGTTTCGATGAGCAGCGACTCCCAGCGCGCGGTCGATGCGCTGACCGGGACGGCTGCCAGCCAGGATCGCGCGAATTCAGCCCGTTTGAGTGCCCGCCGCCGCGCGATCAGTACCGCGCTCGCAACTGCGGCAAAGCCGGCGCACAGCGGACCGTGCAAACGCAACCACTTCAGCGAGGGTGCGACAGTCGCTTCCGCCCAAAACAAGGCGATCAGTATCGCCAGACTCAGCAGCACTGCGCTGTTCTTGATCCTGGCGCGCTTGCGGCGGTTGAGTCGAATTAGTTTGGCTGTGGCAAGACGCGGAGCGGTCACCTGGGAGCCTCCTGGTGCACCGGCAGCTTGGGATAGGCCGCGACCAGCGCTTGGGTGTATGAATGACGCGGCGACTCGAACACGGCGGCGGCCGCCCCTTCCTCGACGATTCGCCCTTGCTGCATCACGTAGACACGATCGGCAATGGCTCTGATGACGTGCAAATCATGCGAAACGAATAGATACGCCACTTTGAGGCGCTCGGCGAGATCCGAAAGCAGCGTAAGAACCTGCGCGCGGATCAGCACATCGAGCGCGGAAACGGCCTCGTCGAATGCGATCACGGCAGGTTCCGTAATCAGTGCTCGTGCAATTGCAATCCGCTGGCGCTCGCCACCCGAGAATTCCTGCGGCAGCCGCTTTGCATCGGCCGCGGAGAGTCCGACTTGCTCCAGAACCACGGACACCTTGCGTCGACGCTCCACCTTCGAGGGTCGGGAGTTCAACAGAAAGAACGGCTCGCCGATCAGCTGCTCCACGGTCCACCTTGGATCAAAGCTACCGTAGGGATCTTGAAAAACCACTTGGATGGAGCGCCGCAAGCGGCTCAAAGCCGCGCCGCTCGCGCCGGACAGCGTCTCGCCGAGCAAACATACGTCCCCGGCTTGCGCCCGTTCGAGCGCGAGTATGACTCGGAGCAGGCTCGACTTGCCGGAGCCTGACTCGCCCACCAAGCCCACCGTTTCGCCCGCATGCACCGACAAGGAGACCCCGTCGACCGCGCGCAACGGCTTGAGCGGATGCCACAGCGAGGTTCGTCTGCGCGAGTATTCGCGCACGATGCCGCGCACCTGCAATACGGCGGGGCCGTTTTGCCGCGTTGCCGCGCGCTTCGGCTGCAACTCGGAGGCCGCCAAGAGCGCGGCCGAATAGGCATGGCGGGGCCGGCGCAAAATATCTGCCGCGGAAGCCTGTTCGACAATCTCGCCTTGATGCATCACCGCGACCCGATCGGCGAGCTGCGCCATGACGGCCAGATCGTGGGTCACCAAAATCATGCCCATGTTTCGAGTGCGGACCAATCCCTGCAGCAACTTGAGCACTTGCGCTTGCGTGATGACGTCCAAAGCCGTGGTGGGTTCATCCGCGATGAGAAACTGCGGCGACAGAACCATCGCCATGGCGATTGCCACGCGCTGGCGTTGGCCGCCGGAGAGTTCGTAAGGCAGCCGGTCGAGCGCGCCCTGCTCTCCTTGCAATCCCACGAGGTCTAGTGATTCGCGCGCCAAGCCTTGCGCTTCGCTCGCGCTTGCCTGACGGTGCGCTCGCACGGTTTCTGCCACCTGATCGCCGATGCGCATCAGCGGATTCAACGCGCTCATCGGCTCTTGAAACACCATGCCGATGTCGCGGCCGCGAATCGCCCGCATCTCGGCCTCGGATTTTAAGCTTAAGGTCTCGCCGTTCAGCCGGGTGATCCCCGTGCAGGAGGCGGTGGGGGGCAAGAGCCGCATGATGCTAAGTGCCGTCATCGATTTGCCCGACCCCGACGCGCCGACCAGCCCTAAGATTTCGCCGGCACGGACTTCGAGCGATATATCTTTAAGAATGCATGCGACGCCGATGCCGACACTCAGGTTCCTGACTTCCAGAAGCTGCGCGGCGCTCATGCGGATCGCCCGGCGCGGCGGCGCAGTCCCTCGCCGAGCAAATTCAATCCCAACACGAACAGCAGGACCGCGAATCCCGGGAAGAGAGCAAGGTGAGGCGCCAGCGCTGTGAGGGTTTGCGCCTCATTGAGCATGCGGCCCCAACTGGGCGTCGGCGGTTGCGCGCTCAATCCCACGTACGACAAGCCTGCCTCGGCGATGACACCCAGTGAGAACTGGATGGTTCCTTGCAACACCAACAGGCCCAGCAAGTTGGGCAGAATATGCTCGAAGGAAATTCGCAGCCGGTCCTTGCCCGCGACGCGTGCGGCCAAGGTGAAGTCTTTGGTCCATTGCTGCAAGGCGCCCGCGCGTGTCACGCGCGCGAACACCGGTATATTGAAGATGCCGATGGCGATGATGGCATTGATGGCGCCCGGACCGAACACCGCGGTGATGAGGATCGCCAGCAACAAGGCAGGAAAGGCAAATATCACGTCGTTGCCGCGCATCACGATCTCGTCGGTCGCGCCGCGCCGGGCCGCACTGAGCAGACCGAGCGGCACCCCGACGCAGACACCGATAATCACGGAGAGCAGCGCGACGCCGACCGAGGTCTCTGCCCCCTGCATGATCATCGACAAAACATCGCGGCCCAGCTGATCGGTACCGAACCAATGCTGCGCATTGGGCGGCCGCAGCTTATCGGCAATGGACAGAATGCGCGGGTCGTACGGCGTCCAAAACTGTGCGATGGCGGCCACGACGATGAACACAGCGGTGATGAGGGCACCTGCCACCAGGCTCAGGTTGCGCGCGGCAACGCTCATGTGTCGCGCGCCCGTAATTGGGGGTTGATCAGCACGTAGCCCAAATCCACCAAGAAGGTCACCATCACCACGGCAAACACCAGCACCACGACCACGCTCTGCACGACGATCAGGTCGCGCTGTACGATGGCTTGAAATACCAGCCGGCCGAGTCCGG
>Ga0265770_1000012_pt1 | contig 18413 bp, 21 predicted proteins | sample NZEome_2_FD_200838 | JGI IMG/M metagenome (GOLD analysis project Ga0265770, IMG submission 200838) | Metatranscriptome of rhizosphere microbial communities from Maridalen valley, Oslo, Norway - NZE1 (Metagenome Metatranscriptome) | ecosystem: Host-associated > Plants > Roots > Rhizosphere > Soil... | reverse complement strand
GCGTCCCGCCGGCGCCGCCATCAGGCCCGAATTGACCTCGCGGATCGTAAGCTGCTCCACGCTCGCGTCCCGGTGTTCGACGATCGCGGCGACCTGGCCGTCGGCGTCGCGCAGGATACGCCCATAGCCGTGCGCCTCGTCGAGATTGACGGACAATATGGCGAGGGCGCCGGTGTCGGCAGCTGCAATCAATTTGCTCAGCGAGGCGCCGCTGATGAGCGGCACGTCGCCGTACAGCACCAGCACCGTGTGCTCATCGGGAATGACGCCCATGGCCTGCATCACCGCATGGCCCGTGCCGAGCTGATCGGCTTGCAAAACCCACTCGACGGGTTCCTCGTGCAGGGCCGCTTGCACCTGCGCGCCGCCGTGCCCGTACACAACGTAGATATTGCCGGGATTCAAGGTGCGCGCTGTGTTGATCACATGCCGCAGCAGCGGATCGCCTGCCAAGGGTTGCAGCACTTTCGGCAGGTCGGAGTTCATCCGCTTGCCCTGGCCGGCTGCCAAAATCACGACCGAAAGCTGCATGCAGACTCCCAGGGCAAAAAGATTCTAGGGGCCAGACTCCTAACGTTTCTTGCGCAAGCGCTCGATGGCGCGCAATTGCGCCAACACGCGCACCAGCTCTGCCTGCGCCTCGGCGATATCCATTTTATCAGTGCGGTTGCGAACCGCATCCTCCGCCCGCTGTCTCGCGGCGAGCGCGGCAGCCTCGTCCAGATCCTTCGCGCGCACCGCGGTGTCCGCCAGCACGGTCACGAGGTGCGGCTGGATCTCCATCGCGCCGCCGCCGACAAAGAAGGATTGCTCCTCTTGTCCCTCGGTCTCGACGCGCACCTCGCCCGCCGTCAAGGTGGTCAACAACGGTGCGTGACGCGGGTAAATACCAAGCTCACCTTGTGATCCCGGCGCGAACAACCGAGTGGCCTCGCCCGAAAAGATCTGGCCCTCGGCGCTGACGATGTCGACGTGAATGGTGTTGGCCATGATGTCCCGTTATTGCAGCGTCTTGGCTTTCTCGACGGCCTCTTCGATGGCTCCGATCATGTAGAACGCCTGTTCCGGCAGGTGATCGTACTCGCCGGCGATGATGGCCTTGAAGCCACGGATGGTGTCCTTGAGCGAGACGATTTTCCCGTCCTGGCCGGTAAACACTTTCGCCACATTGAACGGCTGCGACAAAAAGCGTTGTATCTTGCGTGCACGGTACACGCTGAGCTTGTCCTCTTCCGACAATTCATCCATCCCTAAGATCGCAATGATGTCCTGCAGCTCCTTGTAGCGTTGCAATACGGCCTGCACGGCGCGCGCGGTGTCGTAGTGTTCCTGGCCGACCACCAGAGGATCGAGCTGCCGGCTGGTGGAATCCAGCGGATCTACGGCCGGATAAATACCCAGCGATGCGATTTGACGCGACAGCACCACGGTGGCGTCCAAATGCGCAAAGGTCGTCGCCGGGGAAGGATCGGTCAAGTCGTCCGCGGGAACGTATACGGCCTGAATTGAAGTAATGGAACCGGTCTTGGTGGAAGTGATGCGCTCTTGCAATACACCCATTTCCTCGGCCAGTGTCGGCTGGTATCCGACCGCGGAGGGCATGCGGCCGAGCAGCGCTGACACCTCGGTGCCCGCGAGCGTGTAGCGATAGATGTTGTCGACGAAGAACAGCACATCGCGCCCTTTGCCGGAGGCCTGTTTCTCATCCCGAAAATATTCGGCCATGGTCAAACCCGTGAGCGCGACGCGCAAACGATTGCCCGGCGGCTCATTCATCTGGCCGTACACCATGGCGACCTTGGATTTGGCCAGGTCCTCTTTATCGATGACGCCCGACTCGATCATCTCGTGATAGAAGTCGTTGCCTTCGCGGGTACGCTCGCCGACGCCGGCAAACACCGACAGGCCGCTGTACTGCTTGGCGATATTGTTGATGAGCTCCAGCATGTTCACCGTCTTGCCGACGCCGGCGCCGCCGAACAAGCCGACCTTGCCGCCCTTGGCGAACGGCACCAGCAGGTCGATGACCTTGATGCCGGTGACCAGAAGATCCTGACCGCCTGCCTGTTCGTCATAGGCCGGCGCCGGCCGGTGAATCGGCAGGTACTCGGTCGCCTTCACGGGTCCGCGTTCATCCTGCGGCTTGCCCAGAACATCCATGATGCGGCCGAGCGTGCCCGTGCCCACCGGCACCAAGATTCCCTTGCCCGTGCCTTTGACCGTGAGGCCGCGGCGCAGGCCTTCGGAGGGACCCATTGCGATGGCGCGAACCACGCCGTCGCCGAGCTGCTGCTGCACCTCGAGGGTCAGGTCCACGTCATCGAGTTTGAGCGCGTCATACACCTTGGGAATTTGATCGCGCGGGAATTCGACGTCGATGACCGCGCCGATGATTTGGACGATTTTGCCGCTGGACATGCTGAGTAACCTCTTGCCTATACCGCTGCCGCGCCGCCGACGATTTCCGAAAGTTCTTTCGTGATCGCGGCCTGGCGGGCCTTGTTGTAAATGAGTTGCAGCTCATCGATGAGCTCGCCCGCGTTATCGGTCGCCGCTTTCATGGCGACCATGCGTGCCGCCATTTCGCAGGCGACGTTTTCAACCGCGCCTTGGAAAATCTGCGCCTCGATGTAACGCATCAGAATGCCGTCAAGAATGCTCATCGAGTCGGGCTCGTAAATGTAGTCCCAACGCTCCTGCAACTCATCCTTGTCGATGGTCTGAAGCGGCAGCAGCTGCGACACGATGCCTTTCTGGCTCATGGTGTTGACGAACACGTTGTGCGCCAGCAGCAGCTGATCGACCTTGGTGTCGCGATAAAAATCCAGCATCACCTTGGTGGTGCCGATCAGATCCTTGACGTGCGGCCGATCGCCGAGATGCGTGACCGAAGCGGCGATTTCGACGCCGGCGAGACGGCGGAAGAACTGCAGGGCTTTGGAGCCGATGACGCACAGGTACACTTTGGAACCGCGCGCCTGCGCCTCGCGGATTGCAACCAACGTGGCCTTGAAGAGATTCAAATTCAGCGATCCGCACAAGCCGCGATCGGTGCTGATCACCACGATGCCGACGGAGGTTACCGGCCGCTCGAGCGTGAAGGGATGCTTGTAGTCCAGATTGACCTGGCGCAGATGGCCGATCATCTTGCGCACCTTTTCCGCATAGGGGCGCGCGGCGCGCATCCGGTCCTGCGCCTTGCGCATTTTGCTGGCCGCCACCATTTCCAGCGCCTTGGTGATCTTGCGGGTATTTTTGATACTCGCAATTTTGCCGCGTATTTCTTTTGCGCCTGCCATTTATATCCTCGAGCCTTGGGTCCTACAGCGTCGCGAAAAATTCGTCGCAGCACTTCTTCAAGGAGGTTTCGACCTCCTTGGTCAGGTCCGGTTTGCCGTTGATGCTCTTCAGCAACTCCGCGTAGCTTGAACGTGCGAAGGATTGCAGGCCCGCTTCCGTCTCCACCACCTTGAGGCGCGCGACCTTGTCGAAATAGCCGTTGTTCGCCGCGTACAGCGTCAGGGACATTTCCGCCACCGACATGGGTGCGTACTGCTTCTGCTTCATGAGCTCAGTGACGCGTTGGCCGCGTTCGAGCTGCCTGCGGGTCGCCTCGTCCAAATCCGAGGCAAATTGCGAGAAGGCCGCCAGCTCGCGATATTGCGCCAGCGCCAAACGCACGCCGCCGCCGAGCTTCTTGATGATGTTGGTTTGCGCGGCGCCGCCGACGCGCGACACGGAAATGCCGGCGTTGATGGCCGGACGCATGCCGGCGTTGAACAGGTCCGTTTCCAGAAAAATCTGGCCGTCGGTAATGGAGATCACATTGGTCGGCACGAAGGCGGTGACGTCGCCCGCTTGCGTCTCGATGATCGGCAGCCCGGTCAAGGATCCGGTCTTGCCCTTCACGCGGCCGTTGCTGACCTTCTCGACGTATTCCGCGTTGACGCGCGCGGAACGCTCGAGCAGGCGCGAGTGCAGGTAAAACACGTCGCCGGGATACGCCTCGCGGCCCGGCGGACGGCGCAGCAGCAACGAGATTTGGCGATACGCGACTGCTTGCTTGGACAAATCGTCATACACGATCAACGCGTCTTCGCCATTGTCCATGAAGTACTCGCCCATCGCACAGCCGCCGTAGGGCGCCAAATACTGCATCGCCGCGGGCGTGGATGCGGACGCCGCGACGATGATGGTGTGCCCCATGGCGCCATGCTCTTCGAGCTTGCGCACCACATTGGCGATGGAGCTTTGCTTCTGACCGATGGCAACGTAAACGCACTTAACACCCGTGCCCTTCTGATTGATGATCGTATCGATGGCGACCGCAGTCTTTCCGGTCTGGCGGTCGCCGATGATGAGTTCACGCTGGCCGCGGCCGATCGGCACCATGGCGTCGATCGCCTTGAGGCCGGTTTGTACGGGCTGCGATACGCTCTGGCGGAAAATTACGCCCGGCGCCACACGCTCCAGCGGGGACTTCAATTTGGCGTTCACCGGACCCTTGCCGTCGATGGGTGTTCCCAACGCATCGACCACGCGGCCCAGGAGCTCAGGACCGACGGGTACTTCGAGAATGCGGCCCGTGGTTTTGACCTCGGCGCCTTCGGAAATGCCCTTGTAGTCGCCCAGCACCACGGCCCCAACGGAATCCTGCTCGAGATTCAGCGCAAGTCCGAAGATGTTGCCGGTGAACTCCAACATTTCGCCGTAACGCGCATCGGCAAGGCCGTGAATGCGCACGATGCCATCGGTGACGCTGACCACCGTGCCGACATTGCGCGCTTCGGTGGCGGACTTGAACTTGTCGATGCGCGCCTTGATGAGGTCGCTGATTTCCGATGCCTTGATGGACATAACCTTGAATCCTCTAGCAAATACTGGTCGTTAAGCCGTCAGCTCGAACGCGATGCGATTGAGCCGACTGAGCAGGGAACCGTCGATTACCGTGTCGCCGGCGCGCAGCACGGCGCCGCCGATCAATGTGGAATCCGTGGCGCAGTGCAGGCGCACCGTGCGCTTGAGCTTGCGCTCGAGGGCCTTTGCGAGCGCCTGCTGTTGGGCGTTGCCGATCGGCGCGGCGGAGGTGACCGTCACGTCGATGACGCTTTCCGCCTCATCCTTGTACTCATCGAACAGCGCGGAGATTTCGGGCAGGTAGCCCAAGCGATGATTTTCAGCGAGCATGCGGAAGAAGTTCTGGCCATGTTCGTCGAGCGTCGGACCGCTGACTCCCATGACGAACTGCACGAGATCTTCGCCGCTGACGCTCGGATTGCCGAGCAGCTCGTGTACCCTCGGATCGCGCACCGCCGTGGCGGCGGCGCGCAGCCTGTCGGACCAGAGCGGCAAGTCTTTGTCGGCCTCGGCCTCCTGGAATGCCGCTTTGGCGTAGGGCCGCGCGATGGTGGTCTTTTCAGCCATGCCGCGCCGTCCTAGATCTGCGCCGCGAGCTTGTCGATGAGATCACTGTGCGTGCGCGCATCGATTTCGCGCTCGAGGATCTTCGCGGCGGCGCCGACGGCGATTTGCGCCACATCGCGCCGCAGGCTCTCACGCGCGTGCGCGGCCGCAAGGTCGATTTGCTCCTGCGCCGCGGCCAGGAGGCGCGCACCTTCGGCCGTGGCCGCACTCTTGGCTTCTTCCACCATGTCGTTGGCACGATGCTGCGCCTGGTCGACGATCTGAGCGGCGCGTTCGCGCGCCTCGCGCATGATGACCTCGGCGCGCTCATTGGCGGAAGCCAAGTCTTCCTTGCCCTTCTCGGCGGCGGCAAGTCCCGCTGCGATCTTTTGCGAGCGCTTTTCCATCGGCCCCAGGATCATCGGCCACACGACTCTCATCGTGAACCAGATGAGGACGATGAACATGACCGTCTGCACGATCAGCGTGAGATTGATATTCACAATCGGCTCCTGACCGGTGTCGGCAACACTTTTACGGCGTCAACCCGGAAGTGAACGGATTCGCGAAGGTGAAGAACAGCGCGAAGCCGATGCCGATCATGGCCACGGCGTCGACGAGTGCCGCGACGATGAACATCTTCACCTGCAGCATCGGGGTGAGTTCGGGTTGACGGGCGGCGCCTTCCAAAAAGCGGCCTCCCAGAATTCCGAAGCCGATGGCAGTTCCCAGCGCGCCCATGCCGAAGATGATTCCGACGGCCAGCACGGTCATGCCTTGGACGTGTGCAAAGTTTTCCATTCAATTCTCCTGAAACGAAACAGACAGCGAAATTGTTGTTACCGAACTCAAAGACATCAATGATGTTCCTGGGCCATCGACAAATAGACGATCGTTAACACCATGAATATGAAAGCCTGCAGCGTAATCACCAGCAGGTGAAACACCGCCCATACAAATGCCAGCCCGAACTGCACCAATAGGAGCACCCAACCACCGGCGCTCGACAGCTGATGAATGCCGTGCAGCGTCAGACCCGCAAGCAGCAGGAAAATCATTTCGCCGGCGAACAGGTTGCCGTACAAGCGCAGAGACAGCGAAATCGGGCGCGCCAAAAATGGCACGATCTCCAGCAGCAGGTTCACGGGAACCAGCAAGATTTTGACGAAGATATTCTTCGCGACAAAAGGCTGCAGAGTCAGTTCGGCCAAGAAGCCGCCGATGCCCTTTACCTTGATGCTGTAGTAGATGATGAGCACGAATACCGTCAAGGACATGGCGAACGTCGTGTTGAGGTCCGTGCTGGGCACGACCTTCAGGTGTTCGATGCCGGCGTGGTGAGCCGCCCAGGGCAGCAGGTCGACCGGCAACAGATCCATGGCATTGAACAGGAAAACCCAGCAAAAAATGGTCAGTGCCAGGGGCGCGAGCAATTTATTGGTGCCGTGGAAGGTGTCTTTGACTTGCGCATCGACCGTTTCCACCAGCAGTTCGACGAAGTTCTGAAACTTGCCTGGCACGCCGGCCTTGGCGGTGCGCGCCGCGAAATAGAAAGCACCGCCGAACAGAATCGCGAGCACGGCAGAGTAAAATACGGTGTCCAAGTGGATGACGGAGATATCCACTATTCCCTTGGGTTCCTTGTTGGAGAGGAACGTCAGGTGATGAAGAATGTATTCGTTTGCGGTAGTAGGTTGCTCTGCTGCCATTTCAAGTCTTATGTGTGTCCCGATCGTCTCAAATCAACTGTTTTTAGCCCTACCGCGCGGAACATTTGTCCCGCCCAACGGCGGCAGCATATTCGCCAACGCCACCCAAAATACGCAGAAGGTTGCGACATAAGTGCCGAGCATCGCGAGCGGCACCACCTTCATCGTCTTCAGCACCACCACGAACAGCACGATGACCAGCGCGATCTTGGCGGTTTCGCCTATGAAGAACGCGCGCATCGCCCGCTGCCCATCTGCAGCAGATTTGCCGCCAAAACCAAGCAATGCCATGACAAGACTCGCAGCGGTGCTGATGCCGCCGCCCATCGCAGCGGATAAGGCCGCATGGGGACCCGCAATCAGCCAGCTCGCGAGAGCGCAGACTACGGTCACGGCCGCCTGGCCCAGTACGACGCTGAGAGCCAGCCGCCGCGCTAGGGCTAAATCGATCGCGACCAAGTTAAATCCCGTGGAGCGAAGCTCAACAGTTCGCTTGTACTGTGCCAAAAATGGCCGGCGCATTATAGAGAGGCCGCCTTGGTGCATCAAGGCGTTTTGGGGCTATTTGTCGCCTACTGGATGTGCGCCAGGATGCCTTCCAGCTCGTCCAAACTGTTGTAACTGACGATGAGCTTGCCCTTGCCCGAGGCGGCATGTTGAAAGGCGACTTTGGCGCCCAGCTTCTCGGCAATTTCAGTTTCCAAGCGGTGAATGTCCGGGTCCTGTGCCGCCGCGGGGGTGGCAGAGTCGGCCGCTTTCGGATTTATGATGCGACGCACCAAGCTTTCTGTGTCGCGCACCGATAAAGATTTCTTGGCGACCAGCGTGGCGACTTCGATTTGCTGGCGGCGGGTGGCGAGCCCGAGCAGGGCGCGAGCGTGACCCATTTCGATCTGGCGGTGCTCCAGCATCTCCTTGACCTCGTCGGTCAATTCCATCAGCCGCACCAAATTGCTGACGGCGGCGCGCGAGCGTCCTACCGCCTCCGCCGCGGCCTGATGCGTCAATCCGAACTCCTCGATGAGACGCAGCAGCGCGCGGGCTTCCTCCAGCGGATTTAAGTTTTCGCGCTGGATGTTTTCGATGAGCGCCATGGCGACCGCGTCTTCGTCAGGGACATCGCGAATAACGGCGGGAATCTCGGCAAGCCCCGCCATCTGCGCGGCACGCCAGCGCCGTTCGCCGGCGATGATTTCATAGCGCTGCGATTCGGTTAGGATAGGCCGCGGCAGCGGACGCACCAGGATGGGCTGCACCAGGCCGCGCGATTTGATGGAATCGGCAAGTTCGCCCAAGGATTCGGGCCGCATATCGGCGCGGGGCTGATACTTGCCCCGCTGCAAGAGATCCACCGGCAGGGACGCCAAGCGATCGCCGACGAGAATCGGCTGTTTTTCGGCCTCAAGCGTGCCGGCGCGCCGCGCCAGCAGGGGGGAGAGCTCAGCCAGGCCTCGACCTAAAGACGGCTTTTTGCCAGACATTACAATTCCCCGTGAACCGATCGGGCGATTATACGGGCGCGCCCGGCGGATCGTCGCGGCGAATCGCTTCGCCGCCCGGCTCATCGTCGCGGCGAATCATTTCCCCGGCGAGCGCCAGATAGGCCAGGGCGCCGCGCGATTCCTTGTCGTGAAACAGCGCGGGCCTGCCGAAACTCGGGGCCTCCGCGAGACGCACGTTGCGCGGGATCATGGTGCGAAAAACCTTTTCGCCGAAATGCTGGATGAGCTGCGCGGACACTTCGTTGGCCAGATTATTGCGCGGATCGAACATGGTGCGCAGCAATCCTTCGATTTCCAAATCCGGATTGATGCTGTCCTTGATTTGTTCGATGGTCTGCATCAACGCGGTCAGTCCTTCGAGCGCGTAGTACTCGCATTGCATGGGCACCATGACGGAATCCGCGGCCACCAATGCGTTCAAGGTCAGCATATTCAGCGACGGCGGACAATCGACCAGGATGACATCGAAGTCGGCGCGCACCGGCGCCAGCGCGTTGCGCAATTTGAACTCTCGGCCGACGGCCATTGTGAGCAGCCGAACTTCGGCGGCCGTCAGATCCTGATTGGCGGGCATCAGCATGAAGCCGCCGTACTCGACCGTGACCAAGGCCTCTACGGCGGCGCAATCGCCCAACAGGACATCGCAGCTGGTGCGTGCTTGAGCGTACTTGTCGATGCCGCACCCCATGGTGGCGTTGCCCTGCGGGTCCAAATCGATGAGCAGCACGCGGCGCTTGGTCGCCGTCAGGGACGCGGCGAGATTGACCGCGGTCGTGGTCTTGCCCACGCCGCCTTTTTGATTGGCCAGTGCGATGACGCGTTTCATATCTAGATGCGCTTCAAGTCTTGCTCGGCTTTCGTTGTGCTTCGAATCAACTCCACGAGATGCCGTTCATCGGGGAGGCCCGGCACGTTCAAGCGATGCACCGCCAGCACGCGAAACGCCCTCGGCAGTGCGGATATCTCATCATCGGGCCGTTTCCCCTTCATCGCCAGCAGCCGCCCGCCGGGCGCGCACAAGTGGCCGGCATAGGCCACGAAATCGGCCAAGGACGACAGAGCCCGAGCGACCACTGTATCGAAAAGTTCGAACGGTCTATAGCTTTCCGCACGCGAATTGACCACGAGCACATTGTCGCAGCCGATCCTTTGTGCCGTCTGCTCGACGAATCGCGCCTTTTTACCGGTTGCCTCGATTAGCGTGAAGCGCCGCTCCGGATTGATTACGGCCAACACCAGACCCGGAAAGCCCGCCCCGGTGCCGACGTCGGCCAGGCGCTCACCGCGCAAGTATGGCTGCAGGCTCATGCTGTCGAGTACATGTTTTCGCAGCATGCCGGGGCGATCGCGGATCGCGGTCAAATTGAATTGCGCGTTGCCCCGTTCGAGCTCATCCACGAGCGTTAGCAGCGTTTCGGCGCGGCTTGGGTCTAATTCTAGTCTTAAGTCGCTCGCACCAGAGACGAGCATCTCGCGTTCACCGGCACGCATTCAGGCCGGCTCCTAGCGGTCCGGTGCGTGATCGGTGCGATCGGCGGACTCGGCAGCGTCGAGCTGGATGGTCAATTGTGCGGAATCATCCGGCTCGTTCGCAAAATGACCGGCGAATGTGATGCCGGCCTCGGAACCTGCGCATTCTTCGGTTGTTGGTTGGGCATTCTTCATCCACAGCCCGCAAGCGTCCGCGAAAATTCGTGCCGCCTCGTCCGCGGGCAGCTGCACCGTGGCCTCCACCCGCGAAAGCCGGTCGTGCCTGAAGCACAGCAGGTATTCACTGGGTGATCGAGCCACAAACAGCGGGCGGTTGCCGTCGACGGCATAGCACTCCAGCTCATCGGCCGGCGCTGTCCTCTCTGCCTCGTCGCGAAACAACAGCACCTCGTGCAATGTCAAAGGCACATCTTTCAATACACTGCCGAAAGGCGCGACCAGCAGGACATGCCAATCATAGGACGCATCCAAGGGGGCAGGTGCCGGCTCAGGGGGCGCAGCCGGTTTGGGCGCGGACGCGGCGCAGGCGGCCAGCAGCAGCACGGCGGCCGCCGGGAGTATTCGCCGCGCGTCTGCTGCACGGAAACTCAATCAAGTCCCCGCCAAACGATTGGCCAGAGCCTCGAGCTCGGCCGCGGCTTCCGGGTCCGCCGGTCGATCGTGCTCGAGCACGCGCCGCAAGGCTTGCAACGCCGTGTCCTTGATTTTCATGCAGGCCCTCGCATAGTGAACGCGCCAATCCGCTATCAGCTCGCGCTCCAAAAACTCATAGTCCCGGTCATTGACGATGGCATCGAGAACCATCGCGCACACCGCCAGTTGCTGCACACGAGCCCAGCTCAGAACCGGCGCGGACGAGCCCTCGGCGAAACAGCGGCGCAAATACGCCGGCGGATCCGCGCTCGCGATCTCGTCCAGAAGATCGCCGACATCGTAAGATTGGATCAAATGCTCGAAGCCCGCCATCGACCGCATTATCCCCCGCGTATGAGAACATACAAAACATGAACCGAATTTATTTGTTGCTGCTGCTCGCCGCGCCGCTTTTGACCGAACCTAAGGCCTTTGCCGTTTCGCGCAGCGAACGCGGCAATTTGATCTTCGAAAACATTCCGCAGGCGCCCCCTGAGCTCACCGAGAAATTGGCGGGGTATCTGAACGCGCGCCAGGCAACGCCGCTCGGTTGGTCGCCGAAGGGACAATTGCTGATCGCCACGCGCTTTGCCGATGTCGATCAGCTGCACTTGGTGGAGCAGCCGGGGGGCGCGCGCCGCCAACTGACTTTCCTGCACGAGCCCATCACGGAAGCTGCGTTTTCGCCGGACCCCGCGCGCAGCGCCTATGTGTTTCTCAAAGACTCGGGCGGCAATGAAAATGCGCAGCTCTATTACCAACGGCTCGGCGATGCGGGCGCGAGACTGTTGACCGATGGGACATCCATGAACGGCGCGCCCGTATGGTCGAACAGCGGACGCGAAGTCGCCTTCTTCAGCACCGCTCGCGATGGCCGAAGCTTCGACATCGACATCGTGGATCCGGAAGCGGGCGCGTTGCCGCGCCTGGCTCTGGCGGGCGATGCCAGCGGCGCCGCGTGGTCCGTGCTCGATTGGTCGCCCGATGATTCGAAGCTGCTGGTGCTCAAAGAGGTGTCGATTGCCGAAGGGTATCTGTACGTCGTGGACTTGAGCAGCGGTCAAAAGCGCGAAGTGGAGCCGTCGCCGGCCAAGGTCGGGATCGCGGGCGCCAAGTTCACGCGCGACGGCCAGGGTGTTTATTTGATTTCGGACCGCGACAGCGAATTTTCGCGCCTGCGCTACGTCAATCTATTCACCAACGATAAGACCGTGATTTCAGAGCATATCCCCTGGGATATCGAGGCATTGGCGATTTCGCGCGACGGCCACTACCTGGCCTACATCAGCAATGAAGCGGGGATAAGCAAACTCAATCTGCTCGATCTGCGCACGCACCAAGATCTCACGCCGCCGCGCCTGCCGCAGCCGGGCGTTATCGGCTCTTTAAGCTTCGATGCGGACGGTAAGCGGCTTGCATTCGGATTCGCGGCCGCGAATCAACCGCGCGATGCTTACGTCTTGGATATCGCCGAGAACCGCCTGGAACCCTGGACGCGCAGCGAACCGGGCGCGGTGGATGCGGCGAAATTCGTGCTGCCGCGGCTTACGGAGTTTCCCACCTTCGATCGAGTGGACGGCAAGGCCCGCCAGGTGCCGGCCTATGTTTATGAACCCGCCTCGAGCGGCTCGCATCCAGTGCTGATCTCGCTGCACGGCGGACCTGAGTCGCAGTTCCGTCCGGGCTTTGATCCGTGGATTCAATACATGGTCAACGAATTGGGCTTCGCGGTGATCGCACCCAACGTGCGCGGCTCATCCGGATATGGCAAGACCTACATGGCGCTCGACAACGGCGTGCTGCGCGAAGACGCCGTGAAGGATGTCGGCGCGATGCTGGTGTGGATCGGGCTGCAGAAGGACTTCGACGCCAAGCACGTGGTGGTCGCGGGCGGCTCGTACGGCGGCTATCTGACTCTGGCGACCATGGTCAATTACAGCGACCGCCTGCGCGGCGGGGTCGATGTCAGCGGCATCGCGGATTTCGTGACCTTCTTGACCAATACCGCACCCTACCGGCAGAACCAGCGGCGCGCGGAATACGGCGACGAAAGAGACCTGGATATGCGCAGCTTCTTGAGGCGCATCTCGCCCCTGACCAACGCCGATCGAATCACCCGTCCGCTGCTGGTGGTGCATGGCAAGAACGATCCGCGGGTGCCTCTCTCCGAGGCGGAACAGATCGTGAACAAACTACGCGCCAAAGGCGGAGAGGTCTGGTACTTGCTCGCAACCGATGAAGGCCACGGCTACCGCAAGAAACAGAACCGCGATGCTTACTATGAAACGTTCGCGCAGTTCTTGATGATGCTGCGCAACTAGTTCGGCACGGTGAATTTGAGCGATGCCGCTTGAAAGGCCGAGTCGCTCATACTCACAGCGCCGCGACTATTTGCTTTCGGTGGTCGCCGTCGCCAGGGGCGAGGGTTGATTTGCGAAGTACTCGGCGGCAATTCTGACGTCTTTATCGGTGGTCAAGAGCTGCGCCATGCCGTCCATCACGACGTTCTTGCGGCGGCCGTTTTTGTAGGAGATCAGCGCCTGCTCCAGGTAATCCTCATGCTGTCCGGCGAGCACCGCCGGCTTCGGCACCAGCGGGGATTCGACACCCAGACCGGTCTCGCCGTGGCACGCAACGCAGGCCGCCACCTGCTTGGGGAGCGCTTTGCCCGACGCGGCCGTGCCGGGCTTTACCGGCGCCGCACCTTGTAAATAGGCCGCAATGTCCTCGATATCCTGATCCGAGAGCGAGGAGGCCTGTGCATGCATGGTGGGGTGAGGCCGCGTGCCGTCGCGATACTCATGCAGCGCTGCGACCAGGTACTCCGCATTCTGGTGGCGCAATTCCGGCACACTGTAGTCCGGATACGCATTGCGGTAATTGGCGATGCCGTGGCAACCGTAGCAGGTGTAGAACTTCATCTCGCCTTTGGCTGGATCGCCCGCCGCATGTGCGCCCACTGCAAACCAAGTCAACGCCGTGCCGGCGACCCATACAGTCAATCGAGAAAGCATCTAGTACTCCGGCCTTGGCTTAGGTCCAATAAGGTGCGCTGATGTTAAAGAGTGGGCCGCCAAATTACCACTGAGGCGGCGACCGCATTGAAGCCAAATCCCGCTTGCTTATTCCAAGACATCTGCTAAATCCTGCAGCAGCGTGAGATCCGTCGGCTTGGTTCCGGCCGGATAGCGGCTGGCCACTCGGCCGCCGCGATCGATCAGAAATTTCTCGAAATTCCAGCCGATGTCGCCGGGAAAGCCGTTTTCCGGCGCCGTCAGCCACGCATACAGCGGATCGCGGTGCGGACCGTTCACTTCGATCTTCGCCGACAGCGGAAAGGTCACGCCAAAATTGACGGAGCAAAAACTTTGAATCTCCGCCGCCGTACCCGGCTCCTGCGCGCCGAACTGATTGCAGGGGAAGCCGACCACCGTGAATTGCTTGTCTCTGAGCTGTTGGTAGAGGTCCTCGAGTCCGGCGTATTGCGGAGTGTAGCCGCACCTGCTCGCGACATTCACCGCCAAGGCCACCTTGCCGCGGAGCGGCGCCAGGATATTGGGGCTGCCATCAAGCCCCGGCACCGCAAAATCGTAAAAAACACTCATGCCGGATCCTTCGAGTTACGAGCTTTTAAGCTGCGCGTTCGCGCTTCTTCAAATGCACGAATAGCAAGGAGACGGCGGCCGGCGTGAGTCCCGGGATGCGCGCCGCCTGTCCCAAGGTTTCCGGACGCACGTCGCAAAGCCGTTGGCGCGCCTCATTCGACAGTCCGCCGACCTGGGCGTAGTCGATATCGGCCGGCAGGCGCAATTCCTCGTTATGCGCGGCGCGCTCGATCTCATCGCTCTGGCGCTTCAAGTACCCGGAGTATTTGGCCTGCACTTCGACCTGCAGTCTCACCTGTTCGCGCAGCCGCTCATCGGCGGACCAATCTGCCCCCGCGTCCCGGGCGACGCCGCTCAAATCATCGAAAGAAATTTCAGGCCTGCGCAATAGCTCGAAGGCATGCGTCTCGCGCGACAGCGCGGCGCCCAGTTTGGCAAGCAACGCGGCATCGACGTCGGCGGGCTGCACGACGGCGCGCTCCAGCCGGGCGACTTCGCTCACCACGGCATCGCGCTTGCGCGCAAAGAAGTCCCAGCGTTCATTGTCGATGAGTCCAAGCTCGCGGCCCGCCGCGGTCAGGCGCAGGTCCGCGTTGTCTTCGCGCTAGGAAAGCCGGTATTCAGCGCGGCTGGTGAACATGCGGTAGGGCTCGGTCGCACCGCGCGTGATCAAATCGTCGACGAGCACGCCGAGGTAAGCCTCGCCGCGCTTTGGGTGCCACGCCTCGCGCCCTTGCACCGCGCACGCGGCATTGATCCCCGCCAGCAGCCCTTGGGCTGCGGCCTCTTCATAGCCGGTGGTGCCGTTGATTTGACCGGCGAAGTACAGGCCCGGCAGGTGTTTGCTTTCGAGACTGAAATGCAAATCGCGCGGATCGAAGAAATCGTACTCGATGGCATATCCGGGGCGCGTAATGTGGGCATTTTCGAAGCCGGCGATGCTGCGCACGAATTCCTGCTGCACATCGAATGGCAGGCTGGTGGAGATGCCGTTGGGGTAAATCTCACGCGTGTCCAAGCCTTCGGGTTCGACGAAGATCTGGTGCGATTGCTTGTCGGCGAATCGCACCACCTTGTCCTCCACCGAGGGGCAGTAGCGCGGGCCGACCCCTTCGATCAAACCGGTAAACATGGGCGAGCGCGCGGTCGCAGCGCGAATGATGTCGTGAGTTCGCTCGTTGGTCGCGGTGATGTGGCAGGGAAGTTGGCGCGGGTGCTCCGCACGCATGCCGAGATAGGAGAAAACCGGCCGGGGGTTGTCGCTATGCTGCTCGCGCAGCGCCGAGAAATCGATACTGCGGCCATCGATGCGCGGCGGGGTGCCGGTCTTCAAGCGCCCAACTCTCAGCGGCAATTCGCGCAGACGCAAGCTCAAGCTGATCGAGGGCGGATCGCCCGCGCGCCCGCCGGGGTGGCTCTCAAGACCCACATGAATTTTGCCGCCCAAGAAGGTGCCGGCGGTCAGAACGATTGCCTGCGCGCGAAACGTAACACCGCTTGAGGTGACGACACCGACCACCCGATCACCTACAAGCAGCAAATCCGCCGCTTCCTGCTGAAACATCTCCAAATGAGTTTGAGATTCCAGCGCTCGGCGAATCGCGCGCTTGTAGAGCTGCCGGTCCGCTTGGGCGCGCGTGGCGCGCACAGCCGGCCCTTTGCTCGAGTTCAGCGTTCTGAACTGAATGCCCGCCCGATCGGTGGCGCGCGCCATGGCTCCCCCGAGCGCGTCAATTTCCTTCACCAGATGTCCTTTACCGATACCCCCGATCGCAGGGTTGCAGCTCATCTGTCCCAAGGTCTCAAAATTATGCGTCAGCAGCAGCGTGCGGACCCCCATTCGGGCGGCCGCGAGTGCCGCTTCGGTACCGGCATGACCGCCGCCGATGACGATGACTTCGTACTGCTTTGCAAAACGCATGACGCTGAATCTACTCGATTTTTATACCGGGCGCGTACTCTAATCTTTCGCTGCGAAAAGCACCAGGGAACCATTGGTGCGCGGCCCGAACTAAAAGCCTCGGAACCTCAAGAAAGCATCCTTAGGAGCCTCTGCATGAATCCCAATTCATCGATCCACCCTAAGACAGGTCCCGCACCCTAAGGGCAATGCCATCCGTTTGAGCGAGTATCACGGCAAAATCGTGGTGCTGGAATGGACCAACGCGGATTGCCCCTACACCCGCAAGCACTACCGCAGCGGCAACATGCAAAGCGTGCAGGCGCTGGCACAAAAAAATGGAATTGTGTGGTTCAGCGTGATCTCCTCGGCTCCAGGCAAGCAAGGCTATGTCAATGGCGCCGCCGCGGATGCGCTGACGGTCTCGCGCCATGCGGTTCCGACGGCGGTGCTGCTGGACCCCACGGGCAACGTCGCGCGCATGTACGCTGCCAAGACGACGCCGCATATGTTCGTGATCGACAAGGACGGGATGCTCAGGTACATGGGCGGGATCGATAGCCTCGCAACCACCGACGAGGCGGACATTGCGCGCGCCGAACCCTACTTGAAGGAAGCGATGCTGGCGGTGGCCGCAGGCGATCCTGTGCCGCATCCCATCACCAAGCCTTACGGCTGCTCAGTCAAATATCCATAGCCTTCCAGAGCGGTGGCCTTCCCGAGCATTGTGCGTAAACCCCAAGGCTGATTTGGCTTCAGGCGAGCATGTATAGTCCGCTGCGTGATTATCCGCCGCGCCATTCCCGCTGAACGCAGGACCCTCGAGGCGCTGCAGTGGCGCGCATCGCTCGGCAACGAAGGCGATCGCGATGCCTTGCTGCTGCATCCCGATGCCATCGACTTGCCGCTGGAGCAAATCACCGCGGGCGGCGTGTTCGTCGTGGAACAGGATGGCAACATCGTCGGCTTCTCCGCGATTCTGCCGCGCGATGATGGCGACACCGAGCTCGACGCGCTGTTTGTCGAGCCCGCCATTCAGCGTCAAGGAATCGGCCGCAAGCTGGTCGAACACTGCGCCGAAATGGCGCGCGCCGCGGGCTCGAGCGCGCTGCATGTCGTGGGAAATTTTCACGCCAAGCAGTTCTATCTCTCGTGCGGCTTCATCATCGTCGGCACCTTCGAAACCCGCTTCGGTCCAGGACTGCTGATGCGCAAGACGTTGAGAAACCCTTGACCGGTGCTGTTACTCCACGGCGAGCGGAATGCCGGCGAACTTGCCCGCCCATTTCTTCGGTCCGGTTTCATGCACTGATTCGCCATCGGCGCTCACCGCCACGGTGACGGGCATGTCCTTGACGTCGAATTCGTACACCGCCTCCATGCCCAGTTCCGCAAAGGCCACGACGCGGCTGCCGCGAATGGCGTTCGACACCAGGAACGCAGCGCCGCCGACGGCAATCAAATAGGCGGAGCGGTACTTCGCAATGGAGGCGACGGTTTCGGGTCCGCGCTCGGCCTTTCCCACCATCGCCAGCAGTCCCGATTTGCCGAGCATCGTGTCCGTGAATCGGTCCATGCGATTGGCGGTGGTGGGACCCGCCGGCCCCACGACTTCCGTACCCACAGGATCGACGGGTCCCACGTAATAAATAACGCGCCCGGTGAAATCCAAGCCGTCGGGCAGCGGTTTGCCCTCATCAAGGAGCGCGCAGATGCGCTTATGCGCGGCGTCGCGGCCCGTCAGCAACTTGCCCGACAACAACAGGCGCTCGCCCGGCTTCCATGCCGCGATCTCTTGTTTGGTGAGGCCATCGAGGGACACGCGCCGCGCGCTGGCATCAGCGGTCCAATGAACCTTCGGCCAGAGATCCAAATCCGGCGCTTCCAGCAGCGCGGGGCCGCGGCCATCCAGCGTGAAATGAATATGCCGGGTCGCGGCGCAATTCGGGATCACCGCCACCGGCAGCGATGCGGCATGGGTCGGGTAATCCAGGATCTTGACGTCGAGCACCGTCGTTAAGCCGCCCAAGCCTTGGGCGCCGATGCCGAGCGCGTTGACGCGCCGGTATATCTCCAGACGCAACTCTTCCAAAGCGGTATTCGGACCGCGCGCGATGAGATCGCCGATGTCGATGGGATCCATCAGCGATTTTTTCGCCAGCAGCATGGC
>Ga0265770_1000011_pt1 | contig 19132 bp, 17 predicted proteins | sample NZEome_2_FD_200838 | JGI IMG/M metagenome (GOLD analysis project Ga0265770, IMG submission 200838) | Metatranscriptome of rhizosphere microbial communities from Maridalen valley, Oslo, Norway - NZE1 (Metagenome Metatranscriptome) | ecosystem: Host-associated > Plants > Roots > Rhizosphere > Soil... | reverse complement strand
GCAAGGGATTCGTTCAAGATCAGCGCGGCGCGGGGTTGTTCACATTCCAACCCAACCCGCAATACCGCCCTGAAATGGCGAAGCTGGGTTTTGATTTTGAGGATAGAGAACTGTTTTCAGCGACGCTCTTCGATGTCAGTTTCGATTTTGCGCGCGCGATGAAGAGTGCGGCGGTGCGCGGCCTGGATGCCGGCAAGTTGCTGGCGTTTCGAATTCACGGTGTCACGCCGCAGTTTGTCCATGACCTGCGCGCGGCCGGGCTCGAAGCTGCCGACGCGCGCAAGCTGATCGCCTTTCGCATTCACGGAGTCACGCCGGAGTTCGTGAACGTATTACACAGCGCCGGACTCAAGGTGACCGATGAGGAGAAGCTCATCGCTTTCCGCATTCACGGCGTAACGCCCGAATTTATCCGAGAGTTGCATGCCGCGGGCATCGAGACAACCGACCCCGACAAGCTCATCGCCTTTCGTATTCACGGTGTCTCTGCGGAATTTGCTGGCGAGCTCAGCCACCTAGGCTTTCCGCACGCGCCGCCCGATCAGCTGATTGCGCTGCGCATCCACGGGGTGACCCCGGAGTACATCGAGGGCCTGCGCTCCAAAGGCATGCAAAACCTGACCCTCGACCAACTGATCAGTCTGCGCATCCACGGCATCGACTAGGGAGAGCGCGCGAGCATTTGAGGACTCGTTTGCGATTCTTCCTGAGATTAGACCGAGGCTACGCCAATGGCAGCGTTGCGCTTCACGGACAGCGCCGCAGCTTCTGCCAGCACGAGCGACGCAACGCCGTCACGGTAGCCCGCCATCGGCGTCACGCCGTCCCGCAAGATATCCACGAAATGCCGCATTTCGCGGCGGTAGGCTTCCGCATAGCGCTCGAGGAAAAAGTTCTGCAACGCATCGCTCGTCGATCCGCGTTCCGCGCTGGTAGTCACCGTGCTCAAGAGGACGTTGTCGGCGCGCACTGTGCCGGCGGAACCGTAGGCTTCGATGCGTTGGTCGTAGCCATAACCTGAACGGCGCGTGTTGCTGATGACGCAGAGCCGGCCGGTGTCAGTGCGCAGCAGAGTGCGTGCAGTGTCAACATCCCCGGCCGCGCCGATTGCAGGGTCAACGAGGCAGCTGGCGCTCGCAAAGACTTCCACGGGTTCTTCACCCAGCAACCAGCGTGCCATATCGAAGTCATGAATGGCCATGTCCTTGAACAGGCCGCCGGATGTACGGATATAGGAAACCGGCGGCGGCGCAGGATCGTGACTGACGATGTTCAGGCTCTCGAGTTTACCGATGGCATTCGATTCGATTCTTGCCTTGAGCGCGGCGAAATGTGGATCGAAGCGCCGGTTGAATCCCACCAGCATTCTTGCCCGGGATAATTGTGGAGCGGCAGATCGCGCGCGCGCGAGATCCAGATCCAGCGGCTTCTCGCAGAAAATCGCCTTACCCGCCACTGCCGTCAATTGGGCCTGATCCAAATGTGCATTCGTCGCGCTCGCAATGATGACGCCGGAAACGGAGTCATCGCCCAAGGCCGCATCCATGTCCACGACCTCAGCACCGGTTTGGCGCGCGAGCGCCTCGGCCGCCGCGCGGTTCGGATCAACGACATACTTGAGCGTCAGCTCCGGCAACGCCGCGGCGTTGCGTGCGTGAATTTGCCCGATCCGGCCCGCCCCAAAGATCGCAACGTTGAACATCGCCGCTCCCGCAAAAATTGGATCGTTCGGCGCTCGATCGAACGATCATTCCGACGGAGTATAATCAAACGCTCAATTCTCGTTGCGTGAGTTCCTTGCCTCCTACGGATAAAACCATGGATCTGATTGCCATCGGCCGCTCGAGCGTGGACTTGTATGGCGAGCAGATCGGCGGCCGTCTGGAAGATATGGGCTCATTCGCCAAGTACGTGGGCGGCAGTCCCACCAATACCGCGATTGCGGCGACCAGACTGGGATTGAAGGCGGGACTCTTGACGCGAGTCGGCGCCGATCATATGGGGCGCTTCATTCGAGAGGAATTGGTGCGCGAGGGCGTGGAGGTGCGCGGCGTACACACGGACCCTGCGCGTCTGACAGCATTGGTCGTGCTTGGGATCCGTAATCGCGAGTCTTTTCCGCTGATTTTTTATCGCGAGAATTGCGCCGATATGGCGCTTTGCGAACAAGATCTCGATGATGCGTATCTCGCATCGGCCCGTGCGGTTCTGATCAACGGCACGCATCTCTCCGCGCCGGGCGTGTTCGCGGCAAGCTTGAGTGCGGCGCGGCAGGTCAAAGCGAGCGGCGGGCGTGTGGTGTTCGACGTGGACTACCGGCCGGTCCTGTGGGGATTGACGGCGAAGGATTTGGGGGAGAATCGCTTCGTGTCCGACGCAGGGGTGACCGAACGACTGCAGGCGGTGCTGCCCTGGTGCGATTTGATCGTCGGCACGGAAGAAGAGCTTTGCATTTTGGGGGGATCGGAACAGCTGATCGCCGCAATCCAAAATATAAGAGCGAAGACGACGGCGACCATGGTTTGCAAACGCGGTGCGCGGGGCTGCGTCGCCTTTGCGAGCGACATCCCCGGTGATATTGAATCGGGCTTGGTCGTGCCTGGGTTCAAGATCAACGTACTCAATGTGCTGGGCGCGGGCGACGCCTTCATGGGCGGTTTCTTAAGGGGCTGGCTGCGCGATGAAACGCTCGAGGAAAGTTGTCGCATGGGCAATGCTTGCGGCGCGATTGTGGTATCGCGTCACGGCTGCGCGCCGGCGATGCCAACTTGGGCGGAGTTGCAATCAGTTCTGCGCAACGCCGGGGAGCTCCCCGCGGAATCCTTCATCCGCCAATTGGATCATGTGCACTGGGCATCGACTCGAGGACACGACTATCCTGAGTTGATGGTGCTGGCCATTGACCACCGCAGTCAGTTTGAAGACCCCGGGAATCTCGGTGCCCCGGACAAAGAGCGGATTGCAACCTTCAAGACTTTAGGATTGCGGGCGTTGCATGCCGCCGCCCGTCAAGACAGGCGTTTTGGAGTCCTGCTCGATGGACGATATGGATTCGAAGCCTTGAGCGAGGCTGCGGATTTGCCTTATTGGGTGGGGCGTCCCATAGAAATCCCCCAATCTCGTCCGCTCGAATTCGAAGGCTCCGCGGATGTCGCGGTCGAATTGTCGAGCTGGCCGCTCAATCAGGTGGTCAAATGTCTCGTGAGCTACCATCCGGACGATGCGGCGGATCTGAAGGGCCGGCAAGATCGCCAACTGAAACGCCTGTTCGAAGCGTGCCGCAAGACGCGCCACGAATTGCTGCTTGAAATCATTTTACCGCGAGAAATGCCGGCGGCTTCCCAGACGATGTCGCGTGCGCTGGCGCAGATTTACGCCCTGGATGTGCGGCCGGATTGGTGGAAACTTCCGCCGAGCGGCAGCGCCGCCCATTGGCAAGCCATTCAAGATACGATTAGACAGGAGGATCCACTGTGTCGAGGTGTCCTGCTTCTGGGACTGTCGCAGCCCGAGGCTGAACTTATCGCATGCTTCGCCACGGCGGCGCCATTCGCAATAGTAAAAGGATTCGCAATCGGTAGGACCATTTTCCATGAAGTGGCTCGTGCCTGGTTCGCAGGCGCCATGAGCGACACCGCTGCTTGTAGTGCGATGGCGGCGAATTTCTCGAGGTTGGCGAATGCATGGCAGAGCGCGCGGCAGCGCACGCGCACGGCGGTTGCGGTATGACGACGATTCGATGCACCGCTGCGCAGGCGGCGATTCGATATCTCGCCGCCCAGCATGTCGACGCCGCGTCGGGAGAAGTCTCGGGGGAAGTGCCCTACTTTGCGGGCGTGTGGGCCATATTCGGCCACGGCAATGTTGCCGGCCTCGGCGAGGCGCTGCACGCCGCTCGGGAGGAGCTGCCGACCTATCGAGCACACAACGAGCAGGCAATGGCCCATGCCGCCATTGCCTATGCCAAGCAGCTGCGGCGGCGCCGAGCCATGATTTGCACGAGCTCCATTGGACCGGGCGCGACCAACATGGTGACCGCGGCGGCCTTGGCCCACGCGAATCGATTGCCGGTGTTGTTTCTGCCGGGAGACACCTTTGCCAGCCGCGGCCCCGATCCGGTGCTGCAGCAAATCGAGTGCTTTGCCGACGGAACCGTTTCGGCCAACGACTGCTTCAGGCCGGTTTCCCGCTACTTCGACCGCATCGTTCGCCCTGAACAATTGCTCGACGCTCTGCCGCGGGCCATGAACACGTTGTTGGATCCGGCCTCTTGCGGGCCGGTGACTTTGGCATTTTGTCAGGACGTGCAAGCCGAGGCGTACGATTACTCGGAAGCGTTTTTTCGCCGCCGCGTGTGGAGCATTCGCCGCCCGCAGGCGGATCGGCGCGAGCTCGAGCAACTCGCGACTTGGCTGAAATCGGCCCGTGCCCCCTTGATCATTGCAGGCGGCGGCGTTCACTACAGCGGCGCGGAAGCGCTGCTCGCCGATTTCGCGACCCGCTTTGGCATTCCTGTGAGCGAAACGCAAGCGGGGAAGGGCGCCTTGCGGTGGGACCATGCTCTTAATCTCGGCGCGATCGGTGTTACGGGCAGCAGTTGCGCCAATGCGGCCGCGGCCAATGCCGATTTGGTTTTAGGTGTGGGTACGCGATTACAGGACTTTACGACCGGCTCGCGCGCGCTGTTTACCGCACCGAATTGTCGCTTGGTGCAAATCAACGTTGCGCCCTACGACGCCGCCAAGCATGAAGCGGCGACGGTGGTGGGAGATGCTCGCGAGGTGCTCACGGCGCTCACGGAGCGACTGGCCGGTTGGCGGTCCGGTCGAGATGCGGCAATGATCAATAGGGAAGTCGCGCGGTGGAATGTTGCCTGGGAGGGCGTAACAAGCGCGCCGAGTTCGAGCCTGCCGTCCGACGCGCAAGTCATCGGCGCCTTGTGGCGAAATTCTACGGACAATGCGGTGGTCGTCTGCGCGGCAGGCGGACTACCGGGAGAGCTTCATAAGCTTTGGCGAGCAAGGGCGCCGGAAGACTATCACGTCGAGTATGGCTACTCCTGCATGGGCTATGAAATCGCGGCGGGCTTGGGCGTCAAAATGGCGCAGCCGCTGCGCGATGTTTATGTTTTGGTCGGCGATGGCAGCTATCTGATGCTCAATTCCGAGCTGGCCACCTCGGTGGCATTAGGATACCGATTGGTGATCGTGGTACTCAATAACCGGGGATTTGGCTGCATCAATCGACTGCAACGAGCGACCGGCGGCGCGGCCTTCAACACCCTGTGGGAGGATTCGACTCACAGGGTTCTGCCGGACATTGATTTCGTGGCGCACGCGGCGAGCTTAGGCGCCATCGCCGAAAAGGCCGGCTCGATCGCAGCGCTGGAGCAGGCTTTGCAACGCGCCCGCCAATCCGAGCGCACGCACGTGATCGTGATCGACACCGATCCTGCCATCAGCACCGCGGCGGGCGGCGCTTGGTGGGATGTCGCCATACCTGAAGTCTCGTCGCGCGCCGAAGTCGATGCCGCTCGCGCGGCATCCATGCAGCAGCGCAAGAACCGGCGGTTGGGGGATTGACGCGTGAGCATCCGCTTTGGCGTGAGCCCGATCGCGTGGATCAATGATGACCTGCCCGCACTCGGCGGCACTACGCCCCTGGAAACCGTTCTTAACGAAGCTCGCGAAGTCGGGTTTGCGGGCATTGAGCTGGGTGGAAAGTTTCCCAAGGATCCTAACGTGCTGCAGGCGTTGCTGAAACGGCACGAACTGGCATTGGTCGGCGGCTGGTACAGCGCAAGCCTCTTGACCCGTTCGGCCGCGGCGGAAATCCAGGCGTTGCAATCTCACCTGGCGCTGCTCAAGGCGATGGGCTGCGGCGTGTTCATTCTTGCTGAGACCAGCAACGCGATTCATTGCGATCAAACTCGCGCGATCTCCGGGGCACCGCGCCTCGCCGATTCTGCGTGGACCGAGTTTGGGCAAAAACTGACCGACGTCGCCGACTACCTCGCCCAAGCGGGACTGCGCATGGCATATCACCACCACCTCGGCACCGTGGTGGAATCGCAGCATGATCTCGATCGTTTCCTCAAATCCACAGGGCCATCAGCCGGTCTGACGGTGGATACGGGTCACGCGGCGCTCGGCGGCGTCGACACCTTGGCGCTCATTCGCGACCACCCGCTTAGGGTCGCGCACGTGCATTGCAAGGGCATCCGCTCGCGTGTCTTTGAACGGGTCAGATCTGAGAGCAAGAGTTTCTTAAGCGGAGTGATCAGCGGAATGTTTACCGTTCCAGGCGACGGGGATCTTGAATTTGCCGCCGTGATGCAAGCGCTCGCGAAAATTGGCTATGCTGGGTGGATTATCGTCGAAGCGGAACAGGATCCAGCCGTTGCGAACCCGAGAGTCTTCGCGGCCTTGGGCCTCAAAAGCCTGCGCCGCGAGGCATCGGCAGCCAATTTGCACGAGATGGAGCCATCATGAGCAAGCTTCTGATCCAGTCCGGCACTCCTGACGCGGCTGGCTGCGTCCTTAGCATCACACCGGAGAGTGCCGGCTGGCACCACATTGGATTTCAGGTGCATCGCCTTAAGCCTAAGCAGGTGGTACGGGGTGGCGCGGGCGAGCGCGAGACATGCCTGGTGGTGCTCGCCGGAACTGCCGACATCCTCGTCGATGACGAGCGCTTTGAAGACATCGGGCATCGAGGTTCGGTGTTCGACGATGCGGCGCCGGGCGCGGTGTACGCGCCTGCCGGCCGGACCTACTCAGTGGCTGCGAGGGGCGAGGTTGAATTGGCGGTATGCTCGGCGCCGGGTAGGCCGGGACGCTCACCGCGCGCCATTGCCGCCGCCGAAATGAATAAAGAAATCCGCGGTAGCGGCACGAATACCCGTTACGTCAGAAATATTCTTCCGCAAACCAAGGAGGCCGACAGCCTGCTGGTCGTGGAGGTCATCACGCCGGGAGGGCATTGGTCGAGCTATCCACCGCATAAGCACGATACGGCAGTCTTGGGAAAAGAAACCGTGCTGGAAGAGACGTACTATCATCGCCTAAAGCCACCGCAAGGATTTGCTTTCCAGCGCGTGTATACCGATGAGCGCGATCTCGACGAAACCGTTTGCGTGCACGACGGCGATGTGGTCTTGGTGCCTCGTGGCTACCATCCGGTCGGCGCCGCTCACGGTTACGACCTGTACTACTTGAATGTCATGGCGGGTCCTGAGCGCAATTGGGTTTATCGCAACGATCCTGAGCATGCCTGGCTCGCCGTGCAGCCGAATTCCAAAGCACCGCACTGATCCGAATGCGCTTCAGACACTTAAGCTGCGCAGGATTTTCGTTGCTTGCGGCGAGCGTGCTGCTCGCCAGCCCCGGATGCTCGGGCAAGTCGGGCGGAAATTCAGTCCAGGTTGTCGCCAGTTTGCATGACATGACCGAACCGTTCTTCGTCGCGGTGAAGCGCGAGCTGGACGCCGAGGCCGCACGGCTCGGCGTCAGCGTCAGTGTGGAAGACGGCCAGTCGAATTCTGCCAAACAAACCGCGGACATTGAGGCCGCCATCACGGGAGGCGCGCAGGGCATCATTCTTGCGCCGAACGATGTGAACGCGCTCACTCCGGGCGTCGAAGAGGTGATCAAGGCGGGGATTCCGATCGTGACCCTGGATCGTCGGGTCGACCATACCAGCGTCAGGGTCCCGCATGTGGGCGCGGATAATGTTGCGGGCGGACGCATCATGGCACAGTGGGCGATCGATTCCTTTCCGAACGGTGCGCGAGTTCTGCTGATCACCGGTCAGCTAGGATCCAGCCCGTCCATCGACCGTACACGCGGAATCAAGGAAGGCTTGGCGGCCGCGGGCGCGAAATATCAAATCGTCGCCGAGCAATCCGGCGATTGGAAGCGCGAGCAGGGCCTGACCGTGACGCAGAATGTGCTGACCTCGCTCGGCGCGCAATCGCTGCAGGCCGTTGTGGCGGAAAGCGACGAGATGGCCTTGGGAGCTCTGGAAGCCCTGCGCTCGAGCGGCGTTGCCGGTGTCAAAGTCATCGGATTCGACGCGACCCCCGAGGCGTTGAAATTAGTGCGCAGCGGCGAGATGGCAGCCACGATCGAGCAATCACCGGTGAATCAGGCGCGAACCGCGCTTCGGCAACTGGTGGCGCAAATCCGCCAGCACACTCCGATGCCGGGCGCGAGCATCGCGCCGCTGCTCATTACGCAATCGAACGTCAATCAGGCCGAGCGCATTGGCGAAGTCCGGTAGCGGCGTGAGTTCTGCGCCGAATCTTTTGGAGGTTCGCGGCGTTTGCAAGCAATTCCCCGGGGTCAAGGCTTTGGACGGGGTCGAACTGCAGGTGCGCAAGGGGGAAGTGCACGCGCTGCTGGGCGAGAACGGCGCCGGTAAATCAACGCTTTTGAAAATACTGTCGGGCGCCCTGCGCGCGGATCGGGGCGAAGTTACGCTGGATGGAGTAACGCTCGAGCCCAGTGAGACGCCGCGCGAACGCCAACGCGCGGGGCTCGTTACCATTTATCAAGAATTCAATCTGCTGCCGTTCATGTCGATCGCCGAGAACCTTTATCTGGGCCGCGAACCCAAACGCCGCGGATTCATCGATTGGGCCGCGATGCACGACAATTCGCGCGCCTTGCTGACAAGCTTGGGATTGAGCGCTGATCCAAGGCGCGAAGTACGCCATTTGAGCATCGCCCATCAACAAATGGTCGAAATCGGCCGCGCCGTCGCCCGGCAAGCGAAGCTCATCGTCATGGATGAGCCGACCGCCGCCCTTGGCCGCCGCGAAGTTGAAATCCTGCACGACGTGATCCGCGCTCTGAAGGCGCGCGGCGTGAACTTCATCTACGTGACGCACCGATTGGATGAAGTGCGGATGGTTTGCGACGGCTTCACGGTATTGCGCGACGGCCGCTACATTGCGCGGGGCGAAGTGAAAAGCATGGAGACCGCCGATCTGGCGCGGCTCATGGTCGGTCGAGACGTTGAACTCGCGAAGCGCGCGCGCCCGGCGCGCCCTGGCGCAGCGGTTCTTGCAGTCAAAGGTGTCTCGCGCGCGCGCGACTCCGGCGGCTGGCACGCCATTGCGCTAAGCGATCTGTCGATTGAAGTGAGGGCGGGCGAGATCCTCGGGTTTGCGGGCTTGGTGGGCGCCGGGCGTACTGAACTGGCGCGAATTATTTTTGGCGCCGATCACTCCGATCGGGGAGTGCTGTACCTGCATGGGTCCGAACTGCGGCCGTTGCGGTCGCCCAAACAGGCCATTCGTGCCGGCATCGCGTTGGTGCCCGAAGATCGAAAACAGCAGGGGTGTTTTCTGGAGCAATCGATCAGTCGGAATATGACGCTGCCGAGTTTGAAGCGCATCTCGCGCTGGCGCATTTTTGTCGACGAAGCGCAGGAGCGGCAATTGGTCGAGAAATACCGGGCGGCGATGCGCATCAAGATGGCCAGCTCAGGAGCGGCGGTGGGCACCTTGTCCGGCGGCAATCAGCAGAAGGTTTTGCTCGCGCGCTGCATGGCTCTGCAGCCGAAGGTCTTGATCGTCGATGAGCCGACCCGGGGCATCGATATCGGCGCGAAGGCCGAGGTTCACCAATTGCTGTTTGAAATGGCGGACAGCGGCATGGCATTGATCATCATATCTTCGGAAATGCCCGAGGTCCTTGCGCTCAGTGATCGGATCGCGGTATTCCGCGAAGGCTGCATTAGCGGTTTTCTCGACGCCCGCGACGCAACGGAAAACAATCTGATGGAACTGATGGCCATTTCAACTGCCGCGGGGCCGGCACGAGGCGCCGCACCATGACGGAAGCGGAGCAGAGTGCATCGAGTCGCCGTTTTGATGCGGTGGGTTGGCTGCGGCGCTACGGAACGTCGCTGTTTCTGCTTGCGCTGATTGTGTTCTTCGCAGTCGAGAATTCGCGTTTTCTGTCGCTGCGCAATGTAAGCAATATTCTCACCGAGGTTTCGATCTACGGCATTATTGCGGTCGGCATGACTTTCGTCATTTTGACGGCGGGCGTGGATCTTGCCGTCGGCTCGCTGCTGGCCTTTGCGGGCATGTCGGGCGCCCTTGTCATGAAGGCATTGGGAGCGGATTCCTTGGGCTGGCTGGTGGCGCTTGCAACCGCGACAGTGGTCGGAGCCCTGGTCGGATACTTGCAGGGGAAGACGGTGACCTTCTTCAGCGTCCCGCCTTTCATCGTGACCTTGGGCGGCATGACCATCTGGCGCGGCGCCACTCTGATCCTCAACGATGGCTCACCCGTCTCAGGCTTCGATGCCGGCTACCGTTGGTGGGGAACCGGATCGATCGCCGGCATACCCGTGCCCATATTGATTTTCGGATTGGTCGCGGCGCTAGGCTTCATCACGGAACGCTTCACGCGATACGGACGCTATATCTATGCTGTCGGGGGCAATCCGGAGGCGGCGCGCCTCAACGGTTTGGATGTGCCGGCGATCATCACCAGTGTGTATTTGATCGTGGGAGCGCTTTCCGGGCTGGCCGGGTTTCTATTGTCCGCGAGGCTCGGTGCCGCTGAAGCGGTAGGCGGCATCGGTTATGAGCTGCGCGTGATTGCCTCGGTGGTGATCGGCGGCACCAGCCTCGCCGGCGGCCGCGGTGGAATTGGCGGCACGATTGTCGGTGCGCTATTGATCGGTGTGCTCACCAACGGCTTGGTGATCATGCACGTCTCGTCGTACTGGCAACAGGTGGTGATTGGCCTGATCATTGTCGCCGCCGTTGCGTTCGACGCCTACGCCAAGTCACATCGTTAATGCGATGCAGGTGCGTCGGGCCACGGCGCGACCGATTCGCGTGTCGCGTCAATATCAATCACCAACGACATGGCCTGCGGCGCGGCACCGACTGTGATTTCTTTCGGAGCCAGCGGTGCTGCCAGTTTGGGATGCCAAATCCGAAACGCATAGCGCCCGGGCGGGAGGTCCACTGCAACCTCGCCCGAGGAGGGCACTTTGCCAAAATAGGGAGAATCCACCACCGCGACAAAGCCCACCATGCTGTCGTGAATATTGCACCCAAGGACGACGAGTCCGGGTTTGTCGAATACAACTTCCTCTTTGGGAGAGCCCGCGTACAGCTTGAGATCGAACGATTTCGCCGAAGAGAAGGAGTACACCTGGTGCCGAATTTTGTCGCTGTTCGGAAAAGTGACGGCGGTGCCGGTTCGCAGGATTGTCACATGCGGCACGAAGCGCTTGTTGACTTGGTCGATGGCGAGAGACGCTTTGCTGGCCGGTGGCAGCGCGTCACGAGGATCGAAAACGATCAGCGTGTCCTCTGCCGCCGTGCCGGAAGCGGTGCGCACGGTGATCGTTACGACGCTTGCAAGCGCAGGGGTCCCGCTCAAAACAATGAGAAGCAACAAGCCGCATCGGAGCTGAGGGACAAGTCTCATGGTTGCAGGGCCGCTGCGGCGGGTTCGATCACATCGCGCTTCATGGGCGCAAGCAAGCGCAACAGCGCGTTGGTCGCCGAGACACTGACGTGCCGCTCCTTCAAGATCGCACGCAGCGTGTCGACCATATGATAAAACTCCGCTTCGGTGATGTGGTGCCCGGCATGCACCGGTCGCATGGGATCGCCGGAGTAGTGACACGGGCCGCCGCTCAAGTCGCAGATCTGCTCGGCGAGCAGTTTTTTGATGCGCGCTAAATTCGTGTCGGCAAAGCTTCGGCCGAAAACAGGATCGGAGGCGACGCGGTCGATGAGCGCATCGGATATCGCCGCCACACCGTCTCTTGCCCCTAAGCTTTCATACAGGGTGCCGGATGCGCCGGCGACGGCCATACCGGCCAGCAGCGGCAGAACGATCGCGAGACGAAATAAGGCTGGGGCCATGGGAAAAGCCTAAAAAATCAAGGTTATATCGGTCTTAAGTTCCCAGGGCTGTGCGCTCGGACACAATTTTTGAGCGCGAATCACCATAATCTGGCAATGGCTCCGCCACACGGCAAGCGCAGGGCGAAATCGCATCTACACCCAAGTTTCATTTGTGCGCAAGGGCATAGCCGTGCTCTCGGTTTGTTGCGTGCTCACGGCGGAATTGGCCGCGGCGGGCGATCGATTGCAATGGACCGGCGGCATTACCGAGATCGAAGGCAGCGCCGGCGGAGGGCTGGTCCCTTGGGCTCTGATCGGCGGCCTCGAGACTAATACAGAAATCGGTGCTACGGCGTTTGTCGACTATGTTTCAACCGCGGATTTCAAATTACGCAGCGGGGGCGCCAGCATCGACTTGCAGGATCGGGTCGAATTTTCTGTGGCACGCCAGCGCTTCGATGCTGGATCGGTGAGTCCCGGATTGACGCTGGGTCAGGATATTCTCGGCGTGAAGGTGCGCCTCGCTGGGGATGCGGTTTTCGCTCCGGATGAATACCTGCCGCAAATTGCGATCGGCGCGCAATGGAAGCACACGTTGGATTTCGATGAAATACCTCGTGAGGTCGGGGCGGCGAGCGGGGAGGACGTCGAGTTTTACTTGGCCGCGACCAAGTTGTATTTCGGCGCGCTGGCAGGCCATAACGTAATCGTCGACGCCACCTTGCGTCGAACTCGCGCCAACCAATTCGGATTGCTGGGATTCGGCGGGAATGACAGCGGCTATACGTTCAGGCCGGAACTCTCGGCCGCCGTCTGGTTGAGCGATCAGGTATTGCTGGGCGCCGAGTATCGCTCCAAGCCAGATAACCTGAAGCCGTTCCGCGAAGACAGCGCGCGCGATGTTTTTGTAGCGTGGGGGCCTTTGAGAAACGTGACCTTTACGATGGCCTGGACCGACTTGGGGCGGATCGCCGGAAAGACCCCACAGAACGGGATATTCGCATCTTTATGGGTGGGATTCTGAGGAGCGCAATCGTGCGCTTTTTCGGATATCTTGCATAAACCGGCGTGACCGCCGGTGCACGCCCGCGGCGCCGCCCCTCGTCCCTGGAGAATTTCGATGAAGCTTTACTATTCCGCCACCTCGCCCTATGTGCGCAAATGCCTGGTGAGCGCGCACGAGCTGGGATTGCGTGCGCGCATAGAGCTCCTGCCCGCCGCGCCTCATCCGGTCAATCGCGATCGTGCGCTCATTGTGTGCAATCCGCTCGGTAAAGTGCCGACGCTGGTGACCGACGACGGGGCTGTGCTCTATGACAGCCGCGTGATCTGCGAGTATTTGAACGCGCTGGGCGACGGACACTTGATGCCGAAGCAGGCCGCGGCGCGATGGTCGATTTATCGGGACGAGGCTCTGGCCGATGGAATCTTGGACGCAGCCGTGCTGGTTCGCTACGAGACTTTTGCGCGTCCCGAATCCTTGCGCTGGAAGGACTGGATCGATGGTCAGATGGACAAGGTGACTTGCAGCCTGGCCGAGATCGAACCGCGCGCCGCCAGCTTCGATCAGCGGATCGATTTCGGCACGATCGCCCTCGGCTGTGCACTGGGATATCTCGATTTTCGATTCGCCTCGCTCGGCTGGAAAAACACCTATCCTAAGACGGCCGCATGGTTCGAACGTTTTGCCGCGCGCGAATCAATGCTGACAACCCGCCCGCCGGCGGGCTAGTTAAGCTCCCGGACCCAGATATTGCGGAAGCTGATGGGCGCGGACGGATCGCCGTGCGCTTGCAGCTTGATGGCGGCACGATCATACGGGCGATAGCTGGGCTGTCCGATGTAGCGGGTTTCACCAGTCAGTTGAAAGTGGTTTTGCACCAGCACGCCATTGTGAAATACCGTCACATAGGCAGGAGTCTTGAGTGTTCCGTCCGTCGCAAAGACGGGCGCGCTCCACACCACATCATAGGTCTGCCATTCGCCCGGTGGGGTCATGGCGTCGACCAGCGGCGGCGACTGCTTGTAGATGCTCGCCGCTTGACCATTGACGTACGTTTTATTTTTCCAAGAATCCAGAATCTGCACCTCGTAACCACCGTCACCGGGCGCCGTGGACGCCAGAAACAGGCCGCTATTGCCGCGCGCCTGCCCCTCGCCGGTAATTCCCTTCGGAACCTGCCACTCAAGATGCAATTGATAATTCTTAAAGAGTCGTTTGGTCTCGATATTGCCAACCGACTTGACGACGGTCATAACCCCGTGGGCAACCTTCCAACCCGCCGGCGCATGATCCTTGGTGTTTACCCACTGATCCAGGTTTCGGCCGTCGAACAAGACGATGGCATCGGACGGCGGTGCTCCGGGGCGTGCTCCCGGCGAGACTAAGGGCGGAACCGGCTCCCATTGTTCGGTGGCCTTGGGGTCTCCTTCTGGGGTTTGCGCGGCGGCGGTCAGGAAACAAAAGGGTACGAGGGCAAGGACCGCGAACTCCGTACACCGTCCAAACTGAACACGTCGAGTTTTCATTTCGGTTCTCTCAGTTAACCTCGAATGAGTACATCCCGGATCGGTGCCGTACGCATTCATACCGTGCAAATCTGCAGCGCTTCAGCCAGCGATAGGAATGGATCGTTGCGCGTGGGTATGAATTCGTGCGCGACATAGCCCTTAAATTCAAGATCCGCGATTGCAGTGGCGATGGCGTGATAATTCAGCTCCTGGCTGTCATTGATTTCGTGCCGGCCCGGGACACCGCCAGTGTGAAAGTGTCCGATCCAGTTGCTGTTGTCGCGGATCGTGCGGATGGCATCGCCCTCCATGATCTGCATATGATAGATGTCATACAGCAGTTTCACCCGCGGTGAATTCACCCTCCGCATGACGGCAACGCCGAAGGCCGTATGGTCACCTTGATATCCGGGATGATCCACTTTGCTGTTGAGCAATTCCACGCAGATGGTGACGCCATGCTTTTCGGCGAGGGGCGCACTCTTGGCGAGTCCGGCCGCGCAGTTGGCAATGGCGGCGGCCTCATCGATACCTGGAACGCGATTGCCGAACATGGCGATGAGATTCGGCACGTGCGCCTGCGCTGCCATCGGCAGCGCCGTTTCCAGCTCGCCTAACAGCAGCGCATGATTGGCCGGATCGTTGAATCCTGTGGCGATGAACTTGTCGCGTCTACTGGCGTATCCCATGGACACGATGAGCCCGGCATCGGCCGCGGTGGCCCATTCGTCCGGGAACAGCAAGTCAATTGCTGCAAATCCCATCTGCTGGGCGCGACGGCAAAAGTCCGGCAGCGACACGCGCGCGTAGGGCCAACGGCACACCGATTGTTTGAGCCTTCCCATGCGCGCCGGGTTCTTGCTTGATTCCGCCAGCGGTGTGCTGACCGCACGAACTGGCCTGACGCCGGCGGCCACGAGCACTCCAACGCCTGCCGTGCGGGAGAGAAACTTTCTGCGCGAGAATAAATTCATGTATCGATATCAGCGTGGCGGAATCGCGATAGAATAAGCCGAAAATTGACGCAAGGTACAACATGTCGGTGCAATACGATGCGATAGTCGTCGGCTCCGGTATTTCCGGGGGATGGGCGGCAAAGGAGCTCACCGAGAAGGGCCTGCGGGTCTTGCTCTTGGAGCGCGGCCGCAATGTCGAGCACGTCAAGGATTACGTCAACGCGACCAAGGGACCTTGGGAATATCTGCATCGCGGCGGCCGAACCTATGCGATGGAGCAGGCCTACCTCGTACTCAAGCGGGACTATCCTCTCAATGAGAAAAACCTTGGCTTCTGGGTCAACGAAAAGGATTCGCCGTATACGGAAGTCAAACGGTTCGACTGGTATCGAGGCTATCAAGTGGGTGGCCGCTCGCTGACATGGGGGCGCCAGAGTTATCGCTGGAGCGATTACGACTTCGAAGCCAACGCTAAGGAGGGCATCGCGATTGACTGGCCGATTCGTTACACCGAGCTTGCGCCGTGGTATGACCATGTGGAGCGGCACGCCGGGATCTCCGGCTCGCGCGATGGATTGCCGCAGCTTCCCGACGGACAATTCCTTCCGCCCATGCCGCTCAACTGCGGCGAAGAGCTCATTGCCGGGCGGCTGAAAAACGCATTCGGCGGCAAACGCCACATGATCATCGGACGCGTCGCGAACGCCACCGCGCCGCTGGAAGGGCGCGCACCCTGTCAATATCGGAATGCCTGTTGGCTCGGCTGCCCATACGGGGCCTACTTCAGCACGCAATCCTCGACCCTGCCGGCGGCGGTGAAGACCGGGAAGCTCACGTTAAAGCCTTGGTCGATTGTTACTGAGGTGCTTTACGACAAGGATCGCAAGCGCGCCACCGGCGTGCGAGTGCTTGATGCCGTTTCGGAGCGGACGACTGACTATACGGCGAAAGTGGTATTCCTCTGCGCCTCCACCCTCAATTCGACCTGGCTGCTGATGCGATCCGCGAACGATGTCTGGCCCGACGGACTCGGCAGCAGTTCAGGCGAGTTGGGTCACAACCTCATGGATCACCACTTTCGATGCGGCGCGGAAGGAAACCTGACGGGACTGGATGACAAGTACTACTACGGCCGTCGCCCCAATGGCATTTACATTCCTCGGTACCGCAATTTATTCGGCGACAAACGCGAGTATCTGCGCGGTTTCGGCTACCAGGGAACGGCGAGCAGAGAGGGATGGACGCGGGCGGTCAAAGAATTGGGGCTGGGCGCGCAATTCAAGGATGAAATGACTTTACCCGGCCCCTGGAAGTTTGGCGCCACTGGATTTGGCGAGATGCTGCCGAATCACGCCAACGGCATCAGCATGGACACCACAAAAAAGGACAAGTGGGGACTGCCGGTGCTCAAGATTGATTGCGCCACGGGCGAGAACGAACGCTTGATGCGCAAGGACATGATCGCCGACATGGCGGAGATGCTCGAACAAGCCGGCGCAAAAATGGTAACGACATTTGACGCGGGGTCCTTTCCGGGGATGGCCATCCATGAGATGGGTACCGCGCGCATGGGTCGCGATCCAAAAACCTCGGTGCTCAATTCGCACAACCAGGTCTGGGATGCACCGAACGTTTTCGTCACCGACGGCTCCTGCATGGTCTCGAGCGCCTGTCAGAATCCCTCGCTCACCTACATGGCGCTCACCGCTCGTGCGGTGGACTTCGCGGTGAACGAGCTTAATCGCCGCAACCTTTGAGCTGATATGAACGAGTCACCCGATACGGAGCAGTTGCAACTCGTTAGCCGGCGCGAGGCAATTCGCCGCGTCAGCGTCTTGCTCGGCGGAGTCGCATTCGTCGGCGGCAACGATCTGTTGGCAGCGGTTGAGAAAGCGAATTCCGCGGTCGAGCGACCTCCCGGAAAATTCAGCGCGCAAGATATTGCGTATCTTGACGAGATCGCGGAAACGATTCTCCCGGCCACGAAGACGCCGGGTGCGAAAGCGGCAAAAACCGGCGCGTTCATGGCGCTCATGGTCACCGATTGCTACAGTCCCGCGGAGCAGAAGGTCTTTCTGGACGGCATGCGCAAAGTGGACGAGGCGATGAAAAGGGTCAACAACGTCTCATTCATGGCCGCGACCCCGGAGCAGCGGCTCGCGGTGCTCACGGCACTCGATCACGAACAGAAGCAGGTGATGGACGCGCGCGAGGCGGCGGATCGCAAGGGCAAGGGACTCCCGCCGGTGGTGCGCGGCGATGCATCGGAGGCCAAGGCCGAGAATGTGCCCGGAATACCGGTTGTCAGCGCGGAACCCGCGAGCCCGCAGCCCGCCCATTACTTTCGCATGATGAAGGAACTGGCGCTGCTGGGGTTTTTCACGTCGAAGATTGGTTGCACCGAAGCGTTACGCTACGTCGAAGCGCCGGGCCGCTTCGATCCCTGTCTCCCCTACGCGCCGGGCCAGCCCGCCTGGGCGGCGCATGCCTGACTAAGTCCAGAGGCAGGACAACTCGATTCCGTTGCCGATGGGCAGCAGCACGCTTTGTAAATTTCCCTTCACCTTGACGGCGGCTCGATAGGCTTCGGCATCGGCGCGTGCGGCCTCGGGGAACAGCATGTTATCCGCCACGATCACGGCGTGCTGTGCGAGTTTGCCGTAGAACAAATCCAGGCAGGGCACGTACAAGTTCTTCCACAAATCGAGCAGTACAAAGTCGAACGGCCCTTGGAGAGTCTTGAGCAATTGCGTGGCATCGCCCAGCAGCCATTCGACCTGCGGTAGGAGGCCGGCCTCCTCGAGCTGCGTCCGCGCGTACTGCTGCTTGTTGGCGGCCAGGTCCATGGTGTAAACCCGGCCGCCGGTCTGGCGGGCCGCGTCGGCGAGAAAGGCCGTCGAATATCCGTAAGAGGTCCCCAATTCCAGGATGCGCTTGGCGCCCCGTCCGATGATAAGTGCGTGCATGAGCCAGCCGACCTCGGGGCCGACAGCGAGAAGAAATTCATCGCGCCGCCTGGAAAAGCCCGCAGGATCGCTTTTCACCAGGCGATTCTCTTGCGCGATGCGCGCATGGTAGTGGGTCAGCAAGGCCTGGAATTTGGCGTCCACTGAAGATCTATCCTTTTTTTAGGCAGAGAACTGGGTTCGACCGCCGACTACGGTGCGCACGATCTTGATGTCCTTGATCTTCGCTGGATCCACCGTATGCGGATCCTCGGCCAATATGACGAAATCGGCAAGCTTGCCGCGTGAGATTGATCCCTTTATCGATTCCTCGCGCGTCGCGTACGCTCCATTCAGCGTGTTGACGCGCAGTGCCTCGTCCACTGTGATGCGCTGATTGGCGCCCCATACTTCGCCATTCCATCCGGTTCGCGTCACCATGCCCTGGATTCCCATCAAGGGCGAGAAAGGACCGGGATCGAAATCCGATCCCGCGGCCGCCGGCACTCCTGCATCGAGCAACGTGCGGTAGGCCATGCAGCGCTTCATCAGTTCTTCGCCGTAGAAGTGAAATTTGTCCGGGTTGTAATACGCGTACGAGGTAAAGAGCGCCGGTACCGCGCCGATGGCCTTGATCCGACGCACCAAATCGCTCGTGATGAGCGTGCAATGCGTAATTTTCGGGCGCGCATCGGCAACGGGCGTCAGGCGCAGGGCGCGTTCATAGGCCGTGAGGACATGATCGATCGCGACATCGCCATTGGCGTGGCAATTCATTTGAATTCCGGCCCGGTGCACCCGCTCGCACCATGCGTTCAGATCCTCCTGAGTTTCGG
>Ga0265770_1000009_pt1 | contig 19712 bp, 19 predicted proteins | sample NZEome_2_FD_200838 | JGI IMG/M metagenome (GOLD analysis project Ga0265770, IMG submission 200838) | Metatranscriptome of rhizosphere microbial communities from Maridalen valley, Oslo, Norway - NZE1 (Metagenome Metatranscriptome) | ecosystem: Host-associated > Plants > Roots > Rhizosphere > Soil... | reverse complement strand
TCGCTTGAATGCTGTTGATGCCGCGCGCGACTTGCTTGCCGTCACTGTGCAACGCATAGGTGCTCCATAAGTGCACGATGTTGCCGTAGTGCTGGATGTGAAACTTCAGTTGCTTCTCTTCCAGCATGGTATGGCCGCGGGCTTTGACGCGGGCGATCCAATCATCCAACGTCAGGATCGTATAGCTTGGCGCCCCGTCCGCGCCGATCGAAACGACGATCAGGCGCGCTTCGGGTATGAAAAGCGCCTTCATGCAGGCACGATCCCGGTCCGCGGGTCCGGTGATCGCCGCATCGATCGCAACGGGAATCGCCTTAGGCTCCGCCGGCAGCGCACAGGCCGCATCCGGCCCCTGCGCCAGCGCAGTTCCGGCGAGCGCGCCGGCCAGAATCGCCCCTGGAAATAGTGTCCGCAGCATTTTTTCTTCTCCCCTACGCAATCGAGCGGCCGATCATAACACCGACCGTCCCACCGCCTAAGCTCAAGCCGTATAAACTAAAAGCACGATGTGCGGCCGTTATGTCAGTCCCGATGAAGCTTCGATCGAACGCGAGTTCACGCTCGTGCACACCGAATGGCAATTCCCGGCGAGCTTCAACGTCGCACCGACACAGTCGGTTCCGGTGGTGCGCCTGGTTGAGGGTACGCGCCGCGGCGCGTTGATGCGTTGGGGGCTCATTCCTTTTTTCGCCCGCGGCGTTCCGCCCAAGTACAGCACGATCAATGCACGCATCGAGACGCTACAGACCGCGGCGAGCTACCGCGGACCGTGGAGTCGGGGTCAGCGCTGTCTCGTCGTTGCGCGCGGCTTCTATGAATGGCAAGTGCAGGACGACGGCAAGACAAAAATTCCCTACTACATTCACGCCAACGACCAGGACATCCTGGCCTTCGCCGGCCTCTGGGATGTTTCCAGGAGCGGGAGCGCTGCGGGCGATCGCATTGAATCGGTCACTCACATCACGCTGCCGGCCAACCGGCTGCTCGGCGAGATTCACAATACGCAGCACCGCATGCCGGCGATCCTGGCGAAGGAAGATCGCGAAGCGTGGCTGAGCGGCTCGCCTGATGAAGCCTGGTCGACGCTCAAGCCCTATGCGGATGAGCATCTGGTCGCCTGGCCGGTGAGCAGGCGCGTCAACACGCCGAAGAACAACGATGCTGAGTTGGTGGTGCCGGAGCGGACGCTTAAAGCATCTTAGGTCTGCAGGTGCGCCAGCGGAATTCGCGCCGTGCGCTTGATGGTCTGCAGCACCACGCTCGACTGCATGTCGCGAACATTGGGAACGCGGATGAGTTTCTTCAGCACGACGTTGCTCAGCGCCTCCAAATCCTTGCCGTACACCTCCAAAATGAAGTCATAGCTGCCGGTCATGGCCAGGCACTTGGTAACCTCATCCATGCGCTCAATTTCGCGCTCGAACCGCGCGACGGTTTCGTCGGTGTGTTCGGTCAACTTGACTTGGACGATGGCCAGCACCGCCAATCCCACGCGCGCCGGGTTGAGCACCGCCGCATAGCCCTCGATCGCGCCATCGGATTCCAACGCTTTGATGCGCCGCGCACAGGGCGTGGGCGACAGGCCGATTAATTCCGCGAGGTCTACCACAGACAGTCGCCCGTCGCGTTGCAGTGCGTCGAGTATTTTGGCGTCAAAACGATCAAGCTTCATGTTTCACCCACTGAACTTACAATTATTGGCGATTATCACTAAAATATTGGAACTCATGTGGTCTTTTTGGCGCTTTCTCCCTATTCGACTGGATTAGTCTCTGCCTATGGTTGCTATCCCTGAACAGGTGCGGCGGGCAGCGGAAGCCGGCGCGCTCGACTGGCGTCGCGTGCTGCGTCTTATATCGATCTCGCGCGCACTCGATGATCTTGAAGAATCTACGCTCCTGAAGGAGCGCAAAGTTCTCTATCAATTTTCCGCGCGCGGACACGATCTCACCCAAGTGCTCCTGAGCACGCAGCTCACCGGCACTCAAGACGGGGTCGGCGCCTACTACCGTTCGCGCCCGCTGTTGCTCGGACTCGGACTCCCTGTTGAAGATGCGCTTGGATCGACCATGATGCGCGCCGGCGGCATGAGCGACGGACGCGATATCGGGGTCGTGTTCAACATGCCGCGCAAGATCGGTCCCTGCGTGCTGCCGGTGTGCGGCGGCGTCGGTGCGCAATACACTCCCGCGGTCGGATGGGCGCAGGCGCTGCGCTATCGCGCAGGATCGCTCGGCGAGCAGTCGTGCCGGGGCAGCATAGCTGTCGCGCATGGTGGAGAAGCATCGACAGCCACCAATGGATTTTGGTCGGCGCTCAATATCGTGACCACCGAGCGATTACCATTCCTGTTCTTCATTGAAGACAACGGCTATGGAATTTCGGTGAGTTCGCAGCAACAAACACCGGGCGGCAACGTTGCGCGGAATCTCTCGAGCTTTCGCGGACTGCGCGTGCTCGACGGCGATGGCTCCGATCCGCTCGCCGCCGCAGCCCTGATCGAAGACGCGGTCGCCGGCGTGAGGTCCGGCGAGGGTCCGGCGCTGATCAGGCTGGTCGTTCCGCGCCTTTCCGGCCACTCGGGCCAGGACACCCAAACCTACAAATCTCCTGAAGAGATCGCCGCGGAAAACGCTCGCGATCCCTTGACCAAACTGCGCGAGCAGCTGGTCCCGCACACCCTGTCCCAGGCCGATTGGGATCGCGAAGTCTCGGAAGCGCGCGCGCTGGTCGCGCGGACGCTGGTCGATGTCGAGGAGCGCGCGCCACCCGATCCGAAACGCATTCAGCGCCATGTGTTTTCGGAAACTCGCGAGGACGGTTCGCTCGATCTGCAGCAGCAGGGCGGATTGCGCGCCGCCGGCATCGAGCCTGCGCCGGGCACCCTGCGAGCTGAGCCGCAAGGTCCGCGCATCAACCTGGTCACCGCCGTACGCCGCACGCTCGAGCATGAGCTCGCGGTTAATCCGCGCATGTTGGTCTTCGGCGAGGACGTGGGCCGCAAGGGCGGCGTGCATGCGGCGACCTTGGGGCTACAAGAACGCTTCGGCATCGAGCGGGTATTCGACACCAGCCTCTCCGAGGAAGGCATCATCGGCCGCGCCGTCGGCATGGCCGCGGCCGGCCTCATGCCGGTGCCGGAAATTCAGTTCCGCAAGTACGCTGATCCCGCCGCCGAGCAGTTAAATGACTGCGGCACGATGCGCTGGAGAACTATGAACCGATTTGCCGCGCCGATGGTGGTGCGCATTCCTGGCGGATTCTTCAAATGCGGCGATCCCTGGCACAGCCAATCGAACGAAGTGCAGTGGCTGCATGGCGTCGGCTGGCGTCTGGCCATGCCCTCGAACGCGCAGGACGCGGTGGGTCTGCTGCGCAGCGCCCTGCGCGGCAACGACCCGACGATATTTTTCGAACACCGCTCGCTGCTCGATGGCAGCTGGGCGCGCCGCCCCTACCCGGGCGATGAATTCGTGGTGCCGTTCGGCAAGGCCAGTCTGTTGCGCGAAGGCAGGGAGCTGACCGTGGTGACGTGGGGCGCGATGGTGGAGCGCTGTGAGCAAGCGATCGGGGCCAGCGGCAAGTCGGCGGACCTGCTCGACCTGCGCACGCTGTCGCCCTGGGATCGCGAAGCGACGCTGGCATCGGTACGCAAGACACACCGCTGCCTCATTGTTCACGAGGACACGATGACGGCCGGATTCGGTGCGGAAATCGCGGCGGTGCTCGCCAAAGAGACCTTCTTCGATCTGGATGCGCCCATCGAGCGTCTGGCCATGCCGGATGTTCCGAGTCCGCACAATCCTTTATTGCTCGATACCGTGCTGCCCAGCACCGAGACGATCACACGCTCGATCATTAACCTCGCCGAGGTCTGATGTGAGCGGCATCAAGGACGTGCTGGCCCCGCCCAACGAGGAAGGCACCCGGGCGACGATTCTCAAGTGGTGCAAGGCGGTCGGCGACTTGGTCGTCAAGGACGAGCCGCTGGTGGAACTGGAAACCGACAAGGTCACCGTCGAAGTTCCCGCGCCGGCCAGCGGCACGTTGATCGAAGTTCTGAAGACGGAAAGCGCCGAGGTCAGCCCGGACGAGGTGCTGGCGCGATTGCGATTGCCGGGCGAATCGACACTGGCCGCGGAATCGCGCGCGCCTGCGGCGGCGGCGAAAATTGCCCCTTCGCGCGCGGGCTTGAATGCTCGGACGGATTCCGGACTATTGAGTCCCTCGGTGAGACGGCTGCTGCAGGAGCATGACATTGCGCCCGGCGCTATCAACGGCACCGGCCGCAACGGCCGTGTCACCGCACAGGACGTGACGCGCCATGTGTCGCAGGCGGCGCCTGTCTCGCAGCGTGCACGCGCCCCCCAGGCGCCGGCGCCGGGCGAGGCGAGCACGCTCGTTCCGCACACCGCCATCCGGCGCCGAGTGGCGGAGCACATGCTGCGCAGTCTCGTGGACGCACCGCACGTCACGGCAGTATTCGAAGCGGACTTAAGCCGCGTGCTGAAGCATCGCGCTTTGCATGCCAAAGGTTATGAGTTGCGCGGCGCCCGGCTCACCTTGACGGTTTACTTCATCAGCGCCTGCGTTCGGGCGCTGCGCGCGCATCCAGAGGTCAATGCCACGTTTCGCGAAGACGCAATGGAACTGCATCGCGATGTGAACATAGGCGTAGGCACGGCGCTGGGCGACAAGGGGCTGATCGTTCCCGTGATTCATCGCGCGCAACAGCTGAGCTTGTTTGAGATTGCGCAGCGCCTGCAGCAGGCGGTGGAAGCGGCGCGCGCCGGCAAGCTCGCGCCGCAGGATGTGCGCGGCGGCACTTTCACGATCTCGAATCACGGCGTCGGAGGCAGCCTGCTTGCGGCACCCATTGTCATCAACCGGCCGCAAGTCGCCATTCTCGGCGTCGGCAAGGTGCAACGCCGCGTTTGCGTCATCGACACCGATGGCGGCGAATCCATCGCGGTGCGCTCCATGTGCTATCTCACGCTGACCATCGATCATCGGGCGCTGGACGCATTCCAGGCGAACGCCTTCCTAGGCCTCGTCGTCAAGACGCTGGAACAGTGGCCCGATACCGCCGAAGCGCTGCATGACTGAGGCATCCGCCGCGGGCAGCGCGCCTGTGAGACGGGACGCGACGCGCGACAGATAGTCTTCCGACGGGGCGAAGACTCGCACGTAGATATCCCGGCAGAGCTCCGCCGCCTGCGCTCCCGGCCAATTAGGCCGCAGCAACTGCGCCGGCAACAGCGGGTCGCGCAAATGCAGCCGGCGATATTCATGGATCAGCAGCGTACGCACCAGAAAACAGTCTATTGGCTCGATGCCGCGATGGCGCTTCAGATCCGACTGCACATTCGCGAAGCGCGCGACAAAGCGCTGGTAGCGCAAGCCTAGATCTTCCAGGTCCCATCCCAATTCGACCAAGCGTTGGGGGGCGTCCTCGCCCGCAAGCGAGGCATCGAAGGCCACGACTTTGGAGAGCAGTCCGCCCGCATCGCGCTGCGCGCGCAGGGCCTGCGAATCCAACTCCGGGTGCGCGAACACATTGGCGGAAATCTCGCCGAAGCCGCGCCACACCAATTCCTCGCGAATCTCATTTCGCGCGGCGGCGCGCATCGGCGGCACGACGATCAGCGTCCAGCGGCCGGACCATGTCGTATCGGGTTCGCTGTAGATGCGCTTGGTTGCCTCGGCGAACCGGGCGCGTCCAGGCTTGGACAGGCGATATTCGCTGAGCTTGCCCGCGCGACGTCCCTCAAGCCAGCCGTCGTGCGCCAGGCGCGCGGTGGCGGTCCGCACCAGACGCTCATTCAGCCCAAAGGGGGCCGCCAGCTCAATCAAGCTGCCCAAAGCGATGGTCCCGCCTCGCGGCATGATGGAATCGCCGAACAGGGTCACGATGAGCGAACCGCCACGCAGCGGGCGTTGGCGGCGAAATCGAGCGACCAACTCGGCTGCGGCGGTGAGGGCGGCGCGAGCGATTGGGGCGGCGCGCGGCGCGATTGGGGTGTCGGGCGCGATACGCGTGGTGCGGGCGACAGGCGTGGTGCGGGCGTTTTTGGCCATTTCCGTAGCGTTCCTTCAGGATCGCCTTTATGACACAGAATTCTTTGCATTTCTATATTTTTTGTATCACAATAGCTCGAGGCTGAACTTCCGGGGGTTAGGCATGTACACGCAAGCTTTGGATGCACAGAGCGCGGAAAGCGCGGCGCCGGATGAGAGCGCGCTCGAGCAGCGCTTTTTGGCTCGCGTCGACGCTGAAGAGAAGATCGAGCCCAAGGACTGGATGCCGGCGCGCTATCGCAACACCCTGATTCGGCAGATTTCTCAACATGCGCATTCCGAAATCGTCGGCATGCTGCCGGAAGGAAATTGGATCACGCGCGCGCCAACACTAAAGCGCAAGTCGATCCTGATTGCCAAGGTGCAGGACGAAGGTGGTCACGGCGCTTATCTCTACAGTGCTGCCGAGACTCTCGGCGTCAGCCGCGATCAACTGGTCGAACAGTTGCTCTCGGGCAAGGCCAAGTATTCGAGCATCTTCAATTATCCAACGCCGACCTGGGCCGACGTGGGCGCCATCGGCTGGTTGGTCGACGGCGCCGCCATCATGAATCAGATTCCGCTATGCCGCTGCTCATATGGACCCTACGCGCGCGCCATGGTGCGGGTATGCCGCGAAGAAAGCTTCCATCAGCGCCAGGGCTACGATCTGATGCTGCACCTGGCGCAGGGCACCGCGGAGCAGAAGCGCATGGCGCAAGAGGCGCTGAATCGCTGGTGGTGGCCGGCGCTCATGATGTTCGGTCCATCGGATGCGAATTCGACCCATACTGGCGAATCGCAACGCTGGAAAATCAAGCGATTTTCGAACGACGAGCTGCGGCAGAAGTTCGTTGATTTCACGGTGCCGCAGGCGAAATTTTTGGGTCTTAGCGTGCCCGACCCGCTGTTGCGCTGGAATGAAGCCAAACAACAGCACGAGTTCGGACCGATCGACTGGACCGAATTCGACCAAGTATTGAAAGGCAACGGCCCGTGCAACGCGGAGCGCATCGCCGCGCGCCGCAATGCGCACGCCGCGGGTGCCTGGGTGCGCGAAGCCGCGAGCGCCTATGCGGCGAAGCACCGCGCCGCCGGCACCACTGCGGCGAATCACGGCGCCACAGCTTAAGGAGGATCCGAATGGAAGATAAGCAGCAATGGCCCCTCTATGAAGTGTTCGTCCGCGCTCGCGGCGGCCTCGACCACAAACACGTGGGCAGCCTGCACGCCTCCGATGCGCGCATGGCCATCGATCACGCGCGCGATCTTTACACCCGCCGCCAGGAAGGTGTGAGCATTTGGGTGGTGCCGTCCAACGCCATCGTTGCGTCCGATCCGACGGAAACCGATTCCTTGTTCGAACCGGCGCGCGACAAGATTTACCGTCACCCCACGTTCTATGAAATCCCGGACGAGGTTAAAACTCTATGAGCGCTGCTGCGCCCAAGGCCGACTCGGCTGCGTTATTTCGCTATGTCCTGCGCCTCGGCGATTTGAGCCTGGTGCTGGGGCAGCGCCTGGGCGAATGGGTGGGCCACTGCCCCGCGCTGGAAGAGGACTTGGGACTTGCCAATATTGCGCTCGACTTGATCGGCCAAGCTCGGCTGCTGCTCAGCTATGCCGGCGAGATCGAAGGCCGCGGCCGCGACGAAGACAAGCTCGCCTATCTGCGCGAACAGGGCGCCTATCTCAACGCGATCCTGGCGGAGCAACCGAACGGCGATTTCGGCCAAACCATCGTTCGGCAGGTATTGATAGATGCGTTTCAGCTCGAACTCTACGAGCGCCTGGCGGCATCGCGCGATGGGCGCTTGGCGGCGATCGCCGCCAAGTCCGTGAAAGAAGTTCGCTACCATCTGCGCTACAGCAGCGACTGGCTGGTGCGCCTCGGCGACGGAACCGCGGAAAGTCATGCGCGGGTGCAGTTTGCGCTTGATTTGCTGTGGCCTTACACCGTCGAGCTGTTCGCCGCGGACGACTTGGATACTCTGATGGCCGAGAGCGGCATCGGACCGGATCTATCGGAGGTTCACTCCGCGTGGAACGCGCGCATCGACGCCATCTTGAACGAGGCGACTTTGAAGCGGCCTGCGCACCGTCCGCATGCATGGCATGGCAAGCGCGGCCAGCACAGCGAGCATCTGGGCTACATCCTGGCCGAAATGCAGTATCTGCAGCGCATCTATCCGGACGCGCGCTGGTGAGCGCCGTGACGTTAGGAAGCGAGGAGCGAAGGAAGGCAGCGGGTCCGGTGGCGGCGCATGCGGCGGCGGCGCGGGTGGCGGCGGCTTGGCGGTTGCTTGCGTCCGTGGAGGATCCTGAAATCCCTGCATTGAGCATCGTGGACTTAGGCTTGGTGCGTTTCGTTGAGGTGGACGCCGGCGAAGTTCTCCAAGTCGGGCTCTCGCCCACCTATGTCGGTTGTCCGGCGACGGAAGTGATTCGACGCTCAGCGCAGGATGCGCTGCGGCAAGGGGGCGTGGGCGGCTTCAAGGTGATCAACGTGCTCTCGCCCGCGTGGAGCAGCGACTGGATCACCGCCGAGGGCCGGCGCAAGCTGCTCGAGTACGGCATCGTTCCTCCGGATCAGAGCGTATCGAACATGCGCGAGGTGCTGCGCGGGACTCGACTGCTCGCCTGCCCGCGTTGCCAGTCGCTCGACACGGAAGTGGTGAGCGAGTTCGGTTCGACACCCTGCAAGGCCCTGCACCGCTGCCGGACCTGCCTCGAGCCGTTCGAATACTTCAAGTGCATTTGACATGGCGGCCTTAAGTTTCCATCCGCTGAAAGTGGCCGCCGTCGAGCGTGCCGCCGAAGATGCGACCTGCGTGACCGTGGAAATCCCTCAGGCGCTGCGCGAGACCTTTGCGCATCATGCGGGGCAGTACGTCACCGTGCGCCGGACCATCAACGATCGTGACGAACGCCGCACGTATTCGATTGTCACGGCGCCGGGCGGCAACACGCTCAAGCTGGGTATCCGCATGCAAACCGGCGGCCTCATGTCGGGCGATCTCGCCACGAATTTGCGCCCGGGCGATCTTCTCGATGTCGGCACCCCGATGGGACGGTTTCGTACTTCGATCGATCCTCTACGCCGGCTTTCCTACGTGGCGTTTGCCGCCGGCAGCGGCATCACGCCGATCATGTCGCTGGCAACGGACATCCTGGCGCGCGAGTGGCGCAGCCGATTCACGCTGATTTACGGCAATCGCAGCATTTCACGCACCATGTTTCTGGAGGAAACTCTGGCGCTGAAGAACCGCTACATGGATCGCCTGTCGCTGCACTTTGTGATGAGCCGCGAGCCCCAGCACACTGAACTCTTGAACGGGCGCATCGACGCCAAGAAGGTCGGCGAGCTCGCGCAGCATCTTGCAGAAATCTCCGGCGCGGATGAATACTTGATTTGCGGCCCCGGCGACATGGTCGACGAGGTGCGCAACGCTCTCAAAGCATTGAACGGCAACGCGCCTATTCGCTTCGAGCGTTTCGCGACCGCGAGCTCGAGGCCGCTGGAAATCCTGACCAAGCAGGTCGAGGCGCCTGCGCCCCAGGAAGTCCTGGCAACCATCACGGTGACCATGGACGGGCGGCGCCGCAGTTTTCCGATGTCGCCGAGCGATCCGTCGGTGCTCGATGCGGCGGAACGGGCGGGGCTCGAGCTGCCCTTCTCCTGCCGCTCCGGAATTTGCGCGACTTGCCGCACCCGAATAACCGAGGGCGCCGCGGTCATGGCGCATAATATTGCGCTGGAGCGCTGGGAGATCGATGCGGGCTTCGTGCTGTGCTGCCAAGCCAGGCCCACCACGCCCACGCTCGAAATCAGCTACGACCAGAAATAGTTGTTCACCGCGTCTTAAGGGGAAAGCATGTCATACGAGAGCATTTTGTTTGAGGTGGACAACGGCGTCGCTCGTCTGACGTTGAATCGGCCCGACAAGCTGAACAGTTTCAATGTGCAAATGCACGGCGAGGTTCGCCAGGCATTGGCGAGCATCCCAGAGAGCGGCGCGCGCGTACTGGTGCTCACCGGCGCCGGCCGCGGTTTTTGCGCCGGACAGGACCTGGGCGATCGCGCGGTCGCGCCCGGCTCGCAAGGCGTCGACCTCGGCGAATCGATCGAAAACCGCTACAACCCGCTGATACTGTCGCTGCGCAATTTAGCCATGCCGGTCATCGCGGCGGTCAATGGGGTCGCCGCGGGCGCGGGCGCCAACATCGCACTGGCCTGCGACATCGTCATCGCGGCACGCAGTGCGAATTTCGTGCAGGCCTTCTCCAAGCTGGGCTTGATTCCCGATTCCGGCGGCACTTGGTTCTTGCCGCGGCTGGTCGGCGATGCGCGCGCCATGGGACTGACGTTGTTGGGCAATAAGCTGCCCGCTGAACAAGCCGCTGCCTGGGGATTGATCTGGCAATGCGTCGAGGACGCGGACCTTAACGCTACGGTCGATGCCATGGCGCGGCAATTTGCCGCGGCACCCACGCGCGGACTCGCCGCCACCAAGCATGCTCTGCGGCGCAGTTGGCAGAACTCCTTGAAGGAGCAGCTCGACGTTGAGCGCGACGTGCAGCGCGAACTGGGCCGCTCCAGCGACTATGCGGAAGGCGTCGCGGCCTTCACCGAGAAGCGCTCACCGCGCTTTACCGGCCGCTGACATGTCGGAGGCCGCCAGCGTGTCCGCAGAAGTTGCGCCGGGTTCGGCCGAAGCGCTTGAGCTGGCGCGCTCCGTGGTTCAATCCATGTACCGCACCGATCGCGCCTCGCAGAATTTGGGTCTTGAGATTCTCGATGTGGCACCGGGCGGCGTGCGGATCTGCATGACGGTGCGCCAGGAGATGGTCAATGGCCACGGCCTGTGTCACGGCGGAATCATTTTTACGCTGGCCGACAGCGCCTTTGCCTTTGCCTGCAACTCACATGGTGAACCCATGGTCGCGGCCGGCGCCAACATAGAATATCTCGCGCCGACACGTGCCGGGGAACTCTTGACCGCCATTGCCACGGAGGTCTCACGCGGTGCGCGCCATGGCGTTTACGATGTGCGCGTCGTCAAGAGCTCCGGTGAAACCGTCGCGCTTTTTCGAGGACGCTGCGCGCGCCTGCGTCTGCCCACACCCAACGGAATCAATGCATGAATCTACAAAGTTATGTCTGCGGCCGCTGGCAGAGCGACGAGGGCCAAGGCGTTGCGATGCGCGATGCCACCACGGGCGAGATCATCGCGCTGGCTTCCTCGGGCGGAATTGATTTTGCCGCGGTGCTCGAATGCTCGCGCAAGATTGGGGGTCCTGCGCTGCGCGCACTCACATTCCATCAACGCGCCAGCATGCTCAGAGCGCTCGCCAAAAAACTGTCCGAGCTCAAGGAAGAGTTTTACGCGCTCTCCTATCGCACCGGTGCAACCAAGAACGACGCGTTGATCGACATCGACGGCGGAATCGGCACGGTGTTCGCTTTCGCCGGCAAGGGCTCGCGCGAGCTGCCGAATTCCCATGTTTATGTGGACGGAGATGTCGAAGGCTTGTCCAAGGGTGGAACCTTCGTCGGCCAGCATCTCTATGTGTCGCGCGAGGGCGCGGCCATCCACATCAATGCCTTCAATTTTCCAGTGTGGGGCATGCTCGAGAAACTGGCCCCGACCTTGCTCGCCGGGATGCCGGCGATCGTCAAGCCCGCAACCGCGACCGCGTACCTCACCGAACTGGTGGTCCGCCGCATCATCGACTCGAAAATTTTACCGGAGGGTGCACTGCAGCTCGTATGCGGCACGCTTGGCGATCTATTCCAGCATTTGAATTGCCAGGACGCGGTGTCCTTCACCGGATCCGCGCATACCGCGGAGCGCCTGCGCACGCATCCTTCCATCGTGCGTCACGCCGTACCCTTCATCGCCGAAACCGACTCGCTCAATTCCAGCATCCTAGGCGTCGATGCAAGACCGGGCACGCCGGAATTCGATCTCTTCATCAAAGAGGTCGTGCGGGAAATGACCGTCAAGACCGGGCAGAAGTGCACCGCCATCCGCAAGGCGCTGGTGCCGAAGGCGGCGGCGGCTGAGGTGGTGGCCGCTTTGCAGGCTGCGCTGCAAAAAATCGTCGTGGGAGATCCGCGTGCCGAGGGCGTGCGCATGGGTCCGTTGGTGAGCCAGGAACAGCGCACCGATGTGCTGGAGCGCGTCGAGGAACTGCATCGCGAGGCCGAATTGGTGGCAGGCGATCTGGGCCGCTTCGAGGTAAAGGATGCCGACCGCGAGCGCGGCGCCTTCGTGCCGCCGCTGCTCCTGCTGTGCAATGACATTCAGGGTGCGCGCGCCGTTCATGAAGTGGAGGCTTTCGGACCCGTGGCCACCGTGCTGCCGTACCAGGATACCGCGGAGGCGATCGCACTCGCGCGGCGCAGCGCCGGCAGTCTCGCCGCCTCGGTGTTTACCGGCGATGATGCCCTCGCCGCCCGGATCGTCCTCGGACTGGCCCCGTATCACGGGCGCATCCTGGTGGTAAATCAGGCGTGCGCGAAAGAATCCACCGGACATGGCTCACCGCTCGCGCCGCTGATTCACGGCGGCCCGGGCCGCGCCGGCGGCGGCGAGGAAATGGGCGGCATTCGCGGCGTGCTGCACTACATGCAGCGCACCGCGGTGCAGGGCTCACCCGACGCGATCACAGCCATCAGCGGGCGCTGGGTCCGGGGCAGCCGGCAACTCGATCCGGGGCGCCACCCCTTCCGCATTCCGTTCAACGAACTGAGGTTGGGCGACACCCTGAAATCCGCCGAGCGCGAAGTGACGGTTGAGGACATCGAAGAATTCGCGGCGTTGAGCGGCGATAACTTCTACGCACACATGAGCGACACGGAAGCGGCGCGCAATCCTCTGTTCGGCGGCCGGGTCGCGCACGGCTATTTTTTGATTTCGGCGGCGGCGGGGCTGTTTGTCGATCCTGCGTATGGGCCGGTGCTGGGCAACTATGGCCTCGACGAGCTGCGCTTCGTGAAGCCGGTGAAACCTGGCGATAGAATCAAGGTCAGGCTGACCTGCGCGCGCAAGAGCCTGCGCGCCGACAAGGGATGGGGCGAAGTGGCCTGGGACACCGAAATCACCAACCAGAATGGCGAGACGGTCGCATCGTACTTTGTGCTGACGATGGTCAGCATTCATGCGGTTCCGGATTCCGTAGCAGGGAACTGACCGTGCCCATTGACCTCCCGCGCTATGCCGAGGAATTCCCCAGCCTGAAGTTCTCGAGCGAGGAGCCTGGCATTCTCGAGCTGGTGATGTCGAACCAGGGCCGCTTGAATGCCGCCACCGAGGATATGCATCGGGATCTCGCGCAGGTTTGGCGCAGTGTCGACATCGATGAGGCCGTGCGTGTGGTGCTGATCCGCGGCGACGGCGCGAATTTTTCCTCCGGCGGCGATTTCGACATGATCGATCGCATGATTGACGATGAAGCGACGCTGATCCGGGTTTGGAAGGAAGCGAGCGACCTGGTCTACAACCTCATCAATTGCTCCAAGCCCGTGGTGTCGGCGATCCGCGGCAGCGCGGTGGGCGCAGGTCTTGCCATCGCCCTGCTCGCGGATGTGTCGGTGGCCGCGGACAACGCGCGAATCCTCGATGGGCACACCAAGCTTGGCGTCACCGCAGGCGATCATGCCGTCATTATCTGGCCGCTGCTGTGCGGGTTGGCCAAGGCGCGCTACCATTTGTTGACCAATAAATCCTTGTCCGGCGCGGAAGCGGAGCGCATCGGCCTGGTCTCCGTCGTCGTGCCGGACGCAAGGGTGATCGAAACCGCCTTCGAGATTGCCCGCACCCTGAGTGCGGGCAGCGCCACGGCCATGCGCTGGACCAAGCACGCGCTCAATAACTGGCTGCGCTTGGCGGGACCGAGCTTTGATACCTCGCTCGCCCTGGAATTTTTGGGCTTCAGACTGAAGGATGTGCGCGAGGGTATCGCAGCCGCACGCGAGAAGCGCCGGCCGAGCTTCGACGCACCGAAATAGGCGTAATGAGCGTAGCGGGCGTGACAAGCGTTCAACCCCTGGCTGCCGCCGACTCTGCTGTAAGCGCTTCGCGCGCGGAATTGGAATCCCTGCAGCTCGAGCGCCTGCAATCGACGCTGCGTCATGCCTATGCCAACAATGCGAATTACCGGCGAAAATTCGATGCGGCCGGCGTGCGCCCGGAGGACCTGCGCACGCTCGATGATCTTAAGCGCTTTCCTTTTACCACCAAGGCGGACTTGAGAGAGGCCTACCCTTTCGGATTTTTCTGCGTGCCCATGGAACGGGTGGCGCGAATTCACGCCTCCTCCGGCACAACCGGCAACGCCACCGTGGTGGGATACACGCAGAACGATCTCAAGATGTGGGGCGGCCTCGTGGCGCGTTCGATCCGGGCGGCGGGCGGCCGCGCCGGTATGAAAGTGCATATCGCCTATGGCTATGGATTGTTTACCGGCGGGCTGGGCGCGCACTACGGGGCCGAAGCGGCGGGATGTACTGTGATCCCCATGTCGGGCGGACAGACCGAAAAGCAAGTGCAGTTGATCCGCGATTTCGCGCCGGAGATCATCATGGTGACGCCGAGCTACATGCTCGCCATCCTCGATGAGTTCAGGCGCCAAGGCGTGGACCCGCGCTCGACCAACTTGAAGGTGGGGATCTTCGGCGCCGAACCTTGGGGCGAAGGCATTCGCACGGAAATCGAGAGCGCCTTCCGCATTGATGCCTGCGATATCTATGGCCTGTCGGAGGTGATGGGTCCGGGCGTGGCGCAAGAATTCGCGGCCACCAAGGACGGCCCGACCATCTGGGAGGATCACTTCCTTCCTGAGATCGTCGATCCGCGCACCGGCGAGCGCGTGGCGGACGGCGAGGCAGGCGAATTGGTGTTCACGTCGCTGACCAAGGAAGCCATGCCGGTGATCCGCTACCGCACGCGCGATCTGACACGGCTGCTGCCGGGAAGCGTCACCGCCATGCGGCGCATGGCCAAAATCAGCGGCCGCTCCGATGACATGCTCATCATTCGCGGCGTCAATGTGTTCCCGTCGCAAATCGAAGAAATGATCCTGGGCTGCGCCGGATTGGCACCGCACTACGAAGTTGAAATCACGCGCCCAAATCGCCTCGATGAAATACGGATTGTGGTGGAAGCGCGTGCCGAGCTTACCGAGGCGGCCAAGGCCGACGAGGCGGTGCTCCTGGCCGCGAAGCTCAAGGATCACATCGGCATCTCGGCGCAGATTCACATCGCGGCCTCAGGCTCGCTGCCGCGCTCGACCGGCAAGGCCGTGCGTGTGCGCGATCGGCGCTAGCGTCTCGAAAGGGTAAGGAGAGTCAAGGCACGAAGGCGGCAGTGCCTTGACTCTCCTTACCCTTCCTTGAGAACTTGAGCCCGTCGATATCACTTGCCGGCCAGCCGACCGATGGTAGCCATTCGAGTCCTCCAGCACCGTGACATTGAGCGTCCGCCGTGATGGGCCGAGCCGCCCAAATTCACAGTGCCGGAGGGTAGTCGGGAATTCAAAACTTGTACCGGACTCCGAGGGTGGGGTTGATGTTGGTCGTGGCCAGGTAGCCGCTGGCCACGCCGTCGTGCACGGCGCTGTACATGGCACCGAGATAAGCGTCGAAGTGCTGGTTGAACCGGTAGTCGGCGTCGACGGAGTAGGCCTCAAAGCTGCCGCTGCAAACGCTGTGTGCGCTCGTGCTGCAACCCGCCTGGGTGCCGGTGCCGTAGGCGTTCTGGCGATACCCGTAGTAAGCCGCCGTCAGGTCAAGGTGCGGAAACACGGTGTAGCGCACGCCGCTCCAATACACTTGCACGGTCTTTGAATTGTTGTAGGCATTATTCGTCACGAACGCCAACACATAATCGCCGATGTCGTTGAATCCGGCGCTCAAGGGGCTATGTGGGTTCGCGTACTCGATGTGCTCGTAGCCGGCAAAGAACTTAAGCGGGTCGAACTTGTACAACGCCATGAGGGCATACGCCGTATTGTCCGAGATCGTTGCGGCCAGGGAGTTTGACATGGAAAACCCCAGTGCCGGAAGTTGCGTGACTTGCGCGGCTGTCAAGAAGGTTGCGGTGATGGCGCTGTTCTCCTTCGAGTAGTAGGCATCGATTGATGCACCCGCGTATTCGCCGCCGAAATCCACTTGGTAGGCGGTATTGGCCGACCCATGGGCGTCGCTGAACTTGTACAGAGCTGCCAAGTGCACCGGGTCAATGTTGAGGGTGTATTTGACCGTGGAATCGAGCCGGTTGTCTTCCTGCGCGCCGCCGCCGGAATAGGTGTTCGAAGCGCCGAGCAGGCCGAAGGCTGTCGCATTGTAGTTGGGATCGTACTTGATGGTGCCGTCCAACAGCAGCGTCGTCTGACGACCAAATGTCAGGGTGCCGAAGCGCGCCGACTTGAAGCCCACCCACGCGGTTTGGAAGGCTTGTCCGGCCGAGCTGCCATCGACCGCGACGGTCTGGGCAGCCAGGGATCGGCCATTATTCACGGCCAATGACTTCAGCGAATCAGCGATTTCTCCGGACTGCGGATTGAAGAATGTCTCGATCTGAAATACGGCCGAGAAATCGTCGTTTAGGGGCTCGATGCCCTGCAGCCCCACTCGCGACTGGCCCATGTTGCTGGGGGTAAGACCGGTCACCGATTGCTGACTGTTTTGCCGAACGATGTTGCCGCTGGCGGAGGGCCGGTAGGGAGTGAACGGCGCACTATGAGTGTCGTATTGCACGCCGACGTCGATGACGCCGTACAAGGTGATGCCGTGCCATGTCAGGCTGTCATCGCCGGTAATACCAGGCCCGGTCTTCTGCTGCGCGCGCGCGGGAACCGCGGCCGCGAGGGCGCTCACAACCAAGACCCATGCGCACTTCATCGTTTTCCTCCGTGCCCGCTTTTGAATGAATTGTTAAACCGCGGGAGGAATACTATGAATTGCGCTGCAGCCGTCCAATGCTCGAATTGAATAAGACCATACTCCCTAGAAACTCCCGACAACTTAGGTTATGGGCTCATGCAATTTTGAGCTAAGCGCCCGGGAGGCGCGGCGCTAGAATCTTCCGGAGATTGAAATTTATTAGAACGCCATAACAACGGCTGAAGTATGAGCATCAAAGCGCAGCTCGCGCGATTGTGGGCAACCGAATTCGGCCCCGGCATTGCGCCGGAGCTCGCTGAACTCAATGGTGCAATTGAACACCTCTCCGCCGGTCAGCGTATCGAGCGCGCCTTTGAGCTTCTTCCGGGAGAGCATGTACTCACGTCGAGTTTCGGCGCCCAGTCGGCAGTCATGTTGCATCTCGCGAACTTGGTTCGGCCGGGCGTGCCCGTGGTGTTGCTCGATACCGGGTATCTCTTCCCGGAGACCTACGGCTTCATCGATGAGTTGACCGAAAAACTCAAACTCAACCTCAAGGTGTTTCGTGCCGAGTCTTCTCCCGCGTGGCAAGAGACCCGATTCGGAAAATTGTGGGATCAAGGCCTATCAGGGATAGAACGCTACAACCGCATCAACAAGCAGGAACCTCTGGACCGCGCGCTGAAGGAGCTGCACGCAAGGACTTGGTTTACGGGGCTGCGCCGCGCGCAAGCCAAGACGCGTTCACGAATTTTGCCGATTGAATTCAAGCGTGGACGCTACAAAGTCCATCCGCTTTTTGACTGGAGCGACCGGGACATCGGCCGTTATCTTGAAAAGCACCGCTTGCCGTATCACCCCTTGTATGCCCACGGCTATGTGTCGATAGGCGATTGGCACACGACCCGTTCGCTCGCCGAAGTGACCAGCCCGGAGGAACTGCGATTCTTCGGCCTAAAGCGCGAGTGTGGGCTGCACGAATAAAGCGCCGATTCGGTCTGCCTCAAGCAAAGAGCAGGCGCTCACTGACGGTTCCTAGCATCAGCGCGATGAGTACGCGGGTGATTCGGGCGGGCAGCCGGATGCTGATGCGCGAAGCAACCAATACGCCCGGAATCGACCCGAGGAGAAGCGCGGCCAACACGTTGAAATTCACGTGGCCCAAGAGCGCGTGGCCGAAGCCTGCGATCAATGTGATCGGCAGTGCATGAGCGATATCTGTCGCGACCAGTCGGTCCGCGGTGAGCCTTAGGGGATAGAGCGCAACCAGCATCACAACGCCGAGCGCGCCTGCTCCCACCGAAGTCAACGTCACCGCGACGCCCAACGTCAGCCCTGCAAGCGCGGTGAGGAGCAGTTTGTGACGCTCGACGTGCACGAGCGCGCGTGCCGTGATTTTAAGGCCGACGCGCTGGAGTTGAGTTTGAAATATGAGCGCTACAGCGGTGACCAGGAGGATTATCGCGAGGGCGTGCAGCGTGATCGCATCGGCAGCAGTCGGGGTGCGGCGCGCGAGCCAGAGACCGACGACCACCGCCGCCGCTCCCGGAATGCTTCCGAGCAAGAGCCGTCCGACGATCGGCCAATCCACACGCCGGCTGAATCCGAAGGAAGCAGTCGCCACAAGCTTCGTGGTCGCGGAAAACAACAGATCGGTTCCCACGGCAACGGAGGGTGACTGCCCAAACAGCAGCATCAATATCGGCGTCATCATCGATCCGCCACCGACGCCTGTCAGGCCGACCAGCGTGCCGACCAGAAGACCCGCGCCTGCGTAGAGAGGGATGTCGGTCATTGCTGCTTGAAATAAAAATCACGAGAACCGCGAGTTGGTAAGAGTACCAGCCAGCGCAGCCATCATTTAGATCAGGTTGATATGAGCGTATGCCGCGGCGGCACATGGCGCGGCTCGGAGAGGCTCGGAGAGGCTAGGAGCGGCTAGCGAGAATACTCAGACGGGCGGCTAGCGTTTCGGCGGAATGGAATACGTGCCCACCGCATGCGCAACCATCTCATCGTTGCGGTCGGAGTATAAGGCCACTTCGCCTATAACCAAGATTCGCCCGACCTTGATCAGCTTGCACACGCCCACGATAGGATTGCGGGGCGAAGGCTTGCGCAGAAAATTGATGTTCAAGTTGGTGGTCACCGCCAAGGGTACCAGTCCGATCGTGGCGAGAATCGCGACGTACAGCGCCACGTCGGCAACCGCCATGAGCAGGGGACCGGACACCGTGCCGCCGGGCCGCAATTGCGCAGTGCCCACCGGATGCGAGACCGTCGCCGAGCGGTCGCCGACCTCCTCGACCACGACGCTACTTTGCGGAAATTCACGCGCCAGAAAGTCAACGATGTCCGCCTTGCTCGGCATAGGTTCCTCGCCAAAGAAATGTCGCTGGCCGGGGCAAAATATCCTATCTCGGCAGCGCCGAATAGCCTCGCGGCTTTTTGGGAGGAAACGCCTTCAGCGTGCAGCGCTTTTTGCCGCATTTGGAACAACGCATGCGCTTGGCGACATCCTCGAGCCGCGCATCCCAGCCGCATAAGCGACCTAGTGCAAGCGGCTCCGCTTTGCGTTCATGGCCGCACTCCGCACACTTCATCACCAAGGTGTATTGGCCGAACTCGTCGCTCAATTTGTCGATGTGGAACCCTACGGGCATACGCGGGATTGTTGCCGTCCCGCCCAGGCTGCGTCCACCCAGTTCCAACCGACTGCCAATACTGTATGGATGCTTACGGGGCAGCCTTGGAGCAAATCGATGAG
>Ga0265770_1000008_pt1 | contig 19980 bp, 14 predicted proteins | sample NZEome_2_FD_200838 | JGI IMG/M metagenome (GOLD analysis project Ga0265770, IMG submission 200838) | Metatranscriptome of rhizosphere microbial communities from Maridalen valley, Oslo, Norway - NZE1 (Metagenome Metatranscriptome) | ecosystem: Host-associated > Plants > Roots > Rhizosphere > Soil... | reverse complement strand
GGCGCCCCCGACTCCAGCGTCGCAGCCGGCGACAGCCGCGGCAGCGGAATCGGGGCCTCTGCAAGAAATCGTCGTCACGGGATCGCGGATCGCCTCTCCGAACGAGGTGAGCACGAGCCCGATCCAGGTCGTCTCCTCGAAATCGATTCAGGTATCCGGGAAAACCGACATCAGCGACATCATCACCCAGCTGCCGCAAAACTATAACAACGATCTGGGCCAAGATCTCGGCAACGGCACCTCCGGATTGGCGACAGCCGGCGGCGTCGCAACCGCGGACCTGCGCGGCCTGGGACCGGCACGCACGTTGGTGCTCATCGACGGCCGGCGTCTGGGTGTTGGTTCTCCGAACACAGCCATCGCACAGCCGGCGCCGGACCTCGATCAAATTCCAGCCGGGTTGGTCGAGCGCGTCGAAGTCGTCACCGGCGGCGCATCGGCGGCCTACGGCTCGGACGCCATCGCCGGCGTGGTGAACTTCATCATGAAGAAAGACTTCCAAGGCTTTCAGCTGGACGGGCAAGTCGGCGAGTACTGGCACGAAAACCACGATACGATCGTCGAAAACCTGGTCCAGCAATTTGGGAGTACGCCGCCCACGGGCATGGCCAAGGACGGCCGAAACAAAGCCTTCGACATGCTCATGGGCACGAATTTCGCGGACGGCAAGGGCAACGTCACTGCTTTCTTGAGTTACCGGCATGCCGATCCGGTCGCGAGCAGCCAACGCGACTTCGGTGCCTGCCAGCTGGATCCGATTCAGGATGCCAATAAAAACGTCACCGGCCTGACGTGCGGCGGCTCCTCGAATTCGAACTGGTTTGAACCGGCTTCCGGACCCAATAAGGGATCCGTCTACAGCGTCTCGGGAACGAGTTTCGTTCCCAACGGAAGCGTCGCGACCACCCCACCCGCGATTTACAATTCTCAGCCGTTCATCTATATGACGCGAGAGGATGATCGCTACAACGCCGCCTTCATGGCGCACGAGGAGATCAACGACTGGTTCCAGCCTTATACGGAATTCTTTTTCATGGACGACAAGACGCACCAGCAAGTGGCGCCCGCCGCGTTGTTCAAGGACAGCAATCCGCTTGATCCGACCGGCGCGGGCGACTACTACATCAATTGCAGCAATCCCCTGCTAAGCCCGCAGGAGCAAGGAATCCTCTGCACGCCGGCGCAGATCGCGGCAGACACCGCGAACCCGGGCTCCGCCACCGCGCAAGTGCGCATAGGCCGGCGCAACGTTGAGGGAGGAGATCGTTTCATCGATTTCGAGCACACTAATTATCGCGCGGTGTTTGGCTCCAAGGGCACCTTCGCGGACGCGTGGAGCTATGACCTATATGGTCAATACTTCTACACCGCGTTTTCAGACTCCAACCAAAAATACCTGAGCTACGACAGCATCACCAACGCGCTGCTGGTGACGGGAACTGCGGCCAATCCAAGCTGCATCAACGGCGCCAACCGAGGCTGCGTGCCCTACAATATTTTTAGCAGTGGCGGCGTCACTCAGGCAGCGCTCAATTATCTGTACTTGCTCGGCACCGCGACGGGATCCGCGACTTTGCGCACCTTGCATGCCGACGCGACCGGTAAGCTCGGCGAGTATGGCATCACCTCGCCGCTCGCGACCGAAGGCATCGGCGTCAACGTCGGCTTCGAACATCGCAACGATCACGAGTTGCTGCAGCCGGATGCCGCCGAGGAGAGCGAGCTCTTGTCGGGCTTCGGCAGCGCGGTGGCACCGATCGACGCCGGCCTCTCGGTCGCGGAGGAATTCATCGAAGTGCGCGCGCCGCTCATTCAGGATCGGGCGGGCGCCAAGGAGCTGCTATTCGATACCGGCTACCGCCGTTCTGACTATTCGACAGCCGGGGTGACCAATACTTACAAGTTCGAGGTTCAATACGCGCCGATCGCGGATTATCGGTTTCGTGCCTCCTATGACCGCGCAATTCGCGCGCCCAGCGTCGCCGAGCTGTTCACGCCGCCGATCGTCGGGCTGACCACGGTCGTCCCCGATCCCTGTGCGCCGCCCATCAGCTTCACGCTGCTTCAGTGCGAGCGCACCGGCGTGACCGCCGCCCAGTTCAACAGCGGCTCGATCCCGCAGGGCACCGCCAACCAGCTGTCGCAGGAAACCAGCGGCAATCCAGCCCTCAAACCGGAGCAGGCCGATACCTACACGGTGGGCTTAAATTTTGCCCCGAGCCAGGTTGCGCATCTGAGCGGCAGCATCGATTACTTTCACATCCAGGTGAAGGACGAAATCGGCGTGATCCCGTACCTGGTCGTCCTTTCCAATTGCGCCAACACGGGTGATCCGACTTTTTGCAGCCAGATCGTACGCTCGCCGAGCACCGGCAGTCTGACCGGCAACAGCATCGCCTCCGGCGGCTATGTCATTCAGAAGAACTACAACCTGGGCACCGCGATCGACAGCGGGATCGATACGCAATTGAACTACAAGGTTGATCTGCCGGCCGGATTTGGCGATGTGTCATTTGCTCTGAACGGCGCGTATCTACTGCACAATGAGTCAACGCCGTTGCCGGGGGCGCATACCTATGACTGCGCCGGCTTGTTTGGCGCCACCTGCGAGACTGTCAATCCGCGCTGGCACCACCTGTTCCGCACCACCTGGGACACGCCTTGGGACGTGTCGGCATCATTGACCTGGCGCTACATCGGCTCCGTCTCGCAGGACAACAACAGCAATGATCCCACCCTGCATTTCGCGACGTTCGGCGGCTACGATTTCATCAATGCGACCATCCCGTCCTATAGCTATATTGATCTCGAGGCCACTTGGATCGTCAACAAGATTCTGCAGATCCGCGCGGGCGCCAACAACATCCTGGACAAGGATCCCCCCTTGATTGATTCGGCTATCGTCGGCGGCGGCGCAGCGAACACCTACAGTATCTACGACATGTTCGGCCGTCAGCTGTTCGTCGCTTTTACGGCCAAATTCTAGCAGGCTGTTGTAAAACGCCTCGCCCTCAGTGCGCGGCGATCACCGCCGCCGCACCGGCCAGCATCGTCGCGCTCGTGCGGTTGGCGATCTTTACCGCGCGGCGACTGCTGAGCAAGCGGCGCGCCCGCACGGCGAGCAGCGCCCAGGCGAAGTCGACCGACATCAGCACCAGGAGCGTCACCGCGGTCAACTCGAACCAGGCCGCGGCGCCGACGCGATCCAAATCGACGATCGTTGGCAGCAGCGCCAGATAAAACACCATGATCTTCGGATTTCCCAGTGTAACCGCGAGTCCGGCGCCGAACAGACGCCAGGGCGACTGGCCCGACGGCAGCACGCCTTTTGAAACGTGAGTCGGAGCAAACCACATCTTCCAGGCGAGATACAACAAATACGCCACACCGATAAACTTGATCGCGACGAACACCACGCCCAGCGTGCGCGCCACCACCGCGAGACCTGCGACGGCGCACGCGAGCCACAGCGCTTCGCCCAGCCACATCGCCGCCAAAAAAGGCAGCACTTCGCGCAGCCCATGGGTAAGAACTCGCGCCACCAGCGCTGCAATACTGGGTCCCGGAGAGCCGGCGGCGACGACCAACGCCAGGGCGAACACCAGCAAATTTGTTACGGTCATAGGTGTCTCGAAATCAACTACGCCGGCCGATCCCTACCTCGCCACGGGCAGATCGACGTAGCTCGCCGCGTCGGATTTATGAAACACGCGTTGCGTGGCCTTGACATAGTCAGCGGGCTTGGCGAAAAAGATATTCGGCACAAAGGTTTGAGGGTTGCGGTCGTAGAGCGGAAACCAACTCGATTGGACCTGGACCATGATGCGATGGCCGGGCAAAAATACGTGATCCGCGTTGGGCAGTTTGAGCGTATAGCTGATGACTTTGCCGGCGGGAACGGCCGAAGGTTTTGCCGGATCGTCGCGATAGCGGCCGCGCATGATATCCATGGCGATGGGTAGTTGATAACTCCCCATCTCTACGTTGCCGGGAACCTCGTCGGGATAGACATCGATGAGCTTGACCACCCAGTCGACATCGGTTCCGCTGGTGGAGGCAAAGAGATGCGCGACAGGTTGACCCGCGATGCGCAGTGGTGCAGTCAGCACATCGGAGGTGTACGTCAGCACGTCAGTGCGATCCGCCGCGAAACGCTGATCATCGACCAGCCAACGCCTCCAGGTTGAATCGGACGCATATGTCGGACGGATGGGCCGTGGCCGGTAGGTGACCGGCTTCGCCGGATCCGAAACGTATTCATCGAACGCGGCGGCGCCGGTTGATTGCTTGTCGAAGGTCAATTTGGCGCCGGCCGCCAGATACAGCGGCGCGGATTTGAAGGGGCAACCGCTCGCGCAGGACTGGGGCCATTGATCGTAGCGGCGCCAAACGTTAGAGCCTGTCTCGAACGCGGTGACGCGCGCGATATCCGCTTGCGGGGCGTCATCCTTCAGATGCGCATCAAAGAAGGGCCGCAGTACATTCAGACGAAACCAATGGCCGGTGTCGCCGTCAAATTTGATCGCGCCCAACGAAGAGCCGTCGCCGTTGCCGCCGCCGTGGCGCCACGGCCCTATCACCAGATAGGAGTTGTCGTGTCCCGATCCGGATTGCGAGCGCGTCGCTGCAAAGGCCGCTGTGGCGCCGTAGATGTCCTCTTGGTCCCATTGGCTGTGGACATAGAGCGTCGGTACGGTGAGCGGCCGAGCGGCGAGGATCTTGTCCACTGCCTGCTCGCTCCAATACTGATCGTAGGCGGGGTGCTGAGTGAGACGTTGCCAGAAGGGCAGTTGATCCATCCCCAGCGTTTTTCCCAGCGTGCCTGCGGAACCGATGGCCAGCCACGTGTCATAAGCGTCGTAGCGGGGCGCGATCCATTTGTCCTCCGAGGACTTATCCGCTGTCTGCGCAAAAATGTAGTCCGCATAGGTTTGGCGAAGTGCGCCGTTGTGAAACCAGTCATCGCCCATCCAGGTATCGACCATCGGATTGAAGGGCGCGGCGGCCTTCAATGCCGGATGCGGATTGACCAGACTCATCAGCACCGTGAAGCCGTCATAGCTTGTGCCCATGGTGCCGACCTTGCCGTTGGACTCCGGCACGTTTTTGACCAGCCAATCGATCGTGTCATAGGCGTCGGTCGAATGATCCACCGGCGTGTGATTTAAATCGCCCGACAACGGCCGATTCATCACATAGTCGCCCTCGGATTTGTATTTTCCGCGCACGTCCTGGGCCACGATGATGTAGCCGGCATCGGCGAGCTCGCCGTAGCTCAAAGGCAGGATCAGCGCGCGCCGCGGACTGTCCGCGCCGCTCGCGAATTTGCCGGCGCTGTAGGGCGTGCGATCAAGAATCATGGGCGCGCGCGCCGCACCTTTGGGAATGATGATGACGGTGTGAAGCTTCACCCCATCGCGCATTGGAATCATGACGTCGCGCTTGATGTAGTCGTCAGCGTCTGTCGAGATTTTGAAATCCGCCGGGATGTCGCCGCCCGCGGGCGGCAGGCTTGGCACGGGCGGCGGCGCGGGATTCGCGAGGGTCGCAGGGCCGCTCAGCAACCAGGCCGCGGCAATCGCGCCAAAGAATATCTGGACTTGTTTCAAACGCATGATGGGTTTCCAGGTGTGCGAGGTTGGACTTAACTTTGGCGCAAGCCCGGCACCGCCGCCGGCGCCGTATCTGAGACGTAGGCGGTCTTGATGCCGATAAATGTGCTTCGTCCGGAGGTTCGATAGCTTCCCTCGGTCATTTCGAATGCAATGTCGGGTCCGAGGCCATCGAATTGTTCGAGCACGAGGTCAAATCCCGCGTCACGCAGCGCTTGCAGCAGGTACTCGCGCTGTATCCAAAACGACTGCCTGTTATTCCACGACGCCCAACGGCGGTTTTCACGGTCGCGAAATGCCCGCTGGGTGCGAAACTCGGGCAGCCAGCGGCCGGGCAAGCCTTCGTGCTCGCTCAGGAACGACAGCTTATGAGTCGTGGTCCCGGTATTTTTGAGCGGCAAGACCCTGGCAAGGGCGCGTCGAAACCGCCGCGGCTGAATGAAGCTCGGCGAGTCCTTGGCTTCGGAGAAATGCGTCTGCAGGATCAACAGGCGCTTCGTCACTCGCGACAGCAGATTGAGAAACTCGCGCGGCTTGTCCAGGTGATAGAAAAGTCCGCAGCAAAATACCGCGTCGAATGTGCCATGCGCTGCGATATTCCACACATCGTCGCGGGCAAATTCCAAGTTCGGCAAATTGACCTTCGATTGAACGTAGCGGCAGGCCTCGATATTCAATTCGCGCACATCGATTCCCAGCGCGTGCAGGCCGAGGCGCGCAAACTCGACCGTGTAACCACCCTCGAGACAGCCCAAGTCGGCAATGCGCAAGTGCCGCTTATCACCGGGAAATACCGCATCCAAGCTGCGTTTTGCCGCGAGAAACCAGGGGTGCACGTCCATCGAATAGCCGGTGTCGGGCTTGGTATAGGAACCGTCGTCCAAGCGAATGTTATGTGAAGTGAAGCTGACCGGCATCCGCGCTCCTGGCAATTCTCCGCGCGAATCTTAACCCCTTTTCTCGCGCCGCATCGATTGAGCTTAAAGAACAGCCACGCCGGAGATCGACATGAAATGCCTCGGACTTGGAATCATCCTGATTGTTTTAGGGGTGCTTGGCGTAAGAACAGACGCACACGCGACCGGCCGCCTCGCGGACGTGCAAATCATCGACCGCGAGACCGGCAGCGTACTGCCGATGTATCGAAGTCACGGAGAGTATTGGGTCGCCGGCAGGCCGGGCGCTCGCTATTCGATCATGATTCAAAATCATCGCGGCGAGCGCGTTCTCGCGGTAACCGCGGTGGACGGCATCAATGTCATCAGCGGCGAAACGGGAGCCTGGAGCCAAAGCGGCTATGTCTTCAGTCCGGGCGAGAGCTACGAAATCGCCGGCTGGCGCAAGAGCAATGCGGAAATCGCGGCCTTTAATTTCACCGCCGCGGACAACTCCTACGCGGAAAGAACCGGGCGTCCCGCCAACATCGGCGTCATCGGCGTGGCGCTGTTTCTCGAGCGGCCGGCGCGAATTCAGTGGCTCGACAGACTATCGTCCGATCGAAAATCCGAGGGGTCGGGATACGCGCAAAATCGAGTCGAAAGCGCCGGGGTTAGTGACTCGCGCGCAGCACCGCCGAGCTTCATCGGAGGGGCGCCGGTCGCGCCGAAGTTGGCGGAGATCGAGCCCTATGCCGCAGCACCGAATCCGTCGCCGGCACAGAAACTCGGCACGGGGCACGGCGCACGTGAAACCTCGTATGTGCAGGATACGACCTTTGATCGTCTATCGAGCACGCCCAATGAACTCATCAAGATTCGCTACGATAGCTACGAGAATTTGGTGGCAATGGGCGTTGTGCCCACCCGGCCGGCGTGGCGACCTGATCCTTTCCCCGATTCATCTCTGCCGCGGTATGTACCGGACCCGCCGGGCGGCTGATAATGGGGTGAATGGGCCTGGCGCAGGAGAGTGACGAGAACTTGATGGTGCGCTTCGGGCGCGGCGAGGCCGCCGCGTTCGAATTCCTGTACCGGCGGCATGAGTCACGGGTATTTCGCTATCTTCGGCGCAACGTGAAGAATGAGGCCACGGCCAATGATTTAATGCAGGAGGTCTGGTTTGCAGTCGTGCGCGGCGCTGCAAATTATCAGCCGACCGCAAAATTCACTACCTGGCTGTTCACCATTGCGCATCACCGCACGGTTGACATGATCCGCTCCAACCATCGGCTGCAAAGCCTCGATGCCGGCGATGACGCGGATCCCGAGGCGTCAAGTCCGCTGGAACGGCTCGCGATTGAAGCGCAACTCGAGCCGCTGGCGCAGGTCCAATCGCAAGACGAGGCCGCGGCATTGTTGAGCGCCGTCGCGCGGCTGCCTGCCGAGCAACGCTCCGCGTTTCTGCTGCAGGCGGAGGGCGAGCTCAGCGTTGAGGAAATCGCCCACGCCACCGGCGCCAGCTTCGAAACGGTCAAGAGCCGACTGCGGTATGCGCGAGCCAAACTGCGACGGCTGTTGTGGGAATACGCATGACCCCGAATGACGACACTCGAGACGAGGAATTGCTCGCTCGCTACCGGCAGGCCAGCGCAGATGCGCCCGGTCCTAGCGATGCCGTGCGCGCGGCGATTCTTGCCGAGAGCCGCCGGGTCGCCGACGAGCTCGCAAAGCAAGCGCCGCGACAACCCTTCGATGCATCGCGCCCGGCGGCCAACGATTCGCGCTGGAAAATTACCGCCTTCGGCACGGCCGGCGCCGCATTGCTCGCCGCGCTGCTGTTCGCGCCGCACTACTGGGAAAACGCTCCGCCCGCCCAGCTGAGCACGGCAGCAGCGCCGGCCACTGCACCAACAACCGCCCCTACCACCGCGCCTGTTGCTGCGCCGGTACCGAAAGCCGAATCGTTGGCCCCGGCGCGTGAGTCGCGCAGCGATTCAACTTCATTGCAAGAAGTCGCCGTAACGCGCGCCGAGCGGAAGGATTCGAAGTCGAGCGGTGCACCGTCGTCCAAACTTGCCGCCGCCGCTCAGTCGCCCGCCCCGGCTGCGCGAAACAGCATTGCGCAGAATTATGCGCCCGTAGCGCCCTCGGCCTCGCCTCTAGCCGCCGCGCCGCCGGCACCGATTGCACGCGCCAGACCGCTTGATCTTTCCGCTTACACCGTGGGAAGCGCCGCGCTCGCCAAGCGCGCAGGTGCCGTCGGCGGAGCCGTGCTAACGCCGGCCGCTCTACAGTCCGCCATTGCGCAGGGCGACGTGGCTCAGACCGCACTATTGCTGGATCAGGGAGCAGTCATCGATGCTCGCGACGAGGCGGGCCGCACGCCGTTGATGCTTGCCGTGACTCAAGATCGGCTTGAGATTGTGCGCTTGTTGCTGGCGCGAGGCGCCGACCCCAATGCCGCGGACAACGCCGGTCACACACCGTTGCAGCAGGCAACGAAGAGAAATTTGCAGGATGTCGCCGCGTTACTCGAGCAAGCCGGAGCCCACTAGCAGATCCGCGCCGGCACCCCTCCGGGTCTCAGGCGCTGCTCACTGAGCGGATGCGTGCCTGTGATTGCGACGCCCACCAGGTTTCGACTTGGGCGGTGATCCCCGCGAGATCGAGTCCCGCACGGGCGAGGCAGGTGTCGCGCGTGCCGTGCTCGATGAATCGGTCGGGTATACCTATGTGCAGCGTCGGCAGCTGCAGCCCTGCCATCGCGAGCACTTCGCTGACCCCGGAACCGGCGCCGCCGAGGATGGCGTTCTCCTCGACGGTAACGAGGGCGCGATGGCGCGCGGCAACCGACACAATCATTTTTTCATCGAGTGGTTTCACGAAACGCATGTTCACGATGGTTGCGTCGAGGCGCTCCGCTATTTTTTGCGCCGAATCGACCAGCGCACCGAACGCGAGAATCGCCAAACCGCTGCGTCCTTCGCGCCGCAATTGCGCGGCTCCCACCGGCAGCGCAGTCATCTCGGCGACGATCGGCACACCGGGTCCCGTACCGCGCGGATAGCGAATCACCGACGGTGAACCCAAGGTCGTGCCCGTGTACAGCATCTGGCGGCACTCGTTCTCGTCCGCCGGCGCCATGACGACCATGTTGGGAATGCAGCGCAGGAACGATAAATCGTAGCTGCCTTGATGCGTGGCGCCGTCGCTGCCGACGAGTCCGGCGCGATCGACGGCGAAAACCACCGGCAGGTTCTGCAAGGCGACGTCGTGGATGAGCTGATCGTACGCGCGCTGCAAGAAGGTCGAATAGATCGCGACGATCGGTTTCAGGCCTTCCACCGCCATGCCGGCCGCCAAAGTCACGGCGTGCTGCTCGGCGATGGCGACGTCAAAGTAACGCGCGGGAAATCGTTTCGAATATTCGACCAATCCCGAGCCTTCGCGCATGGCGGGCGTGATGCCGACTATGCGTGAGTCGCGCTCCGCCATGTCGCAGAGCCACTTGCCGAAGATTTGCGAGTAAGTGGGACCGCTGCTCGCTTCCTTGAAGATCATGCCGCTCGCCGGGTCGAACGGACCGGGGCCGTGCCATTTGATCGGGTCGGCCTCCGCCGGCGCATAACCCTTGCCCTTGCGCGTCACGACGTGCAGGAACTGCGGGCCGCGCAGCTTTTGCAAATTGCGCAGCGTATTGACGAGTGCTTTGACATCGTGCCCATCAATGGGTCCGATGTAGTTGAATCCCATTTCCTCAAACAAGGTTCCCGGCAGCACCATGCCTTTCAAATGCTCCTCGGAACGCCGTGCAAGTTCCCAAACGGTCGGCATTTGCCGCAACACCTTCTTGCCGCTCTCGCGCAGGTGCGAATACATGCGGCCTGAGAGCGCGCGCGCGAGATAATTCGATAGCGCGCCGACGTTTTCCGAGATCGACATATCGTTGTCGTTGAGCACGATCAAGAGGTTCGCGGGAAGCGAGCCTGCGTGATTCAATGCTTCGAATGCCATACCGGCGGTCAGCGCTCCGTCGCCGATAATGGCCACGACTTTGCGGTCTTCGCCGCGTTGCGCGGCCGCGACGGCCATGCCCAATGCCGCGCTAATCGAAGTGCTGGAGTGGCCGACGCCGAAAGTGTCGTATTCGCTCTCGCCGCGCGTCGGAAACGGCGCGAGCCCCGCGTCCTGTTTAATGGTATGCAGCTTCTCGCGGCGCCCCGTCAATACCTTGTGAGGGTAGGCCTGGTGTCCCACATCCCAGACGAGCCGATCGTCGGGTGTATTGAACACATAGTGCAGGGCAATTGTAAGTTCTACAGTGCCCAATCCGGCCGCGAAATGGCCCCCACGGGTCGAAACGCTATGAATCAGAAATTGGCGCAATTCCTGCGCCAGATCGGTCAATTTTGCTGCCGGTAGCTTGCGTAGGTCCGCGGGTGAGGCGATGGTTTCGAGCAGCGGGTAGCTGGCGGGGGGTACGTCCATATCGGACCAGTTTATACTGCGCGCCCCTCATAGTGGCAATGGAATCAAGGGTTGTTGCGGATTTGCACCAACCCTAACTGGCTGAGATGATGCTATTTTTGCGGGTTTCCGAGATACTGCCAGCATGGATTCCGTCAGTTCCGATGAGGTCTACCAGGATCAGATTCTGCCGCATGTTTCGCGCACTTTTGCGCTGACCATTCCGCAGCTGCCGCCTGCCTTGAGCATTCCTGTCACCAGCGCCTATCTGCTGTGCAGAATCGCCGACACCATCGAGGATGAACCGGCCCTCTCGGCACCGGAAACACTGGCCTTCCTGCAGCGTTTCAGCGCGTTGCTGGGCGGAAGCGGCGATTCTGCGGCTTTGGCGCGCGACCTTGAGCATCGTCTCTCGGACCGCACCCTGCCGACAGAACGCGATCTGGTGAGCAATATGGATCGCGTCATCCGGGTGACTGCCAGCTTAAGCCACGCCCAACACGCCGCCATCAAGCGCTGCGTGGAGCTCATGTGCTACGGCATGCCGCGCTTCCAATTCAATGCCAGCCTCAAAGGGCTGCCGCGTTCGAGCGATTTGGACGACTATTGCTACTATGTCGCGGGAGTCGTGGGCGAGATGCTCACGGACCTGTTCTGCGATTATTCGGTCGAAATCGCGCGCCGCCGCAACAGCTTGAGCGCGCTTGCCGCATCGTTCGCCCAGGGTCTGCAGATGACGAATATCCTCAAGGATATCTGGGAGGACCGCAGCCGCGGGGCCTGTTGGCTGCCGCAGGACGTCTTTTCCCGGCACGGCGTCGATCTTGCGAATATCTCCAGCGACTCCGAAGATCCGCGCTTCAGGGCAGGGATCATCGAATTGGTAGCCGTGGCGCATGCGCACTTGCGCAACGCGCTGGATTACACATTATTAATTTCGGGCAAAGAGAAGGGCATCCGCCGCTTCTGTCTGTGGGCGATTGGTCTTGCCGTCTTGACCTTGCGTAAAATCGGGCACAATCCCGGCTTTACCGCCGGCGCGCAGGTAAAAGTGACCAGAACCGCCGTCAGCATGACCATGCTCATGACCAATACCTTTATCCGCAGCGACTGGATGCTGAGGCGCTTATTCGACAGCGCGGCGCATGGCTTACCGCTCGCGCGGCTTCCCGAGCCGCGATGGCCGCGAGCCGCACCCGTCTTGACCGACCTCGACGCTGAAAGCGCACAAGAGCACGCGCTGCGCCGCTACGGGAGTTCCGGGTCGTGAATCGAACCGCCCCGAAAACCGCTCCGCTTCCGGCGGGGCTGCCCGACGCGCGCAGCGAAATCGTTGCGCATACGCTGCGGCGAGTAGCCGACTCTTCGCCGCTGGATCGGGCCATCGCCGAGGCACGCGATGCACTCATCGCGCAGCAAAACGATCGGGGCTACTGGCTCTACGAGCTCGAAGCGGATTGCACGATTCCCGCGGAGTACATCATGATGATGCACTTCTTGGATGAGATCGACGCGCCGCTGCAGGCGAAGATCGCCAATCACCTGCGCGCGCGGCAAGCCGAGCACGGCGGCTGGCCGCTGTATCACAACGGCGAATTGGATTTGAGCTGCACCATCAAGGCGTACTACGCGTTGAAACTCGCCGGCGACGATGTGCAAGCGCCGCATATGGCGAAAGCGCGCACTGCTATTTTGCAGCGCGGAGGAGCCGCCCGGGCCAATGTGTTCACGCGAATAGCGCTGGCGCTGTTCGGCGAGCTGCCGTGGCGCGGCGTGCCGTATATCCCTGTCGAGATCATGTTGCTGCCGAAGTGGTTTCCATTTCACATCGACAAAGTCTCATATTGGTCGCGCACGGTGATGGTGCCTCTATTCATCCTCTGCACGCGCAAGCCCAAGGCCAAGAATCCGCGCAACATCGGCATTCGCGAGCTGTTCACGACGCCGCCCGAGAAAGAACGGCATTACTTCAGGCGTGCCGGGATGCTGGCAAAGGCCTTCCTGCTGTTCGACCACATCGGTCGCATGATCGACCCGCTGGTCCCCAGGGCCATGCGCGAACGAGCGACGCGGCGCGCCGAGAATTGGTTCGTCGATCGACTGAACGGCGAGGACGGTCTCGGCGCGATCTTCCCGGCGATGGTCAATGCCCTGGAAGCAATGGTGATCTTAGGTTACCGCGCGGACGATCCGCGGCGCGTCACGGCAAAGCGAGCCTTGCAGAAGCTTCTGGTGGTGGGTCCATCGAGCGCCTATTGCCAACCCTGCGTCTCGCCGATTTGGGATACCGCCCTCGCCGCGCTCGCCATGCAAGAAGCCGGTGACGAGGCCGCGCGGGATGCATCGACGCGTGCGCTCGATTGGCTGAAGACGAAGCAGCTGCTCGATGAACCCGGCGACTGGCGCGTCCGACGTCCCCATCTCGCCGGCGGCGGATGGGCGTTTCAATTCGCGAACGACTTTTATCCGGATCTCGACGATACCGCCGTCGTGGCCTGGGCCATGCATCAAGCGCGCGATTCATCGCGTTATGCCGAGAGCGTGCGCCGCGCGCTCAATTGGCTGGTAGGAATGCAAAGCCGCGACGGCGGATTTGCGGCGTTCGACGCGGACAATACCTGCTACTACTTGAACAAGATTCCGTTCGCCGATCATGGCGCGCTGTTGGATCCGCCCACCAGCGATGTGACCGCACGAGTCGTTACCGTGCTCGCGCGCATCGGCAGGCCCGAAGATAAGGCCGCGCTGGAGCGCGCCATTGCCTTCTTGCGCAGGGAACAGGAAGCCGACGGGTCATGGTTCGGCCGTTGGGGCACAAATTATATTTACGGCACCTGGTCGGTACTGATGTCGTTGGCGCAGGCTCACGTCGGACCCGACGATCCCATGGTCCGGCGCGCACTGAGCTGGCTGAAAGGAAAGCAGAACTCTGACGGCGGCTGGGGCGAGAGCAACGACAGCTATGCGCTGCAGTCGCGGCCCGCGGAGGATTTCGGCAGCACTCCCTACCATACCGCTTGGGCGCTGTTGGGACTGTTGTCGGCCGGGGAGGCGGGATCGGAAGCGGCGCGGCGCGGCGCGGATTACCTGCTGCACACGCGACAGGCCGATGATCTTTGGAGTCATCCCAGCTATACCGCGCCCGGGTTCCCGCGCGTATTTTATCTGCGCTACCACGGCTATTCGGCCTATTTCCCCTTATGGGCACTGGCCGCCTATCGGAATCTGACGCGGCGCGGAATCGCTCATTGAGGTCAAGGCCGCATCATTGAGTGCAATTGGCGTCGTTGCGGCGCTTGCATCAGAAGCACGCGCGTTAGGCCCCTCGATGCCGCGCGGCGGAGAGCCGCCCTTAAGCGAACTCGCCCTGCTGGGCGAAGGATCATTGCTGGCGTTGAGCGGGATCGGCCGCGCCGCCGCCGCAGCGGCCGCGCAATCACTGATTGATGCGGGAGTCTCGGCGCTCATGACCTTCGGCATGGCCGGCGGCCTTGATCCCGCACTCAAGCCCGGAAGCGTCGTGATACCGTGCGAGTTGCTCGCGAGCGACGGCGCCCGATACGTTGCCAACCCAGCATGGCGACGGCAGGTCGCCGCCGCTGTCAGTCCTTTGCGCGCGGTGACCGAGGGCAATTTGCTAACGAGCATCCATGCGATCGAGACGCCGGCCGATAAAGCCGCGGCGTTTCGCGCTACCGGCGCGGCTGCCGTCGACATGGAAAGCGCCGCCGTGGCGGCAATCGCCGCGCAACACAATCTTCCCTTCATCGCGGTGCGCGTCATCGTCGATACGGCAGCGGACATGCTGCCGCGCGCGGTCGTCGCGGCGAGCAAAGCGGGGCGGGTGCGGTTGGCGCGTCTGATCGGCGGTTTGATTCTGGCGCCGCGCGAGATTGGCTCGTTGGTACGGCTGGCGCAGCGCTATCGAATTGCAATGCGCTCATTGCGCGTCGTCGGCGCGCATCTCGCATGAAGGCGCTGGTAACGGGTGCGACCGGATTCGTGGGCGCGGCGGTCGCGCGGGTCTTGCTGCGCGAGCAATGGCAGGTTCGGGTCCTGGCGCGCCGCGGCTCGGACCGGCGCAATTTGCAAAGCCTCGATGTGGAGGTGTTCGAAGGCGATCTGACCGACTCAACGTCGCTGCAGCGCGCGACGCAGGGCTGCGAGGGACTGTTCCATGTCGCGGCGGACTATCGATTGGGCGCGCGCGACCCAATGCAGTTGTATCGGGTCAATGTTGAAGGCACGCGCAACGTTTTGAATGCGGCACAACGCTCCGGCGTGCGGCGGATCGTTTATACCAGCAGCGTCGCGACCATCGGCATTCCAGCCGACGGCACGCCGGGCGATGAACAGAGCGCGACTTCGCTCGAGAACATGATCGGCCACTACAAGCGCTCTAAGTACCTGGCCGAAGAAGCTGTGCGGGAAGCGGCGCAGGGCGGCCTATCCGTGGTCATCGTCAGTCCCTCCACGCCGGTGGGTCCCGGCGACCTGAAGCCCACGCCCACCGGCCAACTGGTGCTCGATGCCGCCGCAGGCCGAATGCCCGCGTATGTTGATACCGGATTGAATATCGTCCACGTCGATGATGTCGCCGCCGGGCACCTTTTGGCATATGAGCGCGGCAGGGCCGGCGAGCGCTACATTCTGGGCGGGCAGGACATGAGCCTGCGGGAGATCCTCCAGATGATCGCGCGCCTTGAAGGGCGAAGCCCGCCGCGTGTGCGGCTGCCCTACGCCGTGGTTCTCCCCATCGCCTATGTGGCCGAGGGGTTCGCCCGGCTCTCGGGCCGCAGCGGGCGCATCACACTGGAAGGCGTGCGCATGTCGCGTAAGAAGATGTTCTTCTCGAGTGCGAAAGCGGCGCGAGAATTGGGGTATCAATGGCGTCCGCCTGGCCAAGCATTCGAGGATGCGATTCGCTGGTATCGCGACAACGGATTGCTGAAGTAAAGGCGGCGCTGGCGTCTCCTCCGGGAGCCGCTATGATTCTCGTATGAGTAATACTGGCGCAGATTCCGAAGCACTGATTTTGGTCGACGACTCCGATCGCAGCTTAGGGGTCATGAGCAAGACCTTATGTCACGAGGGCCGCGGCATTCTGCATCGCGCCTTTTCGTTGCTAATTTTTAATGAGCGCGGGGAACTGCTGATACAGCAGCGCGCCGCCGGCAAACGGCTGTGGCCGATGTACTGGTCCAACAGCTGCTGCAGTCATCCTCGCGGCGATGAATCGTTGGAGACGGCCACGCAGCGGCGCCTGTATGAGGAACTCGGGATCCGGTGTCCCTTGCAATTCTTGTTCAAATTCCGGTACCAGGCGCAATACGACGCCACGGGAGCGGAGAACGAATTGTGCTCCGTGTATATAGGACGATGCCGCGAACCGATTAAGGTCAATTCCGACGAAATCGTCGATTGGCGCTGGATCAGCCCCGAGGCCCTGCAAAGGGAAATCGCCGCCCAGGGCGGCCGAACCTTTACTCCCTGGTTCATGCTGGAATGGTCGCGCATCTGGCGCGACCACCGGCAGGCGGTGCTGGTAATATAGGCCTATGGCTATCCCACTCCTGCAAATGTACAAAGTTGCCCGCTATATTGCCGGGCGTAAGTTGCGCGGTGACAAGCGCTATCCGCTGGTTCTCATGCTGGAACCCCTGTTCCAATGCAATTTGGCCTGCGCCGGCTGCGGTAAGATCGATTATCCCAAAGAGATTCTGCAGAAGCGGGTCGGGGTCGAGGACGCCTTGCGTGCCGTCGATGAGTGCGGCGCGCCGATCGTGTCGATACCAGGCGGTGAGCCGCTGATTCACAAGGAAATGCCGCAGATCGTCGCCGGCATCGTGGCGCGGCGCAAATTCGTCTATCTGTGCACCAACGCCATCCTGCTGTCCAAGCACATCGATGAATATCAACCCTCCACCTATCTGACCTTTTCGATCCATCTCGACGGCAACAAGGAGCGTCACGATGAATCGGTGTGCCAGGAGGGAGTGTTCGAGAAGGCCGTCGCCGCCATCAAGTTGGCGCGCGGCAAGGGTTTTCGCGTCACAGTGAATTGCACCTTGTTCAATGGCGAAGATCCGGACGATGTGGCCGAGTTTTTCGATGCTGCCATGGAATTGGGCGTCGAAGGCATCACCGTGTCTCCGGGATATAGCTATCACCACGCGCCGCGACAGGATGTGTTTCTGGGCCGCAACGCCAGCAAACAACTGTTCCGCAACATATTCAGTCGCAGCCGTCGCCCATCGGGGAAACCGGCTTGGTCCTTCAATCACTCGGCGCTGTTCCTGGATTTTCTCGCGGGCAATCAAACCTATCAGTGCACGCCCTGGAGCAACCCCACCTATAACGTTTTCGGCTGGCAGAAACCGTGTTATCTGTTGTCCGACGAAGGCTATGCCCCGAGCTATCGGTCGCTGATGGAGGATACGGCTTGGGAGCAATACGGCGTCGGCCGCAATCCGCGCTGCGACAACTGCATGGCGCACTGCGGATTTGAGGGAACCGCAGTCAATGACGCCTTCAGCAATCCTCTCAAGGCGCTATTGACCTCGTTGCGCGGACCGCGCGTGGCGGGTCCGATGGCGCCCGAGCTGCCGTTTGAATACGCCGATGGCGGCGCACGCTACGCCGCCGTCACCGCGATTCCGCTCAGCGACATCAAGCGTGTGAGCCGAGGGCCGTGAACGACTCGGCTGATCGGCGCATTCTCAAAGAGGATGCGGACGATTTCGGCACCCAACTAGAAACGTGGCGCCTGCGCATGGAAGGCGCTTTGGCGGCTCGTCTTCCTGAAGCCGAAGTGGTGCCGTCACGTTTGCACGAGGCGATGCGCTACAGCGTTCTCGGGGGCGGCAAGCGCATACGGCCGGCGTTGGTATTTGCCACGGCCCGGGCGGTCGGACTCATGGAGGACGACGTCGAGGCCGCGGCCTGCGCCATAGAATTAGTACACGTGTATTCGCTGGTACATGATGATTTGCCCGCCATGGATAACGACGATCTACGCCGCGGCCGGCCGACCTGCCACAGAGCCTATGATGAAGCGACGGCGTTATTGGTGGGCGATGCGCTGCAGCCGCTGGCGTTTCAGCTGCTGGCGCGGGATCCGAAGTTGCCGGCGTCCCCGGCAATCCGCCTGCGTCTGATCGACATGCTGGCGCAGGCCATTGGTACTTTGGGAATGGCCGGCGGCCAGGCAATCGATTTAGCGGTGCAGGGCCGGCGGCTCGACATCAGTCAGGTCGAAGACATGCACGCGCGCAAGACCGGCGCCGTCATTCGAGCGAGCGTATTGATGGCGGCGGAATGCGCGCCGCCGCTGGATCCAATCCTCTACGGCGCGCTGTCGCGGTTTGCGAATGCCGTCGGCCTGGCATTTCAGATCCAAGATGATTTGCTGGATGTCACGGGCGATGCCTCGACGCTGGGCAAGGCCACCGGCGCCGACAGCGAGCGCGCAAAACCAACCCATCCGGCGATCATCGGCATATCCGCATCGCAGCAGCGTGTCAGGCTCTTGCACAATCAAGCCATCCACGCACTCGCGCCATTTGCCGAGCGCGCTGAAGATCTGCGTTCCTTAGCCCACTGGCTCCTGTCGCGACGCTACTGACTGCCCGTATCCCGTGCGCGCTCCTCTAGCAGCCGGCTTGTTGATCTGGCTCGGGATCTTAGGTTCCGGCCAAAGCTATGCCGTCGACACCGCGCTCAGAATTCGGGCGCTTGCGCCCGCGGATGTGCCGCCGACGCCGCAGGCAGTCGCGAGCGGTTCGCTTGATGATCAGCTGCAGCCGTTCTCGAAAGCGCCGGGGCACACCAACTGGCGCGACTATTGGCTGAAGCTCATTCCGCATGAGCCTGAAAGCATCGGCGGCACGCCGGTGCTCATCATGAACGTTACGCGCGGCTTGCAAGCGCAGCTTGTTGCGTATCGGGACGGCGAAGTCGTACCGCTGATCCTCGCGGGAAGTCTGCCGGCGTTCTTAGGCGCGCGCGACATGGTGTTCATCGTGCCGGAGGGCGTGCCGTCGACTCAGCCGTTGTATGCGCACCTCACCTCCGGCAGCGGCGAGCCGCAATATCTCAGCGTTTCCCAGGGGGCGTTGCAAGACACGCTGGCACTCGGCGCCGAACGAGCTCGCATGATTGCGCTGACCTTTGGCGCCCTCATGGCCGTATCGCTCGCTGCGCTCTTGATCTGGTTCGTTCTCAAGGACCCGCTCTTCATTTTATATGCGACGATGTTTTCTCTTCAGGCGCTGTATGTGGCCTATCTTTCGGGCCAGGGTTTCGACTGGCCGTGGCTTTCCTTCGCCGTACCGCTCGACTCTTTCGCGTGGAATGTCCCGGTAGGTTTGAGCGGCGCAGTCGCCTGTCTTTTCACGCGGGAGATCGCCGACCTCAAGCATTACTCGCCGCGAGTCTATTCGGTCTTCGGCTGGCTTGCCGTGGCCTTCGTCATCATCACGGCCGCCAACGTCGCCAAGTTCATTGGCTTGCTGCCCCTCGTCAACATTATCGGCAATCTCATGTTCGTCGTCGCGGCCGTATTCACTGTCATCGTCTGCGTGCTGGCGTGGCGGCGCGGCAATCGCGCGGCGGGCTGGTTCTTGATCGCATGGGCGCTGCTCGAGGGATTTACGATTGCGGCCGCGCTGCGATTCCTGATGACCTCCTCGGTGGGCTCTGACTCGCTCGACTATTACGGGCTGCCCTTGTCGATGGTGGCGGCGTCCATCTTGATTGCCCTCGGCGTCGCGGATCGTTTGCGTGCGCAGCGAGCAGCGCTGTCGGAGGCGGAGCGTCGTGCGCAGACCGACCCTTTGACCGGCGTGCTCAACCGTCGATCCCTGATCGAGCGGCTCGATGCCGCCTGCGCTCGAGCCAAGGCGCGCGCCTTGCCGATTGCGCTGCTGTTCATTGATCTTGATCACTTCAAACAGATCAACGATACCTTCGGGCACCAGGCCGGCGATGCATGTCTGCGCGCCATCATCGAGCCGATTCATGCG
>Ga0265770_1000007_pt1 | contig 20558 bp, 15 predicted proteins | sample NZEome_2_FD_200838 | JGI IMG/M metagenome (GOLD analysis project Ga0265770, IMG submission 200838) | Metatranscriptome of rhizosphere microbial communities from Maridalen valley, Oslo, Norway - NZE1 (Metagenome Metatranscriptome) | ecosystem: Host-associated > Plants > Roots > Rhizosphere > Soil... | reverse complement strand
TCGTCGAATATCAGCAAGATGTCGTGCTTGTCGCAGATTTCCCGCAGACGTTTCAGGTAGCCCGCGGGCGGCAGCACCACACCCGCCGAGCCGGAAACCGGCTCCACGATAACCGCCGCGATGGTCGAGGCATCGTGCAGGGCGACCAGCCGTTCCAGCTCATTCGCCAGGTGCATGCCCCACTGCGGTATGCCGCGCGAGAAGGCGTTGTGTTCGTGATCCAGCGTATGCGACAGGTGATCCACGCCGGGCAACATGGATGAACCGAAAAATTTGCGGTTATTGACCATGCCGCCGACCGACATGCCGCCGAATCCCACGCCGTGATAGCCCTTCTCGCGGCCGATCAACCGCGTGCGTTGGCCCGCGCCGCGTGCCCGATGGTAGGCGATGGCAATTTTGAGCGCGGTATCCACCGATTCCGAACCGGAATTGGTGAAGAAGATTCGGTCCAGCCCCGGCGGCGCGACTTTCGCGAGCCGGGTCGCCAATTCGAATGCGATCGGATGACCCATTTGAAAGGTCGGCGCAAACTCCATGGTCTCGAGCTGCTGCGTGACCGCCTCGGTAATTTCGCGGCGTCCATGCCCGGCGTTCACGCACCACAGGCCGGCGACGCCATCGAGCACCTCGCGGCCATCGGCGGTCGTGTAGTACATGCCCTTCGCCCGCGCCAACAGGCGCGGATTCGCCTTGAATTGTCGATTCGCCGTGAACGGCATCCAAAATGCGTCGAGCTCGGGATTCGTCGCGGCGGCGGGGGTGAGGCGGGCGTTCATGGCATTGGTCCTTAAGAGGAGAGGCGGGGCGGGACAATGATAAGGAAAATCAACACTAAGCTCAATTTTGGCGCTGCATTGTGAGAATCCGTCTATTATAATAGACACTATGAGCATAGACGTCGGCACCCACCTGAAGGCCGTAAGGCAGATGTACGGTCTGTCGCAGCGTGAATTAGCCAAGCGCGCGGGCGTGACCAACGGGTTGATTTCCCTGATCGAGCAGAATCGAGTCAGTCCCTCGGTCAGCTCGCTCAAGAAAGTGCTGGACGGCATTCCCATGGCGCTTGCCGATTTCTTCACCTTGGATCTAGGTGGAAAACCGCAGGTCTTTTTTCCGCGCGAGGAGCTGGCGAATATCGGCACGCCCAGTGTGGAGCTGCGCCTCGTCGGCGGCCGCCTGGCCCAACGCAGCATGTCGATCCTGCACGAGCGCTACGTTGCCAATGCGGACACCGGCGAGGAAATGCTGACGCACGCGGGCGAAGAGGGCGGCGTCGTCGTGAGGGGGAAGATCGAATTGACCATCGGCGGCGAGGCGCGCGTATTGGGCGCGGGCGATGCCTATTACTTCAAGAGCTCCGTGCCGCATCGGTTTCGCAACATCGGCCGGGAGGAATGCGAAATCGTCAGCGCGAGCTCGCCTCCGAGTTTCTAGGCGCTGACGCGCCGAATATCCGGGGTCGATGCGACCCCGTCCGAAAGTGGAAATTCAGAAATCAGGTAGCATATATAGCCCGATGAACACCGTAACCGTAGCGGCCACGCAAATGGCCTGCAGTTGGGATCGCGACGCCAACATCGCGCGCGCCGAGAAACTCGTGCGCGAAGCCGCAGCGAAGGGCGCACAGGTGATCCTGCTGCAAGAGCTGTTCGAGACGCCGTACTTTTGCAAGGACCACATCGCGCGCCACCTGGAGCTGGCATTGCCGCTGGAAGGACATCCGGCGGTCGAGCATTTCCGCAACGTCGCGCGCGAGCTCGGCGTGGTGTTGCCGGTCAGCGTGTTCGAGCGCGCCAACAACGCGTTTTACAATTCCATCGCCGTGGTCGATGCCGACGGCTCGGTGCTCGGCAGCTATCGCAAATCGCATATTCCAGAAGGACCCGGGTATCACGAAAAATTCTATTTCTCGCCCGGCGACACCGGCTTCAAGGTATTCGCCACGCGTTACGCAAAATTGGGAGTCGCGATTTGTTGGGATCAATGGTTTCCTGAAGCGGCGCGATCGATGGCATTGATGGGTGCTGAAGTTTTGCTCTATCCGACGGCCATCGGTTCGGAGCCTCAGGATGCCAGCATCGATTCCAGCGGCCATTGGCAGCGCACCATGCAAGGTCACGCAGCGGCAAATGTGATGCCTGTGGTGGCTTCAAATCGCATCGGCACCGAAAAGGGCGAAAAATACACCATGACCTTTTACGGCTCTTCGTTCATTGCTTCCCCGACGGGTGAAAAGCTCGTGGAGGCCGATCGCGAAAGCGAATCGGTGTTGACCGCATCGTTCGACTTGGACGAGGTACGCCGTTATCGGCAGGCTTGGGGCGTATTCCGCGACCGGCGGCCCGACCTTTACTATCCCTTGTTGTCGCTCGATGGACGCGGCTGACACCCTCGCATTCGTTGATTTGGAAACGACGGGCGGCAACGCCGCCTTTGACCGAATCACCGAAATCGGCATTGTCCGGATGCAAAACGGCGAACTTCTCGAAGAGTGGAGTTCGCTGGTCAATCCGCAATGTCCGATATCGCCTTACATCGAGGCGTTCACCGGCATCAGCAGTGAAATGGTCGCCGACGCGCCGCTGTTTGCCGATGTTGCCGCCGCCGTGTTCGAGAAGCTGCGCGGTGCGGTTTTCATTGCGCACAACGCGCGTTTCGACCACTCGTTTCTGCGCACCGAGTTTCGCAAGCTGGGCATGGCCTATTCCGCGGACGCGTTGTGCACGGTCAAATTATCGCGCCGCTTATTTCCTGAGCACGCGCGCCATAATTTGGACGCGCTGATCGACCGCCATGGCCTGAACTGCAGTGCCAGGCATCGCGCGCTCGGCGACGCCAGGGTGCTGCGGGACCTGTGGAGCAAGTTGCAGCGCGAAATCCCCGCGGCCGAATTTGCCGCCGCGGCGGCACACGCCGTATTGAGCCAACCCAAACTGCCCGCGCAGCTACCGGCGGGGTTGGCAGATGAGTTGCCGGAATCGCCCGGCGTTTACCGCTTCTTTGGCGAAGCCGGCGAGTTGCTGTACATAGGCCGCGGCAACTCGCTGCGTGCCAAAATTTTGTCCCAGCTCGCCGAACCGCGGGTAGGCTCGCGCGAGCAAAAATTGGCGGCGCAAGTGCAGCGCGTCGATTGGCGAGAGACCGCCGGTGAACTGGGCGCGATGCTGCTCGAGACCGAATGGATCAACTCGCAGGAGCCGCGCTACAACCGTCACCCGCGCAGCGGCCTGGAATCGGTGACCTTGAGGCCCGACGCGTCGGGCCGCGTGAGCATCCCGCGCATCGACATGCTGGAGGCTGCAGATCTCGCCGAGAGCTACGGCGTATTCCATTCGGAAAAGGATGCGCGCAAAGCGCTGACCGACATCGCCCGCGCCTCGCAGCTATGCCTCAAAGTGCTCGGACTGGAAGAGAGCGAGGGCTCGTGCTTCGCCTTGCAGGTCGGCAGGTGCAGAGGCGCGTGTGCCGGCAAGGAGCCGCTGATCCTGCACGCGATGCGGCTGAAAATGGCGCTCGCCGCGCTGAAAATCAAAAGCTGGCCGTTTCCGGGGCGCATCGCGCTGCGCGAGCGGCCAACGGGAGCCTTTTTGCCGGATGGCACGCGCGGCGGCGAGTTTCATGTGATCGACCGTTGGATGTATCTGGGATCCGCGCGCTCCGAAGAGGAACTCGCGGCCTTGAGGTTGCGTCCTGCCTGCGCCGCGTTCGATGTCGATGTGTACAAGATCCTGCAGCGCTATTTCTCGAATCATCCCAACCTCGACTGGCATGACTTGCGCGCCCCCGAAACTGCCGCCCTGCATTGAGCATGAACGACAATGTCCGCTATTGGGTCGCGACCGCGCCGGTGGGCGCCGCCTCGGTGTTAGCCGAAGAGCTCGCGCAGTTTGGCGCCGAACAGATTCGCGAGCGCAGCCACGATGTGAAATTTCAAGGCACGCTCGAGGCGGGTTATCGGGCGTGCCTGTGGTCGCGCACCGCCACCCGGGTGTACCTAAGTTTGGGTTCCATCGATGCGAGCAGTTCCAAAAGCGTCTATGAGGCCGTAAAGCGCATCGATTGGCGCGAGCACTTGGTGCCCGGGGCAACGCTGGCGTGCGATTGCAGCGGCGGCAATGAATCCATCCGGCATACGATTTACGGCTCGCAGCTGCTGAAGGATGCGGTTTGCGACAACCTGCGCGAGTCCACCGGGGAGCGGCCGAACATCAGGCCCGAGCGCCCCGATGTCCTGCTGCATATGCACGTGGAGGGTCCCATGGCATTGGTATCGTTGGATTTCTCCGGCGAGAGCCTGCACCGGCGAGGCTACCGAGCCGAGGGCGGCCGCGCGCCGCTCAAGGAAAACGTGGCCGCCGCCGTGCTGTTGCGCGCGGGCTGGCCGCAGATTGCCGAGGCGGGCGGATTGCTGCTCGACCCACTGTGCGGTTCGGGCACTTTCCTGACCGAAGGTGCCCTGATCGCCGCGGATGCGGCGCCGGCCCTCGATCGCGAGTACTTCGGATTCTTGAAGTGGCCTGGCCACGATGCAGCGCTCTGGGCGCGCTTGCGCGCGGAAGCGCTGGCGCGGCGTTCCGCGCGCGCGGTGAGGCGTTGCATCTTAGGCTCCGACATCGACTCGGAAGCGGTGCGTATGGCCATTGCCAACTCTGCCCACGCTGGCGTCGCGGATTGGCTGCACGTGGAAAAGCGCGCGCTTAAAGATCTGCCGCGGCCAAATGGTGAGACGGGTTTGATCGTCGCGAATCCACCCTATGGCGAAAGAATCGGTGCCGAATCGGGGTTGCCAGAGCTTTACTCGGAGCTCGGCGCGGTCCTGCGTGATCGCTTTCAGGGTTGGCAGGCGGCGATCCTCACCGGCAATCCGCCGCTCGCCCGCAACTTAGGGATTTACGCCAAGCGCACGCACCGCGTGTTCAACGGCACCATCGAGTGCCGGCTGTTGCGCTTCGATCTGAACGAAGCGAGTGCGCAACGTCCTGCCGAAGAAGTGCGCGCCGATTGGTCGGCCCGTCCCGGCGCGCTGATGTTCGCCAATCGATTGCGCAAGAATCTGCAGCGCTTGGAGCCGTGGGCGGCGCGCGAGAATATCGATTGCTTTCGAGTGTACGACGCGGATATGCCTGAATACTCCTTCGCCATCGATTTGTATGGCCGCGAATCCCGGCATGTCTATGTACAGGAATACGCCGCGCCAAAATCCGTGAATCAGGAGAGTGCGCGCGAGCGCCGGCGTGAAGCAATGGCAGTGCTGCCCGAGGTGCTCAGCGTGGCGCTGCCACGCGTGCATACGCGCGTGCGCAAAGCGCAGAAGGGCGCCGATCAGTACGAGAAACGCGACAGCGCCGCGGAGCGCCACTCGGTGCAGGAAGGGCGCTTGAAATTCTGGGTCAATTTTCGCGACTATTTGGACACCGGGCTGTTTCTCGATCATCGCATCGTGCGCGGGATGCTGCGCGCCTGGGCCAAGGACGCGGATTTTCTGAATTTGTTCTGCTACACCGGCAGCGCCACGGTGTATGCGGCGGCCGGCGGCGCGCGCAGCACCGTCGGTGTCGATTTATCGAACACCTATCTCGACTGGGCGCATGAGAATCTGCTGCTCAACGGATTTCGCGGCGACAATCACCAGCTGTACCGCGCCGATTGCCTGGCTTGGCTCGAGGAGCAAGAGTCGGGTGGTGCGCGATTCGATTTGATCCTCCTGGATCCGCCGACCTTTTCCAATTCCAAGCGTATGCAGGGCGTGCTCGATGTGCAACGCGACCATGTCGGCATGATTCGCAGGTCGATGAAATTGCTGCGGCCCGCGGGCCGCCTAGTGTTTTCCACTAATTACACCCGCTTCAAATTAGACGCCGATGCGCTCGGGGATCTTGTGGTCGAGGACATCAGCGCCGCGACCGTCCCGAAAGACTTTGAACGGCACGCGCGGATTCATAAGTGTTTCGTTGTGCGATTCAAATAGGGTAACCTTCAGCGTCATGAAAAACCTCATCCTGCGCGCGCTGCCGGCGATCGTTGCCGCGGCGTTTGCCAGCCTCGCGTTCCTGCCGTCGGATGCGGCCGCGGCCGCAGTTGACGCGAAGGACCCGATCAACTCAACTCCCACGCCGCCCGATTGGCAGGCGCTCGCCAAGCTGCCGGACTTTGGCGGTGTTTGGACGCCGGTCATCAGCGACCAAGTCGCTCAGGAGCGCACGAATCCGCCGCCGTGGAATGCGCAGGTTGCCAAGCAAATCGAGCATATGTACGCGGAAGAAAAAGCGGGCCGGCCGTTTCCGGTCATCGATCACTGCTTTCCGACCGGTATGCCGAGCTACATGCTGATTACCCACAACGCGTTTGAGCTGCTGATCACACCGGGCAGGGTAACCTTGCTCGGCGAGGGCGACGGCAATCGCTTGCGGCGCATTTACACCGACGGGCGGCCGCATCCCGACGACCCGGATCCCAGCTTTCACGGTCATTCAATAGGACACTGGGAAGGGCAAACGCTGGTGGTGGATACGATCGCGCTGGCGCCGGAAGTCTATCTTGCCGTCAACGAAGCGGTGGGTGTGCCCAACAATGGCGACATGCACATCGTCGAGCGCATCCATTTGTTGAATGCCGAGACCCTCGCGGATGATTTGGAAATAACGGCGAACAAGCTGTTGTCCAAGACGTGGAAAACCACTCGCAAATATCTACGCCAGCGATCGCAGAAGTACGACATCGTCGAAGGCGTCTGCGAACAGGGAAGCTACATCGAGGGCGTCGACAAGGATGGAAATTCGATTTTTGTGCCCATCAAATTCCACAACGGCGTTCCCGTAGGTTCCGACTCGAAGTGACGCAGGTACCAATGAATTCATTCCGTATGAAGTTAACACTCGGCGCAGTCATGGCCGTCGCGGCCGCGGCTTGCGGTGCGCCGGCATTCGCGCACCATTCTTTCGCGGTGTATGACCGAACTCATATCTTGACTCTGAAGGGCAACGTTAAGACTTTTCAGTGGACCAACCCGCATTGCGTTATTTGGGTGCTGGTGCAGCCGGAGGGCGGTGGTGAGCCGCAGGAGTGGAGCTTCGAAACCACGAGTCCCGGCGTACTGACGCGGGGCGGTTGGACCCGCAATTCCGTCAAGCCGGGCGATCGCGTCGCAGTGGAGTTTTATCCCCTGCGCGACGGCTCGCACGGCGGCGGCTTGAATGCCGTCACGCTGGTGGATACCGGCCAGAAACTCTCGGCAAGCTTTGCGGCTTCTGAAAAGCCCGAGCTGAAATAGCGGCTTGCCGAAACCTCGCGCATCGGGCGCCGTTTACAGCAGGTCCCGCAGCCGGTAGTAAAGCATTGCCAGCATCAGCGACGGCCGGCGCAGCAATCGGCCGCCGGGAAAATCTCGATGCGGTATCCGGGCGAACACGTCGAAGCGCTCGGCCGTTCCGGCGATGGCCTCGGATGCGAGCTCGCCGGCCAATCCAGCGAGCGCCACGCCGTGGCCGGAGAACCCCTGCAGATAATAAACATTCGGCGCGAGGCGCCCGAAATCCGGCGCGCGGCTCAGGGTGATGTCCAGATATCCGCCCCAGGCATGCGCGACGTTGACGTCCGAGAGCGAGGGAAAAACGCGCACCATGCGCCGGAGCATGGATTCCGCGAGGCGCGGCGGCTGCACGGAGCTGTAGCTCACGCGGCCGCCGAACAGCAGCCGGTGATCCTGCGAGCGCCTGAAGTAGTCCAGAATCCAATTGACGTCGGCAACAGCGGCGTTACTCGGCAACAGATTTCGAGCGCGCTCTTCGCCCAAGGGTTCGGTCGCAATGATGTATGTACCCACTCCGAGAATGCGCCGCGACAGGGTGGGAGCGACGGCACCGATGTAGGCGTTGCCGCATAGGACCAGGTGCGCGCAGCGCACCGAACCTTCTGCCGTATGCACGCGCACCTCGCGGCCAGCCTCGTAGCGTAAGACCTCGGAGTTTTCATACAGGACCGCGCCGGCGCCTTCAGCGGCGCGCGCCAACCCCTGCGTGTACTTCAAAGGCTGCAAGTGCCCGCTGCGCGGGTCGAGGAGTCCGCCCAAATACCGGTCGCTGCGCACATGGTCCTTGAGCTCATCGCGATTCAGCAACTGCATCGACGCGTAGCCATAGTCTTCGCGCAGTTCCCGCGCCCATTGCTCAAGTTCCCGCACATGGCGTGGTTTCACCGCGACGTGCAGCTGATTCGGGCGGTAGTCGCAATCGATGGCATATTGCTGGATCAGGGATTGCGTCAGGTTCAATGCCTCGATCGACAGGTCAAATACGCGATGCGCGTCTTCCCGGCCTACCTCGCGCTCGAGCTTCTGCTGGCCGACCGCCAAGCCAAAGATCGTCTGACCGCCGCTGCGGCCCGAAGCGCCGTAGCCGATATGCCGCGCCTCGAGCAGCGCCACTTTGTAGCCGCGCTTCGCCAAGTGCAGCGCGGCCGAACAGCCTGCGATGCCGCCGCCGAGCACCGCCACATCGCAGGTGACCTCGCCGCGCAGAGGCGCGCGGGTCGCCCAGGCATCGTTGAGGGCGTAGTAGGAGGCGGCGGGAGGCAGCGACAGGCGCATGGGGTTATAAGGGGAAAGTGTTTAAAATTTTAGGGCTATTGACAGAAATTCGAGCCTGTGAGCCTACCTAGGTTTTCCACCGGATTGCAACATTGCCGCATCGCACAAAACGCGCCTAAGTGTTGGAAATGCCTAAATCTTAGCTCTTTTTGCGCGTGTTCCTAAGACGGGGCATGGCCGCTATGGTGTAATAGTCGGGTTCCTTAAGTTAGATCGTCCATCCGGACGTTTAATATATTAAACATGTCGCGCCTGCCGCTCATTGGAATTCCGGCCGATCGCCGGCTGTATGGAAAGCACTATTTCCACATGGTCGGCGAGAAGTACATCGAAGCCGTCGCGGCGGGCGCGAACGCGGTACCGGTGCTCGTACCCGCTTTGGGGTCCGGGATCGATTTGCCATCGCTCATGGACGCATGCGACGGATTGCTGCTGACCGGCAGCCCGTCGAATGTGGAGCCTCAACACTACGGAGGACCGGCTGCCAGGCCGGGGACACTACATGACCCAAATCGGGATGCTACGACGCTTCCGCTGATTCCGCGCGCGGTCGCCGCCGGCTTGCCGGTGCTCGCGATCTGCCGCGGATTTCAGGAGATGAATGTCGCCTATGGCGGCACGCTGAACCCGCGCTTGCACGAGGTGCCCGGGAACCTCGATCACCGCGACGATGAATCCCTACCCCTGGAGGTGCAATACGCCCCCGCGCACGAGGTGCTGCTCGAGCCTGGAGGAGAACTGCAAAAAATTGCCGGACGCAGCCGCCTCAAGGTGAATTCCCTGCACTCGCAGGGAGTTGAGAAATTGGGCGCAGATCTGGCCGTCGAGGCGCGTGCGCCGGACGGTGTGATCGAAGCCTTTCGCGTTGCCGATGCACCGGCTTTCGCGTTGGCGCTGCAATGGCATCCGGAATGGAAATTTGCGCAGGATCCATTTTCGAGCGCATTGTTTGCGGCTTTTGGTGCGGCGAGCCGCCAACGCGCGAACGCTGCAAGGTGATGTATGGCGAGCACGATTCAACAATTCTTGCGGGAACACGGCATTTCAGAAGTCGAGGCGATCATTCCGGACATGGCCGGCGTTGCGCGCGGCAAGCTGATGCCGGCCGAAAAATTCGCCGAAGAGGAAGGCATGCGCCTGCCGGAGGCGATTTTTCTGCAGACCGTGACCGGAGACTATCCGGAAGATCAAAGCGCGATGAACCCGTCGGACATCGACATCGTTTTAAAGGCGGATCCGAAGACGGTACGCGTCGTACCCTGGGCAGCCGAGCCCACGGCGCAGGTGATTCACGATTGCTTTTACGGCGACGGCAGTCCGGTCACCATGGCGCCGCGCTACGTGCTGCGCCGGATACTGCAGCTGTATGAGGCCCAGGGCTGGGAGCCGGTCGTGGCCCCGGAATTGGAATTCTTCCTGGTCGAACCGAACATCGATTCCGACTATCCGTTGAAGCCGCCGGTGGGCCGCTCCGGCCGTCCGGAGATTGGGCGGCAGGCCTACAGCATCGCGGCCGTCAATGAGTTCGACCCTTTGTTCGACGACATGTACTCGTTTTGCGAAGCGCAGGACATCGAGATCGACACCTTGATCCATGAATCCGGCGCGGCGCAAATGGAAATCAACCTGCTGCACGGCTATCCCATGGGCCTTGCCGACCAGGCTTTTCTGTTCAAGCGCACGGCGCGCGAGGCGGCGCTGCGCCACAAGATGTATGCGACCTTCATGGCCAAGCCCATGGCCAAGGAGCCCGGCAGCGCCATGCATCTGCACCAAAGCATCATCGATTCGAAGACCCGCAAAAACATTTTCAGCAACGCCGATGGCACGCCCTCGGAGCTGTTCTTCGGCCACATCGCCGGCCTGCAAAAATATCTGCCGGGCGCGATGTCGCTGTTCTGTCCGAATGTGAACAGCTACCGGCGCATCAGCCGCTATTCTTCGGCGCCCATCAATGTGCATTGGGGCTACGACAATCGGACCGCCGGATTGCGCGTTCCGATGTCGGGACCGGAAGCCAGGCGGGTGGAGAATCGGGTCGGCGGCGCGGACGCGAATCCCTACCTCGCCATCGCGGCGTCCCTCGCCTGCGGCTACCTCGGAATGATCGAGAAACTCAAGCCCTCCGAGCCGATCGGCGGCAGCGCTTACGATCTGGCGATTGCCCTGCCGCGAACCTTGGCCGAGGCCTTGCGACTACTGCGCGAGTCCAAACCCCTGGTGGACCTGTTCGGCGATCGCTTCGTACTCGCATTTACCGCGGTCAAGGAAGCGGAGTACGAGACCTTTGCCCAGGTGATCAGTTCATGGGAGCGCGAGCACTTGCTGCTCAACGTCTAGTGCTTGATGCGATCGAAGTCTGGCGGTGATGTGGCTGCTGCGCTATAACTAGCGCACTTTGAAAACCTAAGGAAGCGTCGGATGTTGAGCGTTCGTCGGACGGCGATTCTGGCGCTTGCATGCGTGGTCGGTTCAAGCGGCTGCGGTGGCGGGAAATCCGCCGGCGATTCGGCCGCAAAGCCGGACGGCGGCGCGAAGGTCCTCAATCTTTACATCTGGTCGGACTACCTCGCGCCGAACACGCTGTCGAATTTCGAGAAGCAATTCGGCATCAAGGTACATTCGGCCTACTACGACACCAATGAAACCCTGGAGACCAAGCTGCTCGCGGGCAACAGCGGTTTCGACGTCGTGGTGCCTTCAGCTTCCTACATGGAGCGGCAGATCAAAGCCGGCGCTTATCTGACCTTGGACAAGTCCAAGCTGCCGAACTTGCAGAACATGGACCCGCAACTGATGGCCAGAGTGGCCTCAAACGATCCCGGCAATTCCCATGCAGTGATCTATCTGTGGGGCAGCAACGGCATCGGCTACAACGAAAAGATGGTCAAGGCATTGATGCCGGATGCGCCGTTGGATAGTTGGCGTCTGGTATTCGATCCTGCCGTTGCCGCAAAGGTGGCCAAGTGCGGCATCAGCTTGCTGGATTCGCCCGCCGAAATGCTGCGCGCCGTGTACAGCTATATGGGCAAGGATCCAAATTCACAGAGTGCCGATGATCTTGCGCAGGCCGAGGCCGTGCTGCTCAAAATCAGGCCGTACATCCGAAATTTCAGCTCGTCCGAATACATCGAAGCGCTCGCGAACGGCGATCTGTGTATTTCCGTGGCCTATAACGGCGACGTGATGCAGGCCCGCGATCGGGCGCGCGAGGCCAATAAGGGCATCGACATCAAGTATGTCGTACCCAAGGAAGGTTCGATACTGTGGTTCGACATGTTGGCAATCCCGAAAGACGCTCCGGATCCGGATAGCGCGTATGCGTTCATGAACTACATGATGACCCCACAGGTGATCGCCGACGTTTCGAATTTCAAGCGCTATGCCAACGCCAACCTCGCATCGCAGTCCTTTGTGCTACCCGTGGTAAAGCAGGATCCAGGGATCTACCCGACGCCCGAACAGCGCCAAGACTTGGCATTGCAAACGGCGGACTCGCCCGAGCAAACCCGCGCGATCACTCGAGTCTGGCAAAAATTCAAGACGGGCGAGTAACAGGCTGCCGATGACGACATCCACGCCAGTGACGGCATCCACGGGAGGCGTCGTCAAAGCCCAGCCCTGGAACGATCCAGCCGCGCGGCCCTACGTCGAAGTCGAGCGCATCAGCAAATCCTTCGGTGATTTCACGGCGGTCAACGATGTGTCCTTGAAAATCTACCAGAAGGAGATCTTCTGTCTGCTGGGTGCATCGGGATGCGGCAAGACCACATTGCTGCGCATGCTGGGCGGATTTGAAACGCCCACCTCGGGGAAGATTCTCATCGACGGCGAGGACATGACCGGCATACCGCCCTACGAGCGGCCGGTGAACATGATGTTCCAATCCTACGCGCTCTTTCCGCACATGAATGTCGAGCAAAACGTGGCCTTCGGACTCAAGCAGGACCGCTTACCCAAGCACGAGATCCAAGAGCGCGTCGCGACCATGCTCGACCTGGTGAAAATGAGCGATTTCGCCAAGCGCAAGCCGCATCAGCTCTCCGGCGGCCAGCGCCAGCGGGTTGCGCTGGCCCGTTCGCTGGTGAAGCGGCCCAAATTGCTGCTGCTGGATGAACCCCTGGGCGCGCTCGACAAGAAATTACGCGAACACACCCAATTCGAATTGATCAGCCTGCAGGACAAGCTGGGCGTGACTTTCATCGTCGTGACGCATGATCAAGAAGAGGCGATGACCTTGGCGAGTCGCATTGGCGTGATGAATCACGGCGAAATAGTCCAGGCGGGTACGCCGTCCGAGATTTACGAATTCCCGAGCTCGAAATTCGTGGCGGATTTCGTCGGCTCGGTGAACATATTCGAGGGCAAGCTTATCGAGGATGAGCCGAACTATGTGCGGATCGCTTCCCCCGAACTCGGCGGCACAATTTATGTCAGCCACGGGATCAGCGCGCCGCCCGAAGCCGTCGTCTGGGCGGCCGTCCGGCCGGAAAAGATATTTATGTCGACCGTGGCGCCCCAGGGCAGCACCGACAATCTCGTGCGCGGCGTGGTTCAAGACATAGCTTATCTCGGCGACTTGTCGATCTACTTGGTCAAGTTGCCGACCGGCAAGGTCGTGCGCGTCACGCAGCCCAATACCTCGCGGCATGCGGAAGCGATTGCCTGGGATCAGCAAGTGTATCTTTCCTGGGATGCGACCAGCCCGGTGGTGGTGACCCGTTAGCTCCACGACGCTACTGGGACGACTTAGGGGGGTCGGCATCAGCGGCCGCGGTCTCGTGGTTGCACTGCCCTATCTATGGCTGCTGCTGTTCTTCGTCGTACCGTTCGTCATCGTCCTGAAGATCTCCTTTTCCGATAGCGATCTCGCGATTCCGCCCTACAAGCCGCTGCTCGAGTGGGTGGGCAAGAACTCGCTGGCGATCAAGGTCAACTTCAACAACTACGCTTTCTTGTTCACTGATCCTCTGTATCTGCATGCCTTCGCGAACTCGCTCAAAGTGGCATTCCTCTCGACGCTCATGTGTTTAATCATTGGCTACCCCATGGCCTATGGCATCGCGCGCGCCAGGCCCTCGCTGCGCAACGTGTTGCTGCTGCTGGTGATCCTGCCCTTTTGGACTTCGCTGCTGCTGCGGGTTTATGCCTGGATCGGGCTGCTCAAGGCCAACGGCGTGATCAATAACGTCCTGATGTCGCTCGGGATCATTCATGAGCCATTGACGATGCTGTACACGCCCTTCGCGATGTACGTTGGCATCGTCTATTCCTACCTGCCGTTTTTGATCCTGCCGTTGTACGCAAACTTGGAAAAAATGGATTGGCAGCTGCTCGAGGCGGCCGAGGATCTGGGCTGCCGTCCCTGGCAGGCGTTCTACAAGATCACGCTGCCGCTGTCGCGCAACGGCATCCTGGCCGGCTCCATGTTGGTGTTCATACCCGCCGTGGGCGAATTCGTGATTCCCGCGCTGCTCGGCGGCCCGAATGCGTTGATGATAGGGCGGCTCTTGTGGGATGAATTTTTCTCGAACCGCGCGTGGCCCGTGGCCAGTGCGGTCGCCATCCTGCTGCTGATTCTGTTGGTGCCCTTCATGATGTGGTACCAGAGCGTGCAGGCGCGCGAAACGGCCGGTGCGCGATGAACTATCGCACCTCGTATTTCATCCTGACCTGCATCGGAATTGGCTTCGCCTTCCTCTATATCCCGATCTTGTCCATGGTGGTGTTTTCCTTCAACGCCTCGAAGCTCGTGACCGTCTGGGACAACGCGAATTCGCCCACTCTCAAATGGTACTACTCGCTGCTGCACAACGAGGAGATCCTCGATGCGGCCTGGATTTCATTGAAAGTCGCGGTGATCAACGCCTCGGGCTCCGTGATCTTGGGAACGCTCGCCGGTTTCGGGTTAGCTCGCTTCCGACAATTTCGCGGCCGCTTCACCTTGAACGCGATGACCACTGCGCCCCTGGTGATGCCCGAGGTGATCACCGGACTGTCGCTGCTGCTGCTGTTCGTGGCCCTGGAGCAGCTCATCGGCTGGCCGGCCGGGCGCGGCGTGACCACCATGACCATCGCGCACATGACCTTTTCTATGGCCTATGTGACCGTCATTATCAATTCCCGTCTCGCGAGCTTCGATACCGCGCTCGAGGAAGCGGCCATGGACTTAGGTGCCAGGCCGGTGAAAGTATTCTTCGTCATCACCTTGCCGATTATTTTTCCCGCCATTCTGTCGGGCTGGCTCCTTGCCTTCACGTTGTCCTGGGATGACTTGGTGATCTCAAGTTTTACATCGGGTCCCGGTAGCAGTACTTTGCCCATGGTGGTCTTTTCCAAGGTCCGCCTCGGCGTCAGCCCCGAGATCAACGTCCTTGCAACCCTCACATTGGGTGTCGTGAGCATGATGATTGTCGGCGTGAGCCTGTGGTTGGCGCGCAGAGCGCGGCTCGATAAGGCGGCGACCTAGGCGCCAGTCTAGGTAGCCAGGGTCCGCTCCATTTCATACAATAATTGCGTTCGTTATCCTCAAAAGAACAGGGAGAAACATCGTGGCGCGGACATTGCAACTGTTGATCTTTGCCGTAGGCATGAGCGCGAGTGCTTTCAGCGTGGCGGAGGACAAGCCTGCGGGCTTTCTGTGCTGCAACATGCGCAGCGACGGATCGTGGATTAGCGACATCAACTATGACGAGAACGGCAAGAAAATTATTCCGGTGGGCACGCCGATCAAGGTGACGGGCTACGGCCACTACAGAGTGAAGGTGGACATCAATGGCAAGAGCCAGGCGATCGGCAATGATTACAGCCGCGACCTGACCCAAGAGGACTTCGCGAAACGCTATGTGGTCGCTGACGATCCGGCCGCGAAAATTGCCGGTTTCGCAAAGAAAATACAGGACGCCATTGCGCAAGGCCGCCTTGTGCTCGGCATGACGCGCGAACAAGTGCTGATGTCGGTCGGATATCCGGTGAGCAGCGAGAATCACCATCTCGAGGACAAGACCTGGCGCTTTTGGATCAACAGCTTTCAGGAGTTTCGCGTCAAATTCGACGACAGCGGCCGCGTGACCGATGTTGAAGGCGATGCCGACGCGAAGACCAAGATTCTGGTCGATTAGGCGTCCTTATCTCGACCAGACTCTCTGGTCCGTTGGGCGGCATCCTGGGGGGAGTTGCCGCCGCATCGGTCAGGCCGGATCCTGCGGGGTGTTGCCGCCGCTGAATTCGGCGCGCGCCTGCGCCAGCCGGTATTTGCTCTCGGCTCGCCAGCGTCTGAAGTCGCGCAGGGCGCCGATGGCGTACACCAACTTGAACAGCCGCAGGCGCCGCAACACTTTGCGTGAATCGAACAGATCGCCGGCGAGCATGGAAATCACCGCTTGCTCCAGCTGCCAGGTGTTGCGCGGCTGACTGAACATTTGCGTCATCACCGGCCCGTTGAATCGATAGATGAAGAACGAGAAGCGGTCCATGCCGGCACGCAGGCGTTTTTCCAGCTTGCGCATCAGCGTGCTCTCGCGCTTAGGGCTGCGCAGGGCCGCATCGACCACGGCCGCCGCTTGCTCGGCGCCGCTCATGGCAAGAAAAACACCGGAGGAAAACACAGGGTCGAGAAACGCGAACGCATCGCCCACCAGGATCCAGCCCGGACCTCCCATGCGCCTCGAGTCGTAAGAATAGTTGCCGGTGACGCGCACCTCGCCGGCCAGTTCGGCGTATGCGATGCGGCGCTTGAGGTCCGCGTTCTTGTTAAGCGTCTCGAGCAGGAATTCCGCCGTGCGGCCCCGGCGCTGCTTCAAGTATTCCGGCCGGCACACCGCGCCGATGCTCATCATGCCGTCGGGCAGGGGGATCATCCACATCCAGCCGTGCTCGAAACGGTAAATGCTGATGTTGCCGGCATCCTCACCGGGTCGCGGCTCGGCGCCGCGGAAATGACTGAATATGGCGGCGCTCTGATGCCGGTTATTCTTGCGGCGCAACTTGTTTTTCGAGGCGAGCAACGCATCGCGGCCGCTGGCATCGACGAGGTAGCGCGCCTGGATCTGATAGTTGCGGCCGTCGTCGGTCTGCACTTCCAGCAGAGACTCGCGCGGATTTTTCTGCTCGACCTTTAAGACCTCCTGCCCCTCGCGGGCATCGGCGCCGCTTGCGCGCGCATGGTCGTAGAGCATCTTGTCGAAGTCCTGACGCCAAACCTGGTAGGAATGCGGCGGGCTGCTGCCGATGGCGCGCGAAAAGGCGAAGGTGCTGTAGCCGCACTCGTTGTTTGCCTGGAAATCCGCGCCGCGCTTGTGCACGCCGAGCGCGCGCACCTTGTCGAGCACCCCTAAGCGTTCGAAAACCGGCAGATTCATCGGCAGCAGCGATTCGCCGATATGAAAGCGCGGATGGCGAGCCTTCTCGAGTGCGATCACCTTGTAGCCGCGGCGCGCCAGCAAGATGGCCGCCGTGCTTCCGGCCGGACCGCCGCCGATCACCGCCACGTCGCAAATTTCGGGCGCCGCTGCCAACGCTTCGGGTGCCGCCGCCATGTTAGACCAGCACCCGTTCGATACCGCCGGCATTGGCGCGCCGCACGTATTGCGGCAACCAGTCGGCGCCCAGCAAATGCTTGGCGATTTCAACCACGATGTAATCGGCGTCCATCTCTGCGTCGTCGCTGAAGCGCTTCAGCCCCTGCAGACAGGAGGGGCACGAGGTTAATATTTTCACCTCGCCGCGATGACCGCCGGCGCGGATCTGATCCACACCGATGCGCACCTCCTGCTCCTTGCGGAATCGCACCTGGGTCGAGACATCCGGCCGCGTGACCGCCAGGGTTCCGGATTCGCCGCAGCAGCGCTCGTTCTTGGCGATGGTTCCGTTACGCTCGCTGTTCATTAGAGAGTTCACCACGCTCAAGGGATCGTATTTCTTCATCGGCGAATGGCAGGGGTCATGATACATGTAGCGCGTGCCGGTGACATTTTCCAGGCGCACGCCCTTCTCCAGCAGATATTCATGGATATCCATGATCTTCGAGCCGGGGAATATGCTGTCGAACTCATATCCTTGCAGTTGATCAAAACAGGTCCCGCAACTGACCACCACGGTCTTGATGTCTAGATAGTTGAGCGTATTGGCAACCCGGTGGAACAGCACGCGATTGTCGGTGATGATTTTCTCCGCCTTGTCGAACTCACCGGCGCCGCGCTGCGGATAGCCGCAGCACAGATACCCGGGAGGCAGCACGGTCTGCACGCCCACATGCCACAGCATGGCCTGGGTCGCGAGACCCACCTGGGAGAACAGGCGTTCAGAGCCGCAGCCCGGAAAATAAAACACGGCTTCGGAGTCGCTGCTGACCCTAGCGGGATCTCGGATGATGGGCACGTAGTTGCGATCCTCGATGTCGAGAAGCGCGCGCGCGGTCCGCTTCGGCAAGCCGCCGGGCATCCGCTTGTTGACGAAGTGAATGACCTGCTCCCGGATGGCAGGCTTGCCGGTGGTGGCCGGCGGACGCCGGGTCTGAGCTTTTGCAAAGGTGTTGAGCGCTCGATTGCCCAAGCGCTGCATCTTGTAGCCCCAATCAATCATGATTTTGCGCGCCACTTTGATCGTCTGAGGATGGGTGGCGTTCAGGAAAAACATCGCGGCGGCCGTGCCGGGATTGAAGCGCTTCTTGTTCATGCGCCGCAACAGATCGCGCATGCCCATGGAGACATCGCCGAAGTCGATGCCGACCGGGCAGGGCGTTGCGCACTTATGGCAGACCGTGCAGTGATCCGCGACATCCGACAATTCATCCCAGTGCTGGATCGACACACCGCGGCGGGTCTGCTCCTCGTAGAGAAAGGCCTCGATCAGCAGCGAGGTCGCAAGGATCTTATCGCGCGGCGAGTACAGCAGATTCGCGCCCGGCACGTGCGTGGCGCAAACTGGCTTGCATTTGCCGCAGCGCAGGCAATCCTTGATGGCATCGGAAATACTGCTGATGTCGGATTGCTGCATGATCAAGGATTCATGCCCGAGCAAGCCGAAGCTCGGCGTGTAGGCACGCCGCAAATCGCCCTGCGGCATCAATTTGTGTTTATTGAAATGACTCTGCGGGTCGATTTGCAGCTTGTAGCTGCGAAACGGCGCCAGTTCCGCTTCGGTAAGGTATTCAAGCTTGGTGATCCCGATGCCGTGTTCTCCGGAAATCACGCCGTTGAGCCCACGCGCGATCCGCATGATCTTCGCCACGGCGCGATTGGCCGTGTGCAGCATGGCGTAGTTGTCCGAATTGACCGGAATGTTGGTGTGCACATTGCCATCACCGGCATGCATGTGCAGCGCGACGAACACCCGGCCTTGCAGAACGCGCTTGTGAATGGCATCGCACTCGGCAAGCAGCGGCGCGAATGCGCTGCCGACGAAGATCCGCGCCAGGGCGCTGCGTACTTCGGTTTTCCAACTGACCCGAACGCTGCGATCCTGCAACCGGTCGAAGACCTCGCCGGATTCGCCTTCCGTATCGTCCATGTTTCCCAGCAAGTACTGCCAGCGCAGACGCACGCGTGCCACGAGATCCAGCGCCTCGGTTCGACGGATCGATTCGGCATCAGCGCCGTCGTTCGACGTACTGCTCTGACTTAAGCCTGCGGAGAGATAGTCCTCCAGCGCAGCCAGGAGATCCAGCTTGTTGCGGATCGACAGCTCGATATTGATGCGCTCGATGGCGTCCGTGTACTCGCCCAAGCGCTCGAGCGGAATCACCACATCTTCATTGATCTTGAAGGCGTTGGTGTGCTTGGCGATGGCCGCGGTTTTGCCGCGATCCAGCCAGAATTTTTTGCGCGCCTCGGGGTTTACCGCGATGAATCCTTCGCCGGAGCGGGCGTTCGCCAAACGCACCACATGCGAGGTGGCCGCCGCCACCGCGTCCGCATCCTCGCCGACGATATCACCCAACAACACCATTTTTGGCAGCGCGCCGCGCTTGGACTTGGTGCTGTAGCCGACCGCGCGCAGGTAGCGTTCGTCCAGATGCTCGAGGCCGGCAAGCTGCGTGCCCGCGAGTTTGGCGTTCGTCTCGAGGTAGCGGCCAATCTCCAAGATGCTCGGGATCGCCTCGCGGGCCTGACCAAAGAATTCCAGGCACACCGTGCGCGTATACTTCGGCATGCGATGCAAAATCCAGCGCGCCGCGGTGATCAATCCGTCGCAGCCCTCCTTCTGCACGCCCGGCAGGCCGCCTAAGAATTTATCGGTTACGTCTTTGCCCAGTCCAAGCTTGCGAAACCTGGCGCCGTCGATGTCGAGCCGCTCGCTGCGCAGTATTTGCGCCTGATCCGCCGCCTGGGTGCCGTTCTTCCAGACCAACTCGAAGCTCGCGACCGCCGCATCGTGAATCTTGCCCAGATTGTGATTGAGACGCGTGATTTCGAGCCAGTTGCCTTGCGCATCGACCATGCGCCACCACGCCAGGTTGTCGACGGCCGTGCCCCACAACACGGCTTTCTTGCCGCCGGCGTTCATGGCGATGTTGCCGCCGACGCAGGACGCATCCGCGGAGGTCGGGTCGACCGCGAATACGAAGCCGGCGCGTTCCGCTGCCTCGCTCACGCGTTTGGTGACCACGCCGGCGGCGGTATAAATGCTCGCGGTGGCGGCGGTATTTCCCGGCAGCGCAAATGTCTCCACCACTCCCAAAGTCTCCAGCTTTTCGGTGTTGATGACCGCGGACCAGGGCGTCAATGGCACCACCCCGCCGGTATAACCGGTGCCGCCGCCGCGTGGAATGATGGTCAACCCCAATTCGATGCAATCGCGCACCAGCGCGGGAATCTCCGCTTCGCTGTCCGGCATCAGCACCAAAAACGGCAGCTCCACGCGCCAATCGGTTGCATCCGTGACGTGCGATACCCGCGAGAACGCATCGAAGCGCACATTGTCGGGGCGCGTGTGCCTGGCCAAGAGCCGCTGGGCGCGTTTACGCTTGGCC
>Ga0265770_1000006_pt1 | contig 21580 bp, 22 predicted proteins | sample NZEome_2_FD_200838 | JGI IMG/M metagenome (GOLD analysis project Ga0265770, IMG submission 200838) | Metatranscriptome of rhizosphere microbial communities from Maridalen valley, Oslo, Norway - NZE1 (Metagenome Metatranscriptome) | ecosystem: Host-associated > Plants > Roots > Rhizosphere > Soil... | reverse complement strand
TCGCGAATCAGGGCAATTGCGATCCGCACTTGATCGCGGATGAGGTGGCGGCGATTTATTTGGCGAAGGGAACTCGCAAGTAGCGGTGAGTCGGAGTCGCGCCTCTGACTCGCCGCTGCCGGGCGAGCATAGGGACATGCGAACAGCCCGGCCGACGGCGAAGGCGCAGAACTAGCTGAGCCCCTGATGCGCGACGACTGCCCTCGCGAAAGAGATCGCTGACATGTTCGGGTCAGACTGCAGCGCGAAGAGATATCCGAGGGTGCCCAAAACCAAGCCGTTCATGGCGAGAGCGGCTGCAAAGGCAGTGAGTTTGGAAGAGACGGTGTTCAGGTTCTTCATGACTATCTCCGTTGGTGCGGGCTAGGTTTCCTTCAACGATGGAATCTTGAGCGCGATCCTGCAGGTCCTCACGCGATATTCGGCGAATGATCCGCAATTCCCGGTGAATGACCGGTCGCTGTTCACCGGGAAGACTCATATGGTCGGCGGAGCGTCGCGGCCGAACGGCCCGGCCCGATGGAGAATATCTGTTATGTCCCAGGGAAAACCGTATTCGGCTCACCCGTCTTCACCGTATAGGCGATTAGAAACGTCATGGGCTTAATAGCGCTGCCATTGCGTGCGATGCGGTGGAAGCTGGCGCGATCGACGAAACTTTGGCCGGCGACGAACGTCTCCTCCGGGTCATCGTCGAAGGCGGAGACCATGACGCCTTCGAGGACAAAGCCGACGCCCACCACCGGATGCGAGTGGTTGTTGGCATCGGCACCCGGCGGGTAAGAAATAAGGAACAGGCGCGCTTCCCATCCGGGCAAGTCCGCCAGCGGGGTAGTCTGCAACAATTCACGGGTGATTTGTGCGCCCATAATGAATGCCTCAAGCTAACGAGAGACCTACATCGACATTGCCGCGCGTTGCATTTGAATACGGGCAGACTTGATGCGCGGCGTGAATGAGGCGTTCGGCGTCGGCGCGTTCCAGACCGGGCAGACTCACCTTGAGGTCGGCGGTGATGCCGAATCCGCCCTCGGAACGTGGACCGATGCCGACGGTTGCGGTCACAGCGGCATCCGCCGGTACGCGTAATTTCTGTGCGGGCGCGACGGCTTTCATGGCGCCGATGAAGCAGGCGGCATAGCCGGCTGCAAACAACTGTTCAGGGTTGTTGCCCGGGCCGCCGGTGCCGCCGAGTTCCTTCGGTAGCGACAGCTTAACGTTCAGGCTGCCATCTGCGGTGCTGGCTTGGCCATCTCGACCACCGGTCGCGGTGGCACTGGTACGGTACTTCACATCTACTGACATGGCTTTCTCCTGCTATTAGTAGGCTCATTTTAGCAATTGCGATGATTTTGGTATTCGGTTAATTCTATGCCGACGATTGACGTGGTCTATCTTCTTGTGGCTTTAGGGGAGACGCTCGATTTACCGCCATTGTTCACAAAGCGAAGCTGCCGGAATACGTAGTCGCAAGGGGCCATGTTCCGGGACGGCGTAAATCCATTGCCCTGCGCAGTCCATGCTGCGCGCAAGCCCAGGGCATCCATCCCTGTATGCCCGTTCGACGCATGCGTCTCACCCATGGACGACTCGCGTAGTTTTCCAGCCCTAGCGCGTAATCAGAAGACCTGCGATGTTGCCTAGTTTTGCGGGGCGCTTTGGCGATGATCCATGGCTAGCGGAACGCGGACATTCATCTCAAGCGTATCTTCAGACCTTAGAATCTTTTCAACGCGCTCGGCGCGAGCAAGATAATTGCTATATACACCAGCACACGTACGTTCGAGCACTTCTCGGAACGCGGTCTCGCGAATGTCGAGCGGCAGTCTCAAGAACTCAAGCAACTTGAAGCGAAATCGACTGAACTCCAAAGCTTCCTGAATATGCTTTGTATTAGGCTCAGGCATCAGATTCTTCTATCCCGCAAAAACAAATTGCAAGCCCCCCCTCGATGGCGCCAGACGGCGGAGCGGCGCCTCCGCACGCGAGACCGACCGCACGAGAATGTCCGTCGATCAAAATACCTAAATTGACAGTAGTCGCTCAAAAAAGGAGCGATATTGGCGCAACGCGATTCGCAGGTTTTCGGTCGTCGGTGCGTCCGATTGATCGAGGTCCTTTTCGAGTTCTAAACGTTGGTTGGCGAAGGTTTCTGCTAGGCTTTTGATGACTTGAGTAACAAGCTCGTCGCCGGCGCGTACGGCTGCTTGGGGGTCATCAACGAAACCTCTCTGAACCACATCCCAGCGTGAGCGAAAGTCCATTGCCACGTCCTGGGTAAAGAGCGGCGCCAGTTTGGCGTCCTCTTTTATTGTTGTCTTTACGACGCGGTCGGTATTGATCGCCTGCGGCAGACGCTGATCCTCCTCGGGCATGGCTGACGGGGGGCTAATTGGCGCGCCCGTGAGGTCCGTCGTGCTCGACGCGCCGTCGCGCCGCTCGCCGTTCATTTGCGGGCTCATGAGTGCACCGGAATGCCGGGGTCGGCGGCAATCGCAGCCGCCGGCGGTATGGTTTCGAGAAGTTCATCAAAGAGGGTGCGGTAATGCACGACGGCTTTTCGCAGTTCCTCTGTGTCCACCTCGTTGCTTGCATCTCGCGCGGCAATGAGTTGTGCCGCCCGATAATTTGATACGACGCCCGGGTAGTCGACGGAAATATCAGCAGCCCGGCGCTCAAAGTCGCCCATTGGGTAACCGCGTTTTTCCATCAGCTCTCGTACGAGATGATCGGCCTCCGCGACAACGCCTGTTGGGCTGTCGATGAAGCGGCTTTGCAGTGCGCCCCATGCTTGGGAGAATCTGAGGGCATCCGCCGGCGTTAACGGCACAATCTTTAAGCGAGCGACGCGCTGCTCACGTTTTAGCAGTTCTGCTTCAGCTGTCGTTCGGCCGCCGTAGTCAATCACTGCACGGTCGTATTCGGGTCCGAAACGCCGTTTGAGCTTCGCAGATCGTTGCCTTTGCATGACCAGCCATGCCACAACCGCAATCACTAGCGCGATCAAGAGAACGACAGCGATGACGGTGTTGGTGGGTAGCGTATTCATGATGTGCTTTCCTGCTATTGGCATGGGTGGCGGGGCGTCGCGTCGACCCCCAGGTCTTGGGCTTGGAGGAAGTGTATCGAAAGCCATTCAAGGCACAGCCAGAAGCTTCAAGCGATTGGCGTAGGACATCGCCTCACGTGGATGATCCGCTGACGACACGGGTGCGCACCTCAAAAGAGATGATCTGAGGGGTGCAGGGTGCTAAAAGGGCGCCACCCGGATCGAGGTGCGCTGAATCAGGGAGCAAGATCTCTGGAGCGACTGGCATTCATTTCTGGCGAACTGGATGAATCCATTGGAGTCGCGCGAGCGGCCCGATCCGAATCGTCCACCGGGCGGGACGCTCGCGGCGGACCGATCAGCACAACCCAAATCTAAAAATCCGTGTTGCGCCGGCCGCTCTGTTGTCGCCGTTCCTGCGCTCTAGGATTCGGTCGTCGAAATCCTGTGAGTTCTTCAGCCCGACGCGGTGGCCCGCGCCGATCCTCGTAGTGCTTGTACGAACAGGGACAGGACACACCGGCGCCGCACTCCGACAAAGGAAGATGCGGTGCTTCATTAGAGAGGAACCGGATGCCCCGAAGCGCTCGGGCCGTGTGACAACTCGCCTGAGTGGTCACGATGGAGACTGCGTGCCACCGGACTCGGTGGAAACCCGTGCTCGATTCTGGCCCCGTTTTCTGTTTCTTCCACGTATGCAATTTTGTCATACGAATCCAAGAGTAGGCTTCAGCTCCATTGCGAGTAATCCCGCGCCGACGGATTAAAGCGTCAGATGAATCCTAGCGTCGTGTTGTGCACTGCAGCTCCCCGTTGGTTTGCTTCGGCTGAAAATCCGCTCCTTAGAGACAATGCGCAAAGCGCGGGCGAAACGCCTCACCGACTTGAGTGTAATTTTGAGGCGCCGGGGGAATATGCAGGGCGTCGATCGTTAGGTCGGCTGTATAGAGCGTTATGACAGCGGTTTTAAGCTGTCGTCCATTCGACAAATGGAAAAGCATCCAACTACAGTCCGATGTTGAGCGCGGATTCGGGGAAAACTGACTGGGCAGGATGCTGTCTCTTTTCCCCCTCTTGGATTCGGCAACTAGCACCTTGTCGTCCTCACCAGACACGCCCGATTTGGCCGAGTCCTGACCGCTCGGCCGGCGTTGTTCGATCGTATTTACATGGATGCAAAGGCGCGGGGAAGGGTGTATTAATTGCGGAGGGATCAAAAAGAAAAAACTCCTGGATGAGGTCAGTCATGAAGCGGATGCGCATGGCGATAGCAGGTACGGGGTTGTTGCTGGCGAATGCCTTAAGTGCACAGAGTGCCGTGAAGCCCTTCCATCTTGAGGAAACCACGATTGGCGATGTGCAGGCGGCGTATCAATCGCACGCTCTCACCTCGACGCAGCTGGTGCAAGGCTATCTCAAACGGATTCAGGCCTATGACCAAGCGGGACCGAAGCTGAATGTGGTGATTTTCTTGAACCCCAAGGCGCTCGAAGAAGCCACCGCGCTCGATGAGCATCTGCGCAAGACGGGAAAGTTCGTGGGTCCCTTGCATGGGATCCCGGTGCTGCTGAAGGACAACGTCAATACCATGGACATGCCGACCACGGGGGGCTCGCTCAGTTTGGCGGGGTACCAGCCGGCGAGCGATGCGGCGATAGCGCGGAAATTGCGGAGCGCCGGAGCCATCATCCTCGCGAAGGTCAATCTGCATGAGTTCGCGATTTGGGGTGAGACGGTCAGCTCCATCCGCGGGCAGACTTTGAACCCCTATGACCTGACGCGCACGCCGGGTGGCTCGAGCGGGGGTACCGGCGCGGGCGTCGCGGCTAACTTTGCGATTGCGGGCATCGGCACCGACACGGTCAATTCGATCCGGTCGCCCGCGTCCGCGAACAACATTGTCGGTATTCGGCCGACGCTTGGGCTAGTGAGCCGTGCCGGTGTCATTCCGTATTCATTTACGCAGGATGCGGCTGGCCCACTGGCGCGCACCGTTACCGATGCGGCGAAGATGCTCAATGTGCTGGTCGGCTATGATGCCAACGATCCCGCCACGGCATGGAGTGTCGGGAATGTGGAGAAGGACTATACGAAGTTCCTAAGAGTCGACGGCGTGAAGGGCAAACGAATCGGCGTGTTGCGCAGCTTCTTTGGCAGTGCACGCATCAATGAGGAAGTCAACGCGATCGCGAACCGAGCGGTCGAGGACTTACGCAAGTCAGGCGCCACGGTCATCGAGCTGAATACTCCCGAGCTTGATAGCGGCAAGATCTCCTCGGACATCAGCGTTCACCTGTATGAATTCAAGCCGGCCATCAACGCCTATCTCGCCTCGGGCAACGCGCCGGTTAAGTCGCTGCAGGAGATCATCGCCTCCGGTAAATTTCATCCCAACATCGGGGATAACATCAAGAAGGCGCAAAGCCTCGACATGGACGACGCTTATCGGCTGCGCTTGCAGAAGCGCTCCGAATTGCAGCAGCGTGTGCTGCAGATCATGGCGGATAATCGCCTCGACGCGATGGTGTTCCCCCATCAGAAGCGGCTCGTCGTGCCCATTGGCGAGACCCAGGTGGAGCGCAACGGCGCGCTCGGATCCGTGACCGGCTTTCCTTCCATTGTGGTGCCGGGCGGTTTTTCCGCGCCCACACCAACGGCGCCGCTCGGTGTGCCGGTCGGAATTGAATTTTTAAGCAGACCTTGGTCGGAAGGGATGTTGATCGAGATTGGCTACGGTTATGAACAAGCGACAAAGCACCGAAGACCGCCGCGCAGCGCGCCGGGGCTCTAAGGCGGGCGCGCGTTAAACCGTGCATTGCCGCGCAGGTCTACAGCTCACAGGTCGCGGGTGTGAATCGGAAGGTCGCTTATTCGGCAATTTCGACTCCAACAAATGGGATGACAGTCCCGTCGCGAGTTAGAGAAGCTTGCCGCTGCCGCGATCGAGATAGTGTGCGGCCAATCATTCGAAGCGCAGACAATCGAGTAGACGGAATCAAAGCGTTCCTTTCTTCTATCGTTCCGGACAAGCCATTTGTATGGAAGCGTTTCCGCCGGACAGATACGAGAGAAGTCGTAGGAAAGGTCGCCGACGCGCTCGAAAGCGTACTGCGCAAGCATCCGGGAGTGCACGAATTGCGTTGCTGGGCGGACTCGAGGCGTCGAGGCTAGTGGCGCGCCGCGTACTGTTTATCTGTAGCCGAAACCAGCTCAGGAGTCCCACAGCCGAGCAAGTGTTCTGCAGTTGGCCGCAGATCGAGGTGGCTTCGGCGGGGCTCGATCCCAAATCAAAGGAGCCGGTGACGCCGGAACTCTTGAGTTGGGCGGACGTGATATTTGTCATGGAAAGGCATCACCGCAATAAGCTGTTAAAGCAATTTCGGACGCACATAAAGAATCAGAAGATCGTGGTATTGGGCATTACGGATGACTACGACTACATGGACGCGCGTTTGGTGAGGCTGTTTGAGGCGTTGGTACCGCGGCATTTGGGGATTCCATTGAAGGAGGGGCAGGGTCCGGATGCTAGCGGCTAAGGCGGTCTCTCAATTCAAAAAAGACGGCTATTTCGTCATACCAGGCGTGATCGACACCGTATTGAATCTGAGATTGGGAGCATTTGTCGGAGGCATCGCGAACGGCGGTGCCGGGTCTCGGAGGTTGCTGGATCAGGCATGGTGCGCACACCTGGCTGGCGCGCTGCGTGGCGACGCAAGAATCCGTTCATTGTTGCCTCGCGACGCCGTGGCGGTACAGTGCACGCTATTCGACAAGTCGCCGACTAAAAACTGGTTGGTAGCGTTGCATCAGGACTTGAGCATTCCGGTGAAGGGTCGAGTGGATGGTCCGGAGTGTTCTGGATGGTCCGAGAAAGAAGGGCAACTTTATGTGCAGCCGCCGGTCAGCGCGCTCGAGCGGCTGGTTGCAGTGCGAGTTCACATTGATGATTCTCCCGCGGAGAGTGGGGCACTGCGAGTGATTTCGGGATCGCACGCTGAGGGTAGAGTCGATCAAGAAACGGCGGAGGCACTACGCTTGGCACATGGTGAGACGGTAGTACCGGTTGCCCGTGGCGGAGTATTGGTAATGCGGCCCTTGCTCCTGCATGCGTCGTCGAAGGCCACGTCGCTCGCCTCCAGGCGGGTTCTACATTTTGTGTTCGGGCCGCCAAGTTTGCCGTTGGGGCTGGAGTGGCGGTGGGCGGTTTGACGGCCGACCTCCGGGAATCAGGCTGGTTAGGCGCACGCTCCGGGAATCTATGCGCCCCCGCAAATGACCACACGCGCTCACCTTGCCATTGGCGTCACCCTCATGGGCGGCTCCGGAGGCATATGTCGAGGCTTAATCCCGCGCCATCAAGTAGCGCGCGTCCTTGGGCGACCATTTGCCCTCTACCGGAGTCGCCGCGCACGTGTAGTCCGCTGCGACGTTTGTGGTTGCGACCTTGAGCGCATCTCTACACTGCTCGAGGGTCGGATATGCAGCTACAGTGTGGGTCGCGCCAGAGTGTAACTGCGCCAGCAAAATGAAAAGCATAGACTTCATATGATCCCCTTTGTATTTCGCGGGCGTTTGGATAAATCCGCCAAAATCTAGGCGTCTCGATCAATGCGCCAATTGACGATCCCCTAATACTGATGCCCTGAACGATGCTGGTGTGAAGCGTGATTTGCGGCAAGGCCGTCACCCCGAAATCGCGTTCCCAGTCGCACCTTGAATAACGTTATGTCATTCGAGCGGTCGCTTGCCTCCATTTGCGATTACCGGCGCGGCATATCGCTTCGAGAATTTTCCGCCGGCTGCGGACTGGCCGGGGCTCATGGCGGAATATGCGAGGCAACCGATGAAAAAGACAAAATACCTTTAGTACGCGGCCGTCCCAAAGCTAGGGCGTTAGTTGAGATTGGGATAGTCGGCGAACTGTGCTTTCGGACCCTAACCGGTGTGTCGTCAGCGAAGCCGAAGAGCTTAAGCAGTCGCCTTAATCGGTAATGGCCTCGCTACACTTAGGTCCACGGTCCTTCGGATTTGCATTCCAGGGACGTGAGGACGGACCGGTTTCGAGACCTTGGCTAGTGACCGATCAGATGCAACGACAGAGCCTTCCAGGTGGGATTGCCCAGTAGTACCAATGCGGTGATTTGGAGAGTAATCATCCAGGCAACGCCTGCGATGTACGCGGGGTGCAATCTGGCGCGCGTGGCCAAGTCGTAGACCCCGAGCGCGAGAATGAGGAGATCGCTCCCCAAATAAAGTTCCCCCCATTCACCTAAGGCAAGGGGAGCGGCTACGGCGCCGTTCAGAAGCCGGGCGAAACCGGCATCGCTGATATAAATGAGGCCCAGCAGCATGAGGCGCTTATGTGCGGCTGGCCGCGCGCGCAGCAACAGTCCTGCCGCGGTTAAACCGGTGAACGCTACAATGTCGGTGAGTTGGACGGCGAGAAATTCCGGCGTCTTGCCGGTCGCCGTAAAGCGGCCGCCATCGACGACCAATGCGGTTGCGGGACCGAGCACGACCATGATCGATGCGAGTAACGCGCCTGCCAAACCCAACCTACGATGGATGTCTGCCCGCGCATTTCGGATCAGCGCGACCTGCACCGTGAACAACGTCAGGTAGCCAACGAAGGCGACCGCGTGAAAGTGGACGATCAACGGATAGTCGAGACCGTACTTGCTCAAGTGATTGATGGTGTCGGTGCCGAAGCCCGACAGCACAGCCACCCAGACTAGGGCTGTGAAGATAAGAAACGCGTTCCGATCCGCTCCTGCGCGCGCAGGAAAGCGTCCAAGCGCTATTGTTGTTATTTTCGCTCCCTCGGCCGACGCTAAAACTGCGCATCGGCGACAAGTAGAGGATAGCCGATTTTAGGGGCTTGCAGGGTCGCCTCTCTTCTGCAGGATTGGCGGGGTCAGCGCCGGTTGGAAGTGATGCGTTTGGCGGTTAAGGGTGATTGCCAAACGTGCAGATAGGATTAGTTGCACGCGCCACCCGCCTGCGCGATGATGCCACCTGTTGCCACGCGCCAAGGACGATGCGTGAATGGCCGTCTACTTTCTTCGCAGCAAACACATATCCCGAAGCAATGGCTCGCGCGTAACCCGGGCTGCAGCCTATCGGGCCGGTGAACGTATACGCAACGAGGCGACCGGCGAGGTCTTTGACTTCTCGTCCCGTCGCGATATCCCGTACAAAGAAATCGTGCTGCCAGCCGATCTGGCTGATCGGGCTAATATGGCGTGGACACAAGACCGCAGCACGCTCTGGAATGCGGCCGAGCACGCCGGCTTGCGGTGCAACTCCCGTCTGGCACGCGAATGGTTGGTGTTTCTGCCCCAAGAGCTCACTCCCGATCAGCGCCACCAATTAGTGCAGAACTTCGCCCGCGAATTGGCGGATCGCTATCGAGCGGCGGTGGATGTCTGCGTGCACCAACCGCGCGCCGGTGCGCGCCGAAGGACCCCAAACTCGCCGCCGACCCGCATCAGAACCCGCCGCAACGCGAGGGCGCTGAGTCAACCCGTTCCCGCTCTCGTCGGCGCGAGCAAGATCTTGAACGCTAGAGGATCGGTATGACAGCGCAAATTCAGGGTCTGACACACGGCTCGTCGGGTTTCGCAATCGCGTATCTGCTCGTGCTCATCGCATTATTGGGCGGTTTCGTTCAGGCGCGCGCCACCGCCCCCAAGTATCTCCTCGCACCGTTTCTTGCCGCACCACTGTTGTTGCTCGCAGCACTATGCGTCTCGCTGCTAAGCGCCATACTGCAGGCCATCGGTTTGAGCGGTGCATGGACTCAGATATCGACCGGGTTCTTGGTAACGATGGCATTCGGCTATGTCGGAGGGCGAATTCTTGGCCAGCAACCGGCGCCGAAGGAACCGCGGCACCTGCGCGGCGCGATCGTCTCGAAAGCACCCGCCAAAAGCATTCGCCCGGCGCAGCCTGCGGCGCCCATTACACTGGCCGGTGTCTCAATCCCACTCGCCGATGAGACCAAGCACTTTAAAATCATTGGTACGACGGGAACCGGAAAAAGTACGGCGATTCGCGAGATCTTGAGCGCCGCCCTGTCACGCGGCGATCGGATGGTCATCGCCGATCCGGACGCGGGATATCTCAATCGCTATTACGATCCGCAACGCGGCGATGTGATTTTAAATCCCTTCGATCCGGAGGCACACAAATGGGATCTCTTTGGCGAAATTAGCGAAGATTACGACATCGAGCAGTTGGCGCGCGCGCTCATCCCGGACTCGGGCAACGAGGATCGGGTCTGGGCTGAGTATGCACGTACTCTATTTTCCGAGGTCGTGCGGCAGATGAGGCGCACTGCTACCTGTGATGACGAAAAACTCTCGCGTATGCTAAATAAAGCCAACGATGACGAGCTGCGCGCGATGTTGGAAGGTTCTGCCGCGGGGCGCTTCTTCAAAGAGGGCAATGAGAAGATGCTGGCCGGGATTCAAGCGACGCTGACCTCGGCCGTGCGCGTGTTCGAATACACCACGCAACAGAAGGCAGCACCGTTGTCGGTCCGGGGGTGGTTGCGCGAGGGGCGCTCGGGCTCCGCTGGTGGTCGCGGCGGGGTGCTGTTTCTGCCGTACAAGGCGGGTGAAATTGCTGCGTTACGTGGTCTCATTTCGACCTGGATGCGTCTCAGCATCATCGAGGCCATGAATTGCGAGGAAGGCGATCAACATCTGTGGTTTATCATCGATGAGCTCGATGCGCTCGGAGAAATAGACGGCTTGAAGGATGCCCTCGCACGGCTGCGAAAATTCGGTGGCCGCTGTGTCCTGGGTTTTCAGTCCATCGCCCAGGTGTCGGGGCTTTACGGCAAGGGCAGCGCTGAGACCATCGTGGAGAATTGCGGCAACACACTAATCTTGCGCTGCTCGGCCAGCGAACGCGGCGGCACCTCGGAATTCGCCTCCAAGCTCATCGGTCAGCGCGAAGTCCTGCACACCACACGATCGACCACGCGTCGCCCGGGAGAGTGGCTTTCGTCCATCTCCAAGAGCGAACAGCTCAGGATTGAACCGGCAGTCATGGCCTCGGAGATTGAGCGGTTGCCGGACCTCGCCGGATTTTTGAAAATCGCCTCTGTGCCCGACTGGCAAGTCGCAACGCTAACTATGCAGACTGTGACGTGAGCATGCCCCGCGCTAAGGCCCGACGGATCCGCGCGATCACGCCGGACCCACCTTCCGCCGCACCTTCAATTGAATCGACTTCCCCTGGGACGCCCGCGATCCAACGCCCAATACGCAAACCTCGCGCGCGTACCAAGAGCGCCTCAGCCTCGCCGGAACCCGCGCCATTGCCGCGCCGCGTCAAGCCGGCGTCACCCGCGTCACAAGATTCCGATACGCCCAATCCGCGCTAAAATCATTGCCAGTTATGCAACGCACGTATCTTTTTGTGCCGCCGGAGGAGCGTGCGGAAGTCGAGGCGCTCGGCGCCCAGTGGGATTCGACTCAGAAGCGTTGGTACGTCGACGGCACGCCGTCGTCGAGTTTGGCACGCTGGTCTTGCATAGATGGGGAGGACGAATACAGCATCATTTCGAGTGACGCCTATGTGGCGAGCACCCGCGTCCCATACCCGCATTGCGGCCAAGAAACAGAGGTCATTGGCATTCATTGCTCGAGCGGCACGGTGTTAGACGAACCACTCGAGCGGTTCACCGTGTCGGATGTTCGGGCTGTTGATGAAGTGCTGCTTCAAGAGCTGAAGCGCTGGCCGCGCTTTCGCCGTACGATCGAGGGGGACGCGTTCGGTGATTTCGCCAATCATTGCGCCGCGTGCGGCGGTGTCATCGGTGATATCGATCTTCACTCAGAACCGGACCATGCGTTTTTCGATATTGTGCACGCCCTGGATGGCGCCGTCACACTGCTTCCTCTTCCGCGACCGATCCGATTGAGCGGTAACGAGCACTTTGTAATCGATTAAATTATGGCCAAGTAGTCGTTAACCGGCGGCCCGCGTCGCGGTTATGTCGCGCACGCAACCGGCGAAATGAGTGGGAAGGCCCGCACCGTTGCGCTGCGCGCAACCACGCATATGCCACCATTCGACCTGACCGGTCGCGAGCTGCACTTGAAACTCGGCGTCCAAAGGCGATTGCTCTTCGAGGTGCGAGCGCAGCTTGCGCAGCAGCGCCTCCCAGGTCTGGGATGTCATGATGGGGCGCAAGTCGCCAAACGCGGGGCGTCGTGACGTCTCGCTCCATTGCAGGCGCGTGCAGAACCAGTCGCTAAACCACGCCGAGCCATCCACGAGATCCAATTCCCAAAATCCATCGCCGCTGGCCTGCATGGCGCGCGCGCCCGGCAGGGGTGACTTGCGGCTATAGGGACGCGAATCGCACATTCCCTCGTATCGGTCGGCTATGCTGCGCTCTAAAGGTGAGAACCTGGGTCAAAGTCGCGAATACAGCGCGCAGCAGGCATTCTTTTGGTGTCAATGAGTGCCAGTGCCGAGAATTGCAACATGGTTGTCACACATGATTAAGTCATGCGGGCTTATGCCGATACCTTAAAAAGCACTCAAGGCATGCGGGGGCGAAGTTGTCTGAGACGGAATCTGTGACGCCGATCACAGTCGACGCATCACCGGCGATCTTGCTGGCCGAGGATGATCCGGTCACGCGCATGCTCATGACCCGCTTTCTCAAGAACGCAGGCTACGAGGTCGACGCCGTGGCGAACGGCTCCGAAGCGCTCGACAAGATGACCAAGCGCTACTACCCCATGCTCGTTACCGATTGGGAGATGCCGGAAATGGACGGCATCGCCTTGTGCAATGCGGTGCGCAACATGCAGCTCGACGGCTACGTCTATGCGCTGCTGCTGACCGCACGCGATGCCAAGGAGCACATCATCGCCGGGCTCGAAGCCGGCGCCGATGATTACCTGGTCAAACCGGTGCACGAGGCGGAACTCATCGCGCGCCTGAACGCCGGCCGGCGAATACTGGCGCTCGAACACTCTCTGCGCGTCGCCAATCAGCGCAACCGCATCCTCTCGATCACCGATGCGTTGACCGGCGCCTACAATCGACGCTACTTGATGGAGCAGCTGCCGCGCGAGTTCGAGCGTTGCCGCCGCTATGCCTTTCCCCTGTCGGTCCTCATGTGCGATCTCGATCACTTCAAGCAGGTCAACGATCAGCGCGGGCACGTGGCGGGCGATGATGTGTTGCAACAATTTGCCTGCCGCGCGCAGAAGTTCATTCGCACCAACAGTGATTGGATCGCGCGCTATGGCGGCGAGGAATTTCTGATCGTGCTGCCGGAAACTGCGCACGCCGGCGCGGTCCTGGTCGCCGAGAAGATCCGCCACATCGTCGCCGCGTCACCCTTTGCCACGCGCGCCGGCGACACCCCGGTAACCGCCAGCTTTGGGATCGCCTCGACCGGCCCCAACGGACCGGATCTGTCCCTCAAGGTGGAAGCGCTGATTCGTGCGGCCGATGAAAGCCTGTACAAGAGCAAATTGGCGGGCCGCAATTGTTCGAGTGGCCAAGAGCTCAGCGCGGCCGTGCCGCTTGCGGCGCACGGCTAATCCTAAAATCAGCCGACCTGGCGTAGTTCCGCGTTAACCGCCGCGAGCTTTTCCGAAAGTTCCGCTACCAAGCCGCCGATCGCCGGCAGTGCGTTCTCGCGCACCGCGTTCTCGAGGCTGGAGGCGGCCTGACTGAGTTCTCGCGCATGAATGTTGGCGCTCGCGCCTTTGAGCGAGTGCGCACGTTTGCGCACGGTATCAAAGTCGCTGGCTTTGAGCGCCGCGATGATCTCCGCCAGGCATTGATCCCCGCTGCTGACGAAAGTCTCCGCGAGCTCGCGCTCGAATTCCGCATCGCCGCCGGTGAGTTCCTTGAGCGCGCCGCGATCGATGGCCGGTGCGGTCGGCGCAGCCTTCAGAAAGCGGCTCAAGGTCTCGATCACCTGTGCAGGCTCGATCGGTTTGCCGAGGTGGGCATCCATGCCGGCGGCCAGGCATTTTTCGCGATCCTCGCTCATGACATTCGCGGTGAGCGCAATGATGGGCAGCCGCTTGGCGCCGCGGCTTATCTCCATCTCGCGAATCCGCCGCGTCGCCGTAAAGCCGTCCATCACCGGCATCTGACAGTCCATCAGCACCGCATCGAAGTTCGCGGCGGCCATGCGTTCCAAGGCTTCGGCGCCGTTGTTCGCAATGGTCACCTCCGCGGCGAGATTTTGCAGCGTGCGCTGCGCCACGCGCTGATTGACCGGGTTGTCCTCGACCAGCAGGATCTTGTTGCCTCGGAAGGTCGGCAGCGCCTGCGGCGAAGTTTTGATGTTGGGCGCGTGCGGTGTCTTGCCGGTCAATACCTGATCGACCAGATTGGCCAGCAATGCGGCGCGAATGGGCTTTAGGCCGATGGCGTCCGGGCGGTATTCGCGATCCGCCGTGTCGTGCTCGGCGCCGAACAGTGACATTAAAATAAAGGGCAGGCGTGCATGACGCCCATCGGTGCGCAGGGTCTTTAGAAGATCCAGGCCGCCGTGCATCGGCATCAATTCATCGGCCAACACCAAATCGAAGGACTGCTGCGCCAAGAGTTCCAGGGCCTCACTCACGCTGCCGGCCGCCACGGTGCTGAATTGGTAGAGATTAAGCTTCGAGACCAGGCTGTCGCGCGCGGCCGGAATATCATCGACAATCAATATCTTTCGACCCAAACCGATCGGCTGGCGCGTCGGCTGCTCCTTGGCCACGTCGAGTTCGACGCCCACCCAAAAGGTCGAACCGTGGCCCACGTCGCTGCGCACGCCGACTTCGCCGCCCATCAGTTCCGCCAATCGCTTGACGATGGACAGCCCTAAGCCGGTGCCACCGTAATGGCGCGTGGTCGAGGAGTCCACCTGAGAGAATGACTTGAACAACCGGTCGATGCGATCGGCCGGAATACCAATTCCCGTGTCGGTCACCTCGATCGTGAGGGAGGCGCGCTCGTTCGTCGCGGCGCCATTGGCCACGCGAACGCTGATGTGACCCTCATGTGTGAATTTGACCGCGTTGCCCAATAAGTTTAAGACCACCTGACGCAGGCGCACCGGGTCGGCCCGTACCATCACGGGCACTTCCGGCTCGAGGGTGACGATGAGTTCGATGCCCTTGGCGGCCGTTTGCAGGGCCGTCGCAGCAACCGCCTCGTACAGCATGTGGATGAGATCGAACTCGACATTTTCGAGTTCCAGCCGGTCGGCCTCGATTTTCGACAAGTCCAGCACGCCGTTGATCAAGGACAGCAACGCTTTGGCGCTGCCGCGGATGATGTCCAAGTACTCGCGCTGCGTACTGTCGAGGGAGGTTTCCGCCAGGATCTGCGACATGCCAAGAACACCGTTCATGGGCGTGCGGATTTCGTGGCTCAAATTCGCCAGAAAGCTGCTTTTCGCGCGATTGGCCGCTTCCGCAGCGAGCTTGGCGTCGAGCGACGCCTGTTCGGCGTGTTTGCGGTCGGTGACGAGCTGCATCGCGCCGGCCAATCGCAACGGCGTCCCGTCCGCGGCGCGTTCGGCTTGGCCGCGCGCCCGCATCCATTCGTAGTGCCCCGCCTTGTGCCGCACGCGAAATTCCAAGTCGTACACGGCGCGATGCTCGAGGTGATTGTCGAGCGCCAACGCGACCCGTTCGCGGTCTTCCGGGTGAATCAAGGTCATGAACTGTGCGTGCGAAGAACCCAGTTCCTCGACGCCGTAGCCTAGGATTTCGCCGAAGCGCAGCCCATACCAGGAAACGTTGGTCAGCAGATCGATTTCCCACAGGCCGTCCTGCGTGCCGCGCAACGCGCGTTCCAGACGAATTTCCACCGAACCCAACGCCGCCTTGGTGCGCTTCAAGTCGCTGATGTCGATCAGGGCGCCGGTGATGCGCTCAACCTCTCCCGTGGGGGCGCGCGACACCTTGGCTTTCTCGCCAATCCAGCGCTCGGCGCCGCTGTCGAGCAGCACGCGATATTCGCAGCGATAATAAGGATTCGCCGGCGTGGTCTCCAAGGGCGCGCTGCGCACGCGGGCAAAATCGTCCGGGTGAACCCGGGATAACGTCCGATTCAGATCCTCGAGCGACATGGCGGCCGGGATACCCAAAAGTTCGCGGAAGTTCTCCGAGCAGATACGGGTGTTGCGGCCAAAGTCGAAATCGAAGATGGCGACGCCGGCCGCGGTCTGCGCGATGTTCAGCGACTCGGTGGCATAGTGAAGCTTGTCTTCCAACTCCTTGCGTTCAGTGATGTCGGTAATGGTGCCGATGGCGCGCGAATCGTGGCTCGCATCGCCCGGCAACACCTGACCGCGGCCGGCGAGCCAGCGAATCTCGCCGCTCGCGGTCAGCGTGCGGTATTCGGTTTCATAGCCGCCGCCCGTGGCAACTGCGTCGCTCAAGGCGTTTACAACCCCCTCGAGATCTTGCGGGTGGATGGACGCGAGCCACTCCTCCCGCGTCAAGGACAGGTCGCGGCATTCCAGACCAATCAGTTCGAAGAACAGGGAGGTGCCCTTGATGACGCCCGTCACCAGATTCAGTTCGAAGACCCCAAAGCCACCCGCGGATTGCGCGAATTCCAAAAACTCGGCCGAGCGGCGGCCCGGCGAGTCAGCCTCGCGCACGACTTCGTTTGCCGGCAGCGCAGGCGTCTGCGTGTCGGTGGACCGGCGCAATTTGTTAAGGAGTGTGTTCTGAATCGACCAGCTTCGCATGCGGCTTCCATACCCAAGGTGGGCCTTGGCCCATCATCTTAAGGGTATCGGCGGGCAGGGTCTGCGCTTGAGCTATGATCGACCTCTCATTCTCGAGTGAAAAGGCATGCGAAACCTGAAGTTACTGGGTTTTTTGGCAGGGGGAATCGTGGCGCTGTCCTGTGCCCTGCTGCTCGGCGTATGGCTGCTCGTGAATCCCAACGCCTACAAGGGCAAGATTGCCGCGGCCGTCAAAGAATCCACCGGACGAGAATTGAAACTGCCCGGTGACATCAAGCTCTCGGTGATTCCCTGGGTGGCCCTGCAGTTAGGTCCCGCAAGCCTTGGCAATCCCGCAGGCTTCAGCGATGAGCCCTTCCTCTCATTCACCCACGCGAGCGTGCGCGTCAGACTGCTGCCGTTACTCAGGCAACGGCTTGAAGTCGCCCGCGTCGAGGTCCAGGGGCTGGATTTGCGCCTGCTCAGGAATGCGGCCGGTCGAGGCAATTGGCAGGATGCCGAACAGCCCGCGGCGAAATCAGACTTGGATCACACTGCTGCGGGTCCGGCCTTGGAGTCGCTCGCGAATGTTCGGATCGACAACGGCCGCGTCACCTATCAAGGCATCACCCTCGAGAAGTTCAATCTGGAAACCGGGTCGCTCGCCGCCGATCGGCACGTCCCCGTCAGCCTGACCTTCGACTTAAGCCGCGCTCCTTCGGGCGAACAGTTGTCGCTCAATGCCAAGTTTGACTTGAGCCAAGAGGCCGCGCAGGAAACGCTGCGATTCAGCGCGGTCAATGTGAGCGGCACGCTGGGGCCGCCTGGTGAGGGTCGGCCGGCTCACTGGGAGCTGCTCGCGCCGGAAATAAATCTCAACGTGGCGCACCAGACCCTCGCTGCGCAGGCATTCAACTTCAGTTATTCGGGCATGAACCTCACGGGCGGTGCTCAAGCGACGAACATTCTCGACGATTTACACCTCGCCGGCTCGGTGACCTTGGCACCTTTGCTGTTGCGGGAAATTGAACCGCGCTTAGGATTCTCTTTACCTAAGACGCGTGACCCGAAAGCGCTGTCGCAGCTTTCCGGGACGACGGAATTCGCCTACGACTCGCAGGCCTTGAGCCTAACGAACCTGCAGCTTAAGCTCGATGACACGCAAGTTCAGGGAAATCTTAAATTGCTCGCCGGCGATGCGCAGGCCCTGCAATTCGACCTGGCGGCCGATCACATCGACCTGGACCGTTATCGCACTCCGGCAGGCGTCCCGGTCGCTGCAGGATCCGCACTGCCTGCCTCTTCAGACAAGCCAGAGTTGGCATGGGATGCAAGCGGCACGCTCACGCTAAAGTCCGCTAAGGTAGCGCGCCTGGATTTATCCAACGTACGCGTCACGGTTGCTGCCAAAGACAAGGTCCTGCATCTGTTTCCTATCGAGGCGCAGCTGGTGGGCGGCCGCTCCTCGGGCGACATCACCCTGGACAGCCGCGGCGCGACGCCCACGCTGAGTGTCGATCAGCAGTTGACCGGTATCGATATGGCGCGATTGTTGGCGGCTACAACGGGAAAGGGGCGCTTGTCCGGGCGCGCCACACTCACTTTGAAAGCCAGCGCGCGCGGCGTCGGCGTTGATGCCATGCTCAAATCCCTGACCGGACACCTCGATGCGGATCTTGCCGAAGGAGCACTGGAAGGCATTGATGTCGGGTATGAACTGAAGGTCGCCCAAGCCTTGATCGATAAGTCCGCCGCGCCGGCGCACGGCAGCACGAACCGTACGCCGTTTCAGGCGTTCAAGCTGTCCTCGCAGATCACCAACGGCGTCGCAGAAACGCACGATCTGACCATCGCTTCGCAGGCACTCAAAGTTTCAGGGCAGGGGAGCGCGAATCTCGCGACCAAGGGCATTGATTTTAAGCTGTTGGCCAGCGTGGCGACCGCACCGGCCAGGAATACCGATATTCCGCTTAAAGTCACCGGCACCTATACGGATCCTACGGTCAGGCCGGACATCGAAGGACTCGCCAAGGACCAACTGAAACAAAAGCTGCAGGACATTCTGAAAAAGAATGGCCTGCAGGGCCTGTTCACAAAATGAGTGGGGGGCCTGAACAGTTCGCCCAGCGGCTCCTCGAGTGGTTCGCCGCGCATGGGCGGCACAGCCTGCCGTGGCAAATCAATCCAACGCCTTATCGCGTGTGGGTTTCCGAGGTGATGCTGCAGCAAACGCAGGTGGCGACGGTGATTCCGTACTACGCGCGCTTCATGGCACGTTTCCCGGATATCGACTCGCTGGCATCAGCGCCGCTCGATGAAGTGCTGCACCTCTGGACGGGATTGGGTTATTACGCACGCGCCCGCAACTTGCAGGCCTGCGCGAAAGTATTGGCCGCGCAACACGGCGGGGTCTTTCCGAACCGCTTAGAAGAAGTGATGGCGCTTCCTGGCATCGGCCGCTCGACCGCCGGGGCCATACTTGCACTGTCACGCGGAATACGTCATCCCATTCTCGACGGCAACGCCAAGCGGGTGCTGGCCCGGGTATTCGGGATCGCGGGCGACCCCACATCGAAGACAGTCCTTGCTGCCCTTTGGAGCCAAGCCGACGCCTGCACACCCGACCAAGAGGTCGCGGCCTATACACAGGGCATCATGGATCTGGGTGCGACATTGTGCACTCGTGCTCGCCCGGCATGCGTACCCTGTCCCATGAATACGGATTGCGTCGCCGCGCGCGAAGGCCGCCAGCAGGAATTGCCGGGCAAAAAGTTGCGGCGCTTGCGCCCGTCGCGCGAGACGACCCTGTTGATCGCGCAAACCGGCGGCGAGGGTTCCGCGGCGGTGCTGTTGGAACGGCGACCGAGTACGGGTCTATGGGGAGGTCTTTGGTCACCGCCGCAATTTGCGAACGAGAGCGACGCCATGGCGTGGTGCGCCAGAGAATTCGGTGAGGCAGGCGAATCGGAGGCTCTGGCGCCCATAGAGCATGCCTTTACGCACTTCGATTTACGGCTGAATCCCTTGCTCGTGAGAGGTAGAGAGATGCCAAAGGTCCTCGACGACGCGGATCGGATTTGGTATCGACTCGACGCGCCGCCTCGAGTCGGCTTGCCTCAGCCCATACTGCAACTGTTCAAGCGTCTGCGCGCCGGAACCGCTTAGGTTAAGATTCGTTGCATGGCACGCAAGATTCAGTGTTCTTTTTTGAAGCGCGAGGCAGAAGGCCTCGACTATCTGCCGTACCCCGGTGAATTCGGGAAGAGAATCTACAACAACATATCCAAGGAAGCTTGGGCGCAATGGGTTGCGCACCAGACGATGCTGATCAACGAGAATCGCCTGACACCGATAGAACCCAAGGCACGCGCCTTCTTGGTGGCGGAAATGGAGAAATTTCTGTTTGGCAGTGGTTCGGAGAAGCCGAAGGACTTCGTGCCCAAGTAGCAAGACGCCGCGATATGAGCAACAAAGAAGACCGGGGTGACATCGTAGTCCGCATGCGGCCGCGTCGCCGAATCGTCGGTCTTGTCGTGCTCGCCGTTTTAGCAGTGGTACTTTTTGCGGGCGGCACGCTAGCGTCCTACTACGTCGATGCGCTCTGGTTCGAATCGCTCGGCTATGCGTCGGTGTTCTGGACGCGGCTCAGTTTTCAGGCCGCAACCTTTGCAGCCTTTACGCTCCTGACATTTCTCGGGATCTATGGAGTGTTCCGGACGCTGAAACCCGAGCGGCTCGCCGCATTGATGGGGGCCACCATTCTCGTCAACCGGCGGCCGGTAGCCCTGCCGGTCGAACGCTTCCTCAACCTGATCGGCTTCGCTTTATCAGCGATCATCGCCGCCATAACCGGCGCCAGCATGACGGGGCGCTGGATGACCCTGGCCCTTTACTGGGAGGCACCCCGTCACGCCACGACGCTCGACCCGATCTTTGGGCGATCCCTGGACTTTTACTTCTTCACGCTGCCGGCCTGGCAGCTCATTGCCGGCTGGCTGTTGACGCTGGCCATTTTCGCATCTGCGATCGCCGCACTGTTTCTGATCATGAGCGGCGGCGCGCGTGTGATGAGGGAGCGCCCCGATGCCGCAGATCAGGCCAGACTGTGGCGCGGGTTGTCGATCGGCATCGCGGCGGTGCTGCTGACACTCGGTGCGCAGGTGTACTTGGGACGCTTCGAGCGGCTGTTCCAGTATGGCACCATTTTCTCGGGGGTGACCTACACCGACGCTCACGTCACCTTGACCGGCATGCTGATCGTGTCGGCCGCTTTGATCGCGGGCGCCGCCTTGGCGGCAGCCAGCGCAATTCTGTCACTGCCGAGGCGCTGGCTGCTGGCGTCCGTTGCTCCGGCCGTCATCTGCTATCTTCTCGTCGCCGTCGTGGGCTGGTACGTCAGCAGCTTCATCGTACAACCGAACCAGCTGGTGCGAGAGCGGCCATTCATTACGCACAACATTGAAATGACGCGGCGGGCATACGCGCTGGATCGCATCGAGACGCACGCATTTCCCGCCGAGACCAGCATCGACGCGGTGGAACCGGCCAAAAATCAGACCACGCTCGAGAACATCAGGTTGTGGGACTGGCGCGCGTTGCAGGATACGCTGCGCCAGATTCAGGAAATCCGCACCTACTACGACTTTCCGGATATCGACATCGATCGATATGAGATCGATGGTTCGGTCCACCAGATGATGCTCGCCACACGCGAGCTGAATGTGGAGAAATTGCCGCAAAGCAGCCGCAATTGGATCAATGAGAAGTTGATTTATACGCACGGCTACGGCGTGACCATGAATCCGGTGAACGGC
>Ga0265770_1000005_pt1 | contig 23577 bp, 13 predicted proteins | sample NZEome_2_FD_200838 | JGI IMG/M metagenome (GOLD analysis project Ga0265770, IMG submission 200838) | Metatranscriptome of rhizosphere microbial communities from Maridalen valley, Oslo, Norway - NZE1 (Metagenome Metatranscriptome) | ecosystem: Host-associated > Plants > Roots > Rhizosphere > Soil... | reverse complement strand
GATGAGTCTCGTAGACCTCCTGAATTATCGTGCCGGCGAAGCATGTAAATTCCGGCAATTCACCCTTTAGAAGTTCTTTGCGAAAGTCGACATAGGCGAGTAAGCGGTCCAATGGGTCGGGCAACGTTTGATAATCTGCGCACAAGAACGTTGGACTTGTGACATTGATCCAATGTTCGGCCGCCGCAATCGCCAACTCTTCCTTACTCTTGAAGTGGTGGAAGAAGCTTCCTTTGGTCAGTTCAGCTGCTTCGCAAATATCCTCGACGCGGGTCGCCGTGTATCCCTTGGCGCGGAAAACTGACAACGCTGCATCGAGCAGCGCCGCCTTGGATTCGTGATGCACATCGGCCATAGAGCCGCTCAAAAACCTAGTGATGACAGCATACCTACTAACCGGTATGCTGACTATGAAGATGCTCGATGTCAAGAGAGGACTCTCGATGGCACGATCGGCACGAAGGGTTTATCAGTACGCACACACTTTCATCGCGGACGAATTGTTACTGCTCCGCATCGCTAAGATTGCGCACGGATTTTCCGATTTCCTACCTACCGCCAACTAGCCCTTACGGTAATCATGAAGAAAATGGATTTTACGGAAAGTCAGATAGTAAAAATCCTGTGCGAGGCGCAGTTGACGCCGGTCAATGACGTCGCAAGAAAGCACAACATCAGCGAGGCGACAATTCTTGCCTGGCGCGGCAAGTTTGGCGGGCTGGGCGCTGAGGACGTTAAACGATTGCGCCACCTGAAGCATGAGCATGCCAGGCGTCAAAGAGGTTGCAAAACCTAGAAATTGAATACACGCGCGCGTAGGGTGTGAAAAGGGCAAAGCGCCCGCAGCAACGCGCTGCATGATGTCGCGGGATTGGCAGATTTCCGCAGCCGGTATCTGTAAAGTGTTGCTCCCATGGGTCCCTTGGAGTCCTTTGATCTTTTCCCCTCACGCATCTGGCAGGCGCACCTGTCCGCGCTCGCGCCGCAGCTTCAAGGTTGGACGCAAATCGTGCTGGCGATGCGGGCGGCCAGCCCAAAACCTGCGGGCCGCACGGTCCGCCAGGGCTGGAACAGCGAGGACATGGGCGTGCTGGCTCGACCTGAATTCGGCGCCTTGAATCAGGCGATTCGCGCCGCGTGCGCCAGCGTTTTGAGCGAAATGGGGCAGGAGAAGATCGCCTTCTCGCTGCAGTCCTGGATCAATCTACATGATCGCGGCGGGTTTAACTTTCTGCATATGCATGAGGGCTCGCTGCTGTCGGGGTCCTTCTATATCAGCGTGCCTCCAGGCTCCGGCCAATTTGTGTTCCGCGATCCGCGGCCGGGCGTGATTACGGGCAGCATCAAGGGAGGCGTGCCCAATGGACATGTCGACGTGCACCTCACGCCGAATGCGGGTCTACTGGTGCTGTTCCCCAGCTGGATGGAGCACTATGTGGAGCCGCACGAGAGCGACGAGCCGCGGATCACTCTCGCCTTCAACGCAAACGACCAGCTGTAAAGTCTCAAGAGGTTGCACTTTACAACTAGCGGTTTGGGACCGCATCGAAGGCCACGGTCAGGCGCGGCTGCTCGCTGGAAAAAGGCACCGTGCCGTGCCAGAGGTAGGATGGAAACAGCACGAGCATGCCGACCTCGGGGCGCACCGAGTACTCGGCAGCGAGCGCCGGAGTGGTTCGCATGCTGGGCTGGCCGAAGGTCAGAATTCCTTCATCGCTATGCGCATCGTTCATGCAGTCGGGCAGCTCGACATAGCAGGCTGAGGATATCCAGCCGCGCGGATGCACATGGCTGCGATGATGTCCGGAGCTGCGCAGCCTCACCGACCAACTGCCGTTGAACCGCCAGTGCCCCTGGTTGCGACGGCGCAATGGATCGGAACCTTGACCCATGCGCACCAGGAACTCGCGGATGGGCGCGGCGAAGCTCTTGAAAAGCGCTTGAATCGGAGGATCGGCGTTGCGCGACAAATCCTGGGTCGTTTCGGTGCCGTGGCGCAGAGATTGAAACAACAGCGGATGGCCGTTCGGATCGTGCAATCGGCCGAGACTGACGCGCAAATCAGCCATGAAGCCCTTCAGATCCGACCATGGCGGCGGCGCTTCGAGCTGGATGGGGAAAATCAGATTCTTGTAATCGCAAAAGGTCTCGTAGCGAGGATCGCCGAGCAGCCGCCAGGCCGTTGTCTGAAGTGCAATGAGGTATTGATCGTCCGGGGCACCGGCCACCAACGCATCGCAATGGGGTAGTGCGGCGCGGGCATCCCCCACACCGAGTAGCGCCGCAACCAAGAGACTGCGTGCGGTGGAATTGGCCGGCATCGCCTGCAACGCCCGCTCGGCGAATACCAGTGCGATTGCCGAATCGAATTCCAGCGCGGCAAGCCCGGCGCGGATAAACAGCATGGGCGGAGTCTGTGCGCGCGCGACACGCGGAGCCAAACACGCATAGGCTGCGCGCGCATCCCCGCCCGCCTGCAGAATGGCAGCCTTGGCCGCCCAGAGAGCATCTTCGCTATCAAAGATTTGCAGAGCCCGATCGAGTTCCGCGGTCGTTTGCGCCAAGTCGCCGGTCCGCATCCAGATCAATTGCGCGAGATTATTTTGCGCCTCGACCAGGCGCGGTTCGAGCCGCACACAGTCACGCAATACCGATTGCGCGCGCTCGAAATCGCCCTGCGCGATCAAGCTGCGCGCATAGGTATTGTAGAGCGCGACGGATTGACTGCCGCGCGACAGCGCCTGTTGTGCGACACGGGCTGCTTCGTCCTGCTGATTGGCTGCGTTGAGCGCGATTGCCAGAGCATGCGCAATCCCGACATTATTCGGTGCGGCCCGTGCCAGCGCCCGGTAGCCGGATACTGCGTCGGCTTGCCGGCCGAGCGCGGCCAGCGCCGCGATGTGCTGCGCGAATAACTCCTCATCGGCCTTGCCGCTCGCGCAAAGCGGTGCGGCGATGGCAAGCGCTTGAGCCGGTTTCCCTGAATCATTGTAATAGCGTGCCAGCAACAACGCTGCGCGAGGGTAGGGCGGCGAAGCGGCTGCCGCCCGCTGTAATAACGACTCAGCCTCGGCGCCGCGACCGTCGGTGAGCAACAACTCGCCGAGAGTTGCCAGCGTCGGCGTCCACGCCGGATCGAGGATAAGCGCGCGGCGCAAAAGCAATTCCGCCGCCGCTGTATTGCCCAGTGCCTGTTTGGTGCCGGCGAGGAGGCGCAGCGCTTCGACGAACTCCGGGTAGGAGTCGACAATTGTCTCGAGCTGATCGTGTGCGGGGCGATAACTGCCGGATTTCAGCAATGCGTTGATCCGGCGCATCGTATCGATGAGTGCGGGATTGTTTACAGACATTGCAGCCGAGGGTAGCAGGCCCGCGCCGTCTGGCAAGCGGCAGCACTGCGGGTGTGGCTCCAAGAGACCCCCTCGCGCCGCATGACGCGAGGGGGATTTCGTCAGAACTTGTACTTGAAACCAATGTTGCCTTCGCGACCCTCGATTGGCCGAGCCAGGATCACGTTCTGCACGCCGGCCGCCTGGCCGGTTTTGCGTGCATTGCCTTCCGTGAGACCAATCTGATCGGTCAGATTGGTTCCCTGGATACGCAACTCCCAGTTTCTGCCGACGTCAAAGAGCAGGCCCGCACTCAGCATGTAATAGGCCCCCAACGGCTGCAACCCGGTGATGTCTTCATAGCGCTGGCCGACATGCTCGTAAGTGACCCAACCCGTGGCCGTTCCCCAGGTGGGCTCCAGCGTGTAGGCCGGGGTGACGCGGATTTGGAATTTCGGTTGCCGCTGCAGCGGCTCACCATCGATGATTGCGCACTGGTTGTTTCCGTTGATGTCGATGTACGGCGCACACCCGTTGTAGTGCGTGTAATGCCCGTCCATGTAATCGCCGTTCACCGTGATGTTCAGGTCGTGGATTGGCGTCAGGGTGCCGATGAAGTCGATGCCCTTCGCATCGGAGCCGTAAGTGGTGATCGGGCCAAAGCCCACGCCTACTGCATTGGTCTCCTGGTACGGCAGGCCCGTGAACTGTCTGTGATAGGCGCTGACATCCACGTAGGCAAGGCTGTTCTGGAACTTAAACCCGAACTCGTAGTTCTTCATCGTCTGGATCGGTGCACTGATGCCGGTGCTCGTATTCGTCGTTGCGCTGAGGCTGCCGGAACTGCGCAGACCATTGTCAAAGTCGTCGAAATGCGCGCCGGTATTGAAGCGTGTGTACACGCTCATGTTATTGAATATCTCGTAGTTGATACCCACGGTGAACGAGGCCTTGGTCTTGTCGTAGTGCTCGTTGTCCCAGGTGCCGTTGCAGATGGGCACCGCGTTGTCCCACAAGTCCAGCGCCGATCCCAACTGCTCAGGGGTCCGATTGCAGGTGCGTTGATTGGCGTTGATGTTCTCGAGACGCGCACCGGCGTCAAACAAAAACTGGTTCCATTTGTAGGTATCCGAAAGGTAAGTCGCAATATTCGTGGCGCTGCCGTGCTCCAGAATGTTGAAGTTACCGTTCATGTTCACAAAGCCTTGCGGGCTGGTCAGATTCACCGTCTGCCCGGTGGCATTGACGTAGTTCAATACGATGGGCGTGGCATTGGGCGTGTTGGACATCAGCATGTTGTTGCCCAACGACCAATTGTCGTCATCGGTGTAGTTCGCCAAATACACCCCGCCGGTCAGGGTATCGTTGTCGAAAATTTCCTTGCTGACGCGAAACTCGTCGGTGAGGTTGGTCAGATGCTTCTGGATGTACCACCACCCTTGCACGATCACGCTCTGACTCTGCGGCACGAGGCCGCTGCCGTTGGAGTAGTGCGCACTGACATTGGTGCTGACCGGCAGACCCTGGCCATTGACGCCCAAATTGTTATTGTCGACGGCGGTCGTGCCGTTGCAGAAACCCGCGGGCTGCGGCACTTGGCAACCATACAGGTAATAGCTTAAGGGTCGCGGGTTCGGACCCGAAAACAGCGCGTTGGTGTTGAGGTCGCCGGTGTCGAACAGGAAGTTGTTCGTGATCGTCCAGGTGCCGATCTTGTCGTTGAACTTGCTGCCCAAGTAGTACAAGGTACCGCCGCGGCCATTGGCCAGGTCGGCCGACTCGAAACCGCCGGCGGCACTCGGTACTTCCACGTTGCGCATGGCCGTGCTGCCATAGGCCGAGGTGAGCGCATTGAATCCCGGATAGTTGGAGAACGAGCCATTGGCGTTCTCGATCAGCGGGACCGGCACGATGAACTGATTTTTGTCCTGCAGGGTGCGGAACCAAAACATCATCGAGCCGCCGTCGAGATCGTGACTCACCGTAGCCGTGAACTGTCCGCCCAAATCGGCCTTGAATTGCGGGTCGCGCACGCCATCGGATGAGCGGTAGAAACCTCCGGCGCTGCCATACCAGCCCGGAGCGATAGGACCGCCGACGAAAGCGTCGACTCGGTATAACCCTTCGCTGCCAATCGTGAGCCCCGCAGAACCGGTCAGCGTATCCGTGCCTTGTTTGAGAATGAAGTTGGCTGTTGCGCCCATTTGTCCGGGACCGAAGATGGCGCCCGGACCCATTTGCACGACTTCAACGCGATCCACCGTGTCGTCGAGACGGAACAGCGAACTCGAATCCATGAAGGAAAGCGAGGGCATGCCGTACATCGGCGAACCATTGATCATGTTGGTAAAGTACGGCGCGTCGCCGCCGCCGGGGATACCGGCAATCTCGATGTTGGCACCGGTTTGACCGCCCGACGATTCGGGCCAGATACCGGGCGAAAGTTTCAGTACGTCGGCCGTCGATTTTGGGTTCGCCATTTTGATCTGCTCGGCGTTGGCCGAGATGATGTTGTAACTGGCGTCGAGCTTTCGGACACCGGTGGCGGATGCGGTAACAACGACCTCTTCCAAAGCGGTCTCCGCGGGGGCGGCTGCTGCCGCCGCAACTTGCTGGGCACGAACGGTAGTCGCACCAGCGGCGCAATACAGTATGCCGGCGACCGCGACGGCAAGGGTATTCACGCCGAGGCCGCGGACCGTGGCACCGCGCGCGAGGGCTCTCGGGTCAGGAAGTCCCAAAGCCGGCCAACTCGCCGGCCCCAGTCGGACCGAAGGTGCGCCGGAGCGGCATTGTTTGTTGCGTTTTTGACTCATGAATCATTCCCCCTGAAGTTATCGTTTGAAGCAGTCAAAGTGTTACGGCGGATCGAAGATGCAGATGTTGTTATGGCGATGCGATACCGCTCGGTCAAAACGCGAAATTGAGGTTGGCGGCCGGCGCTTGGGAACGCCCCGATGGTCCCATGTCGGGGAGTAAGTTGCGCAGCGACCGGCACTATAGGTCTGTAAAAACTGCAATTTCCCGCTCCCCCAGCGTTTGCACGTCTGCGGTATTCAATCGCAAGCGGGAAGGCCGTCAAGCAAACGTCGACCCACGGATCGGGCTGCTGAAGCAGTCTTGTTTTCACCGATGGGTTGGCTTCCGAGCATGGCTCGCCGAAGACCTGTCCCCCTAATTCAATGTAATTGTTATTTTGTTCAATGGCAACTATGCGGCTAATTCACAACAGCGCATTGTCGAGTCGCTCGGGAAGGTCAGAGGTCTTTTTCGGCGCCGGTATGGCTAGGTAGACCGTGCTCCAGAGCTGCGCGGCGTTGGACTCGTCGGCATCGGCGGCATCGGCGCCAAAAGGCGCGATCGCGAAGTGCCCGTGTGTAAAGGTCCAGGTCCAAAGCTCCGAATTACGCATCGCATGCGCCGCGCGGATCGCTTTCCACAGCTGCCCCTGTGCCGCGCGCAGATCCTCCTGAAGCAGTGGCGGCAAATCCTGGCGTTGTAGTTGCCGTTGCAATCCTGCCGCGAGCACCGCTTGCTGCCACGACCAGACCACTGTTCCGTGATAGGCGCTGCGGGTCAGCTTGCCCTGGATGGCCGGCGCGGCATACACGGGATTCGCGACCACCACGCCCACCGGAGTCAGCAGTCCCGCGGGGAACGGTCGCATGAGCGCCGTCACCCCAACCTGAAGCGCCGTCGAGGTTGGTCCGCCAAACAGCAGTTCGAACCCGACATCCGAATGAATCACAGAAATGGTTTTGTCCTCGGCAGTCAAGGAAAGCGCCGGAAAGGAGACGGCGGAATCGTCCACGGACTCGAGCGCGGCACGGTCGGCAATCTTTAGGGAAGCCGCATAGCCGCGGATGTCATGTCGTGCCGCCGCGTTAGGCACACTCACATTGAAAAGCGAGCCGGCGCTATCACGCCAGATCGCCGCCATGGCCGTGGCATGGGAGAACAATTCACGCTCAGCGCTGTTCAGATAGGCAGTAAGCAGGCCACTTTCAAAAAAGCGGCCGGCGGCCTCGAGCGCCGCCGGCACGAACACCGCGTTGACGTCGTAGGGGAACCTACCGCCGGCCAAGCCGTCATTGCTGTCGCGCCATTGGCCCGCGTCATTTCCGGGTTTCAATGCGATCAAATTCGGCGCGCGCGGATCACGCGCAAATCTTGCCGCGGCTTGCAGCACGAACTTGAAGTTGGCGGCCAGATCCGCGCCGAACGCCTTGGGGCTCTCGCGCCGGCCGTCCATCCGCTTCAAGAATGCCGCGGCTTGCGCTCGTCCGCGCGCATCATCGAGCAGCCATTGAGCGGCCACCGGCGCCAGCATGAAGCTGCCGTCGATCATGTTGTAATTAAAGGTTGGCGCATCGGACTTCTCACCGGTGGCGCGCAGGTGATCGAGAATGGCGAATTCTCCGATGTCCTCTTCATGCGCGACCTCGCCTTGTGCAGACAAGCGCGTCAACACGGCGCCCAATCCGGCGTCCACCGCCTCGGGTGCGAGCACGGGCATCAGCAGGCGCACCGACATCAAGGTGTCTCGCCCGAAATAAGTATTGAAGCGCCAGGAACCGGCGAGAAACTTTTCCTTGTAGCTTAAGAAGGTGAGTACATTGCGAGCCGCCGTATCGGCCTGCGCCTGATCGTTGAGCAAATGGGCGCCCCACAGCGGAGTGAGGGGCACCTCGCCGCTCAACGCGGTAATCCTCAGAATGATTTTGCCGTCGCTTGCAGCCGTCACGTGATCGGCACGCAGTGCCCCGTGGGTGACCTGAATGCTGAGTCGATATCCGGCCGCGCCATCGAGGCGATCGCGCGCCCAAGTGATGGTTGAGTCGCGGGTCGTCGGGCTGGTGGCGACTTCGGCCGGGAAGGTACCGAGGGCCTGATAGTCCCGCAATACTCGTACGCTCGAGAGTATGGCTTGCTTGAAACTCAAGTCCGCCGCACCGGTTACGAGCGCTTCGGCAGTGATGCCGTAGAGGGGCCGCCCGCGCGCGTCTTGGGTCGTGACCGGCTGTGATCGCCCGCGCAGCGCCCACCTCACCGGCTGCTTGGTGTGCGAGAACCATAACGCGACGCCGCTGTTGCCGGCGGGAAAGGCGATCAAGACGCGGGGATCCAATCCCGAGCGCAGCAGCAGATGGGCGGCGACCGGGCCTTCGCGCAAAAAGCTGTTGAGATTCGGACCTTCCTCGACATCGAATGACAGGCGCTGCTCAGCATCGGCATTTCCCATAGCCGGCAGGGCGGCCGTCGCCAACAGCGCAGGCGTCGCCAGCAGCATCGTCATCAGCGCTCGGCGCCAGATTGATTGCACCTTCAGCGACCTTCCTCGAAGCAAATCAAGTTGGAGAATAGCGGCGCCGGCAGCGGTCGCGACAGCCCAGAATGCGGCTGGCGAGTCTTTGACGCAAGATGCTTGATCGACACAGCAGCCGCTTCGGCATTTAATACCTGCCTTATGCCGCGCGGTCGGGAGTTGGCGATGCAGCATGCGAGGTTCAAAGGCTTTTGCCTAGCGCTGCTCTTTGCTGTGGCACCGATCCCGGCGCTCGCCGGCGCCGACGACACCTTTAGTCTCAGCGCGAGCGCCGAGGATTTCGACACCTACTTTCCGAGCTACTTGGCCAATGGCTATTTTTCCACCATGACCGCGCCGCGCGGCACGGAGGGCAATCTCGCCTACATGGTCGCGTTCATGGACTACGGTAAGGACGATGAGTCGCGTCCGGCTGCCATTCCGGGTTGGAGCGAGATCGACTACTCGACCGGCGACTCCGCCGCCGGCCATTTCTGGATGAATCAGGTCTCACTGAATGCGGCCTGGTTTGCGGATTACCGCCAGACGCTGAACATGAAAGAAGCCACGTTGACGACGAGCTATCGCTACGTCGATCACCGGCGCAGTACGCAGATAAAAGTCACGACCTTTGTCAGCCAGGCCGCAACCCATCTGGCCGCGACCCAGATTTCGCTGACACCGGACTTCGACGGCACGGTGGAGCTGTCTTTTGCGTTAAACCTTTGGGCTCCTCATCAGCCGCGCCTGCCGCTCGCCAAGTTGAGCGGCGAACAAATGCAAGAAGCGGTCGCCGCGAACAATATGCAACTCGTGGCGATTGCGCCGGCGACTCCTGACCGCGCGGCCGTCTGGTATCACGGCGACACGCATGTGCTCGCGGCCGACGGCGACGTCAAGGATTTGACTCTCACCCTGGATGGCCGCGCGGAGCAGGGACTAAACATGGCCGAGGCGGCCGCCATTCAGCTTCCGGACGGCGTTACCCCAAGCGATGTCGCACTCTACAAAAGTCAGTATCGTCTTGCCTTGAACCTAAAGGTCAAGGTGCAGAAGGACAAGACCTATACCTTCACGAAATTCGTCGCGGCCTCGCGCGAGGGCTGGGGCGGTGAGCGCGTGGAGGACCTGGCGCTCGCAACCGCTGCGCGCAGCGCTGGTTTCGCCGCACTTCTCGAGCAGCATCGCTCGGCCTGGCGCGAACTATGGCGATCTGATATCGCCATCGACGGCGACGCGCAGGCGCAGACGGTGGTGCACTCTGATCTCTACTATCTGCTCGCCACCTCGACCGCTGACACGCGCTGGCCCATGGGAGCCTGCGGGCTGACGCCCGGCTATACCGGACACGCCTTCTGGGACAGCGATACGTGGATTTTCCCGGCGCTGTTGCTGCTGCATCCGGAACGCGCCAAGTCTCTCGCGATGTTCCGCGCGTACACACTGCCCGCGGCGCAGGCGCGCGCGCAGGCGCGCAACTTCAAGGGCGCGATGTATCCCTGGGAAGCGGATCCGGAAAATGGCAGCGAACAGATTCCGTATTTCGCGCATGTGCTCAGCGAGCGTGAAATCCACGTCAATGCGGATGTCGCGATTGCGCAGTGGCAGTACTGGCTCGCGACGCATGATCGCGACTGGCTCAAGCGCAGCGGCTGGCCGGTCATCCGCAACGTGGCGGATTTTTGGGCGAGCCGCGCCTCGTGGAATGCGCAGCAGCGGCGCTATGAAATCCTGCACGTTACGTCCGTGGCCGAAAGTTACAACGACGTGCCGAACGACACGTTTACCAATGTGTCGGCGCAAAAGGTCTTGGACCTGGCCGCGATGGCGGCAGCGCTCGTTGGTGAACGGCCGGACCCGCATTGGGCTGAAGTTGCGGCGAAGCTGTACATCCCGTTCTCGCAAGATCAGCAACGGCATCTGGACTTCGATCCCAGTGTGCCGCGTGAGCCCTTGGAAGGGAGCACGCTCGGATTGCTGTCATACCCGTCGCTCGACCTGCAGATGAGCGAGAAAGTCCGCCGCAATGACTTTGACTACCTCATGATTTCCGTCCGGCAAGGACACCATGAGCCGCACGGCATGAGCTTGGCGCCGGCGTCGATTGCCGCCGCCGCCGCGGGCGATACGGCCTCGGCGGTCGCCTGGCTGCAACGCAACTTCACCAGCGGCCTGATCAAGCCGCCCTTCAATGTGCGCACCGAGACGGCGACCAATAACACCGGCTACTTCGTGACAGCTTCCGGCGGCTTTCTGCAGAATCTTCTGTATGGATTCAGCGGACTGCGGGTCGCGGAGAAGGGCCTGTTCGAGGCTTACCCGCCCATCCTGCCGGCGCAGTGGAAATCCATGACCTTGAAGGACGTCACGATCCGGGGAGAACACTACGACTTCGTCATCGACCGCGACGCAGGTGGACGCGCTCGGCTGACGCGCAAAGTACTCCCGGGAGGGTAAGAAGAGTCAAGGCACGAAAGGCACAGTGCCTTGACGCTTCTTACGCTCCCGCATGAGTACGAGCCAATGTATGTCACACCGCTCAGGCTACGATCAAATTCGCAGTGCTCAGGTCTAGGACTGCATATTCCATCCGGCGCGATACTCTCGCGTCAGGTATTGATTGGCGTCGGCGAAATTGGTGACCAGTCCAGTCTCGCCGTCGTAGAGAATCTTTTTTCCCTGGCCTGCACGCAGCGCGACCAGCCCCAGCAGCATGGTCTCGGTGAGCTGCGCCGCATATTCGATCGGCGAACTCGCCTTGGCTTCGCCGCGAATCGCCTTGGTCCAATTGAGCTCATGGCTCCACGCGATTCGCGGCATGCTCTTAGGCACGCTGGCGGCGAGCTCGGTCAGTGCTTGCGGATACAGCCGCGGATTCGATCCGTAAGTATCGTGCAGGAGAATGCCTTTCTCACCGATGAATATCACGCCGCCTTCGCTTTTGAGCGTGACCTCATCCGGCAGCACGTCGGGGCGGGGCGGATAAATACCGCCGTCAAACCAAAACAGTTTCACCGGCGGCTGCGTGCCGCGCGCGGCAAATTGATAATGCACGCAGGTCGAGACCGGATAGGACACTGGCTTGCGCGGTGCGCGGCCGGGCGGCGCATTTGCGGCCGCAGGATCCGTGGGCGGCAGGGGCATCGTGCCCCATTGCGTCGAGGTCGCCTCGATACTCTCAGGATGGGTAAGACCCAAGGCCCAAAAGGGATGATCGATGAGATGTGCGCCCATGTCGCCCAGCGCGCCACATCCAAACGCCAGCCAGCCGCGCCAGTTGAACGGGTGATAGATGGGATGGTAGGGAACATTTTCGGCGATCGGACCTAAGTATAAATCCCAGTCGAGCCCCGCAGGCGGCGCGGCGCCGCTGCCCATGGCGGCAGCGAGCACATCCTGGAGGTAACGAAAAGTCCAGGGGTTGCCGAAGCCGCTGGGTGCTTCTACCGCCGGCACACCGGTGGGCCGCGCGATGCCCTGCGGCCAGTAGACAACCGGCCGATTGGTCCAAACGTGTACCTCGCGCACCGGCCCGATGACGCCCGCGCCGATCCATTCGTTGATGAGGCGCGCGCCTTCGCTTGAATGTCCCTGGTTGCCCATCTGGGTCACGAGCTTAGGATTCTTGAGCGCGAGTTCGCGCAGCATGCGCGCCTCGTGCACGGTCGCGGTGAGCGGCTTTTGCACATAAACATGCTTGCCGGCCTCCATCGCCGCCTTCGCGACCGCCGCGTGAATGTGATCGGCGGTTGCGATCACGACACCGTCGAGATGCTTCTCCTTCGCGAGCATGTCGCGAAAATCCGTATAGCGCTTCGCTTTGTCGAACTGCTCTCTCAGTTTCACGCCTTCGGGCCGCGCCTGGCCTTGCGCATCCGATAATTTATTCGCCACGCAACGTTCGCTGTAGGCCAGATCAACATCGCAGACCGCGCCGATGTGGTCGGTTTGCGCCAACACGAGCGCATTTTGCGATCCCATTCCGCCGAATCCGACGATGCCTAGGTTGACCGTGTCGCTCGGCGCACGTTGGCCGCGGCCCAGTACGCGGCGCGGTAGGATCAAGGGAGCACTCGCCGCCACCATGGCGCCGATCGAGGCTTGACCGGCGCCTGCGACGAACTCACGGCGGGTCAGGTCTTTGGGTGTAGACATTGCGGTGCTCCTCTCGACATCTCGGATGGCTCGCTCCGATTGTGAAGCTTTGACATCCACATGGGAAGGCATGACGATGGCGCGGCTTCTGAACGCGAGGAGACGCCATGAATTTTGCAGGATGGATACGCCGCGGGCTCTTAAGCGCCGGGCTGACTCTCGCCATGCTGCCGGCGGCGCTGGCGCAATCGCAACCGGCGGCGCAGGCGCAATCGCAGCCGGCAGCGGCGGTCTCGACTGCCGCTGCAACCCCGCCGCAGGTCCTATTCAAGAATCTCTTCGTTGCCGTGCAGAGCGCGAACGTGTTCCCCGACAGCAAAACCTTTGCGGATGCGGTGCCGAAATTCGCGCCGTCCGAAATTCTGTCGCGCTTCGATGCGGCTACACCTAACTCGCGCGAGGCCTTGCAAGCCTTCGTCGCAGAGAACTTCGTATTGCCGGCACAGGTGAGTGGAACTGAACTCCCCGCCGGGGAGCGGGTCAGCATCACCCGTCACATCGACTTGCTGTGGGATCAGTTGACGCGCACCACCCGCTCGGCGCCGCCGTATTCCTCGTTGTTGCCGCTCCCAGAACCCTACGTGGTCCCGGGCGGACGGTTCCGCGAACTGTACTACTGGGATTCCTACTTCACGATGCTGGGGTTGGTGGAAAGCGGTCGGCAGGATTTGGCCCTGCACATGGTGCAAGACTTTGCCTCTCTGATCGACACGTACGGTCACGTGCCGAACGGCACGCGCACCTACTACCTGAGCCGCTCACAACCGCCGTTTTTCTATGCGATGGTCGGATTGCTCACTGCAGAGGATCCGGCGGCTTCTTACGGGCGCTTTCTGCCGCAGTTGCGGCGCGAATACGCGTTCTGGATGCAAGGCGAGAAGAATATAAGACCAGGCACCGCCCATCGTCGGGTCGTTTCCATGCCGGACGGCGCGGTGCTCAATCGCTATTGGGACGACGCCGACACGCCGCGCGATGAGTCCTATCGCGAAGACACGGGGCTCGCGCAACGCAGCGGTCGCATTCCGCAGCAGTTGTATCGCGACATACGTGCGGCGGCCGAGAGTGGCTGGGACTTCAGCTCGCGCTGGTTCGCCGATGGCAAGACCCTCGAAACCATCAACACCACCGAGATCATTCCGATCGATCTCAACAGCCTGTTGTTTGGACTCGAGCAAGCGATTGGTGCCGGTTGCGCGCGGCTTCACGATGCCGCCTGCGTGACCGAATACACTCAGCGTGCAGCAACGCGGCGCGCGGCGGTAAATCATTATTTGTGGGATCCAGCCGGCGGTGTGTTTCGCGATTATCGCTGGGTGAAGCAGGCGCAGGTGCCGCGCATTTCGGCGGCGACGCTGTATCCCTTGTTTGCCGCGCTGGCCAGCAAGCCGCAGGCGTCGGCCGTGGCTGCGACGGTTTCGCGCGAGCTGCTCAAAGCAGGCGGCATTGTCACCACGCCGCTCGTCTCGGGCCAGCAATGGGACGCACCGAATGGTTGGCCGCCCGTGCAATGGATCGGCGTCTCGGGTTTGCGTCACTACTCGATTTCGCCCTTGGCCGAGAGCGTGGCTTGCCGCTGGATGGTCAGCGTCAATCGTGTTTACGCGCAGAGCAGCAAGCTTGTGGAGAAATACGACGTCATGACAACCGGGCGCGTGGGCGGCGGCGGGGAATATCCTTTGCAGGACGGTTTCGGCTGGACCAATGGCGTGATGCGCAAGCTCATGGCGCTGTATCCTCAGTTTGCGGCGAACAGCACGCCCGAATCCTGCAGCTCGCCCGGCACCGCACAGCGATAACCATAACCTATTGATCGATAACTCTCTTTTATCGATCCGCCGAATCGATTGGACACATATATCAGCGGACACCATACTCAATACCCCGTGTCGCGGAGTTGATTAGTGACCAGTACGGTGATCCCCATAGCAGCCGCAGGCGCCGCCAAAAAGCGCAAACGAGAGGCGCCAAAAGGTCGCCAGGTGAATCCTCAGGCCATCGCCGAGGTTGAAGCCTTGATCGGTCCGCCCCCCTGGCGGCATGACTTGCTGATTGAATATTTGCACCTGATCAATGATCGCTATCGGCAGCTCGGCGCGCCGCACATGGCGGCCCTGGCGAAACTTCTCGGATTGGCGCAGACCGAGGTCTATGAGGTAGCGACCTTCTATCATCATTTCGATGTCGTGAAAGAAAATCCCGACGGCTCGCTGCCCGCGCCCGCGGCGCTGACGGTGCGGGTCTGCGACGGTCTGAGCTGTGAAATGGGCGGCGCGCAGCAGCTGCTGGAGAAGCTCCCGGCGCTGCTCGGTCGCGAGGTGCGCGTGATTCCGGCGCCGTGCGTGGGTCGCTGTGAGCAGGCCCCCGTAGCCGTGGTGCATCAGAAACCCGTGCCCCGGGCCACCTTGGAGGCCGTGCGCGCCGAGGTGCAGGCCGGACATTTCACCGATGCCCCGCGGAATTACATCGACTTCGATGCCTATACAAAAGAGGGCGGCTACGCGCTGCTGCGCGACTGCATGGAACACCGGCGCGACCTCGAGGGCGTTTTGAAGACCATGGAGGATTCGGGCCTGCGGGGCTTGGGCGGCGCGGGTTTCCCCGCGGGCCGCAAGTGGCGCATCGTGCGCGGCGAAGCGGCACCGCGACTGATGGCGGTCAACATCGATGAAGGCGAGCCCGGCACCTTCAAGGATCGTGTGTACCTTGAGCGCGATCCGCATCGGTTTTTGGAGGGCATGCTGATCGCCGCCTGGGCGGTGGGCATATCCGCGATCTATATCTACCTGCGCGATGAGTATCACGGCTGCCGCGCGCTGCTTGAAAAGGAACTCGCCAGGCTCATCGACAATCCGCCCGTGCCGCTGCCTAAGATCGAATTGCGCCGTGGGGCGGGCGCTTACATTTGCGGCGAAGAGTCGGCGATGATCGAATCGATCGAGGGCAAGCGCGGCATGCCGCGCCTGCGTCCCCCCTATGTCGCGCAAGTCGGACTGTTCGGGCGACCGACCCTGGAGCACAACTTCGAGACGCTTTTCTGGGTGCGCGAGATACTGGAAAAAGGCGCCGCTTGGTTTGCCTCGCAGGGGCGCAACGGCCGCAAGGGTTTGCGCAGCTTCTCGGTGTCCGGGCGCGTGAAGAATCCCGGCGTGAAACTCGCGCCCGCGGGCATCACCGTACGTCAATTGATCGACGAGTTTTGCGGCGGCATGAAAGAGGGTCACACGTTTTACGGCTACCTGCCGGGCGGCGCCTCCGGCGGCATTTTGCCCGCTTCCATGGGCGACATCCCGCTGGATTTCGACACCTTGCAACCCTATGGCTGCTTCATCGGCTCCGCCGCGGTGATCGTGCTGTCCTCGCAAGATACCGCCAAAGCGGCGGCACGCAACATGATGCGTTTTTTTGAACATGAATCCTGCGGTCAGTGCACACCCTGCCGCGTCGGGACCGCCAAGACCAATGTGCTCATTGCCAAGGACAATTGGGACCAGCCGCTGCTGGCGGAACTCTCCCAGGTCATGCGCGATGCATCGATTTGCGGATTGGGGCAGGCTGCTCCCAATCCGGTCGACACGGTCATCAAGTACTTCCCGAACGAGTTGACTTAAAGGCAAAGCATGAGCGTCACCTCTCCTAATATGCGCCGGCAGACCGAAGCTCCCACGGTTAGCTTCCTGCTCGATGGCCGTGAAATGACGGCACTGCCGGGCGAAACCTTGCTCGAGATTGCCGATCGCGAGGGCATCGAAATCCCGCGGCTCTGCTACAAGGAAGGGATGGATGCGGTCGGCAATTGCCGCTCCTGCATGGTTGAAATTAAAGGCGAGCGAGTGCTTGCCGCTTCCTGCTGCCGCGCGCCCACGAACGGCATGCAAGTGACCACCAACAATGAACGCGTGCGCAAGGCGCAGCAACTGGTCATTGAGCTGCTGCAGTCCGACATGCCGGAGCGGGAATACACCCGCCACAACGAGGTCGATGAATGGGCCGTGAAGCTGAAAGTCGGCAAGCCGCGTTTCGCGCCGCGTCCCGCGGTGCCGGCGGATCTGTCGCATGCGGCGATTGCAGTCAATCTCGACGCCTGCATCCAGTGCACGCGGTGCGTGCGCGCATGCCGCGACGAGCAGATGAACGATGTCATCGGTTTGGCCTCTCGCGGCCAACACGCGAAGATCGTTTTCGACATGGACGATCCGATGGGCGCCTCGACTTGCGTCGGATGCGGGGAGTGTGTGCAGGCCTGTCCCACCGGCGCGTTGATGCCGGCGCGCGAGGTCGCGCTGTCCGTGCCCGACAAATCGGTCAATTCGCTGTGTCCTTATTGCGGCGTGGGCTGTCAGCTGACCTATCACGTCAAGAACGACAGCATTCTTTACGTTGAAGGGCGCGATGGTCCGGCCAATCATTCGCGCCTTTGCGTCAAAGGACGCTATGGGTTCGACTATTCGCGTCACCCGCAACGCCTCACCGTGCCGCTGATTCGCAGAGCCGATGCGCCCAAATCGGGCAAGTTCGTGATGGATCCGGACAATGTGATGCAAGTGTTCCGCGAGGCAACTTGGGAAGAGGCGATCGCCCTGGGCGGCGGCACGTTGCGCAAATTGCGCGACACTTACGGTCCGAAATCACTCGCCGGGTTCGGTTCGGCCAAGGGCAGCAACGAAGAGGCGTACCTGTTTCAGAAACTGGTGCGCTTGGGTTTCGGCAGCAACAATGTCGATCACTGTACGCGGCTCTGCCACGCTTCGAGCGTCGCGGCCCTGCTCGAAGGAATCGGCTCCGGCGCGGTCAGCAATCCTGTCATGGACGTCACGCAGGCCGCGGTGGTCATAGTGATCGGGGCCAACCCCACGGTCAATCATCCGGTGGCGGCGACCTTCATCAAGAATGCCATGCGCACGGGCACCAAAGTAATCGTCATGGATCCGCGCCGCAGCGAGCTGGCGCGCACCGCGTACCGCTTCTTGCAATTCAAGCCCGACACCGACGTGGCCCTGCTCAACGCGATGATGCATGTCATCATCGAGGAGAATTTGGTCGACGCGAAATTCATCGCCGATCGCACCTTGGGGTACGCGGAACTCGCGAAAAACGTTCAGGGCTACGACCCTGAGCTGATGGCGCCGATTTGCGGCATTCCCGCGGATACCATTCGCGAGGTCGCGCGGCTCTATGCGAGCAGCTCAGGCTCCATGATTCTCTGGGGCATGGGCATCAGCCAGCATATTCACGGCACCGACAATGCCCGCTGTCTCATCGCGCTGGCATTGATGACGGGGCAGATCGGCAGACCCGGTACCGGGCTGCACCCGCTGCGCGGACAGAACAATGTGCAGGGCGCCTCGGATGCGGGGCTCATTCCCATGATGTATCCGGACTATCAGCGCGTCGATAATCCCCAGGCCATCGAGCGATTCGCGAAAGCCTGGAACGTGCCCATCGACAAGCTCGACAATAAGCCGGGACTGACGGTGGTCGAGGTCATCAAGAACATCCTCGCCGGCAATGTGAAAGGCATGTACATCATGGGCGAGAATCCGGCCATGAGCGATCCGGATGCGGACCATGCGCGCGAAGCGCTGGCGAAACTCGACATGCTGGTGGTGCAGGATATTTTCCTGACTGAAACCTGCTATCTCGCCGACGTCATTTTGCCGGCCTCATCGTTTGCCGAAAAGACCGGTACCTTCACCAACACCGACCGGTTCGTGCAGTTGGGACGGCAGGCGCTCAATCCTCCCGGCAAGTCGCGCCAGGATTTGGAGATCATCATCGATATAGCGCGCCAACTTGGGTTGTCGTGGTCCTACGGCAGCGGCGAGCCGGCGGTGGCGGCCGTGTTCGACGAGATGCGCCATACCATGCCGAGCATCGGCGGCATTACCTGGGAACGCCTGCAGAAGGAAGACAGCGTCACGTATCCTTGCGAGAAGGAAGGCGATCCCGGCGACTCGGTGGTGTTCATCAATTCATTTCCGACGCCCACCGGCCGAGCGAAATTTGTGCCGGCCGATATCATTCCCGCCGATGAACGGCCGGATACCGAGTATCCGATGGTATTGATCACGGGGCGACAGCTGGAACACTGGCATACGGGCAGCATGACCCGCCGCTCGGGCGTGCTCGACTCCATCGAGCCGGATCCGGTCGCGAGCTTGAATCCATACGATATGGCGGCGCTCGGCGCCAAGCCGGGACAGCTCATCACCATCCAGTCGCGCCGCGGCCGGGTCAGCCTGTATGCGCGCGAGGACGAGAGCTCGCCGCGTGGCGCGGTATTCGTTCCTTTTTGTTTCTACGAAGCGGCGATCAACAAGCTGACAAACTCAGCGCTCGATCCCTTCGGCAAGATTCCGGAGTTCAAGTATTGCGCCGTGCGCTTAAGTTTGGGCGGCACGCCGCCTAAACAGTCGAGTTTCGGCGGCGGCCAGATTCTCGAGCCCGTCACGGCAGGCGATTGATTTGCAGGTCCGCCAACTCGTGCAGGGTGTTGGCATTCGCAAACGCAGCAGGGTCATCGAATATGATTCTCGCGCCGTGATTCTGCGCGGCGAACAGCCCCGTCTTGCGCTCGCCGCTGTCGATAAAGGCGCGCAGTCTGTCGCGCAGCACGGTCCTCATCAGGCAGAACACCGGCTGCGCCCGCAGTTCTCCAGCCTCGCGCGTGTAGGCGGTCGCCAAATCGACATCCGGTTCGATGAGGCCTTGCGCGAGACGGACTACCAAGTCGGTCGGAAAATTCGGTGAATCGCACGGCACCGTCACCATGTAGGGCGTACGGCAATGCGTAAGACCGGCGAGCATGCCGGCGAGCGGCCCGGGAAAATCGGGACTCTCATCCTGCCAGACAGGGACGCCCATGGTTTCATAGGTGGGCAGGTTGCGGTTGGCGTTGAGCATCAACGCGCCCACTTGAGGCCTCAGGCGGTTCAGCACATGCTGCGCGAGCGGTACTCCCAAATGCAGCTGCAATCCCTTGTCGATGCCGCCCATGCGGGTGCCGCGTCCTCCCGCGAGGATCAGTCCACTGATGTCATTGCTCTGATTGATCATGGCCGTATGCTGCAGTGGACCATCGTAGCGCGCGCCGGCGGAGGCTGCCATCGAGACGCATAGTATCGAGGCTTTCGAAGTGCAGCCCGAGGCGCGCCTGATGCCGCCGATCGCGAACGCCCCGAAGCTGACCGCCGCAACGTCCGAGTCGATGCGCGAAATCAGCGTCGTCGATGAGCTCGGAGTTCGGCGGGCGATTTATATCCCGGCCGAGCGGCCCTTGACGGTGCTTTTGGATGACCGCGAATTGGTGACGCTGATGACGCTCGGCGCCTCACCTGAACTGCTGGTGCTCGGATTCTTGTTCAATCAGCGATTGATCAAGAATGCCGCGGCCCTCGCATCCATTTCGGTGGATTGGAAGTCGGGCACGGCGACGGTCAGAACCCACGGCTTGCCGCGCGAAAATGGCGGCATGCCGTTGCGCGCGGTCGCCTCGGGCAGCGGGCAAGGATCGATATACTCGCGTTTGCTCGAGCACATCGACGCCATCCGCCTGCCCGAGATCGCGCAGGCGCGGATTCGCGCCAGTGCCTTGCGCAATTTGCTGGACGTAATGCGCCAGCATGACAGCATCCATCGGCACGCAAGATCCGTACACAGCTGTGCCCTGTTTCAAGATGCCCGCTTGCTCGTGTCCGTCGAGGATGTGAGCCGGCACAATGCGCTCGACACGATCTGCGGCTGGATGGCTTTGCACGGCATCGCGGGCGGCGACAAAGTGCTGTTCACCACCGGGAGGCTGACCGGCGAGATCGTCATCAAAGCGGCGCAGAGCGGTGTGCCGATCCTGGTGTCGCGAAACGGCGTGTCGGCCATGGGCTATGACCTGGCGAAGAAATTCGGGATGGCCCTGTTCGGACGCGCGGTGAATCGGCGCTTCCACTGCTACGTCGGCGAGGAGCGCCTCGAGGCGGATTGAGTTGCGAAAGCGCGCGAACCCGCGGCGCGCGAATCCGCGGCGCGCAAATTTGCGCTCTGACGCACAACATATGCTCAGCCGTTCATATTGTTGGGCCTAGCGCCCCATGCTACTTTTCCAGTGGTTTTTCTGCTTGTAGAGCACAGCTCGCAAGTGGCCGCCAGGCCGCTCCTCCTAAGAACCCGCCGACGAGATTTAAATGACCCAATCGATTCGCTGCGCAATTTTGCTTGCTCTCTCTCCCTTTGCCTTCGTCAAGCCCGCCGCTGCCGCGGATGCCGCAACCGATGCGCCGCAGGATCAATCGCAGGAAACGCCGCACGTCACGGTGGTGGGCATCAAAGAGTCTGACGACTACCGGGTTCAGACCACGGATTCACTCGGGCCGCTAGGCTCGCAGAAGTTGCTGGATGTGCCCTATTCAGTCGGCGTGTTGACGGAAGATCTGATTCAGAACTCCATGGCGACGAACTTCAAGGATGTTTCGAAGTATCTGCCGCTGGTCGCGTATCAAGAGCAGCAGGGGGCCGATATCCTGAGGCCGCAAACTCGCGGCATGCAGGGCGGCAACTTTCAAAACTCGCGCATGGACGGCATGCAGATTTTCATCACCGTCGCCACCGCGATGGAACAGTTTGAACAAATTGAAGTCGTGAATGGCGTTTCCGCCTCGTTATATGGACCGGCCAATCCATCGGGCATGTTCAATTTCATCTCCAAGCGGCCCACCGACTACGACTTGCGCGAAGTTACCGTGAGCTATGCGACGCAGAGCCTCGGCACGGCGCACGTGGATTTGGGCGGCAAGATCGACAGCGACGGCATCGTGAGCTACCGTTTCAACGGCGTGTTTGGCGAGGGCGATGCCTGGGTCGATGACAGCCACGCCAAGCGGGTGCTCGGCAGCCTTGCGATCGATGTGCGCCCGCTGCAGGACACCGTGATCGAAACCAACTACAGCTACTATCACTTGATCGACACGGGTTATCCGGGCTGGTTTACCTACGGCGAAAAAATTGTTCTGCCGCCGGCGCCCGATCCCACCAACGTGGGGTATGGTCAGAATTATGCAGGCGTCGACCTGCTGACGCGCATGGCCAGCGTGCGCCTGAAACACGATTTTAATTCCAATTGGCATCTGGTGGTGGGCGGACTCAATCAAGACGCGTCGCGCAACATCAACACGCCGGTCAACAATCTGACCAGCAACAACGGCAATTACACCACATCGTTGGGCACGGGCTTTGCGCCGCGCTTCATCATGACGAGTGATGCGGCGTATCTGGACGGCAACTTCACGACCGGGGCCATTGCGCACGACCTGACGATTGGCACGGCAGGCTACAAGTCGCAATCCTACTCGGTGATCACGCCCTCGACGCCCGCGAGCGTCTTGTTGGGCAACGCGAATATCAATAATCCGCAGATATTTCCGTTCCCCGCGGCGGGCTTGCCGAATGTGGGCCTGAACTTCGATTCCTCGACGGCGTATCAACAGGGTGTGAATGTCGGCGATACCATCCGTTTCACAGAACGCTGGTCAGCGCGCCTGGCCGTGAGCCAGGATTGGTTTCACACCGACAACTTCACCGCCAAGGCGACCGAGCTGCCGGAATACGCCGACCACGGCCTAAGTCCCACGGCAAGCCTCATGTACAAGCCGGTGAGCAACATGACGGTGTATGCCACCTTTGCCAGCAGCTTGCAGGCGGGCGATCTGGCGCCCACGACCTCACCCCCGCTGGTCAACGCCGGCCAGAGCCTGCCGCCCTACCGCAGCAAGGAAGACGAGGTCGGCTACAAGGTCTCGCTGGATAAAATCGACTTCACGGCGGCGCTGTTTCGCATTCAACGACCCTTCGCCAACATCAATACGGTCGACAATACATTTGAAATTTCCGGACTCCAGGTCAACAAGGGCTTGGAACTGTCCGCGGTGGGCGAGGTGGTGCAAAACTTGAGGATCTATGGCGGCGTGACCTTGCTCAACGCGCGCCTCGAGGAAACCCCGCTGCCGAGCACCAACGACAAGATCTATGTCGGGGCGCCGAAGGTCAAGGGCAACACCTTGTTCGAATACAGCCTTCCAACGGTCCCGGGATTGGTGGCAACTTTTGATTGGCAGTTCTCCGGTCCGCGCGCCGCCGACGATACCAATTCGTTCTTTGTCGCCGGCTACAATTTATTCGACCTCGGTGCGCGCTACACCTCAAGCATCCTGACGAAGAGGGTGACGTGGCGTCTGTCGGTGGACAACCTCACGGACAGGCACTATTGGTCGACGGTCGCGCCGAGCAATCTGACCGGCGCCAATACGGGAAATCTGCTGGCACACTTTGGCACGCCGCGCACGTTCTTGGCGGCCGTGAGCTTCGATTTCTGACGCCGATGTCGTACCTGCGCCGCTGCGGCGTCCTGGCCGGCATGCTCTGCGTTGCCCTGGTGCAGGGCATCGGACACGCGGCGGCGCCGACACGCGAGATCACAGACGACGCCGGCCGTCGCGTCACGATCCCGGAAAACGTCATGCGAGTGGCGGATCCCTGGCACGCCAACAATGCGATGGTGCTGATGCTGGGCGGTGCGGCCAAGCTGGTGGCTACCACCTATCAGGCGAAAAGCCAGCCTTGGCTGCGCAGGCTGTATCCGCCTATCGCGGCGATCCCCGCGGCTTTCAATGCGTCAGGCGATGTGAACATCGAAACCCTCGTCGGCGCTCGTCCCGATGTGATTCTCATGGCTTACGACGGATCGTTGCCAAGGTGGTTCGCGGCAATCGACAGCGCGTATCACATTCCGGTGGTGTTGAT
>Ga0265770_1000004_pt1 | contig 23689 bp, 21 predicted proteins | sample NZEome_2_FD_200838 | JGI IMG/M metagenome (GOLD analysis project Ga0265770, IMG submission 200838) | Metatranscriptome of rhizosphere microbial communities from Maridalen valley, Oslo, Norway - NZE1 (Metagenome Metatranscriptome) | ecosystem: Host-associated > Plants > Roots > Rhizosphere > Soil... | reverse complement strand
GTCGTCTTGAACAAGTGGGACCTGGTGGCGGTGGACGACCGCGACGACGTCTTGGCGGGCGTGGGGGATCGGCTCGCCTTCCTGGGCGCGGCGCCGGTGCTCAAGCTGTCCGCCCTGTCGGGCAAGGGCGTCCAACGGATCCTCCCGGCCCTGCGCGACTGCGTGACGGCGTACCACCAGCGGATCCCCACAGGGGCGCTCAACCGCACCGTGCAGGAGCTCCAGCTCCGCCAGGCGGCGCCCCGGTACAAGATCCGTTACATCGTCCAGGGCGCGATCGATCCCCCGACGTTCACGCTGTTCACTAATGGCCGGCTCCCGCAGACATACCTGCGCTACATAGAGCGCGGCATCCGGGAGAAATTCGACCTCGGCGCGACGCCGCTTCAAGAAGCCATTTTGGGAAGACCCGACCGACTGGCTGGAGGAATCATCGCTGATGCATGTCGGCAGCGTGAAGACACCGACGCTGCTCATGACGGGGGAACTCGACCGGCGCACGCCCATTCCGCAAAGCGAGGAATTCTACCAAGCGCTCAAATATCGCGGCGTCCCGTCGGCGATGCTGCGCTTCGATGGGGAATTCCACGGCACCGGCTCCAAGCCCTCGAATTGGATGCGCACGCAGCTCTACATGATGAGTTGGTTTGCGCGGTACAGCGGTAATCCGCCGCTGGCGGCGCCGCACTAGGCTCCTAAGCGCCGAGCGGCAGATCGCCCTGCGTGGCGGTGCGGTGTAGAACCGGCGTCTCGCCGGGCTTCCAAATCGGGGAGCGGTAGCTGACCCGATAGCGCAGGGGGCCGCCATCCGCGGACGCTGCGGGCTCGATGGGCCGCGGTATGCAAACCAATTCCGCATCGAGGAAGGATTCATGCGCGGTGATGACCACGTAGCCATGGCCGCCGCAATCCATCAAGTCGAGATTGGGTGCGACTTCGGGGTTTGCGGCCGCGGCGATCGCGGCGGGGTCCTCGCCGCGTTGCATGGCGAGGCTGGCTTTCACCCCGCGCCGCGCCGTGAGGTTGATGGTCGCGAGGCCTGGCTGCCCGGCCGTTGACGGTTGTCGATAGATCGCCGCCCAGGGTTTGTCGGGCGTGATTGAATGATCGAAAGCCTCGGCAATCGTGGGCGCGGAAATCGAACCGGTCACATACTCGAGACCGACCGGCGCGAACTGCTTCGGCGGCAACGATGCGGCGAGCCAGCCCGCGTAGAATGAGTGACGATCGCCTGCAAGGCTCACGAAGCCTGTTATGCGGCCATCGCGGATGTGATCCAAAATCTGCGCGCGTTCGAAGCGGTACCCACCCCAGTCGTCGTTGGCGATGATGCCGTAGCCGGCACCGGGCCACACTGGACCTTCGCCCCGCGGAAGATTGTGAAGATCGGCGCGAACATCGGTCGCCCCCACCGAATTACCCCATAGTTTCCAGGTCGCGGTCGATCCGCTAAGTTGCTTGAGGAACCAGGCCTTTTGCGTTTTGCCGAGCATGGATTGCGGCGGCTCATCCTTGCGGAAATTCGCGAGTAGCTGACCGCCAAACGCAATCTGCGGCGGCGGCCGCCCATGATCGTATGCCGAACCCGCATCGAGAATATCCAGCACTTCCTCCGCGACCATCAGCGGGAAATCCTTGGATTGAAAACTCTTCATCTCCGGCCGGTTGGCGAGATCCTGGGACCGGTACGTGCGGTTGTCCGTAATAATCAAATCGACATTGCGGCCGAAGCGCAGCGTGCGATAGGTCGTCAGGCTGCCGATTGCAGCCAAATTGTCGGCCTGCAATCCCAGTCCGTGGTCATCAAATTTCTCGATGGGCGCATTCTTGACGACAGGTGCAACGAATATATCCAAGCCCCCTGACAGCTGCTTTACGCGACTCGGCTGGTACTCGAACCACGCCTGATTGGCGGCGACCTTGCGCGTCTGCGCAGGCCGAACGCCGCCGAAGTCCTGCTGGCTCTGCCAGCCCTTCCAAGAGAATTCGTGATTGTCGCCCATGCAAACAAATGGCCAGCGCGCGCGCGCATCCTGGATTTCGACATCATGCAGGTATGCGCGATAGATCGTCCGATAATCGGCAACATCCGTGGGCACATGAAAGTCTTCGATTTTCTCGCCTGTGGGATAGCGCAGGATGTCTCTGATTCGCCGATCGTACATCCCTTGTGGCCGATCTTGCGGATACCAGACGAGCTCGTAAAACCAATCTCCCAGGTGCATGACGAAGTCGAGGCGTCGATCGGGCGCGGCCTTCTCATCTTCAAAGATCATGCGGCGATACGCATTTTGCGCACCGTCATTGCAATTCTGGCAGCTGACGAATGCGAAGCGCACCGTTCGCACATCATTCGGCGCAGGTGCAGTCATGGTGCGGCCGATGCGGCTGCCATCGCCATTGGCATCAATAAAGCGGTACCAATATTCCCGTGACGGCTTTAGGCCGCCCACCAACACCCGGCAAGTCCAGTCCGATTCGGCGGACATCTTCGTTTTGGCGCGCGTCACGAGGCGCTTGAATGCCTTGTCCGCCGCGACCTCAACGGTCACATCGGGTGCCGCCCGAGACGCAGTCGCCGGACAGCGAGTCCAGAGAATCACGCTGTCTGCCTGCGGATCACCGGAAGCGACGCCTTCGGGAAAGCGCGCGCGCATCTCGGTCCATGCGGCGGATCGCAGTGACCGTGAACCGCCCCACGCGTAACTGGCGCCGATCGCGGCAGCGGAGGCAATGATTTGGCGTCGAGTGAGCGGCAACGGCGTCCTGGAAGGATCACGTCTCATTGGGCGATGGCGTAGCATATCCGCCCTGGCGTATTTTTGAAATCAATCGTCAACGGGTGGTAACGCGATGAATATGAATTCCTTGAGCCGGCGCGACATGCTGGCGTTGGGGCTGCTGGCGGCGGCGCCGTTGGACCTGCTCGCGGAACTCGCGCGCGCGGCACCGGCGGCCAATTCGAATGCGATGCGCACACTGGATCGCTTTATCGCAGGCTACTGTGCGGCGATGAATGCGCCAGGGTTGACGCTGGGGCTCGCAAACGCCGCAGGCACCATTCGCACGGCGGCATACGGCTATGTCGATCTTGCCGCCAAGCTGCCGGTTACCACGTCGCATCTGTTTGAAATAGGTTCGATTTCGAAGTCGTTCGTGGGATTGACAATTCTGCAGTTGCACGATCAGCAGAAAGTCGATTTGCAGGCGCCCATCCGCAGCTACCTACCCTGGCTGTCCATGGAAACCGCCTTCGGCGAGATTCTCATCCATCATTTGTTGACCCATTCCAGCGGAATGCCCGATGACGCGCCCTTGATTCCCAGCGCGCCGGAGCGGCGTCCGCGCCAGGCACTTAAACCCGGCTCCGAGTTTCACTACAGCAATTGGGGCTACGACGTCTTGGGGCGATTGATCGAAGCAGTCGACGGTCGTCCCTGGCCGCAGGCCGTCGCGGCCCGCATCCTGAAACCGGTCGGCATGACGGAGACCTCGCCTACCATCACCAGCGCGTCACGTGCGCGCATTGCTCAGAGCTACATGCCCTTGCACGATGATCGGCCTTATCCGCGGCACGGCGCGTTGGTGCCCGCGGGCAACTTGGCGGTGGAATTCGCCGCCGGCTCGATCGCATCGACGCCCAAGGACATGTCGCTGTATATGCAAATGATTTTAAATCGCGGCGAGATTCGCGGCGGCCGGATCGTTTCCGAGGACAGCTTCAAGTTGTTCTCGACGCCGCACATCGCGGCCCCGGCGTTTGGCCCGACTGCGAGCTACGGCTACGGAATCGCGGTCGACAAACTCGATGGACATGTCCGCCTCAGGCATACCGGCGGTATGGTCTCGTTCATGTCCGCCATTCACATGGACCTGGATTCGAAGATCGGCGCGTTTGCGTCCATCAATGCGCAGCTTGGCTATCGGCCCAATCCGGTTGCACAGTTGGCCGTGCAGCTGTTGCGTGCCGAGAAGGAGGGCAGCAAGCCTCCCGTCGAACCTGCCTTCGATGCCGCGGCAAAGGTCGAATCCGCCGGCAGCTATAGTGCGATTTACACATCCGCCGCCGGTGGCCACATCGAGATCAGGGACGCCGCCGACCGCCTCACGCTCATCGCTGATGGGCGCACCATTCCGCTGCAACAATCTGAAGACGGGACCTTCATCGCGGATCAGAGTGGCTTCGATCTGTTTCCGATCATTTTTGAGCGCGCGCCCACCTCGACCGCCGCCGCCGACCAGTCGAAAGCGCCCATTACCGCCTTGTCGTACGGAGCGGATTGGTATGCGCGCGCCGGATATCAGGGAGAGCATGTGCTTGAACCGTCCGCCGCATTGGCCAAATATGTCGGCGAGTACTATTCCGAGAATCCGTGGAATGGCACGATCCGGGTTGTGCAGCGGCAGCGGCAGCTGTGGATGGGCGGCACGGATCCATTGGTGCCGATCGGCAATCACCTGTTCAGGATAGGCACGGAAGCAACCAGTCCGGGCGTGGCGGAATTCTCAGAGCTGATTGGCGAGAAGCCCAATCTGCTTTGGATCGACGGGGTTCAATTTCGAAGAATCGAGGAAGTGACCTCTTGATTCGTTACCGGCGGCGGCTGCCAGCGTCCGCGAACGACCTCCTCGTCCGGCCAATACAGCCTCAATGAGAGATTGAATTTTCCGTCGGGTGCAGGCAGCCAATTGCCGTCGCGGTCGGCGCCAGGGGCGTCGCGTTGCACGAAAAGATCCAGCGAACCGTCGCTGTTGAATTTCAGTGCATCGCGATCGCCGATGGCAAATCGGCGAATGCTGTTGGGGACAAAATATCCATCCTCGCCATAGAGCGTGAGCGACCAGAATGCGCGCACCGGCGGCAATTGAGCGGCCGAGAAGTGCAGCGTATAAACGTGTTCGCCGGAGAGCGAGTGCGCGGCATCGGTCTGGCAGCAAGAGAAATAGATCGCTTCCTCAGGAGGCAGCGCGCCCAGTCCCAACCGTGCGACCGCGGCGCGCGCATCGTAGCGAATACCGTAGCGCCCGGTCGCTGCGCCGAAGCCCGATGACCAGCCGTTGAGCTTTTCACCGGCGCCGCCCTGGGATCCCAGCGTCGCCAAGCTGTCGGCCGCCGCTTTCGCGCCCTGCTCAAAGGCCTGTTGGGCTGCGGTGCTCAAGGATTCTGGATTGAAAACCCCACCCGGCAGAATTCCCACGCGCGCAAGCTGCTTCATGAGGGGCGCGTCCTGCGGGTGGGGCGGATTCGTTTCCAGGAGGTTCGCAACGAGCTGAAAGAATTCGCGCGCAGTCATCCGCTGCACTTGCATGGGGGGCGGATCATTCCGATTGGGGCCAGGTGGCGATCCTGGCGCTGGCGCCGAGCGCGCTGCGCCATGAGAGTATTGGCTTAGCGGCACGAGCGCGAAACCATTCTGTATGGCATGAACTTCGCCGTAGTCGGCGACGCCGTTCACCTGTGTGCGGCCGAGCAGCCACACTGTGTTGGTCGGCGCGTCAATTTTTTCAACATTCGGCGGCAAGCTCCCTTTCCAGCCGGGTCCGACAATTCCGAACCAGCGCGCGCCCGTGCCGCGCGTACGTTTTCCAGGCATGTCGAAAGTCTCGGTCCAGGCATCCAACAGCTGCATGACATAGTACCGGCCGTGCGTGTCGGGCACGTGCAGCAGAATTGGTTCGTGCGACAGGTCGAGCCACGCGGTCGAATACAGCGTATCGGCGTTCGGCCGGATCACGATGCGACTGTGTTCGTCAGGAAATGCGCGCGCGTGTACGAAGTGGTTGGCGCCCGGCAAGCCGGCCTGTGCGCGTCGCTCTAAATCCGTACGCCGCGTGACATCCAAAAGCACCAATGGATAGGCAAACGTGTAAGCGCTTGCGGCAATCCCGCGAATTTCGGCCGCCGTCGGGTTCTCGGTTGCGGATGCCGGCGCGGTCGCGCTTGCGAGTGCTGCCGCTGTCGTAATCGTCCAGAGGCCGAAAGCGTTCATGACAGTGATTGTGACAGCAGCTTGCGCCCGATTCCAGAACGCAAAGATCAGGGCCGCGCAGTCGCAGGGTGTGCTTTCGGGTAAGATCGGGTCCCATGAAACTACTGCGCTATGGTCCGCCGAACCGCGAAAAACCGGGTCTTTTGGACAACGAGGGCGCGATCCGCGATCTGTCGGCGCATATCGATGACATCTCTGCGCGGACAGTGACGCCGCAGGGGTTGGCGCGCCTCGCCGCGTTGAACAGCAGGGAACTCCCGTTGGTTAGCGGCGCTCCAAGATTGGGTGTTCCGGTCAAAGGGATCGGAAAGTTTATTGCAATCGGCTTGAACTACGCGGATCACGCCAAGGAAGCGAATCTTCCGATTCCCGCCGAACCCCCAATGTTCACGAAGGCGATCAGCTGTATAAACGGCCCCAATGATGATGTCATGTTGCCCAAGGACTCTCTGAAATGCGATTGGGAGGTCGAATTGGGGCTCATTCTCGGGCGCACGGCCCGATATGCCAGCGAGGAAGAGGCGCTCGATTTGGTTGCCGGCTATGTGCTTGTCAATGATGTGTCGGAACGCGCGTTTCAATTGGAGCGCGGCAACCAGTGGGACAAAGGCAAGGGCTGCGACACATTCGGACCGGTTGGACCCTGGCTCGTAACCGCCGATGAAGTCGGCGATCCGCAAAATCTTGAGATGTTCTTGAGCGTCAATGGTCGACGCATGCAAACCGGCAATACGCAGCGAATGATTTTTAGCGTGCGGCAATTAGTAGCCTATGTCAGTCGGTTTATGACGTTGTATCCCGGCGACTTGTTGATCACCGGCACGCCGCCGGGCGTTGGCATGGGTCACAAGCCAAATCCCATTTTCCTCAAGGCTGGCGATGAAATGCATCTGGGAATAGAAAAGCTCGGCGAGCAACGCCAGAATGTAGTTGCGTGGCGCCACCTGGGCGGTGGTGCCGGCGAGCCCTGAAGTGACTGTCAACGCAGGAGACACCGAACATATGTTTATTCGTGAGTGGCGCGGCCGGGCGAAGCAAGCCGAAGCGGCCAGGTATCCGCAATATTTCCGCAGGGAAGTTATCCGCCAATTGCGCCAAGCGCCAGGATTCCAGGGCGGATCCTTGAGCCGGCGCGATGTCGGCGATCAGGTCGAGTTCTTGGTGCTCACACGCTGGAAATCCATGGAAGCGATTCGCGAATTCACCGGAACCGTGGCTGAACACGCGGTCATTGACCCCGGCGCCATGGCCACGCTCGTCGCGTACGATCAATCCGTCCGCCACTATGAGGTGCTCGAAAAACTTGATTGATCATTATTTGCCGTCGATGGATTGCCGCAGCGCCTTCGTGACTTCGGCGGCGATGTCGTCCTGGATCTTCAAGGTATCATCCAACCGGCGGTCGTAGGATTCCGACCAGACCACAAATCCATTGTCTGCACGGACCAGGCGCGCGGCGATGCGCAGCGTCGATCCTGATTTGCGCAAGCTTCCATCCAAAACATAGGCCACGCCCAGAGATTTTGCGATGTCGGCGATTGAGATCTTCTTGCCTTTGAAATAGAAGGATGATGTCGGCGGCGGCACGCGCAGGCCCGGGATCTTGCTGAGTCGGTCGATGAGCTCCTCGGTCATCCCATCTGCAAAGTACTCCTGGTCCATCGACTCGCTGGTCAAGTCCAGGAATGGGAGCACGGCGATGGAAGTTTGCGCCCGCGCCGCATCAGGGGTTGCACTCGAGCGCGCAGCGCTCCCGAATCTGCCGTAGACAAGGAACGCAACCGCGAGGATCAGGAGAAAAGCGACGCCGGCGAGGAGCAACGGCCCTTTTCTTGATCCCCGTTGCGTGGCGCCTGCCGGAGCTTCCGGGGCTCGCGGCGAAATCAACGGCTGATCCACCCACGGGCTCACGCTTGCCACCATGCGATACCCTAAGCGCGGCACCGTGGCGATGTAGCGGGGCTGCCTTGGGTCGTCGCCCAGAAGACGTCGTAGCGATGTGATGGCCTGATAGACCGAATCCGGTGTGACGATGACGCCGGTCCAAACCTGCCCGATCAAATCATCGATGCTGACGACTTGTCCGGCTTTCTCGGCGAGACAGATCAGCAGGCGCATGGTTCGCGCTTCGACCCGCACAGTCTCTCCCTCGCGGGAGATCTGGCCCGAGGCTGGGCTTACGCGCCAGGCGCCGATACGCAGGGATGCTCCGGACGGTTGGTCCATGCACCCATTGTATCAATACCGGCGAACCTGACCTCAGGCCTGTTAGCGCGAAAATCAACACTGTGCCGGCGCCACATGGACGCGGGCACAGTGTGTAGGCCAATACTACTAATCTAGCCCAAAGTACTAACGGTTCTGCGCCACCAGTTTCGAGACTTCCGACCACTGCTCAGATGCACGAGCTATGTTGCCGGTAATGTCCTTCTTCCAGTTTTTGCGTGATTCAAGATCGCTGAACATGTAGAGCTTGCCATCGACGACTGCAAAGACGCGCGGGTGGGCGGCAACTTTGCGGCCCTGCGAGACACCCAAGGCGTCGAAGCCGTCATACTGCGGCGCGTACTTCTCCGGGTCGTTCGCGAACGTGCGCATGTGCGCGGGTGTAATGAAATAGAACTTCGACCCCTTGTAGTCGAAGCTGAGCTCTTTGCTTCCCTGGATCGGGTCCGGCGAAGGCGTAAAGTAGGACAGCGCGTCGTAGCTGTTCAGCGCAACGCCTTTTTCCTCATAGAAATCGCCTGCGAAAACCTGTGCAGCGGATAGCGTCAAGAGGGCGGCGGAAGTAAAACGAATGATTGATCGGTAGTTCACGGTAGTCTCCAAAGTGTTCAAATAAACATCACAAGAAATCAGTGACTCATGTCACCGGCGCGCAACGCGCGCTCAATCCTTAACTTGCTTGAATTACCTCCGCTCTTACGGCGGCCGAGTCGTTGACCGCGATGACGGCAAAGGGAATCAGAGCAAGAATCATTGAGAGAAATAGGGCACTGGCGTTGACGATGATTTTCATGGTTGTCTCCCGGCGTTGGACCATGGGGGCACTGTAAAGCGCTGCCAGGGACCCGGGTTGGGCGTGCGCCAAACCGCGAGATCCACGGCGCGAGTGGCAGGGACAGGTCGCGAACGGTATTGCCTAAGCTGACTGGCCGCCGGCACGTGTTAGAATTCAGCCGCTGGGGCGATGCTAAGGCATTAAAAACTAGAGCAAAAAGGCACCCGCGACACGGTAGGAGCGGTCATGATTTTCGAGTCCATTTCCAGCGGGGGTTGCCGCTCCTACCTTGTGGGCTGCGAGGAAACCTGCGCCGCGGCGCTGATTGACCCCGAACTTAGTCAAATTGACCGCTACAACGCGCTGGCGGCGCGTCATGGGCTGCGCTTTCGTTATCTGATTGACACGCATACGCATGCCGATCATTTCTCCGCGACGCGGCAGCTCGCGAATCAGCTTGACGCACCTGTCGTCATGCATCGGGCAAGCCCCGCACCTTTCATCGATCTGCGCCTGGAAGGCGGTGATTTATTGGTGATTGGACGCCTGCGCCTGCAATCGTTGTATACCCCCGGGCATACCAACGATTCCATGTGCCTGTACCTTGAGGATCGCGTCTTCACCGGCGATACATTGCTGATCGGCGCGACCGGGCGCACGGACTTGCCCAGCGGCGACGCCGCGGCACTGCACGAGAGTCTGTTCCAGGGTGTGCTCAAGCTCGATCCGGCGCTGAAGATATTCCCCGCGCACGAGTACAAGGGCCGCAGCCACTCCACCATCGCTCAGGAGCTCGCCGACAATCCACGCCTGCAAAAGCGCGAGCGCGGCGCTTTCATCGACATGATGCAGAGCCTGAATCTCACGATGCCCACGCATGTTACCGAAGCGCTGCGCACCAACATGAGCGGCGGAAAGACGGTCGCACAGATGCTCTCCGATGCCGCCGCGTCCGTTCCGTTCATGTCGATGGCGCAACTGAAGGCGAACATCGAATGCCGCCGCGACGACATGATCGTCCTCGACGTACGCGAACGCGACGCCTTCGAAAGCGGGCACGTCCCCGGAGCGTTTCACCTGCCGCGCGGACAGCTGGAACTGCGCGTGAACGAGGAGCTCAAGGATCCAACGCGGCGGATTCTGGTTTGCTGTGAGTTTGGACGCATCTCCACGTTGGCGACGGCGACGCTGCGCACGATGGGGTTTTCAGGCGCGGTCGCGTTGGACGGCGGCATCAAAGCTTGGCGGGAAGCCGGATATCCGCTTACCGTCGGAAAAGAGGGGTAGATTCCTTACGGCGCGGCGGATGCCCGGGCAATATCGTCCCTGATCTCCACCCAGGTCGGCGCGTGATCGCTGGCTTTTTCCCAGCCGCGCACCTCGCGATACACCCCGGCGCCGACCAGACGGTTCGCGATCGAAGGGCTCAAGAGCAGATGATCGATCCGCAGTCCCGCATCCCGTCCATAGGCATTGCGGAAGTAATCCCAGAATGTGTAAATCTGTTCTCGGAGGTGAATCGTTCGCACCGAATCCACCCAGCCGTGTTTGAGCAAATGGGCGTACGCCTCGCGAACCTCAATTCTGAACAAGGCATCATCCACCCAACGTTCCGGCTTATAAACGTCGGCTTCGGTCGGTATCACGTTGTAGTCACCCGCCAGGACGGTGGGCGCTCCGGACAGAAGCAGTTCGGCGGCATGGGCATGAAGTCGATTGAGCCAGCGCAATTTATATTCGAATTTAGGGCCGGGCGCCGGATTGCCGTTCGGCAGGTACAGGCAGCCGATTACGACGCCGGCCACGTTTGCTTCGATGTATCGACTGTGCACATCATCGGGATCCCCAGGAAGGACTCGCCTTATTTCCTGCGGCTCAGAATTCTTGGCGAGAATCGCGACGCCATTCCAGCTTTTCTGGCCGTGCCAAATGACTCCGTAGCCAGCATCGCGGATGGCCGCCTCGGGAAAATTATCCTGCGGCGCCTTCAATTCCTGAAGACAAACCACGTCGGGCGTCGACTCCGCAAGCCAGCGCAACAAATTTGGCAGGCGCGCGTTGATGCTGTTGACATTATAGGTGACGATTCTCATGCGCCATTATTGGTTTTTTTTGGATCTATTGGCAAAAGCGCAGCGCGATTGCAGTGGGCAACCCTCGCACAGAGGCTTGGAACGTTTGCAAAGCATATGGCCGTGACGATCGATCAGCAAATAGGCCCTGATTCTCGCGTCGAATTTGGCGGGCAGCGCATCCAGCATACCTTGCGCGGCGGCGTAAATGGCGCCGTACTTGTCGCCCTCAGGACCCTGGAACACGCGAACCAGGACATGCGGACATGCGGAGGGGACCGCTGCCAGCGGCGAGAGGCGGGAAAACAGCAGGATCCGATCGGCGCCGGGATTACCGATACCGGGGAAGGTCTTCAAGACTTTGCGCACCTGCGCAGCGGGCAGGCGCGAGAGTGCAGACAAAAGATCGCCCGCGAACTCCGTCTGTACCCGCTCCGCAATTTCCTTTAGACGTGCCGCGCGCAGGTCCGGCACCATACCGCCTGCTTTTAGCGCCTTCGCGAGTTTGGCAGTCGATGCTAGCTTAAGCTGCGTGGGGGCAATGCCGATCTGTTCGGTTAACGAGGCCCACCCTTTGGCGCAACGCTCTTCGCTCGCGGGGTAGCCGCAGTGCCACCAGACCAGAAATTCATACGGGTCCGTCGGTGCGCGGGGTTCAACTGCGCCGTAATAGGACTGCAACGAGTCCAATAGGTCCGCGATTCGCGGCGTTGCCACGGTAGTTCAAGCACCGTTAGTGGCGCGCTCAATCGCGCGAGCGATCTAAGTATAGCAGCGCGCCGCCATTACGCCGGCGCGCCGCCATCACAGCAGCGCGCGTTGCACGAACCAAAACAACGCCAAACAGGCAATGGCAGAGGAGCCCCAAGGCATGATGCCGCGGCGATAGAAACGCGTGGCGCGCAGAAAATACGCGAGCGGCATGACGGCGAGCACGACAACCAGCTGCCCGGCCTCGACGCCAAGGTTGAAGGCCACCAGCGATATGAGCCGAGCCCCCCTGGGCAGTCCCATCTCGGCCAGCACCGATGCGAATCCGAAGCCATGCAGCAGTCCGAACGCAAACGCGATCCGCCAGCGGCCTTCCGTGACCCGCGGAAACACATTGTTGAGCGCCGCGATGATGATGGACGCGGCAATGACGGACTCCGTAAGGCGGCTCGGCAGTCGAATCACGTCGAAGGCGGCCAATGACAAGGTGATTGAATGAGCCAGCGTAAAGGCGGTAACTACCTTGACGATATTGAGGAAGGCGGGCCCCGCGATCGGCACGGCTTCCCAGCGTTTCTCTCGACGCAGCAGTACCGCCGGCAGCAGCAGGGACAATAGAAACAACAAGTGATCTATGCCGCTCCAGATATGCCAAATTCCGGCGCGCAGGTACTCGACGAAGGCAGACCACGATGAGACATCGTTGAGCTCGAACTGACGAGTTCCGGCACCGCCGCCCAAGACAGCCGTTTGTGCCGCGCCATTCGCGAGGAGCGTAAGCAAACCTCGATGCGAAGGATCTTCCGCATCCAACAGCGTGTACTCGATGAACAGCCGCTTCGGTACGCTCCCGCATTCGGCCGTCATCGGCAACCACAGATAGTGGCCGTCAACGCGATCGTTGATCTCGACGGGAGCAAACTGAAGTCGACACGGCCCGTCGGCACCCCTCAAACGCAGGTGCCCCTGCACATAGTTTTGCAGCGCCCCCTGGCTTGACTTCAATTCTCCCCAGGTCACTCTACCGTTGCCGTCGTGGTCCAATCCGACCGCGAGTTCGCCGTCGCGGATCGCAAGTTCAATCGCACCGGACACCTTCGAGCCCTCGACGTTGAGCGTCAGAAAGCCGTTGCTGGCAATGTGGGCGTTCGCCAAGCGGCCGACCAGCAGCAAGGCGAACACGAGGAGATTTCGCAGCGGCGGGTTCATCGCGACGCCGAGAATGCAGAGATCAGGACATCGACGCGCACGTCGCTTTGACCCTGAGAGCGCACGAAGTTGAGTGCGGCCGCGGCAGCGCCGGGATTTCCCGCAGCGCGCGCCGCACGCATGAGTACGAGCACATCGTCTGGCTCGTGCTGCACGCTCCAATTTTCAAGGGCCGCCGCCAGACTCAGCTCAGGTTGATCCTGAACCTCGAGTAAAAATCGCGCTTGCTCGCGCCGATGTACGGCCTCGCCGCGCTGTAGCTCGGCGGCGAACGCCGCGCGCAGTCGAGCGCTGCTTTGGGCGAGAGCGGGATCACGCAGTTGCTTTTGCGCGATAGCGATACGCAGCAGCAGCGGTTCAAAACTTTCCTGACCGGCGAGAAGCGCCAGCGCCTCGGCAGGACGCGCCCGTTGCAACATCAGATCCGCATAGGCCGCACGCACATAAAAATCCGCGGGCGCGAGGCGAAGGTCCTGTTGAAACCACCGCTCGGCCTCCGCATCGCGCCCAAGGCGCACTGCCATTTCTCCCAATTCCGAATACAGCCAGGATTTTTCAGAATTGAGCCACCCTTGAGTCGAGACCTCCGTCAACGACGTATAGGCCGAATCCAGGTGGCCGTTCAGCCCGCGCAGGCTCTGTACGCAAAGCGCAGCCAACCGCGGCTCCACGAGGCGTGAAAATTGCTCGCAGGCGGCGCTGGCCTCGGGGTAGCGGCCCAGTACGCGCAGGACCGTTGCACGGATCAGCAGGGCCTGGGGATCCTCGGGCCGCACGGCGAGCGCATGATCGAGTGTGGCCAGCGAGGCTCCGAATTCATGGCGGCTCTGTTGCAGGGTGGCCTGCAACACCAAAACGGTTGGGTTAGGAGATGTTTGTTTCACCCACGGAGCAAGCACCGCTTCGGCGTAGCCTAAGAAGCGCAAATCGCCGCTGAGGCGTGATTGCTCAATGTAGAATTGCGCCAACGGAATCGCGACATCGACCCGTCCGCGCGCCAAGCGGCGCGCCGCTACGTCGGCGTAGCGGGTGCCGGTGGAGACTTCCGCGAGCACGGTGTTGTCATCCGCCGGCACATACGGTCCTGCCAACGCGTGAGTCGTGCCGGCCGCGATCAGAAGTGCGGCCGCGCGCAGCGCAAAGAACCAGCCCCGCAAGATGCGAGGCTGGCTCCGGCGACCGCTCATGTGGTGGCGTCCACACTGATCGGCGAACTCGTCTCGTCGCCCATCGGGGTGACCGCAATCGCGGCGTTGTCCACCTCAAAGGGATCTGACGTTTCCGAGGTCTGCGTCTGCACGATGGCCAGTACCGCGGCCGTGTCCAGATCCTTTGTCGGCGGTGGCGGTGGCGGTGGTGGCCCGCCACTGGTCTGTACCGGTGCGTGGTTGTTGCTGCCGCCGCAACTTGCCAGCATTGCGCAACACACTACCGCAGTGCCGATCATCAATGCGATTCTCTTCATAGTGGTCGACCTCAAAAGTTGGGTGAGCCCGCGATCGGGGTATTCAGATACGGGAACGCGGTCAGAAAGTTGGCGGGATTCGCTTGAACGCCATCGGTATAGCCCAGCTGCCGTGACGCGTCCGAAGCCGGATCCGGATCCGCGGAGCTGCCGTCATAAGGCTTCAGAAGAACACCCATGGCGACGCGCAGCGTGATGTCCACCACGTCATCGATCGGCCGCCGGCCGTTGGGATAGCCTGCCAAATCACCGGCAAGGACACCGAGATCCTTCTGCGACGCGTACGGCGTGACGGGCGTGGTGGTGTTCAAGCGCAGCTCCTCCGCGGGCGCCTGGACTTTGGCGGGCTGATTCACCCCCGCGATACCGGTGAGAAACACCGCTTCAAGATCGGTGCGCGGATACACATTGGGAGCGAGCACGCCTGCGCTGCCGAACAACGCCTGGATCAATACCGGCAAGGACGGATTGGTCACGTAGTCGGCGAATTCTCCGTCCTGCACGGGAGTGGTGGTGTTCCAACGATCCTTGTCGGGCAAGCCGATGACGAGTTCATTTACCAGGGGCATGCCGAGACGCGAGACTTGGCTCCAAGCGCCGCCGGCCAATTCGGGTCCGGTCGGGGAGGCGACAGGTCCGACGCTGGCCGCGCTCGTCGCACTCTGCGGCGTCGGATTGAGCACCGAGGCTTGGCGCAAGCTCGCCGTGGTGTAAGCGCCGATCACTGGATCGGAACCGTTCGTGAGACAGGAGGCCGGCACCTCGAGTTCGAGCGAGGTGACGTTAAATCCTGCGAGGGAATTGGTGCCGAAGTTGCGCGTGCTGGTGCCGGCGGGAACCAGCTGTTCGACCGGGTAGTGGTAGTTGACCAGATCGAACGTGCCGCCCAAATCCAGAAAGAAAGGATCCTGGCGCTGACCGACGAATACCTTGCCGGTTCCACATCCTTGAATCAGGATCGGATAGACAAATGTCGCGGCATAAGCAGCATAATTCGGGATCGACTTGTTGCCGATGTTATCCAGCGGCTTGGCGAATGTGGTGCTGCCGGTGTTGAGATTTGAAATCGGCGTTACGGTCCCTGTGCGCCGATCGCCTCTCACCAAAGTCACCGTATAGCTCTGGGAAACATTTTGCGCACCGGTGTTTCCCGCGCTGACCGGGCCGATATTAGTCAATGGCACCGGCACCATTTTCGAACCTACCGGAACCGCGAGACCTTGCGTGGTGGTGGTGAATCGAAACTGAAACGTCAGGTTGGCCTTACCCGAACCGGTGTTATCGATGGAAATCTCGTACAGAGCATTGTCATCGAGATTGAAGTAGTTGGGTCCACCCTGTGGATCCTGCAGCGGGATGTAGTTGGCAATGAGGGTCACGTATCCTGCTCTACCTTGCTCGTAGCTGTTGAACATATAGAAATCAGTGCCGTCCACACTCGGGCGGGTGCTGATGAAAGGCGCTTCGCGATGGCTTGATGCCAGCGCGCCGCCGGCTACAGAGGCGGCAAGCACCCCTACCAGTAGTTGTCGGTTCTTGATCATGCTCATCGAAGAGGCTCCTTGGATTCTGTGTAAGGGGATCGCTGCGGATAACTTCGAGCCGCCCAACACATCGGATGCAGGTAGCCGAATTAAATATCCTCGGCACTGTGAAATTGAGCGGGCTCGGACGCCCTGTGGCCTTACATGCGGGACGCTCAATTTCACGGTGCTGGCGGGCGAGTTTCGAATGGCTGTCGGCCAACGGCCGGTGGCGCGGCATGTGATATCGATCGGCTCGAGTGCTAGCCAGGGACGGTAAGAAGAATCAAGGCACTGTTGCCTTCGTGCCTTGATTCTTCTTAGCGTAGCTGTGCAGCGCTACACCCGGTCAAAATCACTCGGCCGAATCACCCACCCATACGTCGCTGTGCTTGATGCGTTCGAGGAGCGCTCGTGGGTCAAGTTTGCGATAGTCGGACGGAATACCGAATAAGCTTGGCGGCTGCGGCTGGAGCTGAATGTTCCTGAGGACAAACACTTTTCCATCCGCGGCTTGCCACATCACTGGAAAGCCAAGTGTCGGGTCGACCCAGCCGTAACTCGGTTGTCGATCGGGCCTCACCACGCGGTATTCGACGGTTTCATGCTGATTGACGATGGTTCGTTCGATGAATTCGCAGCGCCACTTGCCGCTGCTCACCACGCCGGCAGTTGCCGCCGCCGCCTGCCATTGCCGGCAGGGATCGTGCGGATCGACCCGGACGAAAACTTGCGTCAAGGGAGTTGATTCTCGGGCATCCAAATAGATCCGCTGTGTGGATCGCACGAACAGGGCAGTGCCTGCGTCGCTGTCGCTGAGGAAAAAGCCATCCGATGCGCCGCCGATCTCGATGCGGGCCTTGTGCTCAGCCGCATGCAGCCTGGCAGTCGCGCCCAGCGGCTCGCCGTTGCCGTCCAGGCTCACAATGTCGGCCGAGAAAGCTTGCGGCTCTACTCCCGCAAGCGCGCCGGTGCTCCCTAGTAGCGCCAATTGCAAAACGGCTGATGCTCGCCCCATCTTGCAGCGCATGCCGAACCCCTGAAAAAAGAGGTGCCGATCCGACTTCGTCGGACCGGCACCGGTTTCAAACCCTGAGCGACCCGATGTTATTCGAGATAAGGCTGCTTGACCCGATGGTCAAAGTCGAACATGTCGAATAGATCAGACAACGCCGGCATATTCCCCGGGACGTACGGCTGATCATCGCGCATCTTCGGATTCGGCAGATTATCGCGGCTGCGATCGGTCAAAGGCCGCAACTTCCAGTTGCGCTCGATGAATTTCAACAGTGAGACATGATCGGCGTAGGTGTGGTTAACCTTGCCGCCCGTGGAGTATTCCGACAGGGTGAGCAAGGGTATCCGCGGCCCGTCGCCGAAGAAGTCGATCGGTTGAATGAATCCCGAGTCCCAATAGCCGCCGGCCTCGTCCCAGGTAACGAAAACAACCGTTTCCGCTTTAAGCCGCGGATGCGCCTCGAGTGCGTCAAGCACCTGTTGCACATAGGCCTCAAACAGATCGATCTTCGAGGACGAGGGATGGCCATCGAGCAATCCATCCGGCTTGCCGAAGGAAACCGAGGGCAGGGTGTCGGCTTGGATGTCCGCGAGCAGATCGACCGTGTCTTTGATATGCGCCGCCCGCTGCGCCGGGTTCCCCATGATCGAGGTGGCATATTGGAAGGGGTTGCAAATCTGACAGTACGCGACGCCCAGCGAATGGGCAGGATCGGCGAGCGCCGCTTCGCCCAACGCCGTCGAGGAGTTGAGCGTGGCGGCTGTGCCGGCCGTCACCGCGTCATTCGACAATGCGACCGCATCGTTGTAGGAGCCGCCGAAGTACGCCCACGAGATGCTCTTTTCGTTGAGTGCATCGCCAATGGTGCGCACCGGAGAAGCGGGAATCATGTTCTGCGTAGCCGGAGAAGGTGCTTGGAACCCGTTGGGATAGAAGCCAGGGTTCGTGTTATCAACCATGTAGTAGTGCGCGGTTGCGCAGTTGGGTTCCGGACGGTAGGGCAAAGCCTCGAGGTAGCTGACGATCGGCGCGATGCCCGGCTGCGTGAAATCCGAGCAGTTCGTGAAGTTGTTGTCCGCCGTGTACTTGTTGGTCGTGCCGGGGGCCGGATTCGGATTGGCAATCTGATTGGCCGGCGGCGTGATCGCATTGCCGTTGCCGTCGCTCCAGAAACCGGCATCGCCGGTGCCAAGCATGAAGTGATTGGCACCGGTGCCGCCCTGGAATGACTGATGGAAATTGTCACTCAGGCTGAAGCGGTCGGCGAGAGTCTTCAATGTTGAAGCTTGTTCTTGCTCCGCGTCATAAAAACCCATCTCGTTGCCTTCGCTGAAGTTGTGCTGGACCGCCGGGACTGTGTTGTCACTGAGGTCGTAGGTCGCCATGACGAAGGGGAACAGATCGTTGAGACATCCGGTGGGATTGGCTTTGCTGGCATTGGCCAAGCTGCAGTCAGATTGCTGCCACGCCTGGTAGAACCGATGGGTCATATCGCCCGTGTAATCATCGTCGCTGAGATTGGCTCCCTGCAGCACAAACGGCCCGTTGGGCAGCACGCCGGCATTGGGAATGCGAGTGTCGAGCGTGTCGGACGGCAGGGCCGTGAAACCGGTGGTCAAGATGGTGTTGGTAAGCGCACCAAAGTCCGGGCTTGGATCGATTGCGGCGAGCCCCGCCAAGACGGCCGGCGCAAATGGCGCACCCGTTGCGCTCTGTGCGACCGGCGCTCCATTGGTATTGGGCTGCGGCATCTGACCCGTGCTGCCGTACGCTGTCTTGGCCGCGTGGGGTGCGCCGACATAGTACTGAGACTGCGGCTTCACCAGAAATTGCTGGGCGAGCGAAAAGTTCGGACCCGGTGATCCGTCTTCATTGACGATGCCCTTGGAGAGTATGTTTGAGATGGTTTGGCCGCGGCCCTTCGGCTTATAGACTCCAAAGGTATGATCGGTGCCGCGATTCTCGCCGATCAAAATGATGACGTGCTTGATGGGTGACTCGGTTTTGACCGCGTCGGCGGCGTCCTTATCGACTGCCTTGTCGTCGGCAAATCCGACTGTTGCCGTGAGCAGCGAGAAGGACAAAGCCGCGCTCGCTCCCCACGCAAAGTGATTTCGACCATTGATTCGCATAAGCACCTCCCAATCTAGTTGAACAAAAGCTGACGCGGGAGGATAGCGAGCGAGTGTCTCAGGCGCGTGAATCTAAGATGTCAGTTTGAGTTCCCTGCGCCTGCTGTTCAGCGTGCGGTTGCGCGGGCATGCAGCTCGGGATTGAACAACGACCACCGCTCTGCCGCCTGCAGCGCCAAGGGTGCGGAGGCAAATGATAGTTTGCGATAGTTCAGGTAATCGCTCGCTGCCTGGTCGCTTAGGCCTTTCGCAGCATCGGCTTCGATTCGTAGTAAATTTTGCATGAGCGCGGCGAGGGTCGCGCGCGCCAGCGCGAGCTCGCGAACTCCCTGAGAGGTTTCTCTGCCGGCAGGATCGGGGTAGTGATCGGCGAGGTCTTGCAAGAGATCATTAACGCTGCGCACGGTCAAGGTGACCACCTCGACGTCCTGCCGCGAAATCGCCATATCGAGAGCGCTCGCGAAGCCGTTGATATCGGCGAGCACGTTGCTTCCGGTGAGCCGATATTCGGGCCGCACGCCATTTCCGAGCGCGCTAAGGTATTCGGCCAGATCGCTCCGATCTTGTGCGCTCATTCCAAGTTCATAGACAGCATTGAAATAGTCGATCACCTGGCCAAAATTGTCGAATCTGCCGTCATGAAAGTAGGGTGCATTGAAGTCCGCATTCAACAACGTCGGAGTCTTATACAGGCCGCCGGTACCGACGTCGTGCTGCCGATGATCCACAAAGGCCGCGGATGGCATGTGACAGGAAGCGCAGCTCAAGTTGGAATCGTGCGGGAAGGGTTTGCTGAACAGCGCCTCGCCGCGCTTTTGCGCCAGGGTTGCATCGGAGGACAAGTGCCCGGTCTTGTCGAGATTGGGATTCGCTAAAAAATCGATGTCTTCGATGTAGGCCACGAGCGCGTCAAGTATTTGCGGCGAGGGCTCCGCGCCCGCAAATTCATTGACGACGACATTGCGAACGAAATCGCGCAAGGAGGCGGTGCGGCCATCATGACCGTAGGGACTCAAAAATCGCGCGCCGCGTAAGCTGGGAATCGTGACTGCATCCAACACGCCGTTGTCAGTCCTTGGGTTGAACAGTGAATTCGTCGTGTCAAAGGTTCCCGGCCGCGTTGAAAGGCCTGGAATGAAGAGCCTCGGGTTCGATGCCCCATTGACGTGGCAGCTGGCACAGCTGATATGCGCCTTGCGAGCCGCTTCGCCGAGCGTGTACGGAGAGTTGAAAGCGAGATTGCCCAGATTGGACATGTAAGACCGATGGCCGCGCGTCGCCTCGGAATGAAATATCTCGTGCGGGTTATTGAGCGCATCCTCGTCGAGTTCCGTGCCGATGGGCAAGCCCGTGCGGCCATCGGTAACCGGAGCGCCGTATGCGCTGGTCCCGGCACCCAATATCATTGCAGTGGCGATAAGCGCTGCGGGGGCGCCACAGACTCGAGTGACCTTCAGGATGTGCTCCGCTCTTAGCAAGACGCTGCCCTCATCGCCCAGTTTCGGGAGCGTATGTTTTATCACCTGAGCATGTAGCATTTGTGAAAGCGCCAGTGTGGCGACTGCGCATTACAAATTCAGCCGGCCAGAGTCTCGCGACCTCAAGTCGGCGGTATGGCCCTGCGCTTAGCGCCTTTTGGGGGTTTTACGCGGGCTTAGGGTTTTTGCGTCGCTAGCATCGCCTTGGCATTGGCTTTTGACAGGTCGTACTTGGCGTCCGCCTGATCCTTGCACGCCTTCTGTGAATCTCCGGAAAAGGCGTCGCATTTTTGCAGCGCGACCTTGTGATCTCCGTCCGCCTGCGCCATGGCGACATCGTACGCGCCCTTGGCGTCGACGTTGTTCAGCTCAGTGGTCTTGTCTTCGACCTTTGCTTCCGCTTTGTTTGAATCCTTCGCGGCGTCTTGCCGCGCATCGGCCACTTCGGAAGCGCGCTTGGCCTGGGCTGCGGCCACATCCTTGGCTACGGCATCCGGGGATTTCGCATTGTTGCAGCCTGCAGCGGTTGCGACCGCAAGCAGCGCGATGAATGAAAGCGTGAGCTTTTGCATAAAGAGTTCCTCTTTCGAATTATTCGACGATTCAATCGCAATAGCCGCCCACGCCCACAGTCCAAAGGGTCGGGACGATATGGAAACCACGAGCCACCTTGGCCCTTATGGCGACGACACACAATTCCCGGCGCGAAGCTCCGCATGTAAGGAGTGTCCTACGTATTTTGGGCCGCCAAACAGCAGCCAATCGATAGGGATCCGTGTAAATTGAGGCTTCGCGAAAGTGACGTGGATATAAAGAATGCTCGGCAGCCTACGACCATCCAAAAGTTCGCCGCCAGGCCGCGATTTGTACGCGGCCGCCGAGCTGCTCCGAGCGATGACGGAAACCAGCCCAGACTGCATCGAGGTGGTTGCGAGAGACGGACGGCTCCTGCAAATGAATCCCGCCGGCCTCGCGATGCTGGAGGCCGATTCGTGGCAGAGCGTCGAACACGCCTTCGCATGCGACCTGGTGGCTCCGGAACATCGAGACCTGTGGCTGGCCAATCATCAGCGCGTCTGTGCTGGTGAAACTCTGGTTTGGGAATTTGACATCATCGGCTTGAGCGGCGTCCGGCGAAACATGGAATCGCATGCCTCACCGATCGCATTGCACGACGGTACCACCGGGCAACTTGCGATTGCTCGCGATGTGACGGGGCGAAAACAATCTCGGTTTGCGCAGCAGCAGCTCCATGCCGAATTGGAGGACAAGGTGAGCGCGCGTACCCGTGAGCTCGAGAAGGCGCTTTCCCGCTTGCAGGAAAGCGAGCGCAGCTTCGCGTTGCTGGTCGAGAGCGTCACGGATTACGCGCTATACATGCTGGATCCAACCGGGCGTATCGTAAGTTGGAATTCGGGCGCGCGCCGCATCAAGGGGTATGAAGGGTCGGAGATTATCGGCAGGAATTTCGAGTGCTTTTATTCCGAGCCGGACCGAGCGGCGGGAGTTCCGGCGGCTAACCTGCGCACCGCGGCTCTGGAAGGTCGACTGGAGACCGAGGGGTGGCGTCTGCGCAAGGATGGCACGCGTTTTTGGGCCAATGTCATCATCGACGCCATCCGTACCGAGGGGCACTTGGTGGGCTACGCCAAGATTACGCGCGACATCACCGAGCGCCGAGCCGCGGAAGCCAAGCTGCGCCAGGCGCAAAAAATGGAAGCGGTCGGCCAATTCACGGGGGGCGCCGCGCATGACTTCAATAATTTGCTGATGGCGATTTTGGGCAGTCTCGAGCTTCTGCGCAAACGCTTGCCGAACGATCCGCGTCTTCTCGCCCTGTTGGACAATGCCATGCTGGGGGCGAAGCGCGGTTCATCGTTGACGCAGCGCATGTTGGCGTTCGCCCGCCGCCAGGAATTGAAACACGAGGCAGTGGATCTTGCCCATTTGGTCGATAACATGTTGGAGCTCTTGGAGCGCTCGCTCGGACCCACGATCAATATCGAGACCCGGTTTCCGCGTGACATCGTGCGAGTGCGCACCGACGCCAACCAACTGGAAACCGCGCTGCTGAATTTGGCCATCAACGGCCGCGATGCCATGCCGAGTGGCGGCACGATTACAATTTCCGTGGCCGAACACTGCATCGACGGGGCGCATCCAACCGGCTTTGCGCCCGGCCGGTATGCCTGTCTGTCGGTCGCGGACACGGGTCACGGAATGGATGAGGCCACGCTGGCACGCGCGGCCGAGCCATTCTTTACGACCAAGGGAATTGGCAAGGGCACCGGGCTGGGTCTTTCGATGGTGGACGGACTCACCGGACAGTCTGGAGGCAAGCTCAACGTTCAGAGCGCGCCGGGACGGGGCACCACCATTGAACTTTGGTTTCCCGTTACGGTGGAGGTTGACCAGGCCGGCGAACGCGATGCCGCCGAAGCCCATGAACTGCTGCAAACCCAGCGGCAACTATCGGTCCTCGCCGTGGACGACGACAGCCTGGTGCTGGCCAACATCGCGGCGATGCTCGAGGATCTGGGGCATAGAGTCATCGCGGTCGGGTCCGGCGCGAGGGCCATCGAAGAAATCGAATCCCTACCCGACATCGACGTCGTCATCACTGACCAAGCGATGCCGGTAATGACGGGTATTCAGCTGATTGAGGTCTTAAGAGCGCGACGGCCGAAGCTGCCGGTAATCCTAGCCACCGGCTACGCGGAATTGCCTCGGGGCGTCGGCGCCTCGATTGGCAGGCTGTCCAAACCCTTCACGCAGCGCGCGCTGGCCGAGGCACTCGCGGCAACCGCTATCAGCTGATCTGTCTTAGCTCATCGATGTCAACCAACCCTTCCTGACTGTAAAACGTCAACGACATCGCACGGCTGCTATTGGGGCAGATCCCGCTGATTTGCAGATCACCGGTATGGTAGACCGCGAGTTTGCCGTAGGACTCGACGATGAGCCTGCGTAGTTCGCGGAAAAATGCATAGCGCCTGCCATATTGTGAGCCGCTGGTAACAGGTTGGCCAAGTTTTTCCGGCCACCACCTATCCGATCCGCGTACAACAGGGACATGCTGTTCCATATTCG
>Ga0265770_1000003_pt1 | contig 24227 bp, 17 predicted proteins | sample NZEome_2_FD_200838 | JGI IMG/M metagenome (GOLD analysis project Ga0265770, IMG submission 200838) | Metatranscriptome of rhizosphere microbial communities from Maridalen valley, Oslo, Norway - NZE1 (Metagenome Metatranscriptome) | ecosystem: Host-associated > Plants > Roots > Rhizosphere > Soil... | reverse complement strand
GTCGGTCTGCACATCGATGCGGCGGCCCTCCTTTGAGTAGTGATACCAGTAGCACAACATCGAGCCAAGACATGCCAATAGACGATCCGCCAGCTCGCGTGCAGTCGCGCTTTTATGCGCCGCAGGTTCAGGCTCGCAACAGCCGAGCGCAGAGACGCCGGTGCGCAACACATCCATGGGGTGGCTTACTGCCGGGAGCTGTTCGAGTACGGTGGTCACGGCGGCAGGCAGCGCACGCAGTCCCTTGAGCTTCTTCTTGTAGGCCGCGAGCTCATTCTTGTTGGGCAATTTTTCGTGCACCAGCAAGTACGCGATTTCTTCGAATTCGCATTGCGTGGCGATATCGAGAATGTCATAGCCGCGATAGTGTAAGTCGTTGCCGGTTCTGCCGACGGTGCACAGCGCCGTATTGCCGGCCGTGACGCCGGACAATGCCACGGACTTCTTCGGTTTGAATGCGCCCGCCGCTGCGGGTTCGGAGTTGCTGGTCACTTTTCCTTTCCTTCAGCGAATAACTGATCCAACTTGGCTTCATAGGCGTAGTAATCAAGAAACTTGTACAAATCGGCGCGCGTTTGCATGGTGGCCAGCACATTCTTTTGCGTGCCATCGCGACGAATCGCTTGGTAGGTATGGAGCGCCGCGGCGTTCATCGCGCGATAGGCCGAACAGCAATGCAGCACGATATCGACCCCGACCGTCGCCAATTCATCCCGGGTGTACAGGGGTGTCTGGCCGAACTCGGTGATGTTGGCGAGGATCGGCACTTTGACCGCGTCCTTGAAGCGCCGGTACATGGCCAGTTCCGTGATGGCCTCGGGAAAAACCATGTCGGCACCGGCCTCGACGCAGGCAACCGCGCGATCCAAAGCCTTCTCCATCCCTTCCACGGCGAGCGCATCGGTGCGCGCCATGATGACAAATTGTTCATCGGTGCGCGCATCGACGGCCGCCTTGATGCGATCCACCATTTCCTGCTTGGAGACGATTTCCTTGCCCGGTCGATGGCCGCAACGCTTTGACTGGACCTGATCCTCGATGTGCATGCCGCCGGCACCGAACTTGGTAAAAGACTTCACCGTGCGGGCAATGTTGAATGCGCCTCCCCATCCCGTATCCGCGTCCACCAGCAGCGGTAGCGAGCAAGCATCGGTAATGCGGCGAATGTCGATGAGCACATCGTCCATGGTGCTGATCCCAAGGTCCGGGACCCCTAATGAATTAGCCGCAACACCGCTGCCCGCCAGATACAGCGCTTTAAATCCGCAGGCCGCGGCCATCCGCGCGGTGTAGGCGTTAATGGCGCCGACCATCTGCAGGGGACTCTCATCGGCGACCGCGGCTCGCAGGCGCGCGCCGGCGGAACTGGGTGTGCTTGTCATACGCGCCCCGCGACTGGGATGAGTGCGCCGGTCACCGCACTCGCCTTGTCGGACACCAAAAAGGCGATGACCTCCGCCGCCTCGCTTAAAGTGACCCAACGCTTGAAATCCGCTTTCGGCATGTCCAATCGATTCTTCGGCGTGTCGAGAGTGCTTGGCAAAATGGCATTGACCGTGATGCCGCGGTCCTTCAGTTCATCGGCCAGCGCTTCGGTCAATCGTGCAACGCCCGCCTTGGACGCGGCGTAAGGACCCATACCGGCCGACGCCTTCTGCGCGCCGAGTGCGCCCACATTGACGATGCGCCCGCTCGCTGAGCGCAGCAGGTAGGGCAATACGGCCTGACAGGAGAGCACGGCCGTTCGCAAATTCAGCTTGTACATGGCGTCCCAACTGTCGATTGTGCCTTCCTTAACCTGTTCCCAGCGAAATCCCCCGGCGATATTGATCAAGCCGTCGATGCGTCCGGCGTCGCGGGCGACTCGTTCCATCACCGAGCGCGCCGCCGTCTCGAGCGTCAGGTCGATGCCCTCATAGCGCCGCGCGCCGGCGGGCTGTATGCCCGCGGTCGAGGAGGCGTGCGAAAGCAGTGCCAGCTTCGCGCCGTACGCGCCCAACGTGACCGCCGCGGCCTGACCCAAAGCGCCGTCGGCGCCGGTCACCACCAAAACTTTTCCTGATAGATCCATATCGCGATTATCCTCGATTTCTCAAGCCTGCAACTTGCGGCGAAATTCTCCCGGGGCAGCGCCGGTCCATTTCCGAAACGCGCGATGAAATGCACTGCGTTCCGAGAAGCCCAACTCCACGGCGATATCCATGACACTACGGCGTGAATGGCTCAGATAGCTGATTGCCAGATCGCGGCGCAACTGATCCTTGATCGATTGATATGACTCGCCTTCTTCGTGCAGGCGGCGCCGCATCGTCGCGGCCGTCATACTCATTTCCTGCGCCAATTGCTCAAAATCCGGAACCGCACCCGGCAGGAATTGGCGCAGCCGCCGCCGAACCCGGGCGGTGAGGCTACTGCCATTTTTGTACTTCAACAAGATACTTTCCGGCGCTGCGCGCAGAAATTCCTTGGCGGATCGTTCGTTCTGCACCACCGGAAGGTCCAGGTAACTGGCCTCGAAGGCCAGCAGGGTATTGGGGCGATTGAAACGCAAATCCGCGCTATACATCAATCGGTACTCGGCGCTGTGCGCCGGTTCCGCATAGCTGAATTCTGTTCGCAGGATAGGTATGCGCCGGCCCACCAGCCAGCAGGAGAGTCCATACAGCAGCATCAATAGAAGCTCGTGCGCGAAGATCCGCTGCGGGACACCCGCCGCTTCATGCAGAACTATTCTTGCCTCTTTTGCGTCGCGCTCGGCGCTGCCGGCGATATCGTCCAAAATGAGCGCATAGAATCGCAGACTGCGGTCCAGTGCCTGGCCCAAGTTCTTGCAGTTCAAAACCGCGTGGCAGAGCATGGCAAAACTGCCGACTTTCATGCGGCGCGAATCCTGGCCGAAGAATTCATCGTCAAGGGCGGCGGCAATCGCGCGCCAGAGCGCGCCGTAGTGCTTTGCGGAAACTCGCGCCTGCGGCACTTGCAGCAGACCCGAAGAGAGGCCCACCTTCGCCAGCAGCTCGTCCGCATTGAGGTTGCGTCCATGCACACTTTGCAGCGCGGCGGCGACGAAGCAAATGGCAATGGTTCCCGGTTCCGTGGTCGAGTTTTGCACGCCAATAGTTTACGCGATACGGTCAGCCGGCGGATCACGTATCGGCTAAACTAGACCGTCGCCTAAGATGGCGCGCTCAAGACCCTAAGAGGCAATCATGACAAGCAAACCTGCGGCACTGGCGCACTCGGTGCCCACCGTCAAAATGCTGCTCGACGGCAAGTTCGTCGAATCGCGTACCGGCGAATGGCACGACGTCGTCAATCCGGCGACGCAGGAAGTGCTGGCTCATGTTCCATTCGCCACCGACGACGAGCTTGACGCCGCGGTCGCGTCGGCAAAAAAAGCCTTCAATACCTGGAAGAACACACCGCTGGCCGCCCGCGCGCGCATCATGCTCAAGCTGCAAGCACTGGTGCGCGAACACATGAGCCGCATCGCGCAAACCTTGAGCGCGGAACAAGGCAAGACGCTGGCCGACGCGGAAGGCGATGTGTTCCGCGGGCTCGAAGTCGTCGAGCACGCCTGCTCCATCGGCAGTTTGCAGCTCGGGGAATTTGCCGAAAATGTCGCCGGCGGCGTGGACACTTATACGCTCCGGCAGCCGATTGGCGTGTGCGCGGGCATTACGCCGTTCAATTTCCCCGCCATGATCCCGCTGTGGATGTTTCCCATGGCCATCGTGTGCGGCAACACCTTTGTGCTCAAGCCGTCCGAACAGGATCCGCTGACGCCCATGTTGTTGGCTGAGCTTGCGCTTGAAGCGGGTGTGCCTGCCGGTGTCTTGAATATTGTCCATGGCGGCAAACGCACGGTCGATGCAATCTGCACCCACCCGGACATTGTGGCCGTTTCGTTTGTCGGATCAACGGCCGTGGGTACGCATGTCTACGGTTTGGCATCCGAGCATGGCAAGCGCGTGCAATGCATGATGGGCGCCAAGAATCATGCCGTCGTCATGCCGGACGCGAACAAAGAACAGTCGCTGAATTCCCTCATCGGAGCGACCTTCGGCGCCGCCGGGCAGCGCTGTATGGCCACCTCGGTGACCGTCCTGGTCGGCGAGGCGCAAAAGTGGATACCGGACATCGTCGCCAAAGCCAGGGGCCTGAAAGTCAACGCCGGTGCGGAGAAAAACACAGACTTAGGTCCGGTGGTCTCGAAGAGCGCGAAGCATCGCATCCTCGGATTGGTGGAAGAAGGCATCAAGGAAGGCGCCAAGCTGGAGTTGGACGGCCGCGGCATCAAGGTGCCCGGATACGAAAAGGGTAATTTCATCGGACCGACGATTTTCTCCGCGGTGACCCCCGCCATGAAAATCTATACCACTGAGATTTTCGGTCCCGTGATGGTGATCGTCGGCGTGAACAGCTTGGATGAGGCAATCGCGCTCATCAACAACAATCCCTTCGGCAATGGCACCGGAATATTTACGCAGAGCGGCGCTGTCGCCCGTAAATTTCAAAATGAAATCGATGTGGGCCAGGTGGGAATCAATGTTCCGATCCCGGTTCCCGTGCCGTTTTTCAGCTTCACCGGATCGCGCGGCTCCAAGCTCGGCGATTTGGGTCCCTACGGCAAACAGGTGGTGCAGTTCTACACGCAAACCAAGACCGTCACTTCGAGGTGGTTCGACGACGGCAGCCCCGCCGCGGGCGTGAACACCACCATTAGTCTCAAGTGACAATCGCGTTGAGTGGCGCTGAAGATGAGCGCGATTGGAAGTTTTAAGCGAAATTCGCAATCACGTGGCGATCGTCACGCTGAATCGTCCCGATGCGCTGAACGCGCTCTCGCTCGGGATGATCCTGCGGCTGCGTACCCTGTTCAGCGAATATTCAGCCGATCCTGATGTCTTCGCCGTCCTGATCCGGGGTGCCGGCGAGAAAGCATTCTGCGCCGGCGGGGACATTCGCGCCCTGTACCGAAGTTTCAAAAACGCCGGCTCCTTGCACGAGGAGTTCTTCGCGGCGGAATATCCGCTCGATTACCTGCTGTATTCCTACCCCAAACCCTACGCGGCACTGCTCGACGGCATCACTCTGGGCGGCGGAATGGGCATTTCCCAGGGCTCAGCCTTACGCATCGTCGGCGAGCGGACGCGGATGGCCATGCCCGAGGTTGCGATCGGTTTTTTTCCCGACGTGGGCGCCAGCTACTTTTTGTCCCGCCTGCCAGGCCAGCTGGGGCGCTACCTCGCCTTGACCGGCCTGCAAATCGGCGCGGCCGATGCGCTCTACGCCCAACTGGCGGATTTATACCTGCCGCCCGCGGCCATCGCTTCGTTAAGCGAGGATTTGTCTACCTTACGCTGGCGCGATGACTACTTTGCGGACCTGCGGCTATTCATGCAGGCGCGCGCCGCACTCCCCCAACCCGCGCCTCTGTGCGCATTGCGCGAACGCATCGACGCGCATTTTTCGAAAGACTCGGTGGTGGCCATTTTAGCTTCGCTTGAAGCGGAAACCCGCGCGGCGCACGTGCAGTGGGCATCCGAGACCGCTCAGCTCATGCGCAGCCGTTCCCCTACCCTGTTGAGCGTGACGCTGCGGCAATTGCAGCGCGGCGCGAGCATGAGTCTCGCGGACTGCTTTCGCATGGAGCTCGGCATGGCCGCATACAGCTTCGAACAAGGCGATTTTCTCGAAGGGGTACGCGCGGTACTCATTGACAAGGACAACCGTCCGCGCTGGCAGCCCAGCCGCGTCGAGGACGTCACAGCCTCCATGATCGACGCCTTCTTCAGCGAGCGATGGCGCGGCGGCCGGCACCCTCTCGCGGCCCTGGAATCACACGCCGCCGGATTTGCTTAAGGGCGAGGCCAGCGTCTTAAGCGCGCAGTGCACGTGTCTTGAGCGCGCTCAAGATCTCGAGGCGGCGCGCGTCACCGGCCTGCGGCCACTCGGCGATTTCGGAGAGCGTGCGGCGGCAACCGATGCACAGACCCTGCGCATTGAGCCGGCAAACGTTGATACAGGGCGAAGGCACGGCGGCGGTTTTCAGTGATGCTGCGTCGACCATTGCCTCAAAACTCGGTGGATGGCGTCGAGGCCATCGGTCAACGCCGCCGGACCCGGTTGCAGAATGATGGGGGACTTGATTTCGTGCAGTTCGCCATCGCGCACCGCAGGTACCACATCCCAGCCTATTCGCGCCGCCACCAGATTCGGTCGAAACCGCTTGCCGCACCAGGAACCCAAAATGATGTCCGGGGCGCGACGAATGACTTCGCTGGCATCGCCCAGGATGCGGTCCTTGCCGAGCGCGCACAGCGCGCGCTCGGGGAAGACATCATCGCCGCCGGCGACGCCAATCAGTTCGCTCACCCAGCGAATCCCGGTAATGAGCGGCTCGTCCCATTCCTCGAAATAGACGCGCGGCCGGCGCGGCAACAGCGCCGCCGCCTGGCGCACGCGCTCGATATGCGCCTCGAGCTCAAGCGCGTAGATTTCCGCGCGCTCGGCGGCGCCCACCAACGCGCCCAGGCGCCGCACATAGCCGAGGATGCCGTCGATCGAGCGATGATTGCTGATCCAAACCTCGATGCCGCTCTTGATCAGCGTCTGCGCGATGTCGGCTTGGATATCGGAGAAGCCGATGACGAAATCTGGCTGCAAGGCAAGAATGCGGTCGACCTTGGCGCTGATGAAGGCCGAGACGCGCGGTTTTTCGCGGCGCGCGCGCGCCGGGCGCACAGTAAATCCCGAGATGCCGACGATGCGCTCTTCCAGCCCAAGTGCGTACAGAACCTCGGTAGGCTCTTCGGTCAAACAGACGATGCGCCGCGGGTAACGACCGTCCATGCGGCTAGCAGCTCCTCAGAGCGCACCCTCGGCGAGCGCACCGGCCGCGCCGCGCATGATGCTATGCGCCAGTCCCGCAGACTGGGACAGAACGTAGTCCGCATAGAAGTGCGCGGTCAAAATCTTTGCCTCATAGAAAGCGGCATCGCCGCCGCTCGCTTCGGCCAAGCGCCGCTGCGCGATCGACGCGGAGCGCAGCAACTGCCAGCCGCCGGCCACGATCCCAAATAGTTTCAGCATCGGCACCGCGCCCACGGAGACCGCGCGGATGTCGATGCCGAAATTCTCCACCACGTAGCGAATCGCTTGCTCCAAGGCGTCCACCGCGGCGGAAAACGCCGGAGCGAGTCCCGCCAATTTCGGGTCGCCACTCAAGGCGCGCGCCAGCGTCCGCATCTCTGCCACGACTGTTTGCGCGGTACGGCCGCCGTCGCGGGCGAGCTTGCGGCCGATCAAATCGTTGGCCTGAATGGCCGTTGTGCCCTCATATATCGGCGTGATGCGCGCATCGCGCAGATACTGCGCGGCACCGGTCTCCTCGATGAATCCCACGCCGCCATGCACCTGTATGCCGATCGAGGCAATATCGACTGAATTTTCGGTGCACCAACCCTTGATCACGGGGATCATGAGATCGGCGCGCGCTTGGTGGCGCTCCCGCTCCTCCGCATTGGGATGCAGACGAGCGGCGTCCAGCGACACCGCCACCACGCCGGCGAGCGCGCGCATGGCCTCCGTCTGGGATTTCATGAGCAGCAGCATGCGGCGCACGTCCGGATGGCGCACGATCGGCACGCGCGGACCGCCGCGTATTCCAGCTTCGGTGCCTTGGATTCGCTCGCGCGCATAGGCGAGGGCGGTTTGGGAGGCGCGCTCCGACAGCCCTACCCCTTCGATGCCCACCGAGTAGCGCGCCGCGTTCATCATGATGAACATGTATTCCAGGCCGCGGTTTTCCTCGCCGATGAGTTCCGCGACTGCGCCGCCGTTCTGCCCGAAAGCCAGGACGCAGGTGGGACTCGCATGGATGCCGAGCTTGTGCTCGACCGACAGGCAGTGCACATCGTTGCGTGCTCCCGGCGAGCCGTCGGCATTGACCAGATACTTCGGCACCAGAAACAGCGACGTGCCTTTGACGCCGTCCGGCGCTCCCGCGACGCGCGCGAGCACCATATGGATGATATTGCCGGTGAGATCGTGCTCGCCATACGTGATGAAAATCTTCTGTCCGGTAACGAGGTAACGGCCGTCGCCCGCGGGCACCGCGCGGGTGCGCACGGCCGACAAGTCGGAACCCGCCTGCGGTTCCGTCAGGTTCATCGTACCAGTCCACTCGCCGCTGACCATTTTCGGCAGGTACATCGCGCGCTGCGACTCGGTGCCGCGCAGCTCGAGCGCATCAATCGCGCCGCGCGTCAGCATCGGACAAAGCGCGAACGCCACGTTGGCGCCGTTCCACATTTCCTCGATCAGCGCCGAGAGCGCGCGCGGCAGGTTTTGTCCGCCGAATTCCGCGGGGCATGACAGCGCGTTCCAGCCGTCCGCGGTGAAGCGCGCATAGGCTTGTTTCCAGCCGGCGGCGGTCAGCACCTCACCGTCCTGCCAGCGCACCCCTTCCAGATCGCCGCTGCGGTTCAGCGGCGAAAGCACCGCGGCGGCGAATTTCGCGGCCTCATCGAGTACCGCGTCGGCTACATCGGGCGTCATCTCAGCGAAGCCCGGCAACTGCGCCAGCAGCTCCATGTCCACCAACTCACGCAGCACAAACTTCATGTCGGCGATCGGCGCCTGATATTCGGGCATGTCGATCCTACATGTTGCGGCGGTAGCGGCCGCCGACGTCGTACAGAGTATGCGTGATCTCGCCCAAGGAGCAGTGGCGCACCGCTTCCATCAGCACCTCGAAAGTATTGCCGTTTTCGATCACGGTGCGGCGCAGGCGCTCGAGCAGCCGCGCACCCTCGACGGCATTGCGCTCATGAAAATCCTTGAGGCGTTTGAGCTGCGACTGCTTCTCTGCGTCGGTCGAGCGCGCCAGCTCGATGGCCTGGGGTGCAGCCTCGCTATGCGGATTGCGGAAGGTGTTGACGCCGATGATGGGATAGGAGCCATCATGCTTCTGCCGCTCGTAGAACAGCGACTCTTCTTGAATTTTTCCACGCTGATAACCCGTTTCCATCGCGCCGAGCACCCCGCCGCGCTCGGAAATGGCATCGAATTCCTTGAGCACGGCTTCTTCGACCAGGTCTGTCAACTCATCGATGATGAAGCTGCCCTGGTTCGGATTCTCGTTCTTGGCCAGCCCCCATTCGCGGTTGATGATCAGCTGAATAGCCATGGCGCGGCGCACACTCTCCTCGGTCGGCGTCGTGATCGCCTCGTCATAGGCGTTGGTATGCAGGCTGTTGCAATTGTCATATATGGCGCACAGTGCCTGCAGCGTAGTGCGTATGTCATTGAACGCCATCTCCTGTGCGTGCAACGAACGCCCGGAAGTCTGCACGTGGTACTTGAGCTTCTGGCTGCGCTCGTTCGCCCCGTACTTGTTCTTCATCGCCACCGCCCAAATGCGGCGCGCGACGCGGCCGATCACCGAGTATTCCGGGTCCATGCCATTGGAGAAGAAAAACGACAAGTTTGGCGCGAAATCATCGATGTGCATACCGCGCGCCAGATAGGATTCGACGAAGGTGAAGCCATTCGCGAGCGTGAACGCCAGCTGCGAAATAGGATTCGCGCCGGCTTCGGCGATGTGATAGCCGGAAATCGACACCGAGTAGAAATTCTGCACGTGGTGGTGCACGAAGTATTCCTGCATGTCGCCCATCATCTTGAGGGCGAACTCGGTGGAGAAAATGCAGGTGTTCTGTCCCTGGTCTTCCTTCAAAATGTCGGCTTGCACCGTGCCGCGCACCGTGGACAAGGTCCACGCTTTGATCTTCTGTTGTTCATCCGCGGTAGGTTCGCGGCCATTCTCGCGCTGGAACTTGTCCAATTGCTGGTCGATGGCGGTGTTCATGAACATCGCCAGGATCATCGGCGCCGGCCCGTTGATGGTCATCGACACGGAAGTCGTGGGCGCGCACAAGTCAAATCCGGAGTACAGAACCCGCATGTCCTCGAGCGTCGCGATCGACACGCCGGAATTGCCAACCTTGCCATAGATATCGGGCCGCAGATCCGGATCCCAGCCGTAGAGGGTGACCGAATCAAAGGCGGTGGATAATCGGTGCGCCGGCATGCCTTCGGAGACGCGTTTGAAACGCTGATTGGTGCGGAAGGCATCGCCCTCGCCGGCGAACATGCGGGTCGGATCCTCGCCCTCGCGCTTGAAGGCGAACACGCCGGCCGTGTAGGGGAAGGAGCCCGGCACATTTTCCTTCAGGAGAAAACGCAAAATCTCGCCATCATCCTCATAGCGCGGCAGGGAGACCTTGCGGATTCGGGTGCCCGACAGCGATTCGGAGGTAAGCTTGGTGCGAATCTCCTTGTCGCGAATCTTCACCACGTATTCGGGCTGCGCGTATAACTCCTGCGTTTTCGGCCATTGCTCCAACAGCTTGGCGGAGACCGGACTGAGTTCGGCGTCCTTCGCCGCAATCAATTCGTCGAAACCGGCCGCCGCGCGGCCGGACGCCGCGAACAAAGCCTTCGAAACCTTGAGCGACTGGCGTTCGCGCGCGATTCGCGCCTGCCGTGCAACGGACTGGTGATATTCGCGCAACGCCCCGGAGATTTCCGCCAAGTAGCGCACCCGCTCCGGCGGCACAATGGCGCGTCCACGCGAGGAAGCCTTGACCGCGACCGCCGGCAGTTTGCCGGCCTGTAGCTTGAGGCCCTTCTCCTGGAGGCGCGGAATGATGGCCTGATACAGCGCGGTCACACCATCGTCATTGAATCGCGAGGCCATGGTGCCGTAGATCGGCATCGATTCGGCGGGCTGCGTGAACAATTGGCGGTTGCGCTGATACTGCTTGCGCACATCGCGCAGCGCGTCTGCGGAACCCTTGCGATCGAACTTATTGATGGCGACAAAATCGGCGAAATCGAGCATGTCGATTTTCTCCAACTGCGATGCCGCGCCGAACTCCGGGGTCATGACATAGACGGAGGTGTCGACCAGCGGAACGATGGCGGACTCGCCCTGGCCTATTCCGGAGGTTTCCACCACGATCAGGTCGAAGCCGCTGACCTTGCAAACGGCCAGCACTTCCGGCAACGCCGCGGAGAGTTCCGTACCCGTATCGCGCGTCGCGAGCGAGCGCATGAAGATCTGATCGGTGTCGATGGCATTCATGCGAATCCGATCGCCCAAGAGCGCCCCGCCCGTGCGCTTGCGCGATGGATCAATCGAGATGATCGCAACGCGCAGACGATCGTTCTGATCAAGACGCAGGCGCAGGATGAGTTCATCGGTCAGCGAGGACTTGCCCGCGCCGCCGGTTCCGGTGATTCCGAGCACGGGGGTTTTAATACCGGCGGCAGCCTGCAGCAGCCCCTGACGGACCCGCATCGGGTAGCCGCGATTTTCGACCGCGGTGATAACGTGTGCCAGCTGCCGGCGGTTGCCTGAGCGCAGCGCCTCCAAGGCGTCCTCGGGCGCAGGCGCCAAGGCGTTCAGGTCGTAGTCGCTGGTGCGCATGACGTCGTCGATCATGCCCTGCAGGCCCAGCTTGGCGCCGTCTTCAGGGGAATAGAGGCGCGTGACTCCATAGGCCATCAATTCGCGGATCTCGGCCGGCACGATCACACCGCCGCCGCCGCCGAATACCTTGATGTTCTCGCCGCCTTTCTCGCGCAGCAAATCCATCATGTATTTGAAAAATTCGACGTGCCCACCCTGGTAGGAAGTGATCGCCACGCCCTGCACGTCCTCCTGCAGGGCGGCATTGACGATTTCCTGCACCGAGCGGTTGTGCCCCAGATGAATGACCTCGGCCCCCGAGGCCTGGAGCACGCGGCGCATGATGTTGACGGAGGCATCGTGGCCATCGAACAGTGAGGTCGCCGTCACGAAGCGAATCTTGTTCTTCGGCTGGTAGGGGATGGGCTTAGCGGCGATGGATACGGCGCTCATACGGATCACTCCATTTTAGAGGACTGAAGGCCTTAAACAAATGCCCAAATCCCGCGCCGCCGGTGAGCGAATTTGCAACATCAAAGGCACTAGTCGGGACGCCAATTGGGGGATCGCTTCTCGATGAAAGCCGCCACCCCTTCCTGCGCGACTTCGTCGATCATATTGCAGGCCATGGCTTCCCCGGCAAGCCGGTAGGCGGTCCCGATGTCCACTTGCAGCTGTCGATAGAACAGGGCCTTGCCGGCAATCGCTTCGGCCAGCCGACCGATCTCCTGATCGAGACGTTCGGCCGGCACGCAGCGATTGATCAGTCCGCGCGCCACAGCAGTCGGCGCATCGATGAAATCGCCAGTCGCCAGCATTTCGAAAGCCGCCTTGCGCCCGACATTGCGGGACAGTGCAACCGAGGGTGTGGCACAGAATAGGCCGACATTGATGCCCGAAACCGCAAAACGCGCGTCGTTCGCAGCGACAGCGAGGTCGCACATGGCCACGAGCTGGCACCCTGCCGCCGTCGCGATGCCGTGCACCCGCGCAATGACCGGTTGCGGCAGTGATTGAATCCGCATCATCACGCGGCTGCAATCGTCGAACAGCCGCCGGTAATACTCCAGATCCGGATTGGCCTTCATCTGCTTCAGATCGTGGCCGGCGCAAAAGGCTTTGCCGGCACCCCCCAACACCACGACGTGCACGGATACATCACTGCTGAGCGCATCGAGGGTTGACTCGAGCGCCGCCAGCAATTCATCGGATAACGCGTTGTACTGCGCCGGACGATTCAGAGTCAGGAATGCGACGCCGCCTTGGCGTCGTTCCAGAATCAGAGGCGCAACATCGCCGGCAATGCTGACTGTACTCATCGCGGCCTCCTAAGGGCGCTTTCGGCAGGCCAGTATGCTCTCACTGACGCATCGCTCGAGGCAATGTTCTAATATCGTCAGGCATGGCGCGGCGTATCCGCCGGCTATATTCAGGAGTTCTTGCATGCAATTGAAGGAAGTGAATGCCATTGTCACGGGCGGCGCCTCGGGGCTAGGACTTAGCGTCGCGACTCGAATCGTGCGTGGCGGCGGCAAAGCAACCATTTTCGATCTGAGCATTCCGCAGGGCAGCGCTGCCGCGGCGGCGCTCGGCCGTAGCGCGGCTTTTATTGGCGTCGACGTGAGCGATGAAGCCGCGGTCGATGGTGCCGTGAAACAAGCCGTCGCCACCATGGGCAGCATCAATGCCGCCATCAATTGCGCCGGCATTGCGACCCCGGGACGTCTGGTTGGCCGGCAGGGTCCGATGTCGGGTAGTTCCTTTCGCCGCATGATTGAAATCAATTTGCTGGGTACCGTCTTGGTCGCGAAAGCAGCCGCGGTTGCCATGCAATCCAATACGCCCAATGCGGAAGGCGAGCGCGGCGTCATCGTCATGACGGCGTCGGTGGCAGCATTCGACGGACAAATCGGCCAAATCGCCTATTCTGCTTCCAAGGGCGGGATCGTCGGCATGACGCTGCCGATGGCACGGGAGTTGGCGTCGAGCGGCATTCGCGTCATGACGGTGGCGCCCGGCCTGTTCGCGACACCGATGATGAAGGGCCTGCCGCAAGAGGCCCAGGATTCGCTTGGCAAGCAGACACCCTTTCCGCCGCGTCTCGGCCAGCCGGATGAATTTGCCGCGTTGGTGGTGCAAATACTCGAGAACGTCATGCTGAACGGAGAAACCATCCGGCTCGACGGCGCGGTTCGAATGCAGCCTCGCTGACGGACGCTTGCCGCGATTGCTGTTGTGGCGGCGCCCGGTGCAATAACAGATTGCGTGCGCCGCCGTCGGCTAAGGCCGCGCCTCCAGCACCAGATTGAACGGCGTCTCGGCCGCGCGCCGAAATCTTGCGAAGCCCCCGCCGCCAACCACAACTTCCCGCAAGCGCGCTTCGCCGGCTTGAGCACCCAGCGCAGGTCCTTTTCGCGCCAGGGATACCGGTACGCATATTTGCGATGACGCGCCATACATGACCCGCCCGACCGGATTGAGATTGTCCTGCAGCTTATCGTTGGCATAGGGTTCCACGATCATCGCCGTGCCGTCGGGTTTTAGCGCCTGACGCGCGTGCCGCGAAACACCGACGGGATCGCCCATATCGTGCAAACAATCAAAAAAAGCGACCACATCGAAGTCCCTGCCGGTGTAGCTCACTGCATCGCTCACCTCGAATTGCGCATTGGCGATTCCCGCAGCCGCGGCCCGCTCGCGAGCGACCCGGATGGAATCGCCGTGGTAGTCGTAACCTACAAAGGTTGATTTGGGATAAGTCTTGGCCATGAGCAGGGTGCTGGCGCCATGCCCGCAACCGACGTCCGCAACGCGCGCCCCACGCTTGAGCTTGTCCACGACACCATCGAGTGCCGGCAACCATGAGGTCACCAGGTTCGCGTTGTATCCCGCGCGGAAAAATCGCTCCGTGCCGTGGAACAGGCAGGGATGATGCTCGCCCCACTCCATGCCATTTCCGCTTTTGAAGTTCTCGAGCGTCCTGCCGAGCGCGTGAAAAGTCGCTTCAACGATGTTGTATGCACCGGGTAAATCGACGGGGCCGTTGGGGTCGGCCAGGCACAGGGCCTGCTCAGGCGTCATGGACCACTTGCCGTTTGCTGCGTCGTATTGAATGTATCCGCTTGCACCTTGATTCCCCAACCACTCGCGAACGTAACGCTCGTTGGCACCGGTGCGTTGGGCTAGTTCAACGGAAGTGAGTGCGCCTTGCGCAAGCGCCTTGTACAGTCCTAACCGATCTCCGACCAGTACCAGGGTGGCGCTCATCGCGGCACCTAAATCGCTGACCGCCTTGCCGAGGAATTCATTGAGCTTTGATTCGTCAATCGCCATGATTGTGTCTCCCTGAGTTGAGGATTCATGTTCGAGTGATCAAAGTTTTTCGCAAAGATTACGCTTGATAGCGAAGCTGTGCCATACGCTTCGCCTGATATATCCGACGCGCGCAATGCATCAAAATAGGCTGTTCCATTGGGTGCCGCTGGTCCTGCTGCTGGGCGGTTGCGCCGCCGAGCAGCCGGTCTCCGCGCCCGCCTTGAATACGACAGATGCCAAAGAGCTGATTGAACAATCCCTGCCTCGCGGCGTCTCTGACAAGCCTGGATGGACCGCAGATATGTACGGTGCCTTCACGGTATTGACGGTCGCGCCGACCCGGGAAAACATTTGCGCCGTCGTCGCAGTCATCGAACAGGAGTCGGGATTTCGCGTCGATCCTGTCATACCGGGTCTCGGCGCCATCGCCAGGAAGGAAATCGAGCGCCGCGCGGGCAATGCACATGTGCCGCTCGTGCTCGTGAACGGCGTACTGCAGCTTAAATCGTCCGATGGCCGAACCTACGGTGAGCGCATCGATGCCGCTAGAACCGAAAAAGACTTAAGCGATGCGTATGAAGATCTCATCGGCACCGTGCCCTTGGGACAGACCTTGTTTGCAGAGCGCAATCCCATACGCACCCGGGGTCCCATGCAGGTCAACGTGGCCTTTGCCGAGCAGTTCTCCTCCGCTGCACCTTATCCGTATCCGGTCCGCTCGAGTATTGCGGATGAGCTCTTTACGCGCCGCGGCAGTGTGTATTTCGGCGTCGCACATCTTCTGGACTATCGCGCGCCGTATGACCAATTCCTGTACCGTTTCGCGGACTTCAACGCCGGACAATACGCCAGCCGCAACGCCGCGTTTCAACATGCGCTGAGTGTGGCCTCCGGACTCCCGCTGGTCGCCGACGGCGCGCTCTTGCCGCATGACAGCGATGTGAACAGCCCGGGTGCCACTGAAGTGGCGCTGCGCACGCTGGCAGTACGCTTGAAGATGAGCACCGGCGCGATTCATGGCGCGTTGCTCGAGGGCAGAACCAAGGGTTTTGAGGCGACGCCGCTGTATCAGCGCGTCTTCGCGATGGCCGATCAACGCTCCGGGTTCAAGCAGCCCCGCGCCATGGTGCCGCGCATCAAGCTCGGCGGCCCGAAGATCAAGCGCAGCTTAACCACGGACTGGTACGCGCATCGCGTCGATGATCGATTCAAGCGCTGTTTGGCCGCTCCTTAACGCGAGTGTCCACTACGCCGGGGAAATTTCCGGCCCGGCTCACCATCCCGGGCAGCTCGCGTCCCATGTTGACCGACAGCCACTCCGATGCCTCAATCAAGCGCTCGAGATTGAGCCCGGTGCGGTAACCCGATCGCTCCAGCATATAAACCACATCCTCGGTCGGCACGTTGCCGGTGGCGCGCGGCGCGAACGGGCAGCCGCCGAGGCCGCCCAAGGAAGCATCCACCGTTTGCGCCCCCGCGGTCACCGCGGCCCAAACATTCGCCAAGCCGGTGTTACGCGTGTTATGAAAATGCACGCGTACCGGCAGCGGTGCAATCGCGCCGCGGACGCTCGTCACCAGATGCGAAACCTCGCGCGGGCTCGCGACGCCAATGGTGTCCGCGATAGCCACCTCGACCGGCCCCGCCGCGGCGGCAACCCTGGCCATGTCGATGACACGTTGTGGATCGACTTCCCCGTCGAACGGACAACCGAAAGCAGTGGAGATGGTGATCTGTGCACGCCGCCCTGCCTCACGAGCCAAGCGCACCACCTCGCAGCACATCGCCAACGATTCATCGGAAGTTTGGCCTTGGTTGCGCAGCGCAAATCCATCGGAGGCGGCGCACACGGCGCCAAGCTCATCGAGTCCCGCCTCGATCGCGCGTAGGGCACCGCGCTTGTTCAACACCAATCCGATATAGATCACGTCGTCGCGACGGATCAATCCTGCGGATACGGCTTCAGCGTCCGCCATCTGCGGCACCAATTTGGGATTGACGAAACTGGCCGCCTCAATACGGCGAACACCGGCGTCGATAGCGCGCCTGATCAACTCCAGTTTCTGTGCCGTGCTGAACAGCACCGCTTCGTTTTGCAGTCCGTCGCGCGCACCGACCTCGACAATTTCTATCTCGGACATCTTCGGACCTTTATCTTGCTCTATTTGAAGCTAGAAACCACTTTAAGTTCGCCGCTTTGACATACGATAATCTATTAATAATAATTTTATATATCATTAGCTTACAACTCTAATGTAAACTTCTTTATCCATCATTGCGACCGTAACCACCGCCGCCCGGCGTGCACACGACCATCACATCGTCGCGACTCACCTCGGCTTGGCCAATATGCGCCAATTCTTCGCGGCGGCCATCGGCGCGTTCAACATAGTTCTCGCCCACGGCGCCCGCCTCCCCGCCGGCCATGCCGAATGCTGCCACTTTACGGCCATTGCTCAAGATGGATGCGGTCATCGGTTCTAGAAAGCGGATCCGCCGAATGCCGCCCTCGCCTCCCCGCCAGCGGCCGCGGCCGCCTGAGCCTGAGCGAATTTCGTATGAATCAAGCCGCACTGGGAATCTGAACTCCAACACCTCCGGATCGGTCAGGCGGGAATTGGTCATATGCGTTTGGACCACACTGGTGCCGTTAAATTCCGGCCCGGCGCCGGAGCCGCCGGAGATCGTTTCGTAATACTGATACTGGCCGTTGCCGAAAGTGAAATTGCTCATGGTGCAACCGCCGGCGGCCATCACGCCGAGTGCCCCGTACAGTGCGTTGGTCACGCACATCGAGGTCTCCACATTCCCGGCCACGACCGCCGCCGGCGACTTAGGGTTCAGCATGCACGCGTCCGGCAAAATGATCCGCAGGGGCTTTAAGCAGCCCGCGTTCAGCGGGATATCGTCATCGATCAAGGTGCGAAATACGTAGAGAACCGCGGCGGTTGTCACGGCGCGCGGCGCGTTGAAATTGTCGTGCAGCTGCGCGCTCGTGCCGGTGAAGTCGATGCTGGCGCTTCGGGCCGGTATATCGACGCGCACCGCGACCTGAATATGCGAGCCATTGTCGAGCGGCAGGCTGAACTCGCCGTCTTTGAGCGATGTGATGACGCGGCGCACGCACTCTTCCGCATTGTCCTGCACATGCTGCATGTACGCGCGCACCGTGCCCGCGCCGTATTGCGCGACCAACGCCTTGAGCTCGGAGCTGCCTTTGGCGTTGGCGGCGATCTGCGCCCGCAGGTCGGCGAGATTTTGCGCCGGGTTGCGCGAGGGGTGAGTGCCGCTGCTGAGCAAGTCGTGCATGGCGGCTTCGCGCAGGGAGCCGTCCTCGACGAGCTTGAAGTTGTCGATCAGCACGCCCTCTTCGTCAATCCGCGCGGAGAATGGCGGCATCGAGCCGGGTGTGATGCCGCCTATGTCCGCATGATGTCCGCGCGACGCCACGAAGAAACCCGGCTTCGCATCGGCGGCATCCAGATAGACCGGGGTCACGACCGTGATGTCGGGCAGATGCGTGCCGCCGTGATAGGGATCGTTCAATACATAGACATCGCCGCTGCGCATCTGCGGATTGCGGTCGATCACCGTGCGAATCGACTCGCTCATCGAACCCAAATGCACCGGCATGTGCGGCGCGTTGGCGATCAGTGCGCCGGCCGCATCGAATAGCGCGCAGCTGAAATCCAGGCGTTCTTTGATATTCACGGAATAGGCGGTGTTCTGCAGGCGCAATCCCATCTGTTCGGCGATGTTCATGAAGATGTTGTTGAACAGCTCCAACACGATCGGATCGGCGTGCGTCCCCAACGCTTGCTCGGCGCGGCGCCGCTCGACGCGGCGCAGCTCGATGCAGCCCCCGGCAACCGCTCGGGCCTCCCATCCGGGCTCCACTACTGTCGTTGCGTTGGCGTCGGCCAGGATGGCAGGACCCGCGATTCGCGCGCCCGCGCGCAAGTCTTGCGCCTGATAGAGGCGTGCCTGGCGCCAGCCGGCAGGCAGCGCGTCGGCCAAGCAGTACATGGAGACGTGCGCGCTGGCGGCGGGTTCGTAGGCTGTCCCCGCCTCCCGCTCCTCCGCGCCGGCGGAATCCGCGCCCGGCGCGATGCACTCCACGGACACCGCTTCGATGACCATCGCTTGGCCCGGCATCACGAATTCGAACCGACGCCGGTAGCTGCGCTCAAATTCATCGCGCACCAGCGCGACGCCGCCTGAGGCCGAGGTTGGCGCACCTGACGCCGAGGTCGGCGCGCCAGACTCCGAGGTCGGCGGAAGCGCACAAGGCAGTGCCGTATCGGTGCCCTCATAGCGCACGTGAACGCGCGCCACGCGCTGGAGTACATCGCCGGCCAGCCCCTGAGCTTTGAGCTCCGCCGCGGCCTCATCCAGCAGTCGCGCCGCCAGTGCCGCCGCGGCGCTCAAGCCCTCCGGATTCAATTCGCGCTCGAGCGCCGCTTCGCGCATCGCAATCTGATCGGCCAGCCCCATGCCATAGGCCGAAAGCACGCCGGCGAAAGGATGAATGAAGATCCGCGACATGCCGAGCAAATCCGCGACCAGCGCGGCATGTTGTCCGCCCGCACCCCCGAAGCATTGCAGGGTGTAGCCGCTCACATCATGCCCGCGCATCACGGAGATTCGTTTCACTGCATTCGCCATCGCGCCGACCGCAATTCGCAGCGCTCCTCCGGCGACTTCCTCGGGCGTGACGGGCCGCCCGGTCGCGCTTGCGATGCATTGCGCGAGCTTGCCAAACGCTTCCGCGACGATTTTTTCATCCAAGGATTCGTTTGCCCCAGAGCCGAATACGCGCGGAAAGAAACGCGGTTGAATGCGGCCCAGTAAGACGTTGGCATCGGTGACGGTTAGTGGGCCGCCACGTCGATAACTGGCCGGACCCGGGTTGGCTGCGGCCGATTCAGGACCCACCCGCAGTCGCGCGCCGTCGAATCGAACAATGGAGCCGCCGCCGGCGGCGATGCTGTGAATGCTCATCATCGGCGCGCGCACCCGCACGCCGCCCACCTCGGTATCAAAGGCCCGTTCGAACTCGCCGGCAAAGTGGCTCACGTCGGTGGAGGTCCCGCCCATATCGAAGCCGATCAGCTTGCCGTGCCCGTGCGCATGCGCGGTGCGCGCCATGCCGACAATGCCGCCGGCCGGACCGGAAAGAATGGCGTCCTTGCCGTGAAACCGCTGGGATTGCGTCAGGCCGCCGGAGCTTTGCATGAAAAAGATCGGCACGCCGGGCATCAGATCCGCCAGCTTGTCGCAATAGCGCCGCAAAATCGGCGATAGATACGCATCCACCACCGTCGTATCGCCGCGAGGCACCAGCTTCATCAAAGGGCTCACACGGTGCGATACCGATATCTGCGTGAATCCGATATCGCGGGCAATGCTCGCCGCCGCAACCTCGTGATGCGCATAGCGGTAGCCGTGCAGAAAGACGATGGCGCAAGAACGAAAGCCGTCAGCGAACGCGCTTTGCAATTGAACCTCGAGCGCCGCCGCGTCCAGGGCCTGAAGTGTTTCACCATGGGCGCCGACGCGCTCGACCGCTTCGATGACCCGCTCATACAACATTTCCGGAAGCACGATGTGGCGATCGAACAAGCGCGGCCGGGCTTGCGTGGCAATCCGCAGCGCATCGCGAAAGCCCCGCGTGATCACCAGCAAGGTTCGTTCACCCTTGCGTTCCAACAGCGCGTTGGTGGCAACCGTGGTGCCCATTTTCACGCAGGCAACCTGCTGTGGCGTGATCGGCTCGGCGGGCGCGAGGCGCAGCAGCCGGCGTATGCCTTCGACTGCGGCATCGTCGTAGTGAGCGGCATTTTCCGAGAGCAATTTGAGAGTATGCAGCGACTTGTCCGGCGCGCGTCCGATGACATCGGTAAACGTGCCGCCCCGATCGATCCAGAACTCCCAGCGACTCATGTTTCGACAGCGTTTTCCGCGGTGAGTACGCGCCCGCGAGTCTCGGGAATTGCCAGCGCCGACACGATGACCAGGGCATAGGCCGCCACCGTAAATCCGGCAATGGCATCGCCGAGCGGGAAGCGCGTGCTCAGCAGGCCGATCAACGAAGGACACAGTCCGCCGATACCGCGTCCGACGCTGTAAGTGAATCCCTGCCCCGAGCCGCGCACGGCACTGGGGTATAGCTCCGCCAAGCATGCCCCCATACCGGAGAATATTCCCAGAATGAAAAACCCCAGGGGAAAGCCGATGAGAAACATTCCGCCCGCAACCGGCAGGCGCGTGTACAACAAGATCAGCACCATGGCGCACGCAGCGAAGAGAATAAAGCCGCGCCGGCGGCCTATGATATCGGTCAGCCACGCGCTCACCAAGTATCCCGCCAGCGAACCGCTGATCAGCATCAATAGATAGCCGGTGCTGGCGCCCACCGAGAGATGACGGTCGTTCGCCAAGAAGGTCGGCAACCACGTCGTGATGGAGTAATAGGCAGCGAGCATTCCGGTCGATAACAGCGTGGCGAGAATCGTCGTGCGCAATAGCGGTGGACGAAAGATATCCAGGAAAACGCCGCGGCGCGCCGGGCGCCCCACGCTGCCGGCGCGCTGCGCGCGCAACTGTGCAAATATTGCCGGCTCCGGCACGTTGCGGCGGATGTAAATGACCAACAGTCCCGGCAGGATGCCGAGCCAAAACAGAATCTTCCACGCTATTGCGGGCGGCGCCATGAGGCTCACCGCCCAGAACGCCAAGGCGGCGGCCGCCCAACCTACCGACCAACTGCTTTGCACCAACCCGGTTGCCTTGCCGCGATGGCGCGCATCGATGATCTCCGCGACCAGCACCGAGCCCACGGACCACTCGCCGCCAAACCCGAATCCCTGCATGGCGCGGATCACAAAGAGCTCGGCAAAGTTATGCGTGAAGCCGCTCAAGAAGGTAAACAGCGCATACCACAGCACCGTTAGCTGCAAAATGCGCGCACGCCCGAAACGGTCGGCGAGCACCCCGGCGGCCCATCCGCCAATCGCCGAAGTGATCAGAGCGCCGGTAGCAATGTAGCCGGCTTGCGCTTTGTTCATGCTCCAGAGCGTGAGCAAAGTGGGAATGACGAAACTGTAAATCATGAGGTCAAAGCCATCGAGCCCGTAACCTAAGTAGGTCGCCAGCAGCGCGCGCCGTTCACTTGCCGAGGTTGATTGCAGCCACATGCCTTTAGGTTCCCAGGGGGGAGGAGCCTGGCTGAGTATTCCGCGTGAGCGACCGCAAGCTGTCCCAACTCGCATCGGCCAACCAACCACCGTCGACCGGCAAGCTGATGCCGTTGATGAAGCCGCTGCGACTCGCATCGAGCAGAAAGGCGATCGCCTCGGCGACGTCCTCGGCACGTGCGAACCGGGCCAGCGGCACGCGATCGACGATGTCCGCATCGCTGTAGGCGCCCGAACCCTGGTCCGCCGCGTCCATTTCTGTCTTGATCCATCCCGGACACACGGCATTGACGCGCACGCCGCGCCCGCCCCATTCTGCGGCCAGGGTTTTTGTCAGTCCCACCAGGCCATGTTTGGACGCATTGTAGGCGCTGCGATGACTGACCGCCGCGAGGCCTGCTATTGAAGCCACATTGACAATGCTGCCGCTTCCTCGGTTCAGCATCTGGACTCCCAGGTGTCGGCACAGAAGGAACGGGGCAAATAAATTGATCGCCATGACGCGCTGCCATTGCGCGGCGCTGGTCTGCTCGGCGGCTACGATGAGGCTGATGCCGGCATTGTTCACCAGTCCGTCGAGTGCGCCGTATTGGCGACCGATCATCTGTTCCAATTCCAGGACAAAGGCCTCCGAGGACACATCGCCGCAAAACCCCTGCGCCTCTCCGCCCTTGCCTTGTAGTCGCTGGACGTGCTCCTCGACGGATTGAATATCGACCAGAATCACCCGGTAGTCGCGTTGCGACAGCAGGGCGGCGGTGGTCCATCCGAGACCTTGTGCCGCGCCGGTGACCAGCACGGTTTTTTTTGCAAGCGTCATGCTTGCGTCGATTTAGCTTTCATATCAAGGCAGATCTGCACGGCGTGGCCCAATGACCCGGCGGACTTGTCCGCGCCGCGCATGGCGGGACCCGCCCCCACTTCGTCCTCCCGCAGCAGCATGCCGGGAAGCAACACGGCCACGATGCAGGCATTCGGAAACTCTTGGCGCAGTTTTTCTGCGGTCGCCTCGCCAAAGTTGCGCTCTTCACTGGGGAAAGCACTGACTATATAGACGATGGACACGGCCGCCGCCGCATTCGGCGGCGGCGCGGCAGCCAAATCCTCGATCGACATATGGCGCGCGTCCATTTTCTGTTCACGCAATATGCGCACGAGCAGCTCAGCGGCCAGATCATCCGATATTGAGCCCAGGCTCACGCAAACTATGACGGATCCTGGCGGCACTGCCACCGGTCCCTGCCAGCGGCCGCTGATCTGTTCGCGCTGCTGGCGCAGCAACCGGCCGGCAGTCGACTTGTCGAGCACCGAGGTTCGCAGGCGGCGCCGCGACAGCCCGCGCTTATCCCCGCCGATGGCCGCAATCACCGCCACCATCGCCCCGCGAACTCGCATTTGTTGCTCCTTGCTTATAGTGCCCGATTCCAAGTCCAGGCGCGCCAGATGCAGCGCCGGCAACAACACCAGATCGCAGTAGTTGGCAAATGTGTCGCGCTTGAGAAATTCGCGCGCACTCGCGATGATTTCATCGGCATCAGCCGAGAGTGCACGTTGATAAAATCGCTGCGGCATGGTCAGCGCATGCGTGTCGCCTAATAGGATATCGAGCAAACTCAAGGCCTTGATATGGCGCCCGGCGACCAGCAGACACAGCGTCAGAGGCGTCGACACGATCAAACCGATCGGACCCCACAGCCAACTCCAAAATATCGCGGCAATCACTACTGACAGCGGCGACAGCCCGGTGGTGTGCCCGTAAAGCTGCGGTTCAACCAGCTGCGAAGCTATCAACTCGACCACGACGAACAGGCCCAACGTTTCGATCGCCATACTCCAGCCGGCATCGACAGCGGCGGCAAGCACCGCGGAGCACAGCGCGGCGATCCAAACGCCGATGTAAGGCACGAAGCGCAGCAGCGTGGTCAGTGCCGCCCAAACCATCGGGTGCGGCAAGCCGATGACGCTCAAGCCCACCCAAATCAGAGCGCCGACACCGAAGTTCACCGCGAACTGCGAGACGAAGAAACGCGAGAGCCGCTCTCCGGCGTCGTTGATCACGAGCGTGGTCAGCCGAATATCCGTGCCGCCGGCAATACGGATGAAACGATCGCGAAGCGCTTCCTGCTCCAGTAGAACGAACACCAGCACCACCAGGACGATGCCGGTCGTCTCGATCGGAAGCCAGATGGACCCCAGCACCTTTTGGAGAATTTGCAATGAATTGGCCGGTACCTCGT
>Ga0265770_1000001_pt1 | contig 26419 bp, 23 predicted proteins | sample NZEome_2_FD_200838 | JGI IMG/M metagenome (GOLD analysis project Ga0265770, IMG submission 200838) | Metatranscriptome of rhizosphere microbial communities from Maridalen valley, Oslo, Norway - NZE1 (Metagenome Metatranscriptome) | ecosystem: Host-associated > Plants > Roots > Rhizosphere > Soil... | reverse complement strand
GTTCGATATACACTGGCGTATCACTCACATCGATTCGCGAGCATGAAGCGGGAAACAATCGCTATTCACGGAGGCTTCGACTCCGATCCCACGACCAAGGCCGTGGCGGTTCCTATTTACCAAACGGCCGCTTACTCCTTCGACAGCGCTGAGCACGGTGCTGCCTTGTTCAATCTGGAGGTACCGGGATTTCGCTATACGCGGATCAGCAATCCGACCACCGAGGTTCTCGAGCAGCGGGTGATGGAACTGGAGGGCGGCGTTGGCGCGCTGAGCGTGGCGTCGGGCCAGACGGCACTGTTCTATGCGTCGCTGAATGCTTTGGAGGCCGGCCGCAATTTGATATCGGTGCCGCAGCTCTATGGGACGACCTACACATTGTTCGCGCATATTCTGCCGAAAATGGGGATCAAGGTGCATTTCGCGAAGTCCGATCGCGCGTCCGATCTTGAAGCGCTCATCGACGACAACACCCGCGCGATATTTTGCGAGACCGTCGGTAATCCGGCCGGCAACGTCTGCGATCTCGAAGCGCTGGCAACGGTCGCGCATCGCCATCGCATGCCGCTGATCGTCGACAATACGGTGGCGACGCCGATGTTGGTGCGACCGGTCGAATACGGCGCGGACATCGTGATCCACTCATTGACGAAATTCATGGGCGGCCACGGTACGACCTTGGGCGGCATTATCGTCGACTGCGGGCGGTTTCCATGGACCACTCACGCGGCTCGCTATCCCATGTTCACGCAACCGGATGAGTCGTATCACGGCTTGGTCTATACCGATCACTACGGTGCCGCGGCATTCATTGGCCGCTGCCGCAGCGTATTTCAGCGCACGATGGGCGCGGTGCTGTCGCCGATGAATGCATTCCTGCTGTTGCAGGGCATCGAGACGGTGGCGCTGCGCATTGAGCGCCATGTCGAGAATGCGCGCAAGGTCGCCGAATTCTTGCGCGCCGACCCACGCGTGGAAGCGGTAAATTATGCGGGATTTACCGACAATGCCTATTATCCGCTGGTGCAGAAATACCTGGGCGGCAAGGCTTGTTCGCTCATGACGTTTGAAATACACGGCGGCCTCAAGGCGGGCATGCGTTTCTACAATGCGCTCAAGCTGTTCAAACGCTTGGTCAATTTGGGCGACGCGAAATCGCTCGCCTGCCATCCCGCATCGACCACGCATCGGCAAATGTCCGCCGAGGAACAACTCGCCGCGGGGGTCGGACCGGGCAGTATTCGCCTAAGCGTCGGGATCGAACACATCGACGACATCCTCGCCGATCTGGATCAAGCACTCGGCGCCGCGGCTTGAATCCCAAATCCTTGCCGGGCGCGATTCCGGCGTTATTTCCCACTGCGGCAGACCGAGAACGGATCAGCAACTGGTTGACGCTCGAACTGGCGGCGGCGCATCGGCGAGTGCAGGCCGGCCCGGTGGCGCCGACGATCGACATACAGCAATTCCGCGCCGAGCTGGCAAGCTTCGACTTCGAGCGGCCGCAGCCGCTCGAAGAGGCATTGCGATGGGCCATCGAGCGCCTGGAACATGGCATCGTGCAAATGTCGAATCCGCGCTATTTCGGGCTTTTCAATCCGGGCGCCAACTTCCCATCGCAATGCGCGGATCGCCTGGCCGGGTCATTCAATCCGCAACTCGCAAGTTCTGCCTCCTCTCCGGTGCCCGTGGCGTTGGAAAGCCATGTGATCCAGGCGGTGGCCCGCCGTGCCGCATTCGGCGACGCTGCGACCGGACACTTTGCGACCGGCGGATCCGAGGCCAACTACACGGCGCTGATCTGTGCCCTGACGGCCGCGCATCCCAAATATTCCGCCGATGGCGTGCGCGCGTTCGCCGGGCCTGTAAGATTCTACACATCCCGGGATTGCCACATTGCGTGGCTGAAAATTGCGCATCAAGCCGGTGTCGGCCGCAGCGCTTTGCGGCTGGTGGATACGGACGGCTATGGCCGGATGGATCCTAAGACGCTGCTCAAGGCGATTGCCGATGATCGCGCCGCGGGCGCGGTTCCGGTCATGATCGTGGCCACGGCCGGAACCACCGGCGGCGGCATGATCGACCCGTTGCATGCTTGCGCGGACATCGCAAAACAACAGGCACTATGGTTGCACGTCGACGCGGCTTGGGGCGGCGCGGTGCTGGCATCGAATCGCCTGCGCGGCTTGCTTGACGGGATCGGGCGCGCCGACTCGATGACCATCGATGCGCACAAATGGCTCGCGACGACCATGGGCTGCGCGATTTTCATCTCGCGCCGCGCGGATCTCTTGTCCGAGGCATTTCACGCCTCCACCAGTTTCATGCCGTCGAGCATTTCGGGGGTGGACCCCTATTTGAACAGCGTGCAGTGGTCGCGGCGTTTTTTGGGGTTGCGTCTATTCCTGGCGCTGGCTGCCGCCGGTTGGGAGGGACTGGGTGCCCATGTCGAACGCGGGGTCGCAGTGATAGAACGCGTCAAAGAGCAGCTGGTTGCCTCGGGCTGGCGCATCGCCAATGATTCACCACTCGCCGTGCTGGATGTCATTCCGCCGGCCGCCCTGGGCGATGTGCGAGCCTTGGTGCGTCGGGTGGTGGCCTCCGGGCGGGCCTGGGTCGCGCCGACCCTCTTCGAGGGTCAAGATGTGGTGCGGATCTGTGCGACAAATGGGGAAACCGCCATGGCCGACGTGGACGCGCTGGTCGCCGCCCTCAACGAGCGCGCCGTGAGCCCTTGAGCCCCTTATGGCGCTTGAGTTCCCTTAAGCGCGCTGCGCCAGCGTGCGCTCGACCAGGTTCTCGATGGACCTTAGCGAATGGAAATTTTCCGGAGTGATGTCCGCCTGGGCGATGGCGATGTCGAACTCCACCTCCACGGCGAGCATGAGATTCACCATTTTCAAGGAACTGATCCCAAGATCGCTCAGCTGAGCATCCAGCGGAAACGGGTTCGGCATGACGGCGCCCACCCCTAAAACGGCTCTAACGAGCGAAATCAGCCGCTCGCTCACCCCCTCCTTCACCTGCGGATCCACTGTGGATGTCTCCCGAAAAAACCAGGGCCGATAATACCGTGTAGCGCAGGATACGGAATACGATAGGGGTTTTACATATGTTTTTGAAATGAGTCGAGCATCACCAAGTAACGATATATTTCCACCCGAGTCATTGTCGAGGTGCTGCCGTCCCCGCATAATCGCCCGGTTGAAGGCCCATAAGGCTCGAATATATGGCAATCGAGACGCACCGAATACCGGGTACCCGCACGGCAAGCGCACGGCACAGCGACTTGACCGCCCGTGCCCGCGCCGCCGCCGATGTGGCCCGCGCCAACGCGCCAGCCGTGGACGCCGAAGCGCGTTTTCCCAGCGAGGCGTTCGCGGAGCTGCGCAAGCAACGCCTAATCGGCATCCAGGTTCCCCAGTCTTTGGACGGTGAAGGCGCCACGATCGCCGAAATTGCCGATGTCTGCTACATCCTCGGCCAATCCTGTTCTTCGACCGGTCTGATTTACGCGATGCACCAGATCAAGATGGCCTGCATCGTGCGCCACTTCAAGAACAACGCCGCCCATGAGCGCATTCTACGGCGCATCGTCGCCGAGCAATTGCTCATGGCCTCATCGACCACCGAAGGTCAGGCCGGCGGCAACGTCCGTTCTAGCGAAGCAGCCGTCGAGCACGACGGCGATCAGGTCACCCTAGAACGCAAGGCAACCGTCATTTCCTATGCCGTGGAAGCGGACGGGATCGTCACCACCGCGCGCCGCGCCGCCGATGCGCAGGGCAACGATCAGGTGCTGCTGGTTCTGCTGAAATCCGATTACACCCTGGAGAGATTGCAGGTATGGGACACCTTAGGGATGCGCGGCACGCATAGCGAGGGCTTCACGCTGCGCGCGCGCGCCGCCGCCGGACAAATCCTGCCTGAACCGTACGAAAGAATTCACGCGCAGACCATGGTGCCTTTTGCGCACCTTCTGTGGGGCTCGGTGTGGGCAGGAATCGCCGCGGCCGCGGCCTCGAAGGCGCAAGCTTTCGTGCGCCATGTGATGCGCCAAGCGAACGGCCAAACACCGCCCGGCGCCGCGCATTTCACCCAAGCGGTATCGACCTTGCGCACGCTGCGCGGCGTGCTCGCGACCAGCCTGCGCAGCTATGAATCGATCATGTCGGATGAAAAGGCGATCTCTTCCTTGGAGTTTCAGGCGATGATTACGCTGACCAAGGTGCAGGTATCCGAACTGGCGGTGACCACCGTACTTACTTCGCTGCGCGCTTGCGGCTTGTCCGGATATCGCAATGACACGGAGTTTACCATCGGCCGTTTGCTGCGAGATGTGCTATCCGCACCCATCATGATCAGCAACGACCGCATCTTGACGAATCTCGCGACCTCATCGTTGATGACGCCGCTGCCGGCTTCGATCAGTGGCTGAGCCCATGCCGCCCGATAGCGCCTCCTCGTACCCGCTGGCGCATCTCGCCGATCGGCTGTTCCAGCCGATGGGAGTTGATGGCGTCTACGCGCGCACCGCGCTGTATGTGGACCTGGTTGAGCGGCTCGAGGAGTACATCACGCGCCAGCGCGATCCCCAGGCGGAAATCATGCGCTTCCCTCCGGTGATGAGCCGGACGCAGCTGGAGAAATCCGGGTATCTGAAGAGCTTCCCTAATTTGCTCGGTTGCGTGTGCGCCCTGCACGGCTCCGAAGCCTCGATCCGCGCCGCCGTTGAACGCTATGACAACGGCGGGGATTGGACCACCTCGCTTACCTCATCGGATTTGGTGCTATCGCCTGCGGCTTGCTATCCGGTTTATCCGATCGCAGCGGCGCGTGGCAAGCTGCCGCTTGGTGGTCTGCAGTTCGATATCGAGGCGGATGTATTCCGCCATGAGCCCTCATTGAGCCTCGACCGGCTGCAATCCTTCAGGATGCGCGAATTCGTGAGAATCGGCGCGCCGGATGAGATCGTCGAGTTTCGCGAGAAGTGGATGGCCAAGGCGCCCGTGCTGGCCGCCGAGCTGGGGTTGCCGCATAGCATCGACGTCGCGAACGATCCATTCTTCGGTCGAGTGGGCCAAGTTATGGCGGTCAGCCAACGTCAGCAGGCCCTGAAGTTCGAATTATTGATCCCCTATTATCCGGGCGCATCACCCACGGCGTGCATGAGCTTCAACTATCACCGCGAGCACTTCGGCAACGTGTGGGGCATCCGTGACGACAACGGCGAGCTGGCTCATACCAGCTGCGTTGCGTTCGGCATCGATCGCCTGGCCGTGGCGTTGTTCGCCAATCACGGCCTCGATCTCAAGAAGTGGCCGGCGGCGACTCGGCAGGCATTGGCTCTCTAGGAGCCTGTCTGACAGTCTCCTAAGCAATCCGCGCGCGGATGCCTCTCGACCCACGCGTCCAGCGCTTCTTGAATCTCCTCGCCGCGGGCAATCCGCCCGATGCGCGCACCGCGACGGTTGAGGAACGACGCAATGGGCTCGTCTCTTTGATGAAATTCGCGGGGCCGCCGCCCGCGCTCGAACGGATCGAAGATCGGACGCTGCCGGGTCCGGACGGCGCACTGCGCGTTAGGCTCTATTCACCCTCGACAGCCAAGATTCTTCCCGGGCTCATTTATTTTCACGGCGGCGGCTTGGTCGCCGGCAGCCTGGACACCCACGACGGCATCGGCCGCGCGCTCTGCGATTCCGGCGGCGTGCGGGTGGTATCCGTGGACTATCGATTGGCTCCCGAACACCGCTTTCCCGCAGCCGTTGAGGACGCGCAGGCGGCACTACGCTATATCGCCGGGCACGCCGCGGATTTCGGAATCGACGCCGCGCGCCTCGGCATTTGCGGGGATTCCGCCGGCGCCACACTCGCTGCGGCGACTTGCCAGTCGGCGATTCAAGGCGGTGGTCCGCGACTCATCCTGCAGTTGCTGCTCTGTCCGATCCTTGACTACAGCCGGGTCACGGCCTCGAAGCGCGAATTATCGAGCGGCTATCTGGTCGACCAGGCCACCCTGGACCATGACCTTAAGTATTATCTGCCGGCGGGCACAGCGTCTTCCAATCCCTTGGTATCGCCGCTGCTTGCCGGGGATGTCTCCGGCATGCCGCGGACAATCATTCATACCGCGGAATTTGATCCGTTGCGCGATGAGGGACGAAATTATTTCGAGCGCTTGACCCAAGCAGGTAACGAAGTGTCCTACACTTGCCATCCAGGTATGATTCATCTTTTCTATGGTTTGGGAGCCGTCATACCCTATGCGCGCACGGCATTCGAGCAGATCGGCGGCGAAGTTCGCGCGGCGCTGGCCTAACTAGTACGGAGAAACAACGTGTCCGAGCGCATCGTCGCGGAACGAATCATTCAGCAGCTGCATGCAGCACGCGTGGGGGGCGATCTTGCCGGCATGTGCCGCGTGTTTGCCGACGAAGGCCGGTACGAAATCTTAGGCGCGAGCGCCGATAAGCCGATTGCCATCCGCGCCAAGAATCTCGCGGAGTTTCGGCCTTGGCTGTCCATGATGGTCAAGGTGTTCCGGCTCAACAATTATCAGCTCTTGAGCCTGACGGTCGAAATGCCGCGCGCGGTGGCGCATTGGCGCGCCGACATTTTTTCCAAGGTCACCGGCGCGACGGTTCCCACTGAACTCGCCGATATTGTCGAGATCAAAGCGGAGCGCATCGCGACTTACACTGAATTCTTCGCGCCGCGCTGATCGCAGCTGCGGTTTGAGATGTCGCAGGAACCGCAGTGGCTCAAGATCGCACGCGAGGTGCGGGCCATCGCTCAAACCGGCCTGGCCTTCAACGCGGATGGCTTCGACCATCAGCGTTATGAGCGGCTGCGCGACTTGGCGGCCCTGCTGCTGGCGCAAGGTTCAGCGACCGAGCATGAATCCATCCTCGAGCTGCTGCGCCAGGAAAAGGGCTACGCGACGCCGAAGGTGGATGTTCGCGGCGCGGCCTTTCAGGACGGGCGCGTACTGATGGTGCGCGAAATCAGCGACGGCAAATGGACTCTCCCGGGCGGCTGGGCCGACGTCAATCAATCGGCAGGCGAATGCGTCGTGCGGGAGATTGCCGAGGAGTCGGGGTTCAAGGCCCGCGCCCTGAAGCTCGCGGCGGTCTACGACTACCAAAAAAGGAATCCGCCGCGCCACATCGACTCAATCTACAAAATGTTCTTCATCTGCGAAATCGTGGGTGGCGCGGCGTGCGCCAGCGATGAGACCAGCGAAGTGGCGTTTTTTCCACGGCACGAGCTGCCGCCGCTTTCATTGGGACGAACCACGGCAGCGCAGATCGACACAATGTTTCAGCATCGCGAGCATCCAGAGCGGCCGACGGACTTCGACTAGTGCGCCGGCACTGTGAATTTGACCGGCAAGGATGGCCCAGGGTGATAGGAAGCTTCGCGGCACGGAAGAGAGCAGTGCCGCGAAGCTTCCTATCACCCTGGGCCTTTCGTGCGGGACGCTCAATCTCACGGTGCTGGGGGACGAGATTCGACTGGCCACCATCGGTCGGGGCCTCATGCGCACTCAAAGGCCGTAAAGACAGGTATCAGCCGACACTCACTGGTAGTGCGGGCGTAGTGATATTGACCGGCTCAAGCACTAACGCTCCACCAACCGGTCAAAATCACACTAGGCTCCTAGGCGTAGGTGATCAGCGCCGGGTCTGGCTGCGTGTCCAGATGCGGCACTCCGTTGAAGCTGACCAGGCTATGGCGCCGCGGCGTCGCGGCGAACTCAGTGACCGAGCTGTTGCGGATTCTCAGATTCAATTCAACAGCGGCCGCCGGCGGCGCGTTGAGCGTGGCCGCAACGATGGCCGCAATGGGGCCGCCCGAACTGACGATGAGCACATTGCCATCGGGAAAACGCTGGCGCGCTTCAACCAGCGCCGCCACGGCACAATCCTGAAATGCCTGCCAGACGGGCATACCCTCTGGTCGCGTGCGGTCCTCGGCCCAGGCCAACAAAGCCTCCCGCAGAACCCGGAAGTGCTCGCGCACCACCAGCGGATCGCGCCTGGCCGCTTCCAACGCAGGTGCCGGAGAGTTTCCGGTCAACGCCATCATGATGGCCTCGGGCTTGTACTCATCGAGACCCGGAAATGTTTCTTGCAGGGGCGCTGCGCCGAGTTCGAGATGGCCTTGGAAAATACCCTGCGCGGTCTCGGTTTGACGCCGCAACGTGCCTGTGAATACCGCGTCAAATTGAATCTGGCGCCGCGCGAAATACCCGCCCAGAAGACGCGCTTGAGCAAAGCCCAAGTCGGTGAGGCGGTCGTAATGATCGGTGCCGAAGGCCGCTTGCCCGTGGCGTACGAGATAAATGGTTCCCACCTGTTAGGTATCCTTACTCCACGGCAAATCCAATGCGACGATCAGTCCCCCGCCCTCGCGATTGGCCAATTGAACGCGGCCCCCATGCGCCTCGGCAATTTCGCGGGCGAGAGCCAAGCCCAATCCGGTGCCGCTACGCTTGGTGGAATAAAAAGGCAGCAGCGCCTGGGCCAGGACCGTTTGGCTCATTCCGGATCCTCTATCGCGTACTTCGATGCGTTGATCCCCGCCGCCGCAGACAATGGAGAGTTCCACCTCGGCCGTGGCGCCGCTCGCCTCGTGTGCGTTCTTAAGCACATTAATCAGCGCCTGCTCGACCTGCACGCGATCGAACCAGCCCGGCAGCTCAGGCAGAGGTTCAATGCAGGTGAAGCTCTGCTGCCCTTTGAGGTCTGCGACGAATTGTTGCCATGGCACGCTTTCGGGCCGGGGCGCGGGCAACTTGGCAAATGCGGCATAGCCGCTCACGAATTGGTGCAGGTGCTCGGCGCGTTCCGCAATGGCTGAGAATACGCCCGGCAACGCCGCGTAGTCGCCGCGCCGCGCGATTTCGGCGCCGGAATGCGCGAGCGAGGATAACGGCCCCAAGGAATTATTGAGTTCGTGGCTCAATACCCGGATCAGCTTTTTCCAGGTCGAGACTTCCTGGCGCGAGAGTTCGCGCGTCAGCCGCTTGAGCAGGTACAACCGGAAGGTGCGTCCCTGCAGGATGAAGGCGCGCTGCGACAGATGAAATGTCTCTTCGACGCCGTCGATTTCGCTGGAAAACAGATTGTCGCCCTGCTCCGCCGCCGCGGCTTGCAATGCGGCGGGAGCCTGGGTCAGGGCGTCGCGGAATCGCAGGCCCTGCAGGCTGCGCCCTCCGCTCAACAGATGCCGGGATGCGATATTCGCGTAGGCAATGCGGCCGTTCGAGTCGACCAACACCAGCGCGACGGGCGAGTTTTGCATCACCGTATCGAGCAGCAATTCTCGCTGCACCAGGTGCGCGCGCTGCTCGCGCAGCGCCGCGGCGAGTTCATTGTGCGCGGTCATCAGTTCGCCGAGCTCATCGTCGCGATCCGCGACCAGCGAGAGGCTGAAATCCCCCTCGCGATAGCTGGCCACCGTGCCCGACAAGGCACGCAGCATCTGCTGGATGGGCCGCATGATGCGCGATGACAGCCAGAGCACCGGCAGCAGCGCGACCGCAAGAATCAACAGCCAGCTGAACAACGGATTGTCGAACCAACGCGCCGTCCAGGCACTGATCGCCGCTGTTACTGCGACGATGACGATCAATAACAGTGCAAGCTTCGCTTTCAGGCTCAAGGGTGACCCCTCAAGCGCCGCTCAACGGGCGCAGGTTGAAGCGCTCCATTCGGCGGTATAAGGCCTGACGCGATAGCCCCAGGCTCTGGGCTGCCCGGCTGATGTTGCCGCCCGCCTCCCGTAAAGAAGCCTCCAAGACCTCCTTGCTCAAATGCTCGCTTTCCCGCGGCGGGGCGCGGGTCACGGCGGGCAGATTCAAATCAGCGGTCGCCACGATGCGCTCGCGCGCCAGCAGCTTGGCGCGTTCGATAGAATTGCGCAGCTCGCGCACATTGCCGGGCCAATCGTGAGCCTGCAGCGCCGCGGCGGCATCCTCGCTCAATTGCAGCCCCTCGCCGAGAAAATGCCGCGCAAGCGGCAAGATATCCGCGGGCCGCTCCGCCAGCGGCGGGACGGCGATGTCGATGACATTCAGCCTGTAGTAGAGATCTTCGCGAAAACGCCCTTCGCGGATCAGCGCCGGCAAATCCGCATTCGTGGCGCTCAAGATGCGAACTTGCGCGGTGCGCGTCTTGCTCGAGCCCAGCATTTCGAACTGACCGGTCTCGAGCACCCGCAACAGCTTGACTTGCCCGGCGAGCGGCAAGTCGCCAATCTCGTCCAAGAACAAAGTACCGCCATTCGCTGCCTCGAAGCGGCCCGTGCGTGCGCGCGTGGCCCCCGTGAAGGCGCCCGCCTCGGCGCCGAACAATTCCGCCTCAATCAATTCAGCCGGGATGGCGCCGCAGTTGACCGCAACAAAGGGACCTGAGCGCAGCGGGGAATTGGCATGCACGATCTGTGCGATACGCTCCTTACCCGCGCCGTTCGGGCCGCTGATGAGCACGCGAACTTCGGCGCGCGCCACGCGGCAGGCCAGTTCGACCACCCGCTCCATTGCATCCGAGGCGAATACAATGCCGCAAAGATCGTATTGTTCCGCCAAACGCTCGCGCCGACGGCGCTGCTCTTCCTGCAAGCGCTGACGCTCGCGCGTCGTCTCCGCCAGCTCCAGCAAATTCTCGACCGTCGCCAGCAGCTTGTCATTGTCCCAGGGCTTGCCGATGTAATCCGCCGCGCCCGCTTTGACGAGCTGCACCGCCGATTCCAGGTGGGTCCAAGCCGTGAGCAGAACCACGGGCAGATCGGGCTGCTGAGCGCGCAGCGCACGAAACAGCGCGGCGCCCTCTTCTCCCGAGGTCGTGTCGGCACTGAAATTCATGTCGGCGATCACGAGATCGACGCGCTCGTGCGCCAGCGCAGCGAGCCCTTTCTGCGGCGTGAAGGCGGTCAGCGTGCGAATGTCATGCAAGCCGAACAGCAGGATGAGCGCCTGGGCGACCGCCGGATTGTCATCGATCACGAGTACCGTACGCATGCAGACATGTTAACGGGTGCGGCGCGGAATCACATCCTCAGGACGCGATCATCCCCCGCGAGTTGCCAATGCGGGGGGAATGGAAGCCGCGCGCAGCGCCGGCCACAGCACGGCGAATTGGCCCAGCAGCAGAATGATGACGGCCCCGATCATGGCGCGGCTGTTGTCCATGCGTACCATTTCGAAGCTGCGCACCATCCATAGGTTCAAGGCGATGGCAAATGCAATGCCGACCGCGGCGCCGGCCGCTGCGATCATGAAATTCTCGGTTTGAAAATAACGCACGATGGCCTGGCGCGTGGCGCCCAGGGCGCGGCGAATTCCAATTTGCTGCCGGCGCTGCGCCACCCAGTAGCTCGTCAGACCGATGACGCCGAATGCCGTCACGACGAGAAGCGCAATGCAGATGGACGTCAGCAGAACGATAAGACCGTGATCGCCGCGATAGGCATCGGCGCGTACCTGAGACATGGATTGGGACTGCAGGATTCGGTTGTTCTGCATCTGCATCAGCTTCTCTTCAGCCGCCTTCATCACTGCATTGAGCTGCCCCGGCTGCACGCGCACCATGTAGACATTCGATTCGCCGATGAGGCGATACGGGGTGAGCAGAGAATTTTCGGAGTAGGTGCTGTCGAAACCCGTGGCAACGGTCATGGGACCTTGCAGACGATCGACAATTCCGATAATGGCGACCGGCTTCTCGTTCTCGACAAATATCGGCTGGCCGAGTGCGTTGCCTTGCGGGAACAATTTCGCGGCCAATGCCTTCGTAACGATAAAGCCGCTCGGCGGCGGTATGTCGCTGTCGGTTCTATTGACGATTTCGGCGGAAGTAAAATTGCGGCCCGCAATCAACTTCAGCCCCATGGTATGCAAGGCGTGTTCATCGCCCATGTAGTGCGCGGCAAACGCGGTGGGGGTCTTTTGATCGGGGGTCAAATTCACCGTCTCGATCCAGCCGCCTCCCTCCAAGGGATACATGTCGGTCGCATAGGCATCAACCACCCCGCTGAGTGCGCGCAAGGCATCGATGTCGCCGGCCTGGCGCGCGGCAAGATCGGCGCCGTGGTCGATTGATTCGCTGTGCATCACAAAGATATTCGTCTCGTCTATCCCTGACGGCCTGTCGCTCCACGCGATGCGTTGTTCAATCAGGGTGAGCGCGTTGGCGAGAAAGGCCAGCGTAACCGCCATCTGTGTGGCAATGAGCAGCGCGCCAAACTTATTGCGGCGCATGGCGGAAAGTATCGGACGAATTCCCATCTCACTTCCCCTATTGAGCTTTCAGTTGCCAGGCCGGCTGCACATGTGCGGCCCGCCAGGTCGGATACACTCCCGCGAGCACCGTTGCCCCGACCGCGAGCAGCACCGCTATGGCGGTATCGGTCAGATCCAGATGGGCCAGGGCGACAAATTGTTTTGCAAGCAGCGAGCGAGCGGCCCAAAGGCCGAGAGCGGTCAAACCCAGACCCAGGACTCCGCCGGCCAGCCCCACGACACCCGTTTCGATCAGGCACTGCGCGAATATCGCCCCGCGGCTCGCACCCAGGGCGCGGCGCACGCCGATATCGCCGGCGCGACCCATGATTTTCGCCAGCATCAGGCCCATCGCATTCATGAGACAGACGAGCAGAAACCCGAACGACACCAAGATTAGAATGCGCACTTCGCTGGGTACGATGTGTCGATATCTCAGCCACTCATTGACGTCGCGCAATTGCGTGTGCGGCGGCCAGTGAAAGCGGCCCAGGCGCTGCTGCTCGGCCGCGTAATTGTTGAGGAATGCGCGATAATTTTGCACATCTGCCGCAGTGGGCAGCTCGACCCAGAATTGCAGCCACAGGCAATCCGATCGCAAGCGCCCGTCCCAGCCAGGGTCGACATCGCCGTTGCATTCGGTGCTTCCCACATTCCCCAGATGCTTGTCGATGGCCGTGGAAAAAGGCATGAAGACGGTATCGCCGTCGCCAAATGGCCGGATGGCCAGATCGTAGAAGCGCGGCAGAGGCCGCCACTCATCCAGCACGCCGGTCACCGTGTAAGTTTCATCGCCGAGGCGCACGGTTTTCCCCACGCTGTTGGCGCCGCCGAAGAGTTTTTCATTCATCTCACGCGATAGCACGATCACCGCGGTCCTGCTCTCGTCAGCGGACGCCGGCCAGGCTGCGCCATATTTGAATGGCACCTCGAACATGGGGAAAAAATCGGTATTCGTTGCACGCACAAAAATTTTCGCCGGCTTTTGAGTTGGATCCGCGGGCTGCAACGCCTGCCGCGTCGCATACATGCCGGTTTGGCGCTTGGCTGCATGGGCGCGCATCAATCCCACTACATCGATATAGCTCAACTGCGGTTCCAAACGATCCGGAGAAGGCCCGTTGTGTTTGTCGGGTCCCCAGTTGTCAAGCTGCGGAGCGAACAGCTGACTCGATTTTTGCGGAATGGGATCGCCCGACATGGCGCGAAATACCGTGAGCGCCGTCATGCTGGCGCCAATGCCGACCGCAATGGCCACGATCATCAGGCCGGTCAACACCATATTGCGCCGCAGACTGCGCAGACCGAGCCGAAAGTAGTAGCGAAACATCTTAAGTGCGGGCCGTTTCTGTTACGCGGCCCGCGTCGCCAGTGCCGGCGGAATGGATGCGGCCTTCAAAGCCGGCCACAGCACCGCGGCTTGTCCGAGCAACATCACCACAACCGCCCCGACCAGTGTGTACCCCGTGTTCAAGCGCTGCATGGCAAAGGCGCTGACCATCCAAAGGTTTAGCGACACCGCCAAAGCAACCCCGATCGCGGCGCCCGCGCCGGCGATCAAGAGATTTTCGGTTTGGAAGTATTGGATGATGGCATTGCGCGTCGCACCGAGGGCGCGGCGGATGCCGATCTGACGCCGGCGTTGCGCCACCCAATAGCTGGTCAGGCCGACGATTCCGAACGCGGTGACGGCCAACAGCGCCGCGCAAACCACCCCCAGAATCACGACCAAGCCTTTATCGTCCTTATAAATCTCCGTGCGCAACACCGTCATGGCCCGCGTCTTGCCAATGATCCGCGCGCGGCTGATCTCAAACAGCTTCTTCGGCGCCGCCTGAATCACCGCCGCCGCCTGGCCGGGCTGCGCATGCAGGACATACAAAATCGGATACGGGCTCACGAAGCGAAAGGGCTGAATGATGGAGTTGTCGTTGAAACCGCCGCCAAATCCGCCCGCGTCAACCCAGGGCACTTGCAATCGATCGACCACCCCGACAATGGGCACCTGGCCCTTCAGAAATTGGTCGTAGATGCTCTGACCCACCGCATTCGCACCGGGAAACAGCTTATCGGCCAGACCCTTGGTGATGATGACCGCAGCCGGCGGCCTGAGATCGGTGTAGCCGACTTTGTCGAGGACTTCATCGGAATTGAAGTTACGGCCGGCGATCAACTTCAGTCCCAGTCCTGCGATGGCATGTTCGTCGCCGAAGTACAAGGCAGCCGTTGCCGTGGCGGTCTTCTGATCCGCATGCAGGCTGACGCCGGTGCTCGAGCCACTGTTGGTCAATGGAACGGTGTTCGTGGCAAAGGCATCCTGAACGCCCGGCAAGGATCGCAGCGCCGCCAGGTCTCCCTGCTGACGCGCCATCTGATCCCGCGGACCGCCCACCCACTGATTGTCGAGCACCACGACATTGGCTTCGTCGACGCCGCTCGGTCGTTTACTCAAGACAATCCGCTGTTGGATGATGAACAGGGCATTGCAGAGTATTGCCAGCGTGATGGCCATTTGTACGGCGATCAGAATGGCGCCAACCTTGTTGCGGCGCATGGCTGAAATGATGGGACGAAACTGCATGATGCCTCCTACTGAGCCTTGAGTTGCCACGCCGGTTGAACTTGCGCGGCGCGCCAGGTCGGATACAGGCCGGCCAGCGTGGTTGCCAGCACGGCGAGAACGATCGCGATGGTGATGTCCGCGGGACTGAAGTGGGTGAGGCGACCGACTTCTTCGGACAAGATCGATCGCAGACCCATGAGACCCAGTGCCGTCAGCACAAGCCCCAACAGGCCGCCGGCAAGTCCGACGACCCCCGCCTCGATCAGGCATTGGCCGAAAATGGCTCTGCGGCTCGCACCCAGCGCGCGACGCACGCCGATATCGGGGGCGCGGCCCATGATCTTAGCCAGCATGAGACCCATGGCATTGAGCAGACAGACCAACAGAAAGCTGAAGCTGACCAGGACGAGAATTCGAACTTCATCCCTGACCGCGTGCTGGTAGACCAGCCATTCGCGCACATCGCGAATCTTAGTGTGCGCCGGCCAGTGAAAGCGCCCGGAACGCTGCTGGTCCGCGGCGTAGTTGTTCAAGAAGGTGCGATAGGCCGCGACGTCCGCCGCGGTGGGCAGCTCGGCCCAGAACTGGATCCAGACGCATTCGGAACGTAGGTGTCCCTCCCATCCGGGCTCTCCTGAATCGTTGTTGCAGTTATTGTTGCCCCAACTCGGCATTTGGCCGTCGATGGCTCGCGTGAAGGGCACATAGATCTCAGCGCCCTCGCCAAATTGATCATTGTTGAGATCGTAGAACTGCGGCGTGGGGGTCCAGGCCCCAAGGACACCGACCACACGGAATTCGTGGCTGTCGAGATTGATGCTCTTGCCGACGGAGTTGCCCCCGCCGAATACCTTGTCATTGAGCTTTTGCGAAATCACCGCGACGTCGGCGTGATTCTTATCGTCATCCGCGCTCCAGGGTCCGCCGACCAAGAAAGGCGTCTGGAACATGGAGAAGAAATCCGTATAGGCTGCGCGGATCTGCACCTGAAACGGGAGCAAGTCGGCATTAGCGGGGGTCAGGGCCGCACCCGTTTTATACATCGCGCTCTGCCGATGGGCCGCCTTGGCGTTCATCAACCCGATCGCGTCGATGTAGCTAATTTGTTCCTGAAAATGTTCCTCATCGCCGGGCACGATGCTCTTGTTATCAGGACCCCAATTGTCGATTTGTACCGCGAACAATTGACGCGACTTTTGCGGTATGGGGTCGTTGTCCATGGCGCGAAAGACGGTCAGCGTCGTCATGGAAGCGCCGATACCGACGCCCACCGCCGCAATCATCAGTGCCGTGAGCACAATGTTGCGCTTGAGGCTGCGCAGTGCGAGTCCGAGATAGTAATTGAACACGATAGTCTCCTATGTGTTGGCATTGGCCGTGGCGACCAGGCGGGGCTGGGCAGCCAGGTCCACCACTTGACCGTCCACGATGTGCACCTCGCGCTGCGCGCGCACGGCCAACTCCGGATCGTGCGTCACCATGACGATGGTCGCGCCGTCGCGATGCAGTTCCTCGAGCAGATCTAGAACGCCGCGCGCCATCTGCGTGTCGAGATTTCCCGTGGGTTCATCCGCCAGCAGCAGCCGCGGCGATCCCGCCAGCGCACGCGCGATGGCCACGCGCTGCTGCTGGCCGCCGGACAGTTCCGCCGGATAGTGGCGTGAGCGTGCCGACAGGCCGACGCGCCCCAACGCCTCCTGGATGCGGCGGCGTCGCTCGGCGGCATTGAAGCCGCGGTAGCGCAGCGGTACATCGATGTTGTCCTGCACATTGAGGTCTGCGATCAGATTGAAGGCTTGAAAGATGAAGCCGATTTTCTCGTTGCGCAGCCGCGAGCGCTGGTTGTCATTCAGGCCGCGCACATTGGCGCCGTCCAGCTGATACTCGCCGCCGCTGAACTCCTCGAGCAGCCCGGCGATCGTCAGGAAAGTGGTCTTGCCCGAGCCGGACGGCCCGGTGACTGCGACGAACTCGCCTTCGCGCACATGGATCGAGAAGTCCCGCAGCGCGTAAGTCTCGACGACTTCGGTGCGATACGCTTTGGAGAGGTGAGTCATTTTAAGCATGGTGTGGCCTCTGGGCTTTGTTCGATCAGTGACTGAGGATGACGCGCTGCGCGCCGTTGAAGGCATCGGTACCGGAAATGACGATTTGGTCGCCGACGGCAAGTCCGTCCAGGATCTCGACTTTGGCGATGCTGGCGGCGCCCAGGCGTACCGGCGTTCGCTGCGCAATATTTCCATGGACCACGTAGGCGAAGCCGCCGCCTTCCTGATCCACGAAAGAGCCGCGATCGACCATGAGCACGTTGTCGCGCCGGTCGAGGAAAATGCGAACCGACAGGCGTTGGCTCTGCCGCAGGCCGGCCGGTTTCTCCGCGCCGAAGCGCAGGCGCGCGGTGACTTGACCCGCGACGACTTCCGGCGATACGCCGCTGACCACGCCCTGCCAGTGATGCCCGCCGCCTTCCAAATCGGCCGTCATGCCGGGACGCAAATCGCGCGCGAGGCTCTCGGTGACTTTGATCTCGACTTCGAGCGCCGATAGATCGACGACCGTGAGCAACGGCGCGTCCTTTGCAACGCTGGCGCGATCGGCGACTTGCACCTGGCCCACCTGGCCATCGACCGGCGACTTGACATTCAAGCCGTCAACCTGGCGCTGCAGATCGCTCACCATGAATTGCTGGCGATCGAACAACGCCTTTTTGCTGTCGATATCGAAGCGATTTTGCTTCGGCTGCGCATCGTAGGTGCTTTTCGCTTGTTGGAAGGCGAACTGCGCCTTTTCCAAGGCATCCTCTGCTCTGAGGGCCTGCAGCTCCGAGTAGGAACCCTGTTCGTAGGCCTTGCGGCTGCGATCGCGTTCGCGTTGCGCCGTCTTTTGATCGACCTCGGCTTGATTGTAGGCGTCGCGCAGCTGCGAGAGCGTGTGCTCCGCACTGAGGGTTGCCCGCTGCCAATCGAGTCGCAGACTCGCCAAAGTGGCCTCTTCCTGAGACAGCTTCGCGGTCAAGTCGGGGCTGTCGACAACCGCGAGCACCTCACCCTTGGAAACCGTGTCGCCGGCATGCACTTTGAGGGTGACCGTGCCCAAGGCATTGGCGTAAAGAGTCGGACTGACCGCGGCCACCACTTGGCCGTCGGCGGAAATATCGCGGATGAAATTGCCGCGCTCCACTGTCGCGATCGACACTCGTGAGCGGTCGACGGAAACCCCGGCGCCGGAATAGCGCATCAAGATCACGATCAGGGCAATGAGCAGGGCAGCGGCGATCGCGCCGGCCACAATCAGCTTGCGGTGACGCTTGAGCGGATTTTTCGGTTCGATCACGCGATCCTGCGCGGATGTATCGCGAAGCATGATGGGTTCCTTGGGTAACAATCGCATGCTCATGTTGCTTTCTCGATGAGCAGGTTGTCGATGGCAACAAGATCCTGCTCGGTCAATCGACCGGCCTGTTGTTTGAGGGTGAGCACATTCGTCAGGTAGTCGTAGCGCGTCTGGGCATAAGCGCGGCGTGCCGCGTAGTAGTTGTTTTGCGCGTCCAACAGTTCGAATTCCGTGCCCGTCCCGAACTCCACATTGCGCCGCATGGCCTCCACGGCGCGCTCGCCGGAGTCCACCGCCCGGTGCGCCGCGCCGATGCGCAGAATGCCGGTGACGATGCCGCGAAAGGCCGCGCGAGTCTGCGTCTCGGTATTGCGTTTGGCCGCCTCAAAATTGGCTTGCGCTTCGCGAAATAGCGCGCGGGATTGGCGAACCGCCGATGCGATGGCGCCGCCGCTAAACAGCGGCCAGCTGAACGACACGCCGACCGTATCCAGCGTTTGATTTCCGCCGAGCACTTCGTCCTGCGTAATCTTGGATCCGGAGCCGGTCAGGGAAAACGTCGGCAAGCCGCGGCCGCGCTGCACCGAGATGTCCCGCGATGCCGCTTCCATAGTGAGCTGCGCGGTGCGCACATCGAAGTTGTCCAGCCGCGCGGAGGCCACCCACTCATCCGCCGTGGCCGGCTCCGGCGCAAGCAAAGGAATGTCCTCGCGCAAAGGAGCGACGACTTCGACGCGTTGGCCGACGATCTGGGCCATCGCAAGATTGGCATCGTCAAGCGCATTGCGCGCGTCGATGACGGGCTGCTCGGTCGCATCATAAAAAGCTTGTGCCTGGTCCACGTCGCTGCGCGGGCCAACGCCGGTCTGCTCGCGCGATTTGGCTTGGTTCAAGAGCGTGTTGAAGGCTTCGCGCTCGGCCACGTTGGTTGCAAGCTGATCGGCGGCGGACAGGATCCCGAAATAGGCCTGCGCCACGCGCAGCAAAAGACTCTGCTGAGCGCCCTGGAAATTGGCCTCGGCAGCGGCGACCTGGAAATTCGCTTCTTTGAGCTGGCTGAACGATTGGAAGCTCCACAGCGTTTGCGACATGTTGAGTCCCAAGCTGTGAACCGTGCCGTAGCAGCGTTGTGAGGTCGCGGTGGAACTGATGGCGCAATCGGCCGCCGTGTTCCCCTGCGCCGGCCCGCTGTCGAATCCGGCGCGCTCCCGCGCGGCGGAAGCATTCGCGGCAATCTGCGGCAACCATTGCGCAATGGCCTGCGGGCGCGCTTCAACCAACGCGTCGCGCTGGAAGTGCGCGGCTTGCAGTGTGGTGTCCCGGCTCTGCGCGAGTTCGTAAAACTGCTTCAAATCATTGGCGCAAGCGGTTTGGGCCAGAAAGCCCAAAGCGCCCAATGCGAGTGAACGGCGATACATGATGCAGGACAAAGCAAGCGCCATGCCAGCGCCCTGCCTCGCATAACACGTTGTTTATATTGATCTTATCGTTTTATTTTTTTGCGGACCGTGTCCGCGGACAGTGTCCGCGGACGTTGCCGGACAGTGCGCGCAGGCCGCCGCCTTATCGATTGACGTCAACGATGATCCGGCCGCGGACCTGGCCCTCCAGAAACCCGCCGGCGCGCTCCAACGCCTCCGCCAGCGATATTTCCACGGCAAGCAGCTCAAGTTTCTTGATCTCAAGATCCCGGCTCAATCGCCGCCAGGCTTCCACCCGGTCGGGGCGCGGACGCATGACGCTGTCTATGCCCGCCAAGGTGATGCCGCGCAAGATGAACGGCGCGACGGTCCCCGGAAAATCCATGCCGCCGGCCAAGCCGCAGGCTGCGACCAGGCCACCATATCGCAACGACGCACAAACATTGGCCAACGTATGGCTGCCAACCACGTCGATCGCCCCGGCCCAGCGCTCCTTGGCCAGCGGCTTGCCCGCCGCCGCGAACGGTGCGCGATCCAGTATCTGCGCGGCACCGAGCTCTCTTAGGAAATCCGATTCAGCCGGCCGGCCAGTCATCGCTGCGACCTGAAAACCCAGCTTGGACAGCAATGCAACCGCAACGCTGCCCACGCCTCCGGCCGCTCCGGTCACCAAGATCTCGCCATCGCCGGGCGTGATGCCATGCCGCTCCAAGGCCATAACACTCAACATGGCCGTGTATCCGGCGGTGCCCAGCGCCATCGCCTGGCGCGCGGTCAGAGCCCCCGGCAGCGGAATCAGCCAGTCCGCCTTGACACGCGCGAGCTGCGCGAGTCCGCCCCAGTGAACCTCCCCGACGCCCCAACCGTTCAGCAGGACCTTGTCGCCGCTCCGATACGAAGCGCTGCTGGAGTGTTCGACCGTGCCGGCGAAGTCGATTCCGGGCACCATCGGAAAGTGTCGCACCACCGGTCCTTTGCCGGTAATGGCCAGTGCATCCTTGTAATTGAGGGTCGAGTACTCGACGCGCACGCTGACATCGCCCGGCGGCAATTGCGACTCATCCAGTTGTTTTAAGCTGGCCCGGTACGGCGGAGGCTCGCGTTCGACTAAAATTGCATTGAACATGAGCGCATGTAACTAGACCCACGCCTCGACGTCAATCCGACAGACCGATGGAACGCACAGCTGACATAGAATGTCTATGCCGGAACCCGCTACTCGTTTGCAAATGTGAGCACCTAAATGAACCTTGCACGTTTCCCAAGAATTCGCTTCGCGCATCTACCGACTCCGCTGGAGTACCTGCCGAATTTGAGCAAGGCGCTCAACGGCCCGGAGATTTGGCTCAAGCGCGACGATTGCACCGGAATGTCCACGGGCGGCAACAAGACCCGCAAGCTCGAGTTCCTGCTCGCCGAAGCTCGCGAACTCGGCGCGGACATGGTCCTGACGCAAGGCGCCACACAATCGAATCATGCGCGCCAAACCGCGGCATGCGCCGCGAAAATGCGCCTCGATTGCCACCTGCTGCTCGAGGATCGAACCGGCAAGACAGACCACGACTACAACGAAAGCGGCAATGTGCTTCTGGATCATTTGCACGGTGCAAGCGTCGAGCGCTGCGCGGCCAATCCGGATATGAACGGCGAACTTGCCAAAGTCGCTGCAAGATTCAAGAGCGAGGGACGCAAGCCCTACCTCATTCCCGGCGGAGGATCGAACCCCATCGGTGCGCTCGGCTATGTCAACGCCGCCATGGAACTCATCGGGCAGGCCAATGACTCAGGGCTGCGCATCGATCACGTGGTGCACGCGACCGGCAGCGCTGGAACCCAGGCAGGATTGATCGCCGGACTAGCCGGTATACGGTCCGGCGTGCCGTTGTTAGGGATCGGGGTCCGCGCGCCGCGCGACCGCCAAGAAGAAAACGTGTTCAAGCTCGCCTGCGCCACCGCCGATCTGTGCGGGACGCCCGGCGCGGTGCGGCGCGAGGATGTCGTCGCGAACTGCGACTTCGTCGGCAAGGGATATGGATTCTCTACGCCGGGTTCGCTCGAAGCCATCCAAATGCTTGCACGGCTCGAAGGCATTTTGCTCGATCCCGTCTACACTGGCAAAGGCATGGCCGGCTTTTTGGAATTGATCCGCTCAGGGTTCTTCAAGAAGGGCCAGAACGTCGTGTTCATCCATACGGGCGGCAGTGCAGGGCTGTTTGGTTACGTCGATGACTTTGGCTATGCCAAAGCGCGCCAATCCAAAGCGGCCTGAATTGGCCACCATGCATCGGGTCGTGGGGATCATTGGCGGCATGGGTCCGGAGGCCACCTTGGACCTCATGCGCCGCGTACTGGCCAAGACGCCGGCGCGCGATGATCAGGACCACATTCATTTGCTGGTGGAAAGCAATCCGAAAATACCGTCGCGCATTGCGCACTTGATTGAGGGTACGGGAGCCGACCCCACGCCCGAACTGATCCGCATTGCCGTCAACCTGCAGCGCGCGGGCGCTGAGGCGCTGGCGATTCCTTGCAACACGGCACATGCCTATGCGCATTCGATTCGGCGCGCGGTCAGCATCCCGCTGCTCGATATGGTGCAACTGACCGTCGATCAAATCGCAAGCTCGCAGCGCGTCGCGCGCGTCGGATTGCTGGCATCCTCGGCGGTACTGGCGACCGAGCTGTACGCGAAGTCATTTGCAGGCCACGGTATCGCCGTCGTTCATCCAGCCCGGCAAGACGAAGTCATGTCGCTGATCAAAGCGGTGAAACGCGGCGAAACCGGAGCGCACTCGCAAGCGGCGCTCGCGCGAATTGCGCTTGATCTTGCAAATCAGGCCGATGTCCTGCTGGTCGGCTGCAGCGAACTCTCGGTGATCGCCGCGGAAATTACCGCGCCCTTCGTCGATTCATTGGACGTGCAGGCGCAGGCCATCGTGAGTTTCGCAACCTCAACCGCCTGACCTGGCCGCCGCCATCACCCGCACTTTCTCCTGCAGAATGCCCGGGCCGAAATTGCGTGCACGCTCCAGGAAGGTCTCGGTCACTTCGAAACCCTTCGGTACCAGCAGCGTGCCGACCTGCGTGTACAGATCATCTATGAACACCATTCCCGGCGTGAGCCGGCCGACCGCTATTTCCCGGACCTCGGGCGTGCCCGTGGCGAGACCAACCAGGGATTCCAGATTCTCGACCAGCTTGTGGTCGAATCGCCCTGATTGGGCGCGAATGGACGAGAGCGCGGCACTGGCGCTGTGACCTTGGACCACCTGGGCATCATATTCGAGCACTAGGCGCAAAATGTCGGTGCCCGATTTGACCAGGCCGTCAGGCAGCTCGGGTTTGGCTTGGCGGCTCGCGGCGAGAATTTCCATGACGGGCTCGAGACGCGGAATCCGGCCGAGCAGTTTCTGCGCCACCAAGGGCGCTGCGTCGGCGAGCACCCGCTCGTCGGGCGTCAAGCGCTTGCCGTAGTAGAGTTTTTCAACCAGTTCCACCGGCAATGAGATATAGCCGATTTGCGACAGCATGGCCGCGGCCTCGAGTTGCCAGAAACCTGGCCTGCCGATGGATGCGGCCAATTCCGTCGCGAGCCGCTTGACCCGGGTGGAGCGGCCGAAGGCAACCGGATTGGTGATGGCGAGGATGTCGATCAGCGCCTTGATGCAACCGATCAAGGTCTGCTGCAACAGTACTTTTTCCGCGATCAGCAGCCGGTGCTGGTGCAAGGCCGCTTCAATGGCCGTGCGCAATTGATCCGGCGGACAGGGCTTGGTCAGAAACCGGAAGATCTGACCTTCGTTAACCGCCGAGATGGCGGCGTCACGCCCCGGCTCTCCTGTCAACAGAATGCGGGTGGTCTCCGGATACATCTGCTTGACATGCTTGAGCAGTGTGGCGCCGTCCATACCCGGCATGCGCATATCCGAGACGATGACGGCGGGCGCGCCCTTTTCCTTGAGTATTTGCAGCGCGCTGTTGCCGCCGTTGGCGGTAAGCACCTGGTAATCGCGGCGCAGATGCACCGCCAGGCTCTCCACGACTCGGGGTTCATCGTCCACACAGAGAATGCTGGGTAGTTCTTCGCGGTTCATGGTTGTGCCGTGTTGTTCAAAGGTTCAAGCAGGCCGGAGCGCATTCGCCACACGAGATTCCGCGGTCTGCCAATCGAAGGGTGCGTTGAGACTGGCAAGATAGGCGGCGTCTACGGAATCATCGGGCCGTGTCGGGGCGACGATTGCGAAGGCGTTGGCCGGATCGATCAGCGCATGCGAAACCGCGAGGGCCCCGACAAGATCGTAGCCATGCGGCGTGACGGCTTTGGGCGTGTGATGCAAAGCAACCGCCTCCACGACGGCGTATGGCAGACCCCACAACCCAAGCAGGTAGGCGCCGATCTCGGCGTGAGTTGCGCCGGTAACACGCCGCTCGCATTCGACCAGCGGCAGGCGTTCAGCGCTGGCCAGTTGCAATGCGCTCGCCAGTTCCTTTGGACATTCCTGGATCAGGATCCAATAGCCGATGTCGTGCAGCAATCCCGCGAGCCAGGCATCATCCGGCGACGCTCGCCCTCCGGCGAGCGCCTTACAGGCCGCCGCCGCACATTGTGCGTGGGATTGCAGCCGCTCCGGATCCACGTCCGACAGACCCTTGGGCGCCTGCCATTGCGAAAAAATCTCGGCCGACAAGACCAGGTTACGTACGGTCGCGAAGCCCAAATAGGTCACGGCGTCCTTGATTCGCACCATTGGCTTGCGCAGCCGGAAGAAAGCCGAATTGGTGATCTGCAGAACTTTGCTCGCGATGGCCGCGTCCGCATTGACGATATCGCCGATTTCAGCTGCGGTTACGCTGGGCTGCGCGAGGGCCGCTTGTAGCAAGCCGTACGTCTTCGGCATCGCCGGCAGCTTGCCGATGCCGCCGACGACTTTGCGCAGCGGCTCCTGGCTGAGCAATTCCTGCAAATAAAAACACCGTTCGATGATGTTTTCCAGTTCGCGGCCGTCGCAGGGCTTGGAGACGTATTGATGCGCCAGCGAGGTAAGCCGTACCGCTTGCACCGGATCCGAATAGCCGGAGACGATGATGCGCATCGCGTTGGGCCAGCGCTGTTTTACGACGGTGAGCAATTGGCCGCCGTCCATTCCCGGCATGCGCACGTCCGAGACAACCAGATCGAATTTCTTCTGTTCGAGCGCGGCGATGGCTTCATCGCCGCTGATCACGAACTTCATGTTCCAATTGTGCCGGTGCTTGTAGAGCCGCGCGCTCAAGCTGTCGAGCAAGGCGCGATCGTCGTCGACGAACAAGATATCCTTCATGTGGCCGCTCGTGCGTTGCGGCCCGCGATCGGCAGCCTTACCGTGAATTGCGTCCCCACGCCGACTTCGCTGCTCACGCTGATATCGCCGCCATGCTTGTCGACGACGATGGAATGGCTGATGGCAAGTCCCTGTCCGGTGCCGCGCCCAACCTCTTTGGTGGTAAAGAAGGGGTCATAAAGCTTGGAGAGGTTCTCCTTTGGGACGCCGCAGCCATTGTCGCTCACGCGGATTACTGCTTGATCACCCTCCGCGGCGGCGCGCACGACGATTTCGCCGCTGTCAGGGTCCTTCCCCGCGTCCTTGATGGCATGCGCCGCGTTGACAATGAGATTCAGAAACACCTGATTGAGCTCGCCCACGTTGCAAACCACCTGAGGCAAATCGTCAAATTCCGTGCGCACCTTGGCCACGTACTTGTACTCGTTCGACGCAACCAACAACGTGGTTTCGAGCGCATGCCGAAGATCCACGGGGCTCTGTTCGTTCGCATCGGGATGCGCGAACTCCTTCATCGCTTTGACGATGTTGGTTACTCTCTCGACGCCGTCGAAAGTTCTGGTGAAGGCTTTCGGCACCTCGGCGCGCAGGTACTCGATATCGTATTTCTTTTCCAGCTCCGCAATTTCGTGCAGGTGCGCGTCACGCTGCGCGGCGTCCGGCAACACGGCGGCGGCGCTTTGCATGCTCTCGAACAGCTTGTCGAAGTCATCGAAGGCGCTGCGCAAGAAATACACACTGTCGCCCACATATTGAATCGGCGTATTGATCTCATGGGCGATGCCCGCCGCAAGCCGACCGACCGACTCCAATTTCTGCGACAGCTGAAGTTCGATGCCGATGCGCTCGCGCTCCTTCATTTCGGCCAGGAGCTTGTCCTGCAATTCCTGCTTCTTGCGCGTCTCGAGCCGCTTCGCCGTGATGTCGGCGCCCACGGCCACCGAATGGGTGATGCGCCCCTCACTGTCGTATAGCGGCCTGATGGACACGCCGAGCCAAAACGTACTGCCGTCCGGCCGGGTCACTTCCTCTTCGAATTGCACCGTCTGACCGGAACTCAATGCCGTCTGGACTTCCATCATAGAATTCGAATTACGTCCGACCCATTGTGTCAGCAGCGTGACCGGCTTTCCGATCAATTCCGCCCGGACATAGCCGTGCGCGTCGGCAACGATCTTATTGCAATACACGATGATCGGGGCCGGGTGCTCCTGCCGGGTGATGACGAAGAACGAAGGCGTGGCATCGAGCGCGTGGTCGCGCAGTGCGAGCTGTGCGCGCAGCGACTCGTTTTCGGCGCGCGCGGCAGCCAGGGCCGCTTCGAGTTCCGAGGGCCGCCGCGCGTGTGCTTCGCGAGGTGGCGCGTCGATTCTCTGCCCATCTGCAGGTTGGCCCGCGGTCATCGTGTGTCCTTGCGATAAGAGAGGGCCAGCCGCCGGCCGCGCGGCGTTGCCGGCCCAGTAATCGTAATGCGGGCGTGCGGCTCCCTTGTCGG